>JACXTT010008969.1_pt1 | contig 13743 bp, 10 predicted proteins | sample 9270951 | NCBI WGS metagenome assembly JACXTT01 (sample SAMN15532306, study PRJNA645909) | rock metagenome | isolation source: weathered quartz diorite | place: Puerto Rico | collected 2017-06-21 | reverse complement strand
CTCGCAAAGTCGGCGATCGAGTCGGACTGCCCATCACACAGAGGTCTTGTGGACGATGTGAGTTCTGCCGAGAGAGGCATGTAAACAGCTTCGTCACTGCGAACAACTGCGTCGCACCGGTCTTGACCGGTATCAATGTCGATGGCGGTCAAGCCGAATACGTCGCCGCGGACGAAGACGGCACTATTCTTCTTCCCGACGGACTCTCCTACGAGATGGCGGCCCCCACTGTCTGCGCCGGCTACACGGTCTGGGCCGCGCTGCGCCGCGCCAACGCCAAGCCCGGGGCGCGGGTCGCTGTGGTCGGTATCGGCGGTGTCGGTCATCTCGGGATCCAGTTCGCCAAGGCGGCTGGGGCTCACGTCATTGCTGTGACTCACTCGCCCGAGAAGCACGCACTGGCCAAGCAACTCGGAGCCGATGACGTCGTGTCGAATGGCGCTGAGTTACGCAAGGTGGGCGGGGCCGATGTTCTGCTCCACACCGCGCCGAACCACGCTCCCGCCGTCGACGCGATGCGGGGGCTACGACCGTGGGCCAAGCTCGTCCTGATGGGAATCTCCGCCGAAGACGCGTTCCCCCTTCCCTCGTATGCGGTGACTGCGCAGAGCTACGAGATCATCGGCTCTGCGCACAACGGACCGGAGTATCTGGCCGAAGCGCTGGCGATCGTCGCGCGCGGCGACGTCAAGCCGATGATCGAGGTGTTTCCCAAAGAGAGGGTCGGCGAGGCGTACAACCAGCTCCTCGGTGGAAAGCTGCGATTTCGCGCCGTCGTCCAGTACGTCTGAGGAGAACACTGATCGAGTGCCCCGGCGCTCATCGCGCGCCATTGAGCGAACTCCGGCTCGCTACTGGAGGTGAAATTGGTCCGGTTCAGTGGACAGTGTGATTATGCCGCTTGCAGCGTCGGCGAGCTATCTCAAGTCAATCCAGTTCGAGTCCGCCACCGTCGAGCATTCTGCGTAGCGGGCCGTTGCGCCCACCCAAAGGATAGTTACCTACGCCCATCGGGAACGTCAGTCCGATTCCCAGTGTCCCAGGAAAGTCCCGCACTGATTCCCACGTTGTTCCCGACCTTCTCGACTTCGGCTCAGTCGCTCGATGTTCGTTCCGGGGGGCGTCCGAGTGTTTTGGACTTATCGGGCGACGCCGGCGTGCAGGCGGGGAGCGTTCGGACAACGATTGGATGAGCTGCGCGATTTGCCAGCCCTGGGAATCGAACCGGCGACGAGCCGAGGTTTACGGAACTTCAAGGTGCGTGTTTAGGTCGCGTGGGATCGCCGCGCATGCGTTCGATCGAGGGGAGCTAGCGGCCGGTGCAGTTCAGAACGGGTCTAGCAAGATGGAGGACGCCGAATCGGCGTTCGTCCTGCTGACGCCGGTAGCAGGACAGGATGAGCACAGTAGTTGTTCTCGGAGTCTGTGCGATGGGCGCGCGTTGTCGCCAAGAGTGTGAGCGCCGGTTGGGATCTCACGGTGTCGAAGCGAAAGCCTGAAGCGGGGCACCGCCGTGGTTGCTTAGAATGAACGCGCCTGAGACGAGATATGTGGCCGTTGGCGAGGCCGAGGTGGCCTACCAAGTCATGGGCGAGGGGCCTTTCGACCTCGTTTACCACCACGGCCTCTGCCAACTCGATCTGCAGTGGGACGTGGCTCCGGAAGCCGCCTTCAACAGCCGACTTGCCGCCTTCAGTCGGCTGATCCTCTTCGATCGGCGGGGGAGCGGAGCGTCAGAACGCGCCGCTCGCGCTGACTTCCCAACATGGGAGGTGTGGAGCGAGGATCTTGTTGCCGTGCTCGACGCGGTGGGGTCGCAGCGCGCAGCGATTTTCGCCGAGGCCGAGGCCGGTGCCACGGCGGTGCTCTTCGCCGCCGCGCATCCAGAGCGAGTCAACGCACTCGTCCTGGGCAACACACAGGCTCGATGGGCCGCGGCAGACGACTATCCGATCGGGATGGCGCCGTCCGACATCGACACGCTCGTGAAACTCACGGAGTCCATTTGGGGTAAGGCCGACCGCTTGACCACACTATTTCCTAGCCTTGCCGGCGACGAACCCGTCTTGCGATCGCTGGCCCGGCTGTGCCGGGCGGCGGCGACGCCACGCATGGCCGGTGCTCTGTACCGCCACATCTACAGCGAGCTCGACGTTCGTCGTGTACTCGCTCTTGTTCAAGCTCCGACGCTGGTGCTGCACAACGGCTACGCCGATGCAGAGAGAGCGCGCTACCTCGCCGCTCATTTTGATGGCGCTCGCCTGGTCGAGATACGCGGTAACGATGCTCTCTTCTTTGGTGGCGACTACGAGCCGGTTATCAGCGAGGTCGCCGAGTTCCTCACCGGGCAGCGACCGCCGAGAGAGGTCGACCGCATTGTGACCACCATACTCTTCACCGACATCGCGCGTCCACCCAACGAGCCGCGGCGGAAGGCGACCGGCGGTGGCGCTCCCTTCTGGACGCGCACGACCGAGCAATCCGCAACGAACTGAGCCGCTTCCGCGGTAAGGAGATCAAGACGACCGGGGATGGTTTTCTGGCCTGCTTCGACGGCCCGGCGCGCGCCATTCATTGCGCGCAGGCCATCAGGAAAGCCACCAAGACTCTCGGGATCGATGTGCGATCTGGCCTGCACACGGGGGAGTGCGAAGTCCGCGGCGACGATCTCGCCGGTCTCGCCGTCCACATCGCCGCTCGCGTCGGGGCCCTGGCGGGTCCCGACGAAGTCTTGGTCTCCAGCACGGTCAAGGATCTGGTTGCGGGCTCCGGCATCACGTTCCGCGAGCGCGGCGAGTACGAACTCAAGGGCGTTCCTGACCCTTGGCGTCTCTTTGCCGCGGAGGTCTGACGCGCGAGACCGCACGGTGACCCTGGCTGTCTGTCAGTTGCCCACAACCGTCCCGAACCCGGCCAAGCTGTCCGATTTGCTGTAGCAGCGGCTCGTGGGCTGGCCGGTGTCCGAGCCTGACACCTTATGCCGCGATGGCGGCGGGACGCCTACGGGGCGACCTCTGTCGAAGGGCGCTAAAGTCGGCTCCGCTCTTGGAGGGATTCGCCTTGTGGATGCACCAACATCTCGGCGCGTTCAAGAACTAGGCTCGATCATCACGGTGATAGGTGTTTTTCGCTCCGGAATTTGGTGCGGCTCTTCTGCGCAGGCTGGGAAGATGTCGAGCAGAGCCTTGGGCAAAACCCAAAGGTCAACTGCTTCCATTCTGCTCCCATACCATCCCGAAAGACGCCGAAGTATGGGGTACGAAGCTGCTCCATGAAAGAGGCAAGAATGCTCGTCGTTTCAGATGTTCGTCGCAAGATCAGAGGGTTACCGGCACAGCCTCCAGACGACTCATAACCCAAAGGTCGCTGGTTCAAATCCAGCCCCCGCAACCAGTTCCGACAGCAGCTTCCGAGAATCTCCGAAGCGTTGCGGAACAACGTGAGGGCTGGCGATGCGTCGGCCAACCCCTGTCAGGCCGAGGGGCGGGCGTCGAGCTCTGACAAGCCGGTGATAAGGGCCGAGACGAGGACGCGAGCGGCGGACCCGTCCTCATCCAGCCGCGGGTTGTAGACGGTCACGTCCAGCCCCACCGCACGCCGTGACGCCATCGCGGTGCGGAGCAACTCCGTCAGGTCGGCCTGAAGGAGGCCGCCCGGGAGGCGGAAGTCCACCGCCGGCATGACGGCATCGTCTAGGACGTCCGCGTCGCAATGGATCCAGAACCCTTCGACGTCGTTCGCGAGCACAGCGCCGACAGCTTGCTCCACCGCAGTCCGCATGCCGAGGTCCCGGGTCCGGTTCAGGTCGAAAAGCTGCATCCCGGATTCGCGCACGTCTCGGCTACCGAAGCGTGCGGCCTCCTCGGCATCGCGGTAGCCGATGACCGCGACGTCCTCATCGCGCACCAGCGGCCGGAGCCCTTCGAGGTCGGCGAGCACCGCGGGCCCCCGTCCTGAGACGAGCGCAAGATCCATGTCTGACACCGCCCCGGTTGGAGAGGCTTCGGGTTGGTAGAAGTCCGCGTGACCATCGACGAAAAGCAGTCCGTAGCGTCCCCGCCGCCGGAGCGCCAAGAGATTGCCCAGCAAGATGCTGCAGTCGCCGCCGAGGACCACCGGAAAAAGGCCGCGATCGAGCAAGGCGCCGACGCGGGTGGCCAGGAGGGAGGCGTAGGCGCGCACGCCGTTCACGTTGAGGATGCGCGTCTCGGGGTCACGTTGCGGATCGTGCGGTGGCGGCTCGACGAGACCTGCGTGTGTCGCCCGAAGGCGCTCCAGCAGCCCCGCGCGGAGCAGGGCGCTCGGGAGCTGCTCGACGCCCGTCGGACCCAGGCCTAAGGGCGACGGAGCCTCGAGGACCGCAAACCGCGGCGCAGCCTGCTCCCGAAATCGTGTGGACTGCATGTCGGTCCCCTCTCCTCAGGCCTCGGCGCGCTTCCTAGTGTAGACAAGGGGACCGAATTGGTGAAGCCTAAACGCCCAGCCCGCGCCCACCAGCGGTTCCCTGGTAGATCGGGTGCGGGAACGCACTTCACCTCGGGGGCGAACCCAGTAATAGACGTCCTTGATCCTTTCCCGTCGGCCAATGACATCCTGATGCGACAGATCGGGGATCTGCTCACTCGGCCCCGCGGCCGGCTCAGCTACACCCCACTGGTTCGCTACCGGAGCTTCCAGTATCAGGCGGCGTCCTGGACGAAGGCCCGGTTCGTCCCAGTCAGGGTCGTGACAATGAGGGCGGCTGCTCTTCGGCGTCATCGCGTACAACCTTGGCAATCTGCTGCGCCGACTCGCCCTCCTCCGGCTATCCAGAGATGCTCGCTGACGAGTCTTCAGCAGCGACTCTTCAAGATCGGCGGCCGGCTCATTCGGCACGCCCGGTACTTCATCCTGTAACTGGCCGAAAGCCACTTGACGAAAAGCCTCTTTCGGCAGATTGTCGGGGGCATCGAGCGACTGGCGTGGCATCCGACTTGATCACCGGCGCCCGCACCCGGAGCGAGGACATGAGGAGCGGATCAGCCGGGGGTGTCTCTGAACGGGACGCCGGGGATGAGCGAACGCCGACGTCCGCGTCGATGGCAGCCCCGCGCCTCGCGAGCAGGGCTCTTGTCGACCCTTGGGGGAAGCTTTTGAGAAATGACACGCACGACGACACTGGTTCGCGGTGTTGAACACAAGGAGTTCAAATGCAATCTGAAATTAAGGTAGGGCAACGTTTCAAGTTCAATTTATTGTCTGACAACCGTGCGCCAGAGCGGCAGGCGGTAGTAACTCGCGTACTCTCCAATAGAGAGGAAGCACTCGGGGCGGAGGCGGACTTCTATTTTGCATATTGGGTGGAGGGTTACGAACTTCCAGAAACAGAGGTTCCGACAACGTTGGTGTTTGAGCGTGGAACTGACGGAAACGTATACCTCGACGGACGTCAGGTTAGCATCACTTTGCTGACGTGATCTTCCGCGACCACGAGAGAGAGGAAGACGTAAAGATCAAGCTTCTTCTTCCATCCCTCCGCTCGCTTTGGTTTCTTGATGAGAATCGGTGACGTCGACGTTATAGATACGAAGAGTGCGCAACACCCGATCGTGCCTGCCGATGTTCTCCGGGCTGCGTCATACGCCAAAGCTCGTAGCCACTGAGAGGTCCTGGTTTTTTGGGTCCGCTACAAGGGTGAGTCCGCGGCGGTTGGGCAGACGCCGGTGCCGCGGCTTCGCGTGCCCGGTAGCAGTCCACGATCGAGGCGAGCGGCGGCGAGCAGGTTGGTGTTCAGTGCCTGCTAACGCGACGAAGGTAAGCTAGACCCGTCGCGCTTTCCGCACTATTATTCCCGCGGGGCGGCCCAGGGCGTGGGAGCGATACAGGACAGCCGACGGGGGTTCTCGTAGTGGACCTTTCGGGATACAGGCTTGAGCCGCTCCACAAGGATGGCGAGCTGATCCTGTACAGAGGCGCACGCCCAACCCCGGCGGACGGCGCTCCTTCGAGTGTGCTGGTTGTGGGTCCAGCGGGCGAATACGCTTCGCCGGCCACACTGGCGCGCCTCGAGCATGAATATTCTCTGGCCTCCGAGCTCGATCCGCGATGGGTCGCTCGGCCAATCGCCCTCGGCCGGCACCAGGGTCGTACGGTTCTGGCGCTCGAGGATCCCGGCGGCGAACCACTCAGTCGCCTGCTCGGCAAGCCCATGGGGGTGGGCGCCTTCCTGGACCTGGCGATCGGGCTCGCGCACACCGTCGGAAGGCTCCATGCGTCCGGTCTCATCCATAAGGACATCAAGCCGACCGACGTCCTGGTCGACTCGGCGACCGGCGAAGTCTGGCTCACCGGGTTGGGGATCGCCTCGCGACTTCGCCGCGAGCGGCAGTCGCCCGAGCCGCCGGAGATCATTGCCGGCACGCTCGCGTACATGGCGCCCGAACAGACCGGACGCATGAACCGGTCGATCGATTCGCGGAGCGACCTCTACGCGCTCGGCGTCACGCTGTACCAGATGTTGACTAGCACGCTGCCGTTCACGGCCTCCGAACCGATGGAGTTGGTGCATTGCCATATCGCGCGCCGGCCGGTACCGCCGCTCGCGTTGGTGAAGGAAATTCCGTCCTCGATCTCGGCCATCATCATGAAGCTGCTCGCCAAGACCGCCGAGGAGCGCTATCAGACGGCGGCCGGCCTCGAAAGCGACCTCCGGCGCTGCCTCTCTGCGTGGAAGGCCCACGGCCGGATCGGCGACTTTCCACTCGGGGGACACGACACGCCGGACCGGTTGCTGATTCCCGAGAAACTGTACGGGCGAACGTTCGAGGTCGAGACCTTGATCGCCTCCTTCGATCGCATCGTCAAGAGCGGCGCGCCGGAGTTGGTGGTGGTCTCCGGATATTCCGGCATCGGGAAATCCTCGGTCGTCAATGAGCTCCATCGGGTGCTTGTTCCGCCACGCGGGCTCTTCGCCTCTGGCAAGTTCGATCAATACAAGCGCGACATCCCGTATTCGACGCTCCTTCAGGCGTTTCAGAGTCTCGTCCGGTCTCTGCTCGGCAAGAGCGACGCTGAGCTGGGCGGTTGGCGAGGCGCTTTTCTGGAAGCGCTGGGCCCGAACGGACGGCTCATGGCCGACGTCGTCCCCGAGCTGAAGCTCATCATCGGGGACCAACCAGCGATCATCGAGCTTCCCCCACAGGACGCGCAGCGGCGCTTCCAGCAGGTGCTTCGGGCGTTCATCGGCGTCTTTGCCCGGCCGGAGCATCCACTGGCGCTTTTCCTCGACGACTTGCAGTGGCTCGACGCGGGAACGCTCGATCTGCTGGAGGATCTGTTGACCCGGTCGGATCTGCAGCAGCTCATGCTGATCGGTGCCTATCGCGACAATGAAGTGACGGCCACCCATCCGCTGATGCGCAAACTCGACGCCATCAAGAGCGCCGGTGGAAAGGTAACAGAGATCACGCTGGCGCCGCTCTCTCGAGAGGATCTCGGACAGCTGATCGCGGACGCTCTTCGGTGCGAGTCAGACCGCTCCGAGCCGCTCGCGCAACTGGTGCATGAGAAGACCGGCGGCAATCCGTTTTTTGCCATTCAGTTCATCGCTTCGCTTGCCGAGGAAGGGATGCTCGTCTTCGACCATGATGCCGTGAGCTGGTCCTGGAATGTCGACCGCATGTACGCCAAGCGATACACCGATAACGTTGTCGACCTCATGATCGGCAAGCTCACCCGGCTGCCGATCGAAACGCAGAACGGATTGCAGCAGCTGGCTTGTCTCGGAAGCATCGCCGATAGTACCGTGCTCTCGCTCGTTCTCGGGACCACAGAAGAGCGGCTCCACGAAGCTCTGTGGGAGGCGATGCGCGTCGAGCTCGTCGAGCGTGTGGGCGGGGCGTACAGGTTTGTTCATGACCGGGTGCACGAGGCCGCATATTCGTTGGTTCCGGAAGCGCGGCGCGGCGAGGCGCATCTTCGAATCGGCAGAGTGCTCGCGGCGCACATCCCTCGCGAGAAGCGGGAGGAGGCGATCTTCGAGATCGTCAATCAGCTGAACCGCGGCGCCGCGCTGATGACCTCACGTGAGGAGCGCGAGCAACTTGCGGAGCTCAACCTGAGTGCGGGTAGACGCGCCAGAGCCTCTACGGCCTACGCCTCGGCCCTCAACTATCTAGTCGCTGGTGTGGCATGGGTGGCCGACGAGGGTTGGGAGCGCCGGCCAGACCTCATGTTCACGCTCGAGTTACACCGGGCGGAATGCGAGTTCCTGACCGGCGACTTGATGGCGGCGGAGGCGCGGCTGACGATGCTGTCATCCCGCGCCGCCGATGCTATCGATCAAGCGGCGGTCGCTTGCCTGCGTGTGGAGCTCTACACGACCCTCGATCGGAGCGACCGTGCCGTCGACGTCTGTCTCGCCTACCTCCGTGATCTGGGCATCGAGTGGTCGCCGCATCCCACCGAGGACGAAGCGCGGCAAGAGTACGAGCGGACATGGTCACTGCTCGGCACCCGCGAGATCGAGGGACTCATCGAGCTGCCCTTGATGAGCGACCCGGTGCGGCGCGCGACGCTGGACGTGCTGACCAAGGTCCTGCCGGCGGCATTCTTTACGGACCCACAGCTGTTTTCGCTGGCCGTCTGCCGAATGGTCAATCTCAGCCTGGAACACGGCAACACCGACGCGTCCTGCATTGGCTATGTTCACCTGGGCGTCATCGCCGGACCGCGGTTTGGCAATTACGGGGCGGGGTATCGGATCGGACGGCTCGGCTATGACTTGGTCGAACAGCGGGGACTGGAGCGCTTCCGGGCTCGCACCTGCTTCTGTTTCGGCCTCGTCGTCGTATGGAAGGAGCATGTGCGGGCTGGTCGCGACTTTTTGCGTCTCGCCTTCGAAGCCGCGAATGCAACCGCTGACCTCACGTATGCGTTTTATTGCCGCGTCACGTTGATAACGAACCTCCTCGCGGCCGGTGATCCGCTCGTCGACGTGGAACGCGAAGCCGAGCAAGGCCTCGAGTCGGCCGAGAAGATGCGGTTCGGCCTCGTGACCGATATCATCTCCGCCCAGCGTGGGCTTGTCCGAACCCTCCGCGGTGTGACGCAGAGCTTCGGGTGTTTCAACGACGAGCGGTTCGATGAGCTCCAGGTCGAGGGCCGTTTGGCGAGTAATCCGGCGTTGGCGATGGCGGAGTGCTGGTACTGGATACGAAAGCTCCAAGCGCGCTTCTTTGCGGGGGATTATGTGTCGGCCGTTGATGCATCCGCGAACGCGCTACGGCTGCTGTGGACGTCTCCGTCGCTGCTCGAGACGGCGGAGGCTCACTTCTATGGTGCGCTCAGCCACGCGGCGTGTTGCAATGGGGGGCTTTCCGCTCAGTACCCGGACCATGTCCACGCGCTTAGCGCCCATTACAGACAACTCATGGAATGGGCGGAGCACTGCCCAGAGAATTTTGGCAACCGCGCCGCGCTGGTCGGCGCCGAGATCGCTCGCATCGAAGGCCGGGAGCTGGACGCGGAGCGTCTTTACGAACAGGCGATCCGTTCGGCGCGCGAGAACGGCTTCGTGCACAATGAGGCGCTCGCGAACGAACTTGCGGCTCGCTTCTATGCGACACGGGGCTTCGAGACTATTGCACATGCGTATCTGCGAAAGGCACGTTATGGCTATCTCCGATGGGGCGCGGATGGCAAGGTCGCGCAGCTCGAGAAGCTCTACCCGCACCTGAGGATGGGCGAGGCCGCCGCTGTTCCCGGTGGCACGATCCGGGCGTCGGTCGAGCACTTGGACCTCGCGACGGTACTCGAGGTGTCGCAAGCCGTCGCGGGTGAGATTGTCCTGGACAAGCTGGTCGAGACGCTCTTGCGCACAGCCCTCGAGCACGCCGGCGCCGAACGCGGGCTGCTCATTCTGCCGCGCGGCGGCGAGCTGTTGATCCAAGCGGAAGCCAACACCAGCGGCAGTTCCGTGACGGTGTCTCTGCGCGAGACGCTCGTCTCTGCGTCTGAACTTCCCGAGTCGGTTGTCCGTTATGCCGCGCGTACCCAGGAGAACGTGATTCTCGACGATGCCGCGGCACCGAATCCGTTCTCCAGCGATCGATACATCCGTGCGCGGCGCGCCCGCTCGGTCCTCTGCGTGCCGCTCGTGAAACAGGCCGCGCTGGTTGCCCTCCTCTATCTCGAGAACAATCTAGCGGCCGGCGTCTTCACAGCGGGTAGGATAACCGTCCTGAAGATGCTCGCATCCGAGGCGGCGATGTCGCTCGACCGCAGCCGCCTGTATCGCGAGCTGCAGGAGCGGGAGGCCAGGATCCGGCGGCTGGTCGACGCGAACATCATCGGGGTGGTGATTACGGATCTCGACGGTCCGATCATCGACGCCAACGACGCGTTTCTGGACATGCTCGGCTATAGCCGGGATGACCTTGTGACCGGACGGTTGCGATGGAGCACGGTGACCCCGGTCGAGTGGCACGCCGCGACGGCACGCGCGGCGGCGGAGATTCGAGCGACCGGACGGTGTGCGACATACGAGAAGGAGTACATCCGGAAGGATGGCCGCCGAGTATCGGCGCTGGTCGGGGGCGCGGCGTTCGAGGACACACGGAGTCGCGCGGTCGCGTTCGTCCTCGATCTCAGCGAGCGAAAGCGCTCGGAGGAGGCGTTGCAGCGGGCGCGGTCTGAGCTCGCGCACGTGACGCGGGTGACGACACTGGGTGAGCTGGCGGCGTCGATCGCCCACGAGGTCAGGCAGCCGCTCAGTGCCATCGCGGCCGACGCGGAAGCGTGCCGCAACTGGCTGGAGGCTCCGAATCCCCGTCTGGATCTGGTGCGCGAAGCGCTCGCCGCGATCGCGATCGACACTCACCGCGCGGCCGAAGTGATCCAGCGTATTCGGCAGCTCGCGACGAAGACCGAGCCGCGGAAGGGCCGAGTGGACGTCAACGAAGTAGTCCGGGACGTGGTCTCACTGGTGAGCGCGGAGCTGCTTCGTCACGAAGTGACGGCAGTTCTCGAGCTGGCGGCGGAGCTGCCGATGGTGGTAGGGGATCCGATCCAGCTGCGGCAGGTGATTCTCAACCTCGCCATCAACGCCATTGAAGCCATGGCGCCCATCGGCGATCGGTCGAGACGGCTGGTGATCCGGTCGGAAGGGTCGGCGGGCGATGACGTCACCATCGCCGTGCAGGACAGCGGCGTCGGCATCGGGTCGGATGATCTGCACCGGCTGTTCGATCCCTTCTTCAGCACCAAGCCCGGCGGCATGGGCATGGGACTTTCTATCAGCCGCTCGATCGTCGAGGCGCATAGCGGCCGGTTGTGGGCGACGACGAGCGAGCCGCACGGCGCGATTTTCCACATCCGCTTACCAGTCGGTTCAGCGGGGGTGGGCGGGAGCGTCGGGCTGGATACGAGCTCGGGAGTGCAAAGTGACGATCCTCCTACGCGGTCGAGGGCGTAAGCTGCCAGCCGAGGCTTCACCCAGGAATGACCCAGGAAGTTGCTCCCAACGAGAGCCAGCGGGGCCGAAGCCACGTACGTCGAAAGCGCTAATTCATGAGGCGTTGTTTGTGGCGCCTCGGTTCCCGTCTCGATTTGAAAAAGGGCTCATAACCGAAAGGTCACCGGTTCAAGTCCAGCTCCCGCAACGAAACAATGCGAAGGGTTAGCGATCAGGTCGCTAACCCTTTCGTGTTTTCTGCTCCCATTTTGCTCCCACGCACTCCCGCAGCGACGGCCACTGCTCCCGTTTTGCTCCCACGCCCCGGCCGTCCAACCCGCAACGCCTGAAGCCGCCGCGCCGGCGGTGCGGCCTGCTGATCGGGAAACACCAACTGATCGAGCTTCAGCGCCGGGGGCGATCAGCAGGCTGGTATACGTGTGGCGGAGGTCGTGAAACCGGATTCGGCGGAGCTGGGCTCGCCGGAGCGCTGGCGGGAACTCCCGGTGCCGGAAGTAGTCGGCATCGAGCGGAGTGCCCCGCTCACTGACAAACTCCGAGCGGCGTGAAGTGGATAGCCGCTGCAGGGCCTGCTCGAGCGTCGCCGGCATGTCGATCGCACGCCGTGAGCACCTGGACTTTGGCGTCCCGAGCGTGCCGTGCCAAAGCGAGCCGACGAATCTCGCCCGGGGTGAAGACGTCCATCTCCTGTCCTCACTCCGCGGCCGCTCGACGCATTGCACCGGGTTGGCGTCCAGATGCCCCCACTGGACCGCATGCTTGAACATCTCCTTCAGAATCACGATCACATTGCCGATGGTGGGCGCTTTCGCTCTAGGACTTCGAACATCGGCACGAAGATCGCGAGGATCGAGCGCGCGGCCGTCAACCCCTTCGAAGCGCACACGGCCGCCGGTCGGCTCGGCGAGACGGTTGAGACAGCGAAGCAGCGTGGGCTTGCCCGAGCCGGAGGGGCCACCAGGATGAGCGCGCTACCGCGCTAGAACCAGGGCCCCGCTCGCCGCGGGTCGCCTGGCGTCGATCCGCGCGGAAGGCCACGCAAACGACAGTAACTTCACGCGTTGAGTAGAGGGATCTAGCGCCGATTAGCTTTCAGCACTCGTTCCGGGGACGGAAGCAAACCTCAGGACGTATGGTCGCGCCTCCGCAATTCTTGCATGTGTTCTCGTCAAGTGGGAATGGAAATACCCACTCGGCAACCTGAGATCAGATCCGGCAACCGTGAGCGCGGCGAGCTTGTGGAAGGGTGAGTAGACGGTTTGTCGTTGAGGAGAGGTATGGTGCACGCCTATTATCTGTGCACCGATGGTGTGGCCCGCGACCGCGCATTGCGCGCCTCTCGTCCAAGATGAGGTGCATGTATGGCTCGCGGACCTCGGCAACGGGGCTGAGGGAGCGTTTCACGCCGGTCCTCAGCGAGGCCGAGCGGGGACGAGCGGCGCGATTCCACTTTCACCGCGACGCCATTCGATGGGCGATAAGCCGGGTAGTGCTTCGCTCGATCCTCGGAAGGTACCTTTGCGTGGAGCCGCGCACCGTCCGGTTCCAGTGTGGCCCGCGGGGAAAGCCCGAGCTAGCGATGTTGGAAGAGGAGCAAATTCAATTCAACGCAGCTCATTCTGAGGGGTTCGGCCTTCCGTGGCGAGGATCCGGCGAGTTGGTGTGGACATAGAGCGCGTGCGGCCACTTCCCGATTTCGAGACGATCGCCCGGCGGATGTTCTCCCCGCACGAGCAGCGGGTCTTGGGAGCACTTCCCCGCGCCGAGCGGCCCGCGGCATTTTTCGACTGCTGGACGCGAAAGGAAGCGTATATCAAGGTTATTGGTGACGGGCTCGCGTATCCGCTCGAGCGATTCTCGGTCTCGCTCAGCCCGGATGCGCCAGCGAAACTCGAGGACGTGCAGGACGATCCAGCTGAGGCGGGGCGCTGGTCGTTGGCGAGGCTACTCTGTGCTCAGTGGCAGGAGCGCGCTCGTTGACGACTGCCGAATTCGTTGCCCACCTCCGTGAGCTGGACATCAAGCTTTCGATCGACGACGGCGACCGCCTCCGCTGCAGTGCCCCCAAGGGCTCGCTTACCGCCGCGCTGCGTGACGAGCTGGCCGCTCGCAAGTCCGAGCTCGTGGCATGGCTGCGTGCGGCCAGCGAAGGCGAAGGAATGGGATCGGTCGCGACAATCGGAGATCACGACACGAACCATGATCCGCTCTCCTTTGCGCAGGAGCGGCTGTGGTTTATCGACCGTTTCCAGCCCGGGGGCTTTGCCTACAACATCACTGGCGGTATCCGG
>JACXTT010008968.1_pt1 | contig 13744 bp, 10 predicted proteins | sample 9270951 | NCBI WGS metagenome assembly JACXTT01 (sample SAMN15532306, study PRJNA645909) | rock metagenome | isolation source: weathered quartz diorite | place: Puerto Rico | collected 2017-06-21 | reverse complement strand
TCTGGTTCACCGTCGTGTTTGCCAACTTCGCGGAGGCGATGGCGGAAGGTCGCGGTAAGGCGCAGGCTGAGTCGCTGCGCCGCTCGCGCACGCTGACCGCGGCGAAGCGACTGAAGGACGCGCGCGATCGCGCCGCGTTCGACGCGGTGCCGGCCGATCGGCTCCGGAGGGGCGACGTCGTCCTCGTGACGCCGGGAGAGCTGATCCCGGGGGACGGCGAGGTGATCGAAGGCGTCGCGTCGGTGGACGAGTCGGCCGTTACGGGTGAGTCCGCCCCCGTAATCCGAGAGTCGGGCGGCGACCGGTCCGCCGTGACGGGCGGGACCAAGGTTCTGTCCGATTACCTCGTCATCCGCATTACCGCGAACCCCGGCGAGACATTCCTCGACCGCATGATCGGCCTCGTGGAAGGCGCCAAGCGCCAGAAGACTCCCAACGAGATCGCGTTGATCATCCTGCTCTCGGGCTTGACGATCGTCTTTCTGTTCGCGGTGGTGACCCTCAAACCCTTCGCGATCTACTCCGGGGGAGATGCGACCATCCCGATCCTGGTCGCGCTCCTGGTCTGCCTTATTCCGACAACGATCGGGGGCTTGCTGTCGGCGATCGGCATCGCCGGCATGGACCGCATGATCCAGCACAACGTGATCGCGATGAGCGGCCGCGCGGTGGAGGCGGCGGGTGACGTCAACACGCTGCTCCTCGACAAGACCGGCACGATCACGCTCGGGAACCGTCAGGCGGTGGAGCTCGTCCCCGCTCCGGGAGTGACCAGGGAATACCTGGCTGATCGGGCTCAGCTCGCCTCTTTGCCCGACGAAACGCCCGAGGGCCGCAGCATCGTGGTCCTGGCGAAGCAATTCGGGTTGCGGGCGCGCACGCTGTCAGAGGGGGAGGGGTCGCCGCCGGTGGAGCTCGTCGCATTTTCCGCCGCCACCCGGATGAGCGGGATCAACACGCAGGGCACGCAGCTGCGCAAGGGCGCGTTCGATGCGATCGGCCGCTGGCTGCGCGAGTCCGGCGGTGACATCCCAGCCGCGCTCTCGGCCGACGTCGAGCGGATCGCACGAGCCGGCGGGACGCCGCTCGTCGTTGCGGAGCGGGGCAACGGCAACGCCCGGGCGCTGGGCGTGGTCTACCTGAAAGACGTCGTCAAAGGCGGCATGCGCGAGCGGTTCGTGCACCTTCGCACCATGGGCATCCGCACGGTGATGATTACCGGGGACAATCCCCTCACCGCGGCGGCCATCGCCGCCGAGGCGGGAGTGGACGATTTCCTCGCGGAAGCGAAGCCTGAAGACAAGATGGCGCTGATCAAACGCGAGCAGGCGGGCGGCCGCCTGGTGGCGATGGCGGGCGACGGCACCAACGACGCGCCGGCGCTGGCGCAGGCCGACGTCGCGGTGGCGATGCACACCGGCACCCAGGCCGCCAAGGAGGCCGGCAACCTGATCGACCTCGACTCGAATCCGACGAAGCTCATCGAGGTCGTGGAGATCGGGAAGCAGCTGCTGATCACCCGTGGCGCCTTGACCACGTTTTCGATCGCCAACGACGTCGCGAAGTACTTCGCCATCATCCCGGCGATGTTCGTCGCGACCTACCCGGCCCTCCAGGCGCTCAACATCATGCGGCTCCACTCGGCGCAATCGGCGATTCTCGCCAGTGTCATCTTCAACGCGCTGATCATTATCGCGCTGATCCCGCTTGCCCTGCGCGGCGTCGGGTGGCGCCCTGCGGCCGCGGTTTCGATTCTGCGGCGCAATCTGCTCATCTATGGCGTGGGCGGCATTCTGATTCCGTTCGTCGGCATCAAAGTGATCGACGTCCTGCTGACCGCGCTGCGGCTGGTGTGACGATGCTCAAGAACCAGCTGCGTCCCGCGATTGTCGTCACGCTCGTGCTGATGCTGATCACCGGCCTCATCTATCCGGGGCTCGTGACCGGTGTGGTGCAACTGCTGTTCCCACGGCAGGCCAACGGTTCGCTGATCACGACCAGGGGGCACGTCATCGGGAGCGAGCTGATCGGCCAGTCGTTCGCACGGGCCGATTATTTCCACCCCCGGCCGTCAGCCGCGGGGAACGGATACGACGACACGTTGTCGGGGGGGAGTAATAAGGGGCCCACCGACCTCGAGCTGGCCGACACGCTGATCGTGCAGGCGGTGGACAGCGCCGTGCGACTCGACGGCGCGGTGAAGGGCGCCGTGCCGGCTGACCTCGCGACGCGCTCGGGCTAAGGGCTCGATCCGCATATCTCTCCAGCTAGTGCGCTGCTACAGGTGAATCGGGTTGCGCGCGCCCGCGGGCTCGATCCTCAAACTGTGCGGGCGCTCGTCGAACGGCACATCGAGCGTCGCCAGCTTGGCTTTCTCGGTGAACCGCGGGTGAATGTCCTGATGCTCAACCTCGCGCTCGACAGCGCGTCGGCGCACGTGCCATGACGATTGCGCGATTCGTGGCACTCGCGGTCGTCGTGCCGGCTCGCCTGGCCGCGCAGACGACATCGTCGCCTCCCTGGCAGTATGGTGCGTCGGTCGACGTGGGGTATCTGCACGATGCCAACTATCCGGCGAACCATCTCTTTCGGAGTCGCGGCACGTCCTTTCACGTCAACGGCGTGCAGCTGAACATCGCGACCCTGTACCTCACGAAGCCGGCGGCGGTCAGTTCCCGCTGGGGCGTGCAGCTGACCCTGCAGGCAGGCAAGGATGCGGAGGTGTTCGGGTTTTCCGCGACCGCGCCCACCATCGGTGGCTACCGCGTCCTGCGACAGCTGGGGCCGACCAACGTCTCGTACCTGGCTCCCGTCGGACACGGACTCACGCTCCAGGGCGGGATCTTCTCGAGCTTCGTCGGCTATGACGGGCTGTACGCGAAAGACAACCTCACCTACACCAGGCCGTGGGGGGCCGACTTCACGCCCTATTTCATGCTCGGGCTCAATGCTCAGTATCCGTTCTCGCCGACGGTCAACGGCACGATCCTGGTCGTCAACGGCTACTGGCACCTGGCGCATGCGAACGATGTGCCGAGCATCGGCGCGCAGATCGCGTACCAGCCTGCGGCGCACGTCACGGTCAAGCACACGGGGCTGTTCGGACCCCACCAAGCCAACACATCCCTCGCAGTGTGGCGGTCCCTCGTGGACAACAGTGTGGAATGGAGGGGTAGCCGGCTCACGGTCGCGTTCGAATACTTCGCAGGCACCGAAAGGGTGGACTCCGCCGGCCGGCCTCGCGCCTGGTGGATGTCATGGCAGCTGCCCATGCGTTTCTCGTTGAGCCCGCACCTGGGTGTCGCCCTCAGACCAGAGATCTATTGGGATCGCGACGGCCGAACAACCCTCTATCGGCAAACTGTCAAGGCCAATACGACGACACTCGAGGTTCGCGAGCCGTTTGGCGAGGCCAATGTCCTCGTGCGTTTGGAGCACCGCATCGATGATTCCCGCGGCCCCGATGGCGGGTTCTTCACCGGAAACTCTGGTTTGACGCCGACGCAGAATCTGCTGATCGCAGCGGTGCTCGTCACGTTCGACGGGAGTGTTCGGCCATGAACGCCACAGTGCTGGGGTATGTCCGCGTCACCGCGCTGTTGGCGCTCTGCACGGTCCTCGGGACGGCGGTGATTTCCTGGTTGTCGATCACGGACGTCGCGATGCTCTACTTGCTCGGCGTCGCGCTGGTTGCCTCCCGCGCAACGCGGCGGCAGGCGATCTTCGCCGCGGTGCTCTCCGTCGCGCTGTTCGATTTCTTCTTCGTGCCGCCCCGCTTCACGTTCGCCGTGTCCGATTTGCACTACGTCTTCACGTTCGGCGTGATGCTCGTGACGGCTCTGGTGATCAGCCGGCTGGCTGAGCGAGTCCGGAGCGCGACACGGGCGGCCGAGACACGCGAGCGTGGGACGGCGGCGCTCTACCCGATGCTGGGCGACCTGGTCGATGCCAATACGCTGGATGATGTCATCCGCGTCATCAGCGACCACGTGCACACGGCCTTTACCGCTGATTCGCGCGTGCTGCTGCGCCAGGCGGGCCATCTTGCCGCCGTCGGCGCGCCTAGGCAGGAGCCGGAATCCGCGCTGAGACTGGCGGACTCGGCGTATCAGACGTGGGAAGCGACGGGGCGGGGGACGAAACATTTCCCGGAGGCGGACGCGCAGTATCTGCCCCTGGTCGGCACCCACGGCCGCCTCGGTGTGCTTGCCGTGCGCCCTGATGACCCCGCGCGATTCGACGATCCCGCCGTGCAATGGCTGTTGCAGACGTTCGCGGCGCAGGCGGCGCTGGCAATCGAAAGGGTGAGGGCCGTAGGTTAGCGTCCTCATGACCGGACGCAGGCCGGACCCTGAAGCGTTGCTGGCGCGCGTAAGAGAAGAAGAGCGGCGCGCCGGGCGTGGGCGCCTCAAGATTTTCTTCGGCGCCTCGCCTGGCGTCGGCAAAACCTACGCCATGCTCGAAGAAGCCCGCGCGAAACGACGCGATGGCGTGGACGTCGCCGTGGGCGTCGTCGAGACGCACGGCCGGGTAGAGACCGCGGCACTCGTCGAAGGTCTCGAAGTGCTGCCCCGCCGCGCGCTCGAATACCGCGGCGTTACCCTGCGCGAGTTCGACCTCGACGCGGCGCTCGCACGCCGTCCGTCGCTGATCCTGGTTGACGAGCTGGCCCATACGAACGCGCCAGGCTCGCGCCACGCCCGGCGGTTCCAGGATGTCGAGGAGCTGCTCAGCGCCGGGATCGACGTCTACACGACCCTCAACGTCCAGCACCTCGAGAGCCTCAACGACGTCGTCGCCCAGATCACCGGCATCCACGTTCGCGAGACGGTGCCCGACTCGATTCTCGAGCAAGCGGACGAGCTCGAGGTGGCCGACCTGTCGGCCGAGGATCTGCTGAAGCGCCTGGAGGAAGGCAAGGTGTATGTGCCGGAAGAGGCGGCGCGCGCCATCGAGCGCTTTTTCCGCAAGGGCAATCTCATCGCGCTGCGCGAGTTGGCGCTGCGCCGGGCGGCGGAACGGGTTGACGCCCAGATGCGCGGCTACATGCGCGAGCACGGCATCCGCGAGACGTGGCCCGCGGGGGATCGCGTGCTCGTCTGCATCGGTCCGAATCCAGCGGGCGCGCGCCTCGTCCGCGCGGGGAAGCGCATGGCGACGAGTCTCAAGTGCGACTGGACCGTGCTGTACGTCGAGGCGCCGGGGCAGCGAATCTCCACGAGCGATCGCGAGGCCTTGGTCCAGAACCTTCAGCTTGCCGAGGAGCTGGGCGCGCAGACCGCGACGGTGAGCGGTCTCAATGCCGCCGAGGAAATGCTCGCCTACGCGCGCGCCCACAACGTGACGAAGATTGTCGTGGGGAAGCCAACGCACAGCCGGTGGCGCGACAAACTGTTCGGCTCGACCCTGGACAGGCTGGTCCGGGGATCGGGCGACCTCGACGTGTACGTGATCACCGGTGACGTCGATGCGACGCGCAACCCACCGGCGCCGCGCGCCGGCCACGTATCGCCGACGGGCGAATACGTGCGCGCCGCGCTCGTCATGGCAGCATGCGCGGCGATCAGCTTCCCGCTGTTTGCGCTGCTGTCGGTGACCGACCTGGCGATGATCTTCCTGCTCGGCGTGGTGTTCGTCGCCTCGCGGTACGGACGCGGGCCCTCGGTGTTCGCCTCGCTGCTGTCGATCGCCTCGTTCGATTTTCTCTTCGTGCCGCCCCGCTTCACCTTCGCCGTCTCCGACGTGCGCTACGTGCTGACATTCGGCGTGATGCTCGCCGCCGCGCTCGTGGCGAGCCATCTAACGCTGCGCATCCGCGCGCAGGCGCAAACGGCGCGCGACCGCGAGCGCCGCACCGGCGCCGTGTACGCAATGAGCCGGGCGCTCGCGGCCGCGCGCACGCCGACGGATCTGATCGCGATCGCGACGCGGCATCTATCCGCCACGTTCGGTGCGGAGATGCACATCCTCATGCCCGACCCCGCCGGACGCCTCGAGGCGGGAGCCGGCAATATCGACGGGAAGGAGCGCAGCGTCGCGCAGTGGGTCCTCGACCACGGCCAGCGAGCCGGCGCCGGGACCGATACGCTGCCGAGTGCGAGCGGTCTCTACGTCCCGCTCACCGCCTCCAGCGGGGTCATCGGGGTGCTCGGTGTGCGTGCGGCGGATCCGGCCCGGTTCGAGGATCCGACGCTGCTGCAGCTGCTCGAGACGTTCGCGGGCCAGGCGGCACTCGCCCTCGAGCGCGCGCAGCTCGCCGACCGCGCCCAGAAAGAAGAAGTGGAGGTCGAAGCGGAGCGGCTGCGCACCTCGCTCCTCAGCTCGTTGTCGCACGACATGCGTACCCCGCTGGGGGCGATCACCGGGGCAGCGAGCAGCCTGCTCGAGGACCCGGGCAAGGGGACAATCACCGAGCCCGCCAAGCGCGAGCTGCTGCAGTCCATCCTCGATGAATCGAACCGCATGAACCGCCTCATCGGCAACCTGCTCGACATGATCCGGGTGGAGAGCGGGGCGCTGAAAGTCCAAAAGGAGTGGCAACCGCTGGAGGAGCCGGTTGGTGTCGCGCTGATCCGGCTTCAAGACCGGTTGCGGGATCACCCCGTGCAAGTGCAGCTGCCGGCAGATCTGCCGCTGGTCCCCATGGACGGCGTGCTCATCGAACAGGTATTCGTGAACCTGCTGGAGAATGCCGTGAAGTACACGCCGCCCGGCACGCCGATCGAGATCTCCGCAGCGCACATCGACGGGCGAGTACGCGTCGATGTCGCCGATCACGGGCCCGGCATCCCTCCTGGGGAGGAGCGACGCATTTTCGAGAAGTTCTATCGCGTGGCCGGGGAAGGTCCGGTGAGCGGCGTCGGATTGGGTCTCACGATTTGCCGCGGCATCATTACCGCGCACGGCGGGCGCATCTGGGTCGAAAACCGGCCCGGTGGCGGCGCGCTGTTCCGGTTTACGCTCCCCTTGGGAACCGAGCCACCACCCAGCGTACCCGGAGAGCCCGGCGCCGAGTAACTTGGCCCGATGGCTGCGGCCGCTCCGATTGCCCTGCTCATCGAAGACGAAGTGGAGATGCGGCGCTTTCTGCGCGCCGCCTTGCAAAGCCATGAGTACCAGCTGGTCGAGGCCACGACCGCCCGCGAAGGCCTCGCACAGGCCGCCGGCCGTAATCCTGACGTGATTCTGCTGGATCTCGGACTCCCGGATGGCGACGGCATCGATCTCACACGCCGCATTCGCGAGTGGTCGAAAGTACCGATCATCGTCTTGTCGGCTCGCGGACGTGAGGAGGACAAGGTGGCGGCACTCGATGCCGGCGCCGACGATTATCTCACCAAACCGTTTGGTGTCGGGGAGCTCCTCGCCCGCCTGCGCGTGGCGCGACGTCATAGCGCACCAGCTGCCAGCGAGCCCGTTTTCTCTCTAGGCGGGCTGCGCGTGGATTTCGAGCACCGCCGCGTTTTCGTCGAAGCTTTCGAGGTGCATCTGACGCCGACGGAGTACAAGCTGCTCGGCGCACTGATTCGGCATGCCGGGAAGGTGTTGACGCACCGTCAGCTCTTGAAGGAAGTCTGGGGGCCGAACGCGGTCGAGCATACCCACTATCTGCGGGTATACATGACCCAGCTGCGGCATAAGCTCGAGGCGGATGCGGCGCGGCCACGGTATTTGCTGACCGAGCCGGGCGTAGGCTACCGGCTGCAGACGGAGTGAGCTGACGGCTCCCTAATCGCCTGCGACCAGTGTGGTGGGAACGTACGGCGCCTCATGGATGACCGCCGCTTTGCGCCGTGACAGAACCAGCCACCATTCGCGCGCCGATGTAAACACCAGCATCGCGACGACCGACATGAAGAACAGCGCGATCACGGCATTGAGCCGGTCATTGAAAATCAGTCGCGCCGCATTCGGATCGGTGGATGTTGCGAGCGACGCCGCGTGCGACAAGAAGCCGAGCCTCGTATTCGCGGAAAACACTTTTTGATAGCCCGCGGTCATCGTCACCGCGATCAGCCAGGCCAGCGGGCCCAGTGTGACCCAGGCGTAGCGCTGCCGGCCCATCTTGATCAGGATCGTCGTAGCCACACAGAGCGCCACCGCCGCGAGCAGCTGGTTCGAGATCCCGAAAAGAGGCCACAGCGAGTTGATCCCACCGAGTGGATCCACGACGCCTTGCCACAGGAAGTAGCCCCACGCCGCGCACACCGCGCCGCTCGAGATCCACACGCTCGGCAGCCACGACGTCGCGCCGAACCTGGGCCACACGTGGCCGACGATCTCCTGAAGCATGAAGCGGCCGACGCGCGTGCCGGTGTCGATCGTGGTCAGGATGAACAGCGCCTCGAACATGATGGCGAAATGATACCAGAGTGCCGATAACGTCTTGCCGCCGAGGGCGGTGGTCAGCCCCGAGAAGATGTGCGCGATGCCCACGGCGAGAGACGGCGCCCCGCCGGTGCGCGCGATGAGCGTCTGCTCCCCCATCTGGGCCGCCAGCGCCTGCATGTACTGAGGCGTGACGACGAAGCCTGCCTGATTCAACACATCCGAAGCGCCCGCCAGCGCCGTGGGTGTCGTGTTCATCGCGAAGTAGACGCCAGGATCCAGCGTGCAGGCGGCAATCATCGCCATGATCCCGACGAACGATTCCATGACCATCCCGCCGTAGCCGATCACCCGTGCGTCGGTCTCGCGCGTGATCATCTTGGGTGTCGTACCCGACGCGACGAGCGAGTGGAAGCCGGAAATCGCACCGCAGGCGATCGTGATGAACGCGAACGGGAACAGCTTGCCGGCAAACACGGGGCCCTCACCCGCCGTGGCGAACGGCGTCAGCGCCGGCATTCTGAGCGGCGGCAGGATGATCAGGATCGCGAGGCCCAGGACCACAACGGTCGTGATCTTCAGAAATGTCGAGAGATAGTCGCGCGGGCAGAGCAGCATCCAGACGGGAAGCACCGAAGCGATGAAGCCGTACGCGATCATCATCACCGTGATTGTCGTGCCGCTGTGTGTGAAGGCCGACGCGAGAGCCGGGTGGCTGGCGACGCTGCCCCCCGCGACCAGCGCGAGAAGCAGCAGCAACGCGCCGACGATCGACGCCTCACCGACCTTTCCCGGCCGCCAGCGCTTCATCCACCAGCCCATCAGCAACGCGATGGGAATCGTGCAGGCGATCGTGAACAATCCCCACGGCGAGGCGCGCAGCGCGTTGACCACGATCAGCGCGAGCACCGCGAGGAGGATGATCATGATCGCGAGCACGGCGATCATTGCCGTCACCCCGGTGACCTTGCTGACTTCCTCCTTTGCCATTTGGCCGAGTGACTTGCCGTCGCGACGCAGCGAGCAGAACAGGATCGTGAAATCCTGGACCGCGCCGCCGAGCACCACGCCGATGACGAGCCAGAGCGTCCCGGGGAGAAATCCAAACTGCGCCGCCAGCACCGGACCAACCAGGGGACCGGCTCCGGCGATGGCCGCGAAGTGGTGGCCGAACAGCACCCAGCGGTTCGTCGGCACGAAGTCGTGGCCGTTGTTGAACCGCTCCGCGGGTGTCGCGCGGCGGGGATCGAGGCCAAAGACTTTGGTGGTGAGGAATTTGGAGTAGAAGCGGTAACCGATGACGTAGGTGCAGACTGCGGCGATCAGCAGCCACGCGGCGCTAATCGTCTCGCCGCGCGCCAGCGCCAGTACGCCGAATGCGGCGGCGCCGAGCAGCGCGACGAGGGTCCATCCGATGATCGAAAGCGGTCGCACGCGGCGTAAGTTGCGACGCCGCTTGCCGATGTTCAAGTTCGAACATAGGTTCGAACTCCTTGAGCCCCTCTGGTCCGTATCCTTGGTCGTCGAGCGGGGGGGGGGGCGCCGCCTCCGCGCCCGCGGTACAGGAGCGACCCCAGCCCCAGCCGAAGGCAGAGTCCCTGAAAGGACGCGTCGTCATCGTCACCGGCGGCGCGACCGGGCTGGGTCGCGCCGTCGCGCTCGAGTTCGCGCAAAATGGCTGCGGCGTCGCGTTCAATTACGTCGAGATGCCGGGGCGCGAAGTCGGCCCACAAGCGCTCATGACCGAGACAGCGATCAAGGCGTGCGGCGTGCCCTGTTACTCGGCGCTGTGCGATGTGCGGGAGCTGGACCTGGTCGAGCATTTCGTGAGCGAAGTGCGCAGCAAGCTCGGTGGCGTCCACTACCTCGTCAACAACGCCGGCGTCACCCACGACGGCGCGCTCTGGCGACTGACCCCCGAGGCGTGGTCGGAAGTCATCGATACGAACGTGACCGGCGCGTTCAACTGCATCCACGCCGTCGCCCCGCACCTGCGCGCACAACGCTCCGGCAAGATCGTCAACGTCGCGAGCCATCAGGCGTTTCGGCCCGGATTCGGCATCGCCAACTACGCCGCCAGCAAAGCGGCGCTCATCGGGCTCACCAAGGCCGCGGCCGTCGACCTCGGCTCGGCGGGGATCAACGTGAACGCCGTCGCGCCGGGTTTCGTGAAGACGGAGCTGCTCACCCAGCTGCCGCGCGAGGTGCTCGAGCGCGCCGAGCACGAGTCGGTGCTCGGCCGCGTGGCGGAACCGGAGGATGTCTCGCGCGTGATCCTGTTCTTGTGCAGCGAAGCGGCCCGGCACATCACCGGACAGGTAATCGTGGTGGACGGCGGCCTCACGCTCGCTTAGATTCGGGCCGTGACACACCGCTCTACTAAGCTCTTACAAACCAACTACTTCCTCCTTCTCCTCGCCTGCCTGAGCTGCGGCGGGAAGAAGTCCGACCAGCCACCAACGCCGCTCCCCACCGCCCCGCTGCCCACGGCGGGCCTGACGGGTCAGCGGGTGGCACTGACGCCGCTTGCGCTGGTCGCCGCCGAGGAGTCGCTGCATTGGGACGCGCTGATCGGCGACCGGCGCACCACGCTCGACAAGAGCGACAGCATCATCGCGACGCTGCTTGGCGCGCGCGCGTCGGAAGTCACCTGGGTCGGCCCCGCCGAGCTGCGGCACATCGCTCGTCGTGCGCCAGGCATCGCCGCCGATCCTGATCAGATGGGAACACCGTTTCTTCGGGCGACGAACATCGTCGATGTCCCTGATCCGCTGCGGTATCAACTGCGCACCTTGATGGGACTGGTGGGGGGACGGTACGTCCTCGTACCCGCCGGTCTCGTTTTTCGGGTAGCGCGCCCGGGGGCCGCGCCCGGGGGATCACCGGCCGCCGCGGCAGCCGAGCTCTCCGTCGTCCTGATCGACTCGCGCGTCGGCAAGGTTGGGTGGCGCACCACCGCGCGCGGCGAGGGCGGTGATCCCTGGACCGCGCTCACGCGAGCGGTGAAGAGTCTCACGCCGGGCCTGCCGTGACCCCGCCCGTCCGTGCAGCCACTCTGATCCGGGGCGATGGGATCGGGCCCGAGATCACCGAGGCCACACTCCAGGTGTTCGACGCCCTGGGGTTGAAGTTCGACTGGGACGAGCAGTACGGCGGCATGGCGGCCGTGGACAAAGCCGGCACGCCGCTGCCCAATGCCACACTCGATTCGATTCGCCGCACCAGGCTCTGCCTCAAGGGTCCGCTCACCACTCCCGTCGGCGGCGGGTATCGCTCGGTCAATGTGGCGCTGCGCCAGGAGTTCGATCTCTATGCCAACGTCCGGCCGACCAAGACGATCGTGCCGGGTGGTCGCTACGAGCACGTCGATCTCGTGATTATTCGTGAGAACACCGAAGGGCTGTACGTCGGTCTCGATCATACATTCAAGATCGGCGGCGACCGGCGCGCGATGGCGCAGGCGATGTCGATCGTCACGCGTGAAGGGAGCGAGCGCATCGCGAAGTATGCGTTCGAGTACGCGAAGCGGCATGGCCGCAAGAAAGTGACGATCGTCCACAAGGCCAATATCCTGAAAGCGACGTCGGGTCTGTTCCTGGACGTGGCCCGGCGCGTCGCGGAGCAGTACGCGGGAGCGATCGCGTCCGACGACAAGATCGTCGACAACACCGCCATGCAGCTCGTCATCAGGCCCGAGCAGTTCGACGTCATCGTGACCACGAACCTGTTCGGCGACATTCTCTCCGATGAAGCGGCCGGACTGATCGGCGGCCTGGGGCTCGCGCCGGGGGCCAACATCGGCACTCACGCCGCCATCTTCGAGCCCGTGCACGGCTCGGCGCCGGACATCGCGGGGAAAGGGATCGCCAATCCGTCGGCGCAGCTGCTCGCCGCCGCGATGATGCTCGATCACATCAGCGAGCTCGAGGCGGCCAAGCGGCTGCGTTGCGCGCTCGAGGCAACCATCGTGCGGGACGAGATCCGCACACCGGATTTGAGGGGACGTGCTACTACGGCCGAATTCGCCCGCGCCGTGGTTAAGCGGGTTAGGGCCTAGCCACCCGTGCGCCAAGTGCGGCACGGATACGCCGGGCATCGCGATCGGTGGCCTGTGCGCCAACTGCACTCGGCTGCTCGCGCGCCGGGCCAGCAAGATCGCCCGGCTGGCGGCAATCGGCACGACCATACCGCTTGCGGTGTACGTCGCCTGGACACTGCCTGTGGAGCGGACGTCCCGGCTGGTGGGGGCGGTGAGTGTGCTCCTGTGGTACGTGTTGACGTTTCTCATAGCAAAACGCGTAGCCTGGGAGTGGTACAAATGAAGACGTACTCCGTGCGCCGTGCGCTGTGCGCCGTGGTCTTGGCGTTGCTGGGGACCCGCGTCGAGGCACAAACGTCCCTTTCGATCTATAGAGATGGCCGAGTGGTCGTGCGGCGCACGCTGCCGCAGGCGCTGCAGCAGGGCAGGAATTCGCTGACGCTGCGGCTGGAGGCGCTCGATCCAGCGACGTTGTTCTCTCCCGATACTTCCGCTTCTGTCAGCTCGGCGACAGTTCGCTATCCGAGCACGTCGACCGATGCCTTGGCATCCGCCGTCGGGCAGACGCTCTCATTCGTGCGTGCAAAGGGCGACACGGTTCGCGCGACGGTCGTGCGAGCGGACCCACCGCAGTTCAGACTACCCGACGGGCGGCTGATGCTTAGCCCTCCCGGCGAGCCGCTGTACCCAGCCGAGGTGGTGCGAACGAGTCCGGAGGCGCAGGTTGTGCTCGACGCGTCTCGGGCACGCCAGCGCACTGAGCTCGCCTACGTGGCGCAGGGTGCGACGTGGGAAGCGCTGTATCAAGTGATACTGACCGGTTCGCGGGCGCAGGTAACAGGAACAGCGACCGTCACCTCACGGGCGATGCGCGCTGACAGCGCCGATGTACAACTCGTGGCGGGTGCGATTCGACGGACGCGAAACAAGACCCTGTACGGGGAAGAGGCTGCGAACGGCGTCATCGCGATACGTGGGGCCGCCGCCCTGGCTGCTCAGGACGCCATGACTGCGGAGGAAGCGGTGGGCGAGACGCACGTCTATCAGCTCCCCAGCCGTCTCCCGATCGAACCAAACGTCCCGGTAACGAGTTCGCTCTTCCCGCGCAGCTCAGCGCCTGTCGTGCAGGAGCTCCTCGTCCCGGGTGCGCTGCCATGGCGCGGGTGGGCCGGGCAAGACCCCGAGCCCAATCGTGTGCCGGTGCAGGTCTGGTACACGATCAAGCGGGCTGCCAAGACGCCGTTTGGCGATCGCCCGCTGCCCGCGGGCACTGTCCAGCTCTATCAGGCTGACTCGAGCGGCCGGGTGCAACTGATCGGCCAGGCATCGCATGACCACACCGCACCCGGCCGGGACTTACGCCCGCAATCGGGGGAG
>JACXTT010008967.1_pt1 | contig 13751 bp, 15 predicted proteins | sample 9270951 | NCBI WGS metagenome assembly JACXTT01 (sample SAMN15532306, study PRJNA645909) | rock metagenome | isolation source: weathered quartz diorite | place: Puerto Rico | collected 2017-06-21 | reverse complement strand
TCATGAAGACGATTACGGAGATGTGCAAACAATATTCCCAGCGAATGGAGTTCTCCTATCAAGACTCGTTGCGGGATAGACTTTCATTGCTCAAGGAGTCGGTGGTAGCAAACCATATTCTTCCACGACGAGTCACTTCCGGTGTGGACGTGGACAGTAATGGGCTTTTCGAAACGGGTCCGGTGACAAACGTGGGCTATGGCGTTGGTAGTACTTATCCTCTCAAGAAAGGCGTCAAAGCTTCCTAGGGCTGTCCGCTAGATTCAAGAGACCCCGATTCTCAACGGAAGTGAATCTGAAAAGGTGCGGAGCCAGACGACTTGAGGCCATGGCTGTATGTCATCGCTTGGGAGGGGCTATGGCATATGGCAGATACATGTTACAAATGTAAAGTCGAACTCCACGGCGAGTGCGTACCAACCCAGATTGGTGCAATGTGCGCTTGCCGACATGGAAAATGCGCTTCAACGAGGAAACCCAAGGGCGGGGGATTTGAAACAAAATCTGTTAGAACTTTGCCTAGGCCGCGAAGAGTGCAGAGGCCGGCGGTCTATAGTAACTGACCCAGTGTAACTTTGAACTCTTCGACTGCCCCGGACTGAGCGATCTTCACTCGTGCGTACTTCGGGTTGAAGTACGATATGTCAAAGTCTACAACCCAGCGCGAAGCTTCCTTTCGTGCGGATACCGGGAAGACGAACATGTAGTATTTCTTGACGTACTCTAGAGCTTGCTGCGTTGCTTGTTCTAGGTTCTCAATGGATGTCATGTTTCGACCCACTTCATAGTAGGTAGTATTCAAGATATGAACAATTCGGCTCGACCCATGCGACCTGAGACTCAGGACAACGTTGGGAACCAACTTCTTTAGGACGCAGTTCCTCCACATTATCCTATGGAGACAACACGGATGGAATCACTCGGATGAAGGCCTTCGACCAAGAGAACGTCATAGTCTCTACGATCCAGAATAGGCTCAAAGGTAGTATCTGGGTGGCGTCATCACTCAGCTCGTCATCTGTACGGCTTCCTATTCTCTGGTCGATTGAATCTCGAATCCTCAGACCATTCGTCGACGATCGCCGAGATCTCTCCAGGAGATATCTTCTATTTCCCTGCTGGTCTGGTACACCGCGATCTCAACCCAGACATTTACAAAGAGGCAATATCTCAACAATCCTCGTAGCCACTGGCCCGGCTGTCGTTAATGTAAGACGCCTGTAGGGAGAAGTAGACTTTTGGTCCAGTTCAGGCCTAGCCAATCAGACCTGGCTCAACTCAAAGAGCCGTTCGGCAGACTCATTCCAGGGGAGCCGGACAAGACTATGCTCGAACTGAAGAACATGATCAGCTTGAACACTCCGACGAGAATCACCGCGGTCGGTGACGTCGTATCTCGCGAGACCCTTTCAGCAGGGATACCTGTGGATTTGAGGATAGTAGACCACATTTCGATGAGAAGACCGACGGCACCCTTCAACATCAACGCTCGCAAGACATACCATGTCAAGAACCCGCCTGGAGTCATTACGCAGGATTCATGGCAAACGATCAAACGAGCAATGAAAGAACGAGAGGTCGTTATCTACGTTGAAGGAGAGGAAGACCTGTTGACCCTTCCCTGCATCGCCGAATCTCCAGACAATTCTATGATCTTGTACGGACAACCTTCCCAGGGATTGGTTGTTGTCACAGCCACTCCGGTGTCCCGAACCAGAGCTAGTCAAATTCTCAGTCGCATGACAAAAGAATAATCCGACACGGGCTTACCGAGTCGGGGCCGATGCGGAAGTCTGAGCAAGAACTGTGATGGGCTGAGCAGATTCTGCCCGACTCGAGACAGCTCTGGTCGGAAGCACTGATCCATCGCAGTCCTTCGGAACACTCAAGCCAAGGAGATTTAGTAGAGTCGGAGCCATATCGAGAATGCTAGCGTCGAATCGTCGCCCGTTCTCGAAGCTAGATCCAGCGATAGACCAAAATCCCTCACGTACGGGCTCCGATGAAAGATGAGGCGAGAAGCTCCAGAGATTCCCTGACCCAAAAGAGATCTTTATGTGAATTTTCTCGCCGCCGCAGAATAATTCAACGGCGAGGTCAGGGGCCTCACCCTCGAAGGGTCCACGGAACACATCTTGCCTCAAGTGAAAGACTGGCACAATCTTCTCACCCGTCCTAGGATGCAGCAAGCCGCTGAACAACTGTTGTAAACGCTCAACCAGTTCAGTTCTGGCCTGGTCATTGGTTCGCAGTCCATCAAGATCGTAGTTGACGTAGACCGCCGCTTCGGGGCCGCCGGTTGAGAATGCTTTCGATTTCGTCCAGTCGATTGAATCGATTAAGTTCATCAGCATCCGTTCGAACTGGGCAGATACCGTCAACCGGTGGGCGAGAGAGTCTGGAGTTATCCTGTAAATGGTCCGAATAGTTTCGGCTGGAAGCGCCTTCAATACGAACTTGCGCAGTCTCGTGTATAACTCGTTGTCCTCCTTCTTTACAATCCCATTCTTCATCGTAAGCATGCCATTCAAACGCAGAAACTCGTTAACATGGAACGACGTGCTGATAGGAATAGAACCGTGGTCGGACACAGTGAGCATGACCGAGGGGTGTGCAAATCTCTCCAGCTCTCCGACCGCCTCGTCCAGTCGGACATACCAGTCATGGACTGTGTTCGCATATTTTGATCCGGGTTTATCCATGTACCGAGTGAAGTCGTGTTGGACCAAGTCAAGACCCTGAAGGGTCATCATGAACACGTCGGGTTGATACCAGGAAATCAGATGTTTGGCGGACTCGACGCTTTTGACGTGTAATCGTTCAACTTGAGCAAGATATCCGGTTTCGCCACCTCTCATTTCCGTTGGCTTGGTCAGCGGAACATCGATCTCGTAGCCACCAACCGCTCTGTCCAGTCGTTTCATCAACTCTGCCGGGTAGGCCCAGATCTTTCCCGGCGGCGTCGGGAACCCTGCTATCATGAACCCGTTGACCGGATAGACAGGAAATGTACCGGGCACATTAAAGACACCTACCTTCATCCCAGCCGCAGAACAGATGTCCCAGAAGCATCCAATATCAGGCGTGGTCTTTCCAAACTTCAGTTGTCGGTCGCGTCGGATTGACAGAAAACCCCACACCCCGATCTTAGCTGGGTTCTTGCCAGTGGCAAAGCACTGCCACGCAGGCATGCTGCTTGGAGGAACTATCGACTCGAGGACACCATATGTTCCTCTCTGTCTCAATGACTTGAGGCTGGGTAGATCGTCGATCCAACGGTCGATGAGCTGAGATGATGCGGAATCTAGCCCGATGACCATGGCCTTCAATTGTTAATCTGATCCCTTCCAGCTTGCGCGGCTGAATGACCATTCATACATTTCTCTATTGCCGAGACTACGCGGTTCCACACTATTTCTTTGGACTCAGCCGTGCTGATCTTGGTTAGATGAAACTGTTCGGCGAGCGAGTTGTAAATCCGCTTCTCAGTCCGGATAAAATCCGCTGAGTGCTCGGGACGGTCAGATAGTATCCGTTTCTCATCAGCGTCAAAGACGAAGGAAATGTCGGGCTGTGGCAAAACCCAAACCAAAAGATGTTCAATTGGGACCCGTCTGTTAACGTCCCAGAATCCGACTATCAGATCATAGACATACCTATCGGTCACAACATTGTAGCCCATTCTTCTCCGAATGGCGATTCCCCCGGCCAAGAGCGGATAGTAGATGAGGACGAAGTAGAGGGACCAAAGTATTCTGACTGGAGTTGATCCTTCCAGATAGTTAACGTCAAGCTGCAATATACGAGCCATTCGCCTCACAATGAACCCGAACGGGTCAAGCAAGTCCTGGTGTCTCACGTACGAGAATCTCTTGCCCGACTTGTTCAGCAGATAATAGACTCGAGCGGCGTTGGTTGACTTACCACTTCCGTGAGTACCGCTGAGAGTGACAAGAATCGTTCGCACTACCAAATTCTCCGTAGTAGAAGCCTGTTTCCGAATACATTGTTTACGAAGTCTAAGAAAAGCAAAGGGGGCGTGGCGAGGCACAATGCTGTCGTCTTCAACCTGCCGCGAGCCGCAGCTCTGGCTCCCTTCGTCAAGAACAGCATGATAATTGCTAGAGTCGGGATCCTGTATGGCAGGACCAGCCTGTCCCGTCTAAAGACGCTGAACTTGTCTTTCCCGAACCTTCCGATTGCAGCTTGCCGGAGTTGCTCAAAGCGAGTATTATCAACCCTGGTTGCCTGCAAGAATCGATGGAGCGTTTCGACGAAGAATAGGAACGCTTCTTGAATTCCAGCGTCTTGGGCTCTATTCAGAAGATCTTCATCTGAACAGTTCTGTATGATCCTGGTAAAATCTACCACGTCGGTCAGCTTCAGAAAGTTATGGCGAAACATTGCATGAATGACCTTGACGAGAGCACGGTCAGGATCGCTGTTCACCCAAACTCGCTGGCCTTCAACCGTTTGTATAGTCCGGCCCTTGAGAAGGAGGCTAGCTTCAACATGTAGCTCGCCTAACTGGCTGATTGCGGGATAGATTTCGAAGTCATGCGTGAATCCTGGAATGAAACAGCTGAACTTGCCGAGAAGCTTGTCACAGTGTGTTAGTGGCGATGGATCTGCCTTGAATTTGTCGAGGAGAAGATCATGAGCCTTACTGAATTCGTCCGGGTCTGGAACTAGAAAGTCGAGGTCATGTCCCATATCGGGTAGAGAGTCGAAAGATTTTATCACTACGAATGATAAACCGTTCTTCTGAAACTCGCTGCCCATGAGTTCGTACAATTTCATTGCTTCTGCGGCCTCGTCTTGCGCCTTCGAGACAACGAGCGCAGGCGCATCTAGTAACTGAGCGGCTCTTAGCAAGACCTTGTTTGCTTTTGCCAAGGTCAGAAAACGCTCCTTGTTGATTGGATGAATGGACTGGTTGTGTAGCATTGCCCTGGCTAGGAGTATGGATTCTGCTTCTCTACGAGGAGTCTTGACGATTCCAACATCCTCGAGAAAAGTGAGCACTGTCGATGGCCTCTAAGCTTGAACTGGAGTTTTCTTATAGATGTCAAAGGTTGCTTCTGCAACTTGGTCCCAAGAACGGATAAGGGAAGATTTTGTCCCAGCAGGTGAAAAGCTCTCGGGGTCATCCAATACCTGTTCGATTCTTGCTGCGAGCTTTTGATCGTTTACGGGCGGCTCGATCGGCTGTGCTAGGCCTTCCTCGACAAACTCTGCGAGACCTGATGCGTTTGCAACAATTGTTGGGACGCCGACTCCAATGGCCTCGGTTGCAGCGACGCCCATGCTCTCCGATTCCGAAGGCACAACGACCATTGTGCTTGAAGAGTATAGGGTGAACAACTCGTCCCGAGTTAGTCCCTCGAGCCATTCAGTGTTGCCGTTCAACTTGAGAGAGGCAGCCATATGCTGAAGTTGTTCTTTGTACGGGCCTCTGCCTACGATCGTGAGCTTAAGATCCGTATGATCATGCTGAAGGCGTGAAAATGCGCCGATGATCTTGTCAACGTTCTTGTATTTTTCAAGCCGGCCAGCATAGAGAATGCGCGGTTCGTCAGGCTCCTTCCAACGGTGAGCGGTCTGAAGTTCTGAGTCGACACCATTTGGGACGATCTCAATCTTCCCCGAGGCTTCCGGAAACTTTGAGATCATCAGGCGAGCCTCGAACTTAGAGGTGCAAATAATCCTAGAGACTTTTGGCAGCAGCATGTGAATGACAGGCCTGTAAACCGGAAAGACGAAACGGGCAAACCGTGAATTAATTCGTCCCACGTAATGTGGCGTGAAAACGACGGAGCCTCCTGAAGGAATGAACCCGGCCACCGGTCCGATTACATCGTGAATAGAATGGATGTGTAGGATTTGTGAATGCGACTGTCTCAACTGCTTGAAGAGATCTGAGACAGGTGGAAAATGGTAGTTCTCTTCAGGTGCAAAGGTCTTCATCCGATAAATCTGGACGCCGTCAATTGTCGTTTCAACGTGAGGAAGACTTCCGGACGGATCTGTGGTGATTACTCTAACTTCTTTGAAGAGTCGAGGTGCTCTTTTGGCCAGTTGTGAAACATGGGTCTCGACGCCCCCAACATATGGAGGATATCTGGGACTCACGTAGGTTATGCTGTCCATCGACTCTTCTCAACGTGCCCTGTTTTGCGGCTCTCCTCGGCAGTTATTTACTCCGTTCTTGAGACAAAAAAGCGTTCTCAGCTGATGTATCCATGCATATCCTCAGATACGAATTTGTTCAACAATATCTCCATGGGAGAAGCTTCTAAACCTCTTGGTGCTGGGCCGACTCCATGAGGGCATTAGTTACAGGCGGTGCTGGCTTCATCGGCTCGAGCCTATGTGAGGCGCTGATTCGGAAAGGCTGGGACGTTATTGTCTTCGATAACATGAGTGTTGGAACTGAAAAAAATCTTCAGGGAATACGCGGCTCTAATCGATTGAAAATGATCAAGGGCGACTGTACTCGGATCGATGAGTTGAAACCCGCAGCCAACGACTGTGACGTTTTCTTTCACTTCGCAGCGAACCCTGAGGTTAGGATGGAACTCAACAATCCCCGTCAATGTTTCCAAGAAAACATTTACGCCACATATGTGGCTCTCGAAGCTCTTGTGGCGAGTGAAGCCAAGACGATTGTGTTCGCGTCAACTTCTGCGGTCTATGGTGACGCCAATACTCTCCCTACTCCTGAGGACTACTCACCGATGATTCCAATCTCGATCTACGCTGGATCAAAGCTCGCCAGCGAAGCAATGGTAAGTGCGTACTGCCATACGTTCGAAAAGATTGGCATTGTTTTGCGGTTTGCCAATATTCTTGGTCCTCGAAGTACTCATGGCGTTGTAATCGATTTTGTAAACAGGCTCCAGAAGAATCCCTACGAGCTCCAGATGCTTGGAAATGGCAAACAGATCAAATCATACACTTACATTGACGATTGTGTAACCTCGATTCTTGCCTCGCTCGAGTCATCGAAGGGTCCTTTCGACGTCTACAATGTCGGCTCTGAGGACCAGATCAACGTCATAGACATTGCCAAAACAACAGTAGCTTCAATGGAACTCCGCAATGTCGATTTCAAGTTCGCAGGGGGCTTGAGCGATGGACGAGGCTGGGTTGGAGATGTCAAGAACATGCTCTTAGACATTAACAGGCTCAAGGCAAAAGGTTGGCACCCCCAGTACAACAGCAGAGAATCTGTTAAGCGAACGGTTGAAGACCTTAGAATTCGTTCTTCTTAAGAAGGGTATCGTAGAATATCTCGGGACATGCTTTTGTAGAAGAATATCACCCTCGACCGCGAAGGTTAAGAAGGGAGAGCTATGATGGGTGTCGTAACTGTGAAGAAAATGCGTCGCCCTGCTCGATCCCTTCTAACAATGGAAGGATACCAGGGCTGTTTCCGGCTCCTCTTCGGCCGGAATTGTCAAGACTAGACCAGAAAACGAGCGTGACTTCTCGGCAATGACGACTCCTCCCAGAATCGCGGTCATCGGCTCCGGCTATTGGGGCCGCAAAGTAATACGCGAAATCCTCGAAGTTGGTAAAGCAACCGGCCAGGTTGAACTCCACTCTGTAGTGGACAGCTTCCCCGGATCCTTGGCCCAAGCTCAACAGGAATTCGGACCTAGCATCAAATACAAGCTTGACTACCAAGACCTCCTTCAGGATTCCACATTATCCGGAATTCATATTTCAACACCAAACGCGACTCACTTCGAGATTGCTTCAAGGTTCCTCAGAGCCGGCAAAGACGTTCTTGTCGAAAAGCCTCTGACGTTGAAGACGGTCGACTCCTACGAACTTGTACGCCTTGCAATTGAGAACAAGCGGGTATTATCCGTTGGACACATCCACAGGTTCAACAATGGCGTAAGAGAGCTTCGACGAGTCATTGCTGAGGGGAGGATAGGAGAACCGTACTACGTGAACATGCGATGGACAGCCTACATGACCCCACAGTTCCAGCGAGAAGTAATCACAGACTTGGCACCCCATCCATTCGACATTTGCAACTACGCCCTTGACGCTTGGCCGGAGAAGATATCTTGTAAGGGACGAGGATACAGGACTAAGCAGAACGAAGAGGTCGCTTACATAACAGGCGAGCACAAGAACGGCCTCTTAGCTCACATCGAGGTCAGCTGGCTCGACAGAGACAAGAGACGCGAAGTGACTGTAATGGGAAGCGAAGGAACAGCCTATCTTGACTGTCTCAGCCAGAAACTGTCAGTCGAAGATGGAACAGGAAAGCGTGAAGTCCCAGTCATGCCTAGCAACACTATCGCAAGCGAAGTCGTCCACTTCGCCGACTGCATCAGGTCCAACCGAGACTCTGCAAGCTTCGCAAACTGTTCCGACGGGATGCTTGGAGCGCGAGTCGTCTCACTCCTCGAAGCGTCGAGAGAGTCCATGTTCCAAGATAGAACTATACCGGTCCAATTGCCGATGATGCCGGAGATCCCGGTTAGGCAATGAAAAAAACGCGATACTCAATCATAAAGAAAACCACGGTCGGCAAGAACGCTCGGATATACGACCAAGTCAACCTATACGGGTGCAAGATTGGTAAGAACACCAAGATAGACGCCTTCGTCTACATTGAAGAGGGCGTCACGATTGGAGACGACTGCAAAATACGTCCCTTCGTTTTCATACCTACGGGCGTAGTGATCGAGGATCATGTGTTCATCGCGCCCAACGTGACCTTCACCAACGATAAGCACCCTCGTGCCCAAGGTAATTGGGAACAACTCAGTACTCGAGTCAAACGATATGCTTCCATCGGTGCGGGGAGTACAGTTAACCCGGGTGTTCAGATCGGTGAAAACGCGCTCATAGGAGCAGGCTCCATCGTCACCAAGAATATTCCTAATAACGCGATCGCTTATGGCAACCCCGCTCGCGTAGTCGGCTCAAGAGCACCACCATCAGTCTCGAATGGCCACGGTCCTAGGACTACGAGAGCTAACCGTTGAGAAGCGTAGCCATCCTGCCCGTTTATCGCGAGATCGGTAAGATCGGTCGAGTAGTAGAAAGATTCGATCCAGATTCAATAGAACAGGTATGTCTGGTTGTAGACAATCCTAACACTGCTATAATGAATGAGATCGAGGGGGCTAGAGCCCGGACAAAGGTCCCGATTACAATCATAGAAAATCCCAGCCGGAAAGGTGTTGGCTATGCGATCAAAGAGGGTTACGATTACGCTCGGTCGCATGGATTTGACACCATCGTCGTGATGGCGGGCAATGGAAAAGATGACCCCAAGGAAATTCCCAGACTCCTTCAGGCTATCGAGAAGGACGGGTTCGACTATGTTCAAGGATCCAGATTCCTTCCCGGAGGCAAAGGGGAGAAAACGCCGTTTCTCCGGGGTATCTTCATTCGACTCTTCCCCTTTGGTTGGACACTCTTGACCGGGGTCCGGTGTACTGAGGTCACAAACGGTTTCCGAGCCTATCGAGCGTCCATCCTAGATGACCCCCGGATCAACGTGGCGCAAGCGTGGCTGGACGGGTATGAGCTCGAATACTATTTGCATTACAAAGTGTTGACCCTCGGATACAAATTCGCAGAGAGACCAGTATCGAAAACGTACATACACGCTACAAAACGAAGACACTCTCACATATCACCAGTCAGAGATGGATACAAAATAGTAGCGCCTTTGTTGCTTCTCCGAATAGGGGCCCGCCACTAGAGTGATATTCGCGCCAAACACGCGACCTATTGTCCTAAACGGAGTCGCTGACACCGAGACCAAGATTCTGAGAGAGTACGCCGATTTCTGGAAAATACCTTATCAAATTACACCTTCACATGATCTACCCCTCTTCTCTACAACCGATAACTGGTCACCCGAATCCGCGGACGTTCCCATGATAGTATCGCCGACAGTCTCCGGCGCGGAAGAGATCGCAAAGTCGCGCGGACTACAGATTTCTCATGAGAAGTCCTCCTCAGCACTGGCGATTTCCGAAGGAGCCTCTCTGTCCATCGAGGCGGAAACCTACCGATTCGCGGGGCAAAATCTTGAGGCTGTCCTCAGATCCGGCGATACCATACTTCTATCGAGGTTTGCAAGGACCAGAAAGTTTCTGCTTTCCCTAGACCTCGTCGGAAAATATTCGCGACTTGTCTATGGGGGGCTAACTGATACGCCTAGTTGGAAATTCCGCACTGCAACGAAACTGCCGTTCTCATATCAATCGATTCCGAAGTTCATTCGCAACCGCTCATTTCGAGCCGGTCACAGCGTCGAACAATTCGATGAGAAGCGCATGGGACCCGTCGAATTTCTCCGAACCCTATTTCTCGCTAGCCTCGTCATAGCAATCGGCTCCATTCCGAGAGTTGGACTCTGGAAAAAAGGTAAGTCTTACGCAGCGGCATTGACGCATGATGTTGAAACCCAACAGGGTCTAGAGCAAGGCGCACCTCAGTTACTCGCCGTGGAGCGAGAGTTGAAGCTCTCCTCAACCTGGAATGTGCCCAGCAACAGGTATCCAATCAAAACCGAGGCTTTGAAGGAGATTGGGAAATCAGGCGAAATCGGAGGACACGACACTCGACACGACGGTCGCCTAGTACTCCTCGAAACAAGCAAGGCTATCGAGCGCTTACAAGACTGCAAAAGCCGACTAGAACAGCTCTCGCAAACTCGAGTCCGAGGCTTTAGAGCACCACTACTTCAACACAGCCCTGATCTTCTTTCCGCCGAGTCGTCTGCCGGGTTCGATTATGATTCTTCATGTCCCTCGTGGGAAATTCTGTCGCCGACGTCGTTGGTCCCACATGGCGTGGGAACCCTCTTCCCGTTCGAATACAACGGAATAGTCGAAATCCCCGTTTCTCTCCCACAAGATCACCAATTGTTGAGAGTGGCTGGTCTCGCTCCTGATGTTTCTGTCAACCTTCTTCTCCGACTTTCCCAGTGGATCCGTTCAGTTGGCGGGCCTTGCATCTTGCTAGTTCACCCTGACTACGACTTAGCCCAGAAGGAGAACCTAGCTGATTACAAACGACTCCTAGAGAATTTCACCAGAGACCCGAATTGCCAGATAATGACTCTCGGAGAGCTCACAGACTGGTGGAAGTATCGCGCGAGCGCTTCATGGAAAACTTCGCAGGATGGTGTCGAACTGGTTGTTCCTAATGTTTCGAACGAAAGTCATGAACTTGTAGTTGAACTAGTCACGGGATACGGAAGCAACGGTTTCACAACGGAGCCCCTGCAATGATCAATCTTCTACTGGTATTCTGGGTTGCAGTCGGTGTTGTGCACGTTGGTGTCCCGCTCGGATATTTTGCAATAATGAAACGAGTCAGCGCGAAACGCGACTATCATCTCTCGCTCAACCAAGAGGCTCAACCGACTGTTAGTATACTAATCCCTACTTACAACGAGGCATCCGTAATAGCTTCGAAACTGTCGAATGTAGTCAAGGGAGATTATCCAGTGAACAAGTTAGAGCTCATAGTCATCGATAGCGCGTCAAGTGACGGCACCGCAGGAATTGCCAGAGACTTCATTTCACAAAATAGTCTTAGAGGATTCGTCATCGAAGAAGAGAGCCGCAGAGGCAAGTCAGGCGCACTGAACCTGGGACTATCTCGGGCAACCTCAGAACTCATTTGCATCAGCGACGCTGAGTGCCTGTGGAAACAGGATGCTCTGTCAAATGCCGTCCGGTACTTTACTGATCCAAGCATTGGAGCAGTGTCCGGGGTCCATGACATCTCAACAACTTCAGGAACCGCAGCATTGAATGTTGAAGGATCATATCGATCTGTTTACCGGATGCTGCGAGTCGCAGAGTCAAAACTTCACAGCACCCCCGTGGGCGAAGGCGAGATTCAGGTCTTCCGACATAGCCAGTTTACGGCATTTGACACGAGAGTTGGCGGAGACGATACGTGCGCTTCGCTATGCATTGTCGAAAAGGGCCTCCGAGCGATCAGCGCTGAGGATGTCGTCTTCTACGACCCTGCACCTCCTCGATGGCGGATTAGGTTCACTCAGAAGATACGCCGCGGCCAACATGTGCTCCAAGCGTTTCTCAAACACAAGAGACTGCTCAGGGGAAGCAACGTGTTCTCCCGTCTGATATTCCCCATGGAGTTCTTCATCTACGCCATCAACCCAATGCTTTTTCCAATCTTCCTTCTAGCAACAGCTCTCGTCATTCTCACCGTACCACTTTTCGCTTATTTGATAACAATCGGGATCGTGATCGCTGTTCTTGTTACTGGCCTTAGGACGACTCTGAGCACGTATCCTTCGAACAACGTTACGATGCTTGCCGAGCTTGTCCAAGAGGCGAGGGGAAACAAGCAACTGGTCTGGACTAAGATCGAAGAAAACAGGCGGGCAGCTGGGCCGGTTGAACAGCCGATTCTCAGCACCTAGGACGGCTCTAGCTTCGAGTAGAACGATTGTATGCTACGGCGGTGTAGCGTCTGTAGCCAGCAAAGACGACCGCGGCCGAAGTGTAAACAAAGAGCGCGAGAACGCTTGACAATCCTGTGAAATGATATCCTGCACCTAATGCGACTCCCGTTGCGATCGAGACCATCACGCTCAGAAATATACTGAGCAAGATCTGTTCAAGCTCTGGGAGTCGGTCTCCAGGAAAGAGAATCTGGACTGTAGCGTATCCAGGCATAAGTCCAAGTAAACCTAACCCTAGAAGAAACCTGAACTCCCAAAGTAACCCTGTCTGAGCGTTTATTGCCACGAGTAGCGTCTCGAACGCCGAGGTTAACACAACAAGGTAGATCCACCACGAAGCAGCAGGATCAATTAGGAAACGGGCAAAGGAAGCGTCGGTATGAAATGAAGCAAGTTTGATTGAGCCATCAGACTGTAGATCGCGGATTATCGTTAGAAGGTCTTGATCTGTTGACCGGATTCCTTCATGAGCAAGTTTTCGCTTAAGATCCGAGATGGTTTTTGGATGATTCTTCTGAACAAATGCGAGGACCAACTCCTTCCTTATATTAGTCAAATGTCATGCCTCCAATCCAACACGACTCGAAATGTCCTGCCCGCGTTTTCTCTCCCTGTTGATTCTTCTCCTCGTGTCATTCTCTCTAATCTCTATTCCTACTAGGTCCCCCACTGTTTCTGGACAACCTCAGACTTCCCAAATGAACAGCAGCCTTCTGGCAGCGTTCCAGTCAATTCAAGCAGCAGAGGCGAAGGGAGCATCGAACGAATCCCTCGCTCCACTAGTGAACGAACTCAATCAGGCATTGGCTTACGAAATGATCGCTGAACAAGGAACTGGTAACTCGACGGCTGCGATCCAATCTATATCACTGTCAAATGACGTTGCCCTGCGAGCTCAAACTATCGGAAACCAGGCACAGGCGGCATATCAGCAACGCGTGGTTCTAGCCTATGGAATAGCATTCGGACTTGCAGTAATATCCGCGGTGATCGTTCTTGACTTTGGCCGCATTCGACGGTTCTTTGGAAAACAGAAGATCATGCGGTCGAAAATAGAACTTGGGAGATAAGAAGAATGTGGCATAGACTAGCCGCATTCCTAATATTGCTAGTTTCTCTAACGGCAATCTACACTGCGATCGCGTTTTACGCGACGAGCAAGCCGGCATCACAACCGTTCATGGACATGGGCGTCTACGGTAGTCGAGGACTCCAGGGATATGTTGCCGGCAACAATTTCACTATTTCACCGCCCCAGACTACG
>JACXTT010008966.1_pt1 | contig 13752 bp, 11 predicted proteins | sample 9270951 | NCBI WGS metagenome assembly JACXTT01 (sample SAMN15532306, study PRJNA645909) | rock metagenome | isolation source: weathered quartz diorite | place: Puerto Rico | collected 2017-06-21 | reverse complement strand
ATAAGATTCGGGATAACGCTTGCGAAGCTCCGCCGTGAGCATGTTGGTCAGCTCGATCTGGCTGATCTCGGCCTCGATTTCGGGATCGGTCATTGCCGTATCGAGATAGTGCTGAAAACGGTCTTTGCTCAGCAGAGCGACAAATAGCTCCTGCGTCAGATCAGTATAGGCATTGTGTTTGCCTTCCTCGACGAGAAAACCGGCCCGTTTAGATGCCCGCACAAGGGGGTGCGATGAAACGATCCTGTGCAGTTCGGCCCAGATCTGGTTTACGTCAGAGGTCTTGAGGCTCTCGTTCCATTTGCCGACCTTTATTTGCTTGTTCGGAGTGGGTTTTACGGTGCGTTCCTGGGATTTCAATTCATTCATAATCAGCCTGTCCGTTGTCCATCATTGCATCGATCAGGTTTTGAGCTTTTGCTGCCATCACATTTTCCGAGATGAGGGAGTTGTATTCTTGATCGCCATCGCGCAATGCGCCGCAAGGGATCGGAGCTCAAATTTCGATCTGCGATATGAATTTTAGGGTAGAAAGAGTTGGTATGATCAACCGCCGAGCTGTGCCGCTGATCCGATAAGCGGGTGTGAGATGATTCGCTCTCACTACCTACACTTAAGATATTAGCAATTATTCAGCGATAGAGCAACAAGTTTTTACATATTGTATAGTTTTTATACACCCGATGTAAATACAGAGAATAATAGAGTTGTGTCGTTCCTGTTGCTAAAATTAGCGGTCATAGGGTCTGTATATGAATTTTTGCGGCCAAAGTTTTGGAAGTAAACGCCTATTACAGATTTATTTTTTGATGTAATGATGAACACCATGCCCTGCACTCATAGAGGGCCGGACCATCGATCCTGAGCTGGATTAATGTGTTTATGTTATCGTCCAAAATGATGAATTTCTCCAAAAGCGTAGCCTGCCCCTCATCCGATCAATTACTGCGTTTTCAAAACGACGGCCTGGGTGAAAAGCTCATTGCTGAGATAGCACGCCATCTGGCAGAATGTGAGTTTTGTTCTGCGGAAGTGGATATTTATTCGCGTTACCCACAGGCCGAAGACCCGCCCGAACTGGCAGAGATCCCGATGCCGTTATTTGAGCTAGCCGAATCGCTCTTGAAAAACAAACACACGGACAAGGCATGGCTCGACAAGCTATGGCCCCGTACCGAAAATCTCGCCGTCGAAAAGAACTAGCTCCCGCAGATCTCGTCTATCGCTTCACTATATTTCTCGTCTATCACGCTACGCTTGATCTTGAGCGTTGGGGTCATTTCACCTTTATCTATCGAAAATTCGCGGGGCAAAAGGTAAACCCGTTTGATGCGTTCGTAATCACTTAGCTCACGGGAAAGGTCAACGGCGTCCTGCTGAATGCGTTTGATAAAGTGCGGATCTTCGCAAAGCTCTTCACGCGTTCCATCGACCGACACGCCCTCGGCCTTCATCTCTTCTTTTAGAGCTTCCCAATCGGGCACGATCAACGCACCGACCTGCTTGCGTCCCGAACCGACCACGACGGCCTGCGATACGAGCGGGCTTTGCTTTAGCAGACTCTCGACCTGGAGCGGCGCGACGTATTTGCCATTCGACAACTTAAATAAGTCTTTCAACCGGTCGGTGATGTAAAAATGACCGTCGGTGTCCTGATAACCGACATCACCTGTATGGTAATAACCATTTGCGTCGAGGGCCGCGGTCGTTGCCTCCAGATTGTTGTAGTATCCCGTCATAACGTTGCCGCCACGTATCAGCACCTCGCTGTCCTTTTCGGCGATCTTCATCTCTATTCCATCAAACGGAATACCGATCGAGCTGACCTTATTATTATCAGGCCGGTTCGCACAAACGATACAAGCCTCGGTCATACCGTAGCCCTGCAGAATCCTGATGCCCGCCGACCAAAATGCATAACCCAGTTTTTTTGACAACGGGGCACCTCCGGAAACAAAAAATCTAAGATGTCCACCGACGGCATCGCGCCATTTTGAGAATACAAGACGATTGGCAAGGGTATGACGGGCGGCAAGGGTAGGCGAAACGCGCTCGCATTTATCACGATGTTCCCAATATTGCTCGCCTACATTGAGCGACCATTCGAAAAGCCGAGTTTTCCATCCGCCAGCACTCTTTCCCTTCTTCACGATCTTGTGATAGACCTGTTCAAACAGTCTTGGCACTGCAGTCATTATGGTTGGCTTGACCTCTTTGAGGAAAGTGGCGAGTTGATCGAACGCCGCACAGTAATGTATCGAGACACCATTGGAGCAAAGTACATAAAACACAGTCCGTTCAAAGATGTGTGAGAGTGGAAGGACAGCAAGACTGCGATCGGTAGATCTGATCGGCAACCCGGCCGAGATCGATATGACGTTTGATGTAAAATTACTGTGTGTCAGCATCACGCCCTTTGGTTCGCCAGTGGTGCCGGATGTGTAGATGATCGTAGCGAGGTCGTCCGTGTCTATCTTAGCCAGTGAATCTTCGACCACACAGTCGTCGATCGCTTTGCTCTCGCCCATCGATTCGATCTCGGCAAGCGTAACCGAACGGCTTTCGCTGGCAGGCTTTTCGTCAGCATCGAAAAAGATGATCTTCTCTAATTGCTCGACGCTCTGGATAGCGTTTTCGGCGTGTTTCCAGATCTTCTTGCCCGAAATGAACAACATCCTCGCCCCTGAATTTTCGAGGATGAACCTGACCTGTTCGGTCGCCTGCGTTGTATAGATAGGCACGTTCACCGCACGCAAAGAAAGAACAGCAAGATCAGCCAACGACCACTCGGGTCGATTCTCGGAGATGATCGCGATCCTGTCACCGGCGTTAACGCCGAGTGCCACGAGTCCCTTGGCTATACACTTTACACGATCGATCGCTTCCGGACCGGAGATATACTGCCAGCCTGCTCCATTCTTAAATGCAAGCGCGTCGGGTTTGCTATGACGCTGCAGCGATTCGAAGCAGAAATGCGGGATCGTCTGCGGTATCAGATCAAAGCCTTTGATATTTTCTGAAACCATCGGAAAAATAGCGAAAAAACCGTGAACGGCAGATCTCCGTTTGAACTAACATTCTTTCAAACGTCTGCCTTCAAGTCCAATAGTTGCGGTCGAGCGAACGGTAATTGATCGCCTCGCTTATATGCTTGGCCAGAATGTTTTCCGAGCCGTCCAGATCCGCGATGGTGCGCGAGACCTTTAGTATCCTGTCGTGAGCACGAGCCGATAGCCCCTGACGTACCATTGCAGTTTCGAGGAGCCTCTCAGACTCATCATCAAGCGCGCAGAAGGTTCGTATCTGCTTCGGCGACATGGCTGAATTTGAGAAAACGCCGGCATCCTGAAACCGGCGAAGTTGGACCTCGCGTGCCCTGACGACGCGTTCGCGGATAGTATCCGAGCTGTCGCCCTGCTGCACACCGCGTCCGCGAAGATCGTTGAATTTCACCGCAGGCACATCGATATGAATATCGATCCGGTCCATCAGCGGGCCCGAGATCTTGCCGACATAACGCTGGATCTGGAGCGGTGAGCACTTACATTCGCGTGACGAGCCAAAATATCCGCAAGGGCACGGATTCATCGAGGCAACCAACGTGAAATTCGCAGGAAAAGTAAGCGACGTCGCCGCACGAGAGATCGTGACGGTCTTGTCCTCCATCGGCTGCCGAAGAACTTCCAATACGCTGCGGTCGAACTCAGGCAGTTCATCGAGGAACAGGACACCCAAATGGGCGAGGCTAACTTCGGCGGGCTTTGGGATCGAGCCTCCACCTATCAGGCCGGCCTGCGAGACGGTATGATGGGGCGCCTGAAACGGGCGCTCAACGATCAGGCCTGTTTTACCTGTCAGCCCTGCGACCGAATGGATCTTGGTAATCTCAATAGCCTCTTCGAATTCAAGCGGCGGCAGTATGGTCGGCAAACGCTTGGCCAGCATAGTCTTGCCTGACCCCGGCGGGCCAATAAATAGGATATTATGGCCGCCTGCCGACGCTACCTCGAGCGCACGTTTGGCCGTTTGCTGACCGCGCACCTCATTAAAATCTACTAAATATTTATTTTCGCGCTCCTTTAATTCAGATATGTCGAGCTTTAGCGACTGAATGGTGGTTCCGGATCCACTTTCGATCTCCTGCACCAGATTCGCCGCATCACGCAGGTTGCTGACCGTATATACATTTATGCCCTGGACCACAGCCGCCTCCGACGCGTTCTCCTCGGGCACAAGTAGATGTTTTGTCCCGTTTTCCCTGGCAGCGAGCGCAATAGATAACGCCCCGCGGAACGGACGCACCCGGCCATCGAGCGAGAGTTCGCCAATACTCATTATCCCGTTCAGGCTTTTTCCGTTCGTAAGATCGCCATTGGCCCTGAGCACGCCAAGCGCTATCGGCAGGTCAAAGCTCGCGCCCTCTTTTCTTAGATCTGCAGGCGCTAGATTGACCGTTATCTTATGTATAGGGAAAAAATACTGGCTGTTATTGACAGCCGCGCGGATGCGTTCGCGTGATTCGCGGACCGCCGTGTCTGGCAGCCCAACGATAGTCACGTTTGGTGATTGGTCGTGCTCGTTGGCCGGGCGCAACGCAACCTCGATGTCCACAACGAGAGCGTCGATGCCGTAAACAGCGGCCGACTGCGTCAGGAAGAGCATAAGCGCAAAACTAGTTTCAGAATAGAATTTGCAGAGAAAGTCTATATCATTTTACCTGAGGAGACAAAACTAATGGAGGACATCGAGCGAGATGGCTATGCGATATATCTGGGCGGAATCGACGTCGAGGTCTTTGGTCGCGACCGCATCCTTGTATCTGACGGTGATCCGCAGTTTCGCGGCCCCTTCCCGCTGTCGAAAACCAAATTCACCGTCATAGCTTGCGACAGTCTCGCCGATCTTTTGTAAGGAACCGTCCGATCTGACCCTGGCATATTCAACCCGCGCACCCGGAACGCTGCGACCGTCCTTGAAAAAAACGCTGCCTCGAACGATGACCATTGTGCCTTGATCGACAGTAAGCCTTAAGTTATCGCCGAGATCGGTTATTTTGCCTTTTTTTACATTGACATTAAACTTAACACCAGTCGCGTAGCCACTGGCGTCAAATACGAAATTGTAAACGCCCGGAGTGAGGCCGTCGAGGACGAATTCGCCTTTACCGCCCGACCTAACACTCTTTTTGTCCACGCCGTTCTGACGGGCAGTGATAGTCGCGCCGGCGATGGGCGAATCATTACTACTGCGGACCTTTCCTTTTACGCCGCCGGTTTCCTGGGCTTTCGCCGTCAGCCATGAACCGCATACAATAAGCAGCAAAAAGGCCGCGCCGGAAAAATATTTATTGTTAATTCTGTGCATGTACCTTAGATTCAGGCGACGCAGAACGAAACTCATCCACTACATCATTGATGATGTCGTCAAGCGTTCGGGTTGGCTGGTAACCTACCAGTTTATGGGCCTTTTCGAGCGACGGAACGCGGCGACGCATATCCTCGAAGCCCTCGCCATAAACTTCGTCATAAGGAATATAGCGGATCTCGCTCGTGCTGGCCGTCAATTCAATAGTGCGTCTTGCCAGGTCGTCTATGGTGACCTCTGCGTCGCTACCGAAATTGATCACCTGCCCAAAACACGCCGGTGCCTCAAGCGCTTTGGTGATCCCATCGACCACATCGATAACGTGTCCAAAGCATCGTGACTGTGTGCCGTCGCCATGAACGACAATTGGCTCGTTTTTTAATGCAGCCTGAACAAAACGCGGCACGACCATTCCATATTGCCCAGTCTGACGCGGGCCGACGGTGTTAAAAAGCCGAGCGACGACTACCGGAAGCCGTGTTTCCTTGTAATGCGCCAGGGCGAGAAATTCGTCAAGTGTTTTGGCACAAGCATAAGCCCAACGGTGCTTGTCGGTAGCGCCGGTCAGTAGATCGTCATCCTCACGAAACGGCACCGAGATGCCCTTGCCGTAAACCTCGCTTGTCGAGGGGATGAGGACACGCTTGCGGTATTTTGCACAACGACCCAGCACGACATCCGTTCCATGAAATATCGTCTCGATCGTCTTGACAGGCTGCTCCATGATCAACCTCACGCCGACGGCGCTCGCCATGTGATAGACACGATCGGTCTCGCCGACAAGTCGTTCCATCAGCTTTTCGTCAAGCACGGTGTCGATGATCAGCCGAAAATTATCCCGCCCTTCGAGATGCGCAACGTTCGAGTAGCGTCCGGTCGAGAGATCGTCCATGACCGTGATCTCATGGCCCTCATTTAACAATTTGTCAGCCAGATGGCTACCGACAAATCCTGCTCCACCAGTAATGAGTGTCTTCATAGTTTTACTATACGGCGGAAATGGTCTTTTCAAAATAATCGACCGTCCGCCGCAATCCCTCGTTGAGCCCGATATGCGGCGACCATCCGAGCAGCTTCTTAGCCCGCTCGATATCGGGCTTTCGCTGCTTAGGATCGTCCTCCGGCAAAGGCATATATTTTATACTGATCTGGCGGCCCGTCGCTATCCCGACTTGTTCGGCAAGTTCGTTCATGGTGAATTCGCCCGGATTGCCGAGATTAACAGGCAGATGAATGTCATCGCCGTCAGCGTGCATTAGCCTGATGATTCCGTCAACGAGGTCGCTGACGTAGCAGAACGACCGTGTCTGCTTGCCGTCGCCGTAGATAGTAAGTTCATCGCCACGCATTGCCTGGACGATGAAATTCGACACGACGCGGCCGTCATTTTCGAGCATTCGCTCGCCATAAGTGTTAAAAATCCGGACTATCCGAGTGTCAACTCGGCCTTGGCGATGGTAATCCATCATCAGCGTCTCGGCGACGCGTTTGCCCTCGTCATAACAGCTACGGAGGCCGATAGGATTGACATTGCCCCAGTATGATTCACTCTGGGGATGCTCGATCGGATCGCCGTAAACCTCGCTCGTCGAGGCCTGCAAAATACTTGCTTTTACACGTTTTGCGAGGCCCAGCATATTTAGCGTGCCCATTACATTGGTCTTTACTGTCTTAATAGGATTGTATTGATAATGGATAGGCGATGCTGGACATGCGAGGTTGTAGATCTGATCTATCTCAAGCAGGATCGGCTCGGTCACGTCGTGTCGGACAAGCTCAAATCGATGATCGTCGAGCAGATGGGCGATGTTCTCCCTGCGGCCGGTGAAGAAATTATCGAGACAGATGACCTCGTTATTGTCTTCGACGAGCCTTTCGCAAAGATGCGAGCCTATAAACCCCGCCCCGCCTGTGACCAGTATCCTCATCAGGTAAATTTAACCACAGAGAACACAGAGAACACAGAGTCAAATGGATATTTTTTGTATCTCAGTGCTCTCTGTGTACTCGGTGGTGAATTTTTATTTCAAGTGTTTTTCGAAAAAAGCGAGTATCCGCTCGTATTCGTCCGTCCAGCTTTCGGGCCGGACAAATCCGTGATTTTCCGACGGGTAAAACTGCTCCTCGAAATACTGCGTCTTACCCAAACGGATCAGCTTTTCCGTAAGCTGCATCGAATCCTCGACGTGTACGTTGTCGTCGACGATGCCGTGCAGGATCAACAGATTGGTTTTAAGCCCATCGGCGTACGAGATCGGCGAGCTGCGTTTGTATGCCTCGGGATTTTTATCGGGAAAACCAAGCCGCTGGGCGGTATAAACCGGCGACGAGGCGTAATAATTCTTCCAGTCGGCCACCGGACGCAGCGCAGCGGCTGCGGCGATCTTTTCGGGTGCGCGAAAGGCCAGCATCTCAGCCATAAACCCGCCGTAGCTGCCGCCATAGACGCCGACCTTTGCCGGATCGACCGCGTAATTTTTGATCATATAGTCGATCGCGTCGATATGATCGTCGTAATCCTTGCCGCCTAAGAAGTCGTAAACATCAGTCCGCCAATCGCGGCCATAGCCCGCCGACCCGCGATAGTCGATGTCGAGCACGACATACCCACGCTGTGCCAACAGCTCATTGAACATAAACTCGCGGTAGTAATTGTTCCAGCCGTTGATCGTGTTTTGCAGGTAACCCGCCCCGTGGACAAATATCACCATCGGGTATTTTTTCTTTTGATCGAAACCCGCGGGAAGGTAGATCTTTGATTTGATCGGCTTGCCGTCGCGAGAGGGAATGTCGATGAACTTTGGCTGACTTGGAAACTGTTTTCCAAAGCCCTTAGGAACCGTAGAGGTCAGGTATTGCGCAAAGCGAATCCGCGGGCACTGGGAGCTCGCCGGGCACACAGGCTTGATGAAAAATAACTCATCAGGCTCGCTCCATCGGGAACCGCTGAACATTAGACCGGGAAATGCGTCATCCGATAACTGCGGATTCACAATCATTCCCTCGAAGTCAGTAAAGTCCTCGACGTGTCCCGATGGGACGTCGATCATACGGAAATCTCTACGAGCGGTTCCACGTTCGGTGGATTCGTAGACTATTTTCTGCTCACCTAACCACTTCGCCCACTCGACCTGCCAGTTGCCTTTCGTGAGCTGGGTGATCTTTACATCTGGTTTGAGAGTCCTACCACCCTCTTGCACGCGGGCGTTCGGATCGACGGGCGTCGGTGTTTGCGTCTCTGATTCCAGTTTCGCGAGATAGATGTGGTTGTAGCCGTCCTTTTCAGAGCAGAAGAAGATCTGCGATGGGTCCTTTGGTTTTGGCTCAAATATCGCGGAGAGCGGGGCCTGCCATTTATCGTCGGTCTCCTCGGTGACGAGTATCTGCTGCTCGTCCTTGGACGCGGCGTTGTGGATATAAAAGAGCTGCCGCCGTTTTGTGTCTTTATCGTTGCGGTCGATGATCAGGCTCCGGTTGTCCGCCGCCCACCTGAGCCCGCGAAAATAACTGTTGCCCTCCTGCTTTGGCAATTTGATCTCAAACGGATTATCGCGGCTCCCATCGGTCGGAATGACAAATACCTTCTGCTCCGACCAACCACGTCGGGTCGTGGGGGCCTCGACGTATTCGTTGAGATAGTTCGGCACGAATAAAGCTCGCTGCTTTGAGTTGTCCGAGACGACATAGGCTAGCATCGAGCCATCCTTCGACACCGTCGCATTGCCAACCGCAATAAACCTCGCCGCATCAGCCTCCTTTGTAAGCTGTATCGTGCTCGCATCGCTGAGATTCAAAACAAACAGATTGCCGCTCTGCTGATACAGAACACGGTTGTCATCGACAAACCTCGCGTTGAACTCCGCAGCCTGCGTCTTTGTTAGCCGCCGCGGCTTAGCATCGCCGATCGCGAGCAAAAAAAGATCGCCATTCTGCGTGAAGATGATCCGCTTTGAGTCCGGCGACCATTCGAGACCGCCGATGGCACCCTCACGGTCCTTGACGAACTGATCACGCACGACGAGACCGTACGTCAGCTTGTTCTCTGGCGTCGGCGACGGCTGCGGCACCGGCAGCGTCGACTGTTTTAGCAAAACGCTCGGCTTTGCGCTGCCATCCGTCGGGACAATGTATATGTCGCGCGGATATCGGCCCTCGCTGTTCCATAGGAAGACGACCTTTGTCCCATCAGGCGACAGCTTTTCACCCTCGACTCTCATACCCGTGATCGAAGGTTCTGCCATGATCTCGCTAACGGTCAGGTTTTGAGCAGAAACGCTCAAAACAAGGCAAAAGCAAAAAGTGAGAAGGCAAAACGATCGCGACGATCTAACTTTGTTCATCATTTATGATCGGCCAGCTAAAGCTGGGACTCAAAACTTACGGCAATTCGAGTGCATTTACACGTTTTTCTGCTTTCTGGGCGTCGGTCAGACGTCCATATTCATAGATTGCGTTTTCCCACGTGCCATACATAGCGTTTGGTAACACGATATAGCGTTTGCCAAACTGATCGCGCACCTTATCGACCTCGGCAAACCTATCCGCAACCGATTTTTTCTCAAATACGTTGGAATGGTCGTCAAGGTTATCTCCCATAAAAAAAACGATGCGGTATTTTTGCAAAATGATCTGTCGCCTGCCCTCCTTGCTCGAATCCCCTGTGCGGAGCATCACGTCGTCGTCGGTCACATCGGGGAATCCGTCATTCCTGAGGTTGTCCATCGTCGCCTGTTTCTGCACTTCGTCACGATTCGAAACGTAGAACACCTTGACGCCCTTTGAATTTGCATATTTGAGAAAATCGACCGAGCCGGGGATCGCCTTTGCCTTGCGCATATCGCCCCACGCATACCAGCGTTTGAGATCGAAGGGCAGACGATTCTTGATGTTGTAGGCTTGCGCCGGTGAATTATCGAGGATCGTTTCGTCCAGATCCACCATTATCGCCCGCGGCTCTTTCTGCTCGGTTTTTGGCAATTTCTTGACATTCTTTTTGTCAAAGTCGGCATCAAGCTGCCATCGGGCAAGGTTATACGCCTGATATGCCAAAGCTCTGTATTCGGCGGCCTTTTGCATATAGAGCGTGGCACCGGCCTGGTACTCATTGTCGGCACCGGTCTGGACCATAGCATTGCCCTGCTGCGCCGTCGAGACCGTGACAAAATAACCTGCCGTCGCCGTGCATGCTACTCCTAGAATGAATGAAAAAAAATAGTTTCTGATCTTCATAATTAAAGCTTCGCGGTTGGATTTCGGATTGATTATAAATTATCCATGCCACAAATGCCGAAGCCAAACAGGCATTGATTGCGGCCTTCATCTGTCTGATGAATGTATCACGGCATACGGTTGACTGTCCGTCCGGAGATTATCGTGGGTTTTGGAGGTCATTTATGGAACATATAATCGACAGTTCACGAGGACACGTACAAAGCCATGCGGCTGATGGGGGCTATCAAGCTTATCAGATCTTGAGATTTGGTTTTACAGCGGCTCCGATCCTGGCAGGATTGGACAAATTCTTCCACGTTCTGACCAACTGGGACAAATATTTGCCGCCTATGGTCAATAACATGCTCGGCGGACGCGGGCACGAGTTCATGTATGTCGTCGGGGTGATCGAGGTGATCGCCGGTATCGGCGTATTCTTAAAGCCTAAGATCTTCGGCTATGTCGTTTCGGCTTGGCTGTTGCTGATCATCGTAAATCTGCTGATTATACCAGGCTATTTGGATGTGGCGCTGAGGGACCTTGGTCTTTCGCTCGGTGCACTTGCTTTAGGGCGATTAGGCGCGGAATACGATCATTAAGTAATTCGGACGACCACAAAAACACTATTTCTTTGGCCGCTCGTTAGCTTTCAGTATACGTTTGCGGAGGCGAATGGACCTTGGCGTGACCTCGATCAGTTCGTCGTCGGCGATGAATTCGAGTGCTCGCTCCAATGACATTTCGCGAACCGGAACGAGCCTCATCGCCTCGTCGGCCGAGGTCGTTCGCATATTGGTGAGTTTTTTTTCTTTGATGGCGTTGACGTCGAGATCGACCGAGCGGGCGTTTTCGCCGATGATCATCCCCTCGTAAACCTTTATCTGTGGCCGGACGAACAAAACCCCACGTTCTTGTAAATTATAGAGAGCATACGTGTTTGTCTCGCCAATACGGTCGGCAACGAACGATCCTGTCTGTCGCGATCGCATCTCGCCCTGCCATTTATCAAATTTTAAGAACATCGTATTGAGTAATCCGGTTCCTTTTGTCTCGGTCAAAAACTCGCCGCGAAAACCGATCAGCCCCCGCGACGGCACTTCGTACTCCAACCGAACTCGGCCAGAGCCGTTGTTGATCATTTTGGTCATCTGGCCTTTACGGCGGCCAAGCGCCTCGGTCACGACGCCAATGAATTCTTCGGGAACATCAATGACGACCTGTTCGACCGGTTCGAGCGTTTCGCCGCTTCTTTCGTCCTTTTTGGTGATGACCTCGGGTTTTGAGACCTGTAATTCATAGCCCTCGCGCCTCATCATCTCGATCAGGATAGCAAGTTGCAGCTCTCCGCGTCCTGAGATCTTGAATGTATCGGGCGAGCCTGTGTCTTCCAGCCGCAACGCCACGTTGCCAAGCAGTTCGCGGTCTAGCCGTTCTCTGAGCTGCCGCGAGGTGACAAATTTGCCTTCAAGCCCCGCAAATGGAGAGGTATTGACACCAAAGATCATCGAAATGGTCGGTTCATCGACGGCGATCACCGGCAGCGGCCGCGGGTCGTCAGCCAGAGTGATAGTCTCGCCGATCTCGACATCCTCAAAACCGGCAAGTGCGACTATCTCACCCGTTCCGCTCGTTTCGACCGGCGTGCGTTCAAGTCCTTCGAACACAAACAGCTCCTTGACACGAGTCTTTACAAGCGAACCATCGCGTTTTGATACTGCCACTTCCTGATTTTTTGCGATCTCGCCTGAAAATAAGCGGCCGATCGCCAGCCGCCCGACAAACGGATTGTAGTCGATATTCGCAACCAGTAATTGGAGCGAATCGTCTCGTAAAGCATGTGGCGCAGGAATAGTTTCGATGATCTGGTCAAAGAGCGGCTTGAGACTTTTGCTCTCGTCCGTCAGCTCTTTTTTTGCAATGCCATCACGCGAGATCGAATACAAAATGGGAAATTCGATCTGCTCGTCATTTGCACCTAGATCAATAAACAGGTCGTAGATCTCGTTTACCACCTCGTCAGGACGGGAATCCTGACGGTCGATCTTATTGACCAGCGCGATCGCGGGCAGCTTGAGTTCAAGGGCTTTTCGCAACACAAAACGAGTCTGTGGCAGGCAGCCTTCGGCGGCATCGACGAGCAAAACGATACCATCGACCATCTTCAAAACGCGCTCGACCTCGCCGCCAAAATCCGCGTGGCCCGGCGTATCGACAATGTTGATCTTATAGTCGCCATATCGTACGGAAGTATTTTTGGCCATGATCGTGATGCCGCGCTCGCGTTCGAGGTCCATCGAGTCCATCACGCGCTCCTGCACGGCCTCGTTCTCGCGAAACGTCCCCGATTGCTGCAGCATTGCGTCAACGAGCGTTGTCTTGCCGTGGTCAACGTGTGCGATAATGGCGATGTTACGGATCTTTTCAGTGTTCATAGTCGTAATTCCCGGCTCAAAGGCAAACGATAATAATGACGGATTGGGGAACGAAAGGCAATTTTGCGAGTTTTGAGTTCTAGCTTTAGCTGGCTAAACTTGACGCATAGGCCAACTAAAGTTGGAACTCAAAACTTTATGAAAATCTTATTGATCGGTGCATCAGGCACTATCGGAAAACGAATTTACGACCGTTTTGCTCAAAAGCACGAGATCGTTCAGGCGAGCCGCACCGGTTCGGATGTTGCGGTCGATATTACGGACGCTGTATCGATCCAAAAAATGTACGAGGCGGTCGAGAAGATCGACGCGGTAATTTGCGCAACCGGGCCGGCGAAGTTCGGGCCATTTGGGGAACTTACCGAGGACGATTTCTACATCGGCATTCGCGGCAAGATGATGGGCCAGGTCGATCTGGTAAGGATCGGACAGAGATATCTCAACGACGACGGCTCGTTCACGCTGACGACCGGAATTTTGGCTGACGATCCTATTGTCGGATCGACCGCCGTATCGCTCGTCAACGGAGCAGTGAATAGCTTTGCTATGGCCGCCGCGATCGAATTACTGCGGAACCAACGAATAAATGTGGTTTGTCCGACCATCGTGGCAGATTCGGCCGAGGCATACGCCGATTTCTTTCCCGGATTCGACCCGGCACCGATGGATCGTGTGGTGAACGGCTACGTCCGCAGCGTCGAGACAAAAATAACCGGCCGCATCCTCCGTATTTACTAAAAAAGCC
>JACXTT010008965.1_pt1 | contig 13752 bp, 12 predicted proteins | sample 9270951 | NCBI WGS metagenome assembly JACXTT01 (sample SAMN15532306, study PRJNA645909) | rock metagenome | isolation source: weathered quartz diorite | place: Puerto Rico | collected 2017-06-21 | reverse complement strand
TTTCGACCGCGGCCGGATCGAATTCAATTTCATCCACGATGAAGAACCGCGCCTGCTTCGGAAACTCCAGCAGGGTCTTCGCCCGCGGACGAAGCAGCGCGAGCATCCAGCAGAACCATGCGTATCGCGTGCCCAGAAACTCGTCGTTCCACAATCCCGCCTTTTCGAACTCCGGCTTCACATACTGAACGAGCTTCTCGTCGGGCAAATTCAGAATGTATTGAAGGTTGAACCATGCGAGCTTGTCCGGATTGAAAACAGCATTGGCTCGCGAGATCCCTTCAAGCGAAAAACTGCGCACGAGTTCATCCACCTCGAACATCTCCTGATCGTTCCCCGGCGACCAGCCCAGCAGGGCGAGATAGTTTCGGAGCGCGTCCGGCACGATCCCCATGTCTTTGTAGGACCCCACCGAAGTCGCGCCGTGACGTTTGCTGAGCCGCGTTTTGTCCGGCCCAAGTATCAACGGGATGTGCGCAAAGACGGGGATCGCTTCGCCCAGGGCCCGGTACAGGAGGATTTGCTTGGGTGTGTTGTTGATATGGTCGGCGCCGCGGATGACGTGAGTAATGCGCATCTCGATATCGTCCGAAACAACGCTGAGATGGTACGTGGGCTGCGCGTTCGATCGGAGAAGCACGAAATCTTCGATGGTTTCACTGGCGATCGTGATTTCTCCAATGACCGCGTCCTTGAACGTCACGGCGCCGTCGGGCACTTTGAAACGAAGGGCGGCCTTTTCGCCATTCTCGAGACGACGTTGGACGTCATCGGCAGTGAGACTCAAGCAGGTCCGGTCGTACTTGAAATCGGCCTTGCGCTCGACGGCATACTTGCGTTTCTCTTCGATCAGTTCCGGCGGGCAGAAGCAGTGGTACGCGTGACCCGATGCGACCAGTTTCGCCGCGGCCGCGCGATGACGATCCACTCCTCCAGACTGGAGGAATGGTCCTTCGTCCCATTCGAGGCCGAGCCATTTCATCGCATCGAGGATGCCCTGGGTCATTTCTTCACTCGACCGCTCGGTGTCGGTGTCTTCGATGCGAAGGATGAACACGCCGTTGTGCTGGCGCGCGAAAAGCCAGTCGAACAGCGCCGTTCTGGCGCCTCCGACGTGCAGGTAACCTGTGGGCGACGGTGCAAATCGAACGCGTACGGAATTGGTCATGTTCACCGGGTCATTTTTCGGAGGGCGGCGACGGCTTCGCGCACAACCTCGACGTTGGGGTCGTTTGTCATCGTCTGAATTTCATCGCGCGATGACGGATCGCCGATATCGGAAAGCACCTTGATCATCTTGGCGCGAACCTTCGGATTCGTACTTTTCAGATAGCGATACAGTTCCTGCATCTTTCCATCGAACTTGCCGAGTTCGACCAGATACACATGCACCTGGTAATCCTGCCGCGTGTCGAGTGCGTTCGCGAGGTCGTTGATGTAGTTATCCTGACCGGCCGCGGCGAGAGCGAATGCGAGGGCGTTTCGCACGTTGCCCTTCTTCTCCTCTTTATAGCGGTCCTGCAGGATCGCAGCATCGTGGTGGAGACGTGCGAGGCCTTCAGAAGCGAGCTCGCGATAATAATCGTCGGGATGTCCGAGTAATGATTCGAATAGAGCCGTAGAACCGGGATCCCGCATCAGCGCCATAGCCTCGAGCGACCGGCGTTTGATCGTGCGATCGCTGCTGGTCCGAAACAATTGCTCCACGTCCGGACGCGCTTCCTTGTAGCCGACCAGTCCCAGCGCCATCGCCGACTCGGCCACGATCTGAGGGTCGGTTTCTCTCAGTTCCTTTTGCAGAGCCGGTCCTGCGGCTTCGTTGCGGATGTATCCGAGTGTTCGAATCACTTCGAGCCGCACGTCGGAGTGCTCTCGGTTTTTGGGATCTTCCAGTATCGCGACGAGTGCCGGCACCTGATCGGCTGCCTTCAGCGAACCCAGCGCGCGTGCCGCTTCCATTCTCACCTCGTCCGTGAAATCTTTTTGGACGCTTTCGGCCAGGGCGGTCGTAGCCGCGGGATCAACCGTCGTTGCAGGAGCAACCATGGGCCGATTCTCGCTTGAAAACACCGTTTTCACTTTTTGAAAAATGGTATGCAGCGGACCGGAGTCCTCAATCGAGATATAAAGCCGGAGCAGCGAGTCGATCGCCTGCAGCCGGACATTCTTGTCGAGATCCGTGCGAAGCGCTTCGGCCAACGGTGTGACGGCCGACTTGTCCTGAATACGCGCCAATCCAGCCAGGATGGATGCCCGCACATCGCTTTTCGGTTCTTTTTTGTATGCCGCCACCAGATCCGGAATCGCTTTGGAATTCCCGAGCACCGCCATTCGTTCGACGGCAGCCTGACGTTCTTTCGGACTCGGGCTCTGGAGCGTCGGGCTTTGAAAAAGGAATGCTCCAATCAGTACGGAAGCAGAGAAAAGTGACATTTTGATTACCTGGTCTTAGGTGAATCCCACGCCCCGAATTGACAATCACAAGAGTCGAGTGCTTCCTGCAGGCTGGGCTCTTCAATCTGAATCGTCGTGTGATCGATGTGAAACCGTTCATGCGCGACGCACTTGAGCCTGGTTAGTATGTCGCTGCGTTTGCCGCCGTCGGAGTCTGCCACAACATGACAACTCATCGCCAGCACGCCTGACGTCAATGTCCACACATGCAAGTCGTGGACAGACTCGACTCCATCGACAAGATGAAGTTGCTCGCGCAAAGTCACGATATTGACATGAGCCGGCGTCCCCTCCAACAGAATGTCAACTGCATCGCGAATCAGGATCTAGGAACTCCACAGAATAAGGATAGCAACGACCACACTGGTAATCGGATCGGCGGCCGCGTATCCGGCGGTCAGAATCGCAATGCTGGCGATGACCGCGCCGACCGAGCCGATCGCATCGCTCAGCACGTGAAAGAATGCACCTCGCACGTTGAGACTTTGGCCCTGCTTGCCGAAGAGCAGATAAGCGCTGATGAGATTCGCGAACAGTCCGGTCAAGGCAACGATCAGCATCCACTCCGCTTTGACTTCGGGCGGGTTCGTCAATCGGTGGTATGCCTCCCAGAAGATGTAGAGAGCGATCAGCACCAGAAGGACGCCGTTCAACAGCGCGGCCAGAATCTCGACTCGATAGAATCCGTAGGTTTTCTGTGGTGTCGCGCGTTTTGTCGCAAATCGCATGGCGAAAAAACTCAGGCCGAGCGCGGCAACATCCGTCAGCATGTGGCCGGAATCGGCGAGCAACGCCAGCGAATTCGTGTAGAGAGCTCCGAGAAACTCCGCAACAAGAAAGGTCGAAGTGATGACGAGCGCGATCTTCAAACTGCCACGGGCACTCTGACGGTGGTCGTGTTGATGGTGCGCGTGGCCCGCATGTTCCATACGTCTTGATTATAACCCGCCGAGTAAGACGTATGGTGCGGACTCAGGGACGAAGGCTCGCGAAAATTTTTCGCGCTTCTTCAAAGCGGCGATTCGCTTCATCCCAATTCACGTTCTGCATGAACGCATCGATGTATGCCGCGGCGTTGCTGCCGAAATCCATGTGATAGGCATGTTCGAACATGTCGTTCACCAGGATGGGACGTCCAAACGCAACGTTGTCGGTGTGATCGAACGCGATGTAGTTATGAAGCTTGCCGTCACGAAAATTGAAATTGAGGATGCTCCAGCCGCTGCCGCCGCCGAGCGCGGTGGACGTGGCGCGAAAGCCTTGTTCCCACTTGTCGAAGCCGCTGAAGTCCGTCGCGATGGCCTGCTGGACGGTTCCTGACGCTTTTCCGTCACCGCCCAGATTGCCGAAGTATTCCTCGTGAAGAATTGCAGAGTTCGTCGCGATCAGTTCCTCCATCTTGAGACCCTTCACTTGAAACCCCGGCGCATTGGCGGGCAAGCCCGCCAGCATCTGCTGGATCTGACCGACACGCCGCGCAGCGCCGGCGTAGTTGTTGTCATGATGCGAGACGATCAGTTTTTCAGAAAGCCCCTTGAGCTTCTTCGGATCGAATGGAAGGGGCTTGATCGGCCAACCGCCGTCAGGGGTTTGCGCTTGAAATCCGGCCGTTGCCGTTGTCGCAGCCGCCGCTCCGGCCAATACACTGGTCAGTAGCTCACGTCGATTCATATGGGTCTCCATCCAAATTAACGTCGTTTGTAAAACTGATACAAATCATCCAACACCGCACAGCCCCGGTCCATGCGCGCATCGTCCTCTTTGTGCGCCGTGCAGATCGCCGCAACGATGGCGGCGATGCCCGCGGTTTCCGCTCGATCGAACCGGGTCTCCTTGAAGTCTATATCGTGAACGATCCCGGCGATGAACTGTAACGCCCGATCGGAGATGTTCATGCGCTCCAGAAGGACTTCGAACGTACACAAGTCGCCTTCATGAGTAAACTCGGCATCAAACATGTCGAAACGAATCTCGCCGGCGTCCGGCTTGTAGCCTTTGGCGGCGACGAATTTAAAACGGGCCTGAGGATCGATAAATCGGCGGATGAGCCACGCCGATGCGATTCGATCCACATGGATTCCTTTCCGTGTCGTCCAGACTCGGCCCGTATAACCCTCCTTGTTTGGGGAACGCTTTCGAAGCGGCGCCGTGCGCAGAGTGCCTTCCAGGTCCGTCAGCCGAGAGTTAGCCTGTGGCTGTCCGGGAGCGGAGAAAAAGTCGATGGCTTCGATTTCATTCAGCTTCTGACGCAAACGCGACACCTGGCCGGCCATTCCCGAAGCCCAATCGTCGCGTACCTTGGATGCCTTCCGGACATCTTCGTTCAGCGCTTTGATGTCCGTCAGGAGTTGCGAGTAATCCGCCTCGCGCGGAGCTTGAAATAAAGCGATCAACTCGCGGTTCGTTATTCCCTCGACGAAGGTCGCTTCGCAAACGGACGCATCGCCGCCGCTTTCCACGATTTCGCGGGCGATCCAGTGAAAGTCCTCGAGGGACTGGTCTGAAGCGGGAAGCACGTAGACCGCGTTCTTCACCGCCACGGCTCCAATCCGCTGAAGCTGCCTCCAGATTTTCACTCGCAGATAGGGCGGCGAGTTTGGTACCTGGTGAATCAGGAGCAGCCAGTTGGTGGGGGCGCTCTCCGCGGCCATTAAAAAGTAGTATAACAATCGTCATACATATTTGATACGCTCGTATCATAAGCGGCGCCCCAGGCTGCCAGTCATGACTAGAAGCAACGATATCCGGCTGCTCTTCGCCACACGCATCCTCCGGCTGTTCGCCTATGGATCTCTATCCGTCGTATTGATGCTTTATCTCGCCGGGCTCGGCCTGACGGAAGGGCGCATCGGTTTGTTGTTTACGCTGACATTGGCGGGCGACACCGTGGTTTCGCTGCTGATCACGACAACGGCCGACCGGACCGGCCGAAAGCGGATGTTGATCATCGGCGCCGTTCTGATGATGTTCGCCGGCGTCTCGTTCGCAGCCACGAGAAACTTCATGTGGCTGCTGGTGGCCGCCACGGTGGGTGTCATCAGTCCGAGCGGCCATGAAGTCGGACCGTTCCTGTCGATCGAGCAGGCCGCACTGTCACAGCTCGTCTCCAGCGAACGCCGCACACTGACGTTTGCCTGGTACAACCTCGTCGGATCTTTTGCAACGGCGCTGGGAGCTCTGGCCGGCGGCGTGCTTGCTCAACGCCTGCAAAGCGCCGGCGTGACGCCGGTGGGAAGCTACCGATGGATCGTGATCGGTTATGCGGTGATAGGCTCTGCGCTGTCGTTGCTGTTCGCCTGTTTATCCGGGACGATAGAGGTCACGCGCTCGGAGCGGCCGGCGGGTGTCGCGTCCTTGCGTCCGAAGGATCTCCTGGGTTTGAATCATTCCGCCTCGATCGTGTTCAAACTCTCGGCGCTGTTCTCGCTCGATGCCTTTGCGGGCGGTCTGGTATTGCAGTCCGTCGTGGCGTATTGGTTTCACATTCGATTCGGAGTTCAGCCGGCGGTTCTTGGCGCGATCTTTTTCGGCGGGAACGTTCTTGCCGGAGTGTCCGCCTTGACGGCGAGCTGGCTGGCGCGGCGCATCGGGTTGATCCGGACGATGGTGTTTACTCACATTCCTTCGAACATCCTGCTGATGCTGATTCCGTTGATGCCCACCCTCCCTCTGGCGATCGCGATGCTGCTCCTTCGTTTCAGCATCTCGCAAATGGACGTGCCGACCCGGCAGTCGTACACGATGGCCGTCGTCCATCCGGATGAGCGAGCGGCGGCCGGCGGCGTGACGGCTGTTGCACGATCGGCGGGAAGTTCGATCTCACCGGCGCTGGCCGGAAAACTCATCGGCGCATCGTTGTTCAGCCTTCCTTTCTTCATTGCCGGCGTTCTCAAAATCACCTACGACTTGCTTCTCTACCGCAGCTTTCGATCTATGGAGACATCCAGGCCCCGGTGATTCGAACGTGCTCGGTGTGCCACGGACTCCGGTACACTTCAGTACCATTGACGCGACTTTTGTTGTTCGAATAGCGTCGCCCCGAACCCTTTGGTGAATCACAAAAAACAATCTCGTCTGATGGCAACTAAGAAAGGATTTACATGACATTTTACAGAGTGTTCGCTGTCGGATTGGCCGCAGCGGGCTTATTCGGTGGGAGCCCGTCACGAGCGTTTGCAGAACCTCTTTCCAAGCCTGTACCGACCGTCTCGACGATCAATGTGCCGGGCGCTGTCGGTAACGTCATGCCAAGAGGAATCAATGACCGCGGTGACATCGTAGGTTTTTTTGCGACAAGTACGCCGGGCCACTTTGTCAGCGGGTTTCTCATCCGTCAGGGCGTCGTCTCGGTGATCGACGCGCCGGGAGCCGCGGCCACGTATCTGCTGGGGATCAATAATCAGGGCGACATTGCGGGCTACTTTGAGAGGGGCGATACCATTCGCGGTTTCATCATACGGGGCGGCAATTTCACGACGATCGACGCGCCGGGAGCCACCGGTTTTGGAGATTACACCATTCCGGTCGGCATCAATAATCATGGTGATATCGTCGGCTATTACTTTTTACAACGATTAGTGAAGCGAATCGGTTTCATTGCACGGCAGGGCGCTTACGTTTCCTTCGTGCTGCCGTTTGACGGTGCGCCGCTCGGCCTCAATGACAAAGACGATATCGTTGGCTACATCGGCGACGCGAACGGATTCGACTCGCACGGGTTCCTGTTGTCGAAGGGCGTTTTCAGCGTCATCGACGCACCTAACGCGCACACGACGGTGGTTCGCGGCATCAACAATCTCGGCGAAATCGTCGGCACGACGTGTCCGAGCCTGTGCAGTCAGGGGTTTGTTCTCCGAAACGGCGCCTATAGCTACTTCGACGCTCCGGGTGCTGCGACGGATCCGTGGAGCATCAACAGTTTCGGTAACGTCGTCGGCGATTACCTCGTCGAGTACGGCGTGTCCCTGTTTCGCGGATTCTTTTTCGGCCGCTGAATCCGCTCCGATCGAACCGGGCCGTCGGTTGTGGCGGCCCGGTTTCGTCTTCCATTCTCGGGCGGTGCTATGATTCCGGCCCATGAGAGTCCTGGCTTTCTTTTCGATTTTCCTGGGTATCGCGACGGATCTGATCGCTCAGGAACGGCCCTTCGGCACGCTTCGTGAGCAGGCGTCGCTGCAGCAGGAATGGCTGAAGAAGCGTCTCGATACGTTCCTTCCGGCGTTGATGCGGAAGAACGGCATCGACATGTGGGTTGTGCCGATGCGCGAGTACAACGAAGATCCGGTCTTCGCGGCGATCACAGCGCCGGAAACCTTCGCTGCCAGACGGCGAACGATCTACGTGCTTTTCGACACGTGCGCGGCCTCCGCAAAAGCGCCCTCTGCTTCGTGCGTCGAGAGGATTGCGCTTGGAGGAACCTCGCAGGGTGTGTTCGAGGCCAAGCGTTCGACGAAGCAGGCTGCGTCGGATATCGGCCGAGGCCAGCAAGCCGAACTCTGGGGCGACGAGCAGTGGCAGGCCTTGAAGGACGTTGTCGAACAACGAAACCCACGCGTGATCGGTATCGACCGATCCACCGTCTTTGCTTTCTCGGACGGCTTGTCCAGCGGCGAACTGCAGGGCATGACGTCCGCTCTCGGCGAAAAATGGACCTCGCGTTTCCGAAACGCCGATGCTTTGCCTCTCGACTTGATCGCCTCGCGGCTTCCCGAAGAAGAAGCGTTCTACCGGCGAATGCAGGAGCTCGTCTGGTCGATGACCCAGGAGATGTTTTCTTCCGAAACAATCACTCCAGGTAAGACTAAAACCAGTGACCTCGTCTGGTGGTGGCGGCAGCGCGTCAACGATCTCGGGCTCGGAACATGGTTCCAGCCGAGCGTCGATGTGCAGCGCAGAGGAATGACTGCCGAACAAATCGGTGATGATCCGGTCATCGAACGCGGTGACCTCCTTCACTGCGATGTCGGCATCACCGTTGCCCGCCTGAACACCGATACGCAACATCTTGCCTATATCCTACGGCCCGGTGAGACCGAAGCTCCCGAAGGTCTTCGAGCAGCACTGGCCAAGTCCAATACGCTGCAGGACATCGTGATGGAAGAAACCAGACCCGGCCGCACCGGTAACGAAATCCTCGCGTCGTCTCTCGCCAGGATGAAGGCGAAAGGAATCACGGGCACCGTTTATTCACATCCGATCGGACTGAACGGCCACGGGGCCGGTCCTCTCATCGGTTTGTGGGATTACCAGGACGGCGTTGCCGGCCGCGGCGACGCGAAAGTGATCCCAAGCATGTGGTGGTCGATCGAACTTCAGGCCACGACGCCGGTGCGGGAGTGGAATGGTCAACCCGTCCGGATGGCTCAGGAAGAGGACGCCATGATCGGTGCCGACGGAAAGATCCGCTGGGCACTCCGCCGTCAGGACAGACTATTCCTCGTAAGGTAAGCATCACCGATGCATGAGTCGTCAGCCGCGAATCAGCGGGGCGCCGAGGCGCTGTCGCGAGGTGCATGGGCGGATGCCCGTGATGCATTCGAAGCAGCCGCTCGTGAGAAGGAAACGCCGGGCTCGCTCGAAGGTCTGGGGCTGGCGGCGTGGTGGCTGGACCTCGCCGATCTCGTCTTCGAGTCGCGCGAGCGCGCGTATTTACTGTATCTCGAATCCGACGATCGCACCGGCGCGGCTCGCATCGCCGTATGGCTCGCGTGGGACTGCTGGGCATTCCGCGGAGAGAGCGCGGTGGCGAACGGTTGGCTTCAGCGAGCGCGCCGTCGGCTGGAAGGGGTTCCGGATTGTGCGGAGCGTGCCTGGCTGGAATGCCGCGAAGGCGCGCGGTGTTGGCGGGCGACCCGACGAAGCCGGCGCCGTACACGATCCAGCTGAAATTTCCGGCGAACTATTCCATTCCGGCCCATTCCCATCCAACGGATGAACATGTGGTCATCGTGTCGGGGGCAGTCACCTTCGGCATGGGCGACAAACTGAACAAGAGCGCGGCGACGAACAAAGCACTGCCAGTGGGCGGTTTTGCATTGATGCCTGCAAACATGAACCACTACGCGTTCACCACGCAGGAATCGACGATCGTTCTTTACGGTCAGGGCCCGGTGGAGTTCAAGTACGTGAATCCGTCCGATGATCCGCGATCGACGAAGAAGTAACCAACGCAGGTACAGCGCAGGCGAGCATCGAAACGGCTGTGACTACGCTCGCGACCTGACCAAACGTCACCGCATCGGTGGGATCCAAACCGAAGAGCATGCTCGATAAAAGCTGCGCGGCGCCGGCCGCCATGGCGATTCCCGAGATAAGGCCGATCAGAATGGACCGCATGCCCTGGCGCATAACAAGCGTCACGATATTCGAACGGCTTGCGCCAAGCGCGACGCGTATCGCGATTTCACGCGCTCGCTGCCCGACCGAATAGGTCACGACGCCGTAAATACCGGTGACGGCCAACGCCAATGCGGCCAGGGCGAACGCCGCCATCAGCGAAAGGCTGAATCGGCGTGGAGCCACGGCGTCGGAAAGGTAATGATCCATCGGCCGGACCTGCGACGCCGCTACTTCAGAATCGATCGCGCGTACTTCTCTCGTAAGCATGGTCGCCAGGACCATTGGATCGCCCGTCGTTCGTATGATCCAGAACATGTTTGCCGCCGCGGCCCCAACGTTGTCCGCGTGGACTTGAGGATAAGTGAGGTACAGATCCCAGGTCGGTCCTCCATCCGGCGCGACCTGCTGCACGTTTCCCACGACGCCGATAATCTCGACGGGCCTCGGCGGCCCGTCATTGTCGTCCACGAGAAGACGAGCGCCGACAGGTTCGATTCCGTCGAGCCACTGCTTCGCGAGTTCCTCGTTCACGAGGGCTACGGGGCGCGTCCTCTCCGTATCACGCTCCGAAAATGTGCGTCCGCGCTTCAGCGGTATGCGAGCCGCTTCGAAGTACCCGGACGAAACGGTGCGAAAGTGTGCAAGCGGCACACGCTCTCGATCGATCGCCCTGCCCTCGACAGTGAACGGAACTCGTGACGTCAGTCCGCTCAACGGAAGCAGAGTGATGGCGCCCGTGTTCATAACGCCCGGCAAGGACGACAGTCGCCCGGCAAGGTTTCGCTGAAATGTGACAATCGCGTCACGATTGTTGAATCGCTTGGATGGCAGTGTGAGGCGCGCCGAAAGAACTCCGGTCGCGTCGAAGCCCGGCGCCACGGCCTGCACATTGGCAAAGCTCTTCGACAACATGGTCATGACCACGAGCAGCGCGACCGCGAGCGCAACCTCGGAACTGACGAGCAGACCACGGACGCTTTGTCCGCCCGACGTCGTATGCCGGCTGTTTTCCTGAAGCGCATCCCGGACGTCTACTCCTGCAGACGCAAGAGCGGGAATCACGCCGAAGAGCCCCCCGGTCAGCGATGACACAGCGAGCGAAAACATCAGAACGGCCGCGTCGACGCGGATCTCGCCGGATCGAGGCAATTGCGCCGGCGCCAGTGCTACGAGAGTCTGCACGCCCCATCGAGCGAACAGCGAGCCGACGATTCCTCCCGAGACACTCACCATCAATGCTTCCACAAGAACTTTCCGGACAATATTCCAGCGGGAGGACCCCAGCGCAAGCCGCACCGCGACTTCTTTGCGCCGGTTCGTCGCGCGAATCAGCATCAGGTTCGCAAGATTGGCGCAAGCGATCAGCAGCACCGATCCAACCGCTGCAAACAATGTGAAGAGTGCTGTACGAAAAGGCCCGGCGATGCCGTCGATCGCTCGAACCATGAGGACACCGCGCTTTCGTGCGTTCTCGACGGGGAACTGCTGTTGCAGCCGGTGTGCAATCGCGGTCAGTTCGCTTGCGGCCTGCGCTTGCGACACGTGTTCCCGAAGACGGCCCACACCGATGATGAAGTTCACGGAGTTGCGAGCGCCGCGTCTCGGATCCTGATCGGGTGCGAAAGGAACGACGAACTCGACATCGCGAACAGGCATGACGAATCCGGCCGGGAGCACACCCACGACCGTGTACTCCTCGCTGTTGAGTCGTATTCCGTGCCCCACAATCGCGCGATCGCCGGCGAACCGCCGAACCCAAAACGGTTCGGTGAGTACGACCACACGGTTCCCGTCAGGGCGCTCGTCATCGGGTTGCAGCAACCGGCCGATCCGCGCTTGAGCGCCCATGACCTCGAAGAGATTTCCAGTGGCCCGAATGCCGGACACACGCTCCGCCGCCGATTCGTCACTGAGGTTCGCGCTGGACGCGAAAAACCCGGCGAAGCCGGAAAGGGACTCTGTGGAATTGCGATAGTCGATGAAATCGGGGACGTTGAACGGCGTGTTGGCGCGGCCCGGTTGATCCGACCAAATCCAAAACACCTGTTCGACATTGCGATAGGGCAGTTGCCGGAGCAGAACACCGTACACAACGGTAAATATGGCGGTCGTCGCTCCAACCGCCAACGCGATCGTGACGATCGCACCCCAAGTGAACGCCGGAGTTTTCCGAAGCGCGCGCAAACCGCGGCGAACGTCACCCCGGAGTCCCGAAACGAAGTTCATGGGGACAACCTACACCACACCGGTCCAGCTGAATAGGACCGCACTGGCGATCTAGACTGGACCAGTTCCCTTCAACTGGCGCTGATAATCCGACTCGTCGAAGCGGCCTTTCGACTCCGCAATCAGGCCGTCCGGGCCGATGAGCCACTCTTCATAGCCGCCGATGTGGACCGCTCTGCCACTGCCTCCTGGTCCGGTATTCGTACCCAATAGGGTCCAGCGGTAAATAGCGCCGGCGCGATTCGGACTGACGCCGTCCATCTTGACGACCATGTCCGGAAAGGCGGACATGAAACCCTGTGCCGCCGCGGCGATCGCCGCTCGGCCGACGGAAGGCTCGCCTTGATTTATTTTCAGGGACCCGTTCGGCGCAAAGAACGCCGACACGAGCGACGGATCTTTGCTGCACCATGCCGCCGTGTATCGCAGGGCGAAATCTCGAAGCTGTTCAATATCCATCATTCTTAGGAGCTTACTCACACTGTCGTTATTCCTTTAATCCTTTTGCCGGGCCGGCAGTCTATGGGGTTAGTGCGCACAACGCCAATATCTATGGAGAAGAAATGAGAGCGAAGGTAAAAGGATTGTTAGCAGGAGTTCTTTTGTGTGCCGCGATTTCGCCGGTGAGCGCGATGGCCGGACAGGGAAGACGGGCGCCAATCGGCGTGCGAGAACATCGACAGCAGTTGCGCATACGCCAGGGAGTTCGAAACGGTGAATTGACGCGCAGCGAGGCGGCGCGGCTTGAACAGCAGGAAGCGCGTATTCGCGCTCAGGAACGCCGCGCAAAGAGAGACGGAAGGTTCACCCCGGCCGAAAGGGTTCGCGTCCAGAGGTCACTCAACCGCACCTCCCGGCAGATTTATCGCCAAAAACACAACAATCAAACCCGCCGATAGCATTCCACTCATAAAATCCCAGCGTGTTCGACGGTCACTACCCGCCGTCAACACGCTGGTCCACGCTTTGGCCTATGTAGAAGCGATTTCGATTGGACCAGTCCGTCGCGTCAAAATAGAATGAGTCACCTGTCGAATATGCGACGAACCTGGGATCTGATCATCGATGTCGATCTGGACCGTAAGGCGGCCCTTCCGCCGTTTCTGCAAATCGCGCGTTCGCTCGCCGAGGACATCCAGCGTGGACGGCTGCGTCCGGGTGATCGCCTGCCGGGAAGCCGCAGACTTGCGCTGGGGTTGCATGTCCATCGCAACACGGTTCTCGCGGCCCTGGCGGAGTTGAAGGCGGAAGGCTGGATCGAGACAACGCGGGGCGGCGGCACTTTTGTGGCGAAAGCGATACCGGATCAGCGGCCGCGGCCGATCTCGCGGCGGCTCGGTGTTCGTCGCAGGCCGGAGCGAGTCATGCTGGCGCTGCCTGCGGTTCCCGTCGCATACCTGCCACCGGTTCTGCCGCGCGGCACCTTGAACTTGAGCAGCGGTGCGCCCGACGTCCGTCTTGTGCCGGCGCGATCGATCGGCCGCGCTTTTCGGCGGGTGTTCGCGCTTCGTGGCGCGGCCCTCCTCGGGTACGGCGATCCCGCAGGATACCCGGCGCTTCGGTCCGCCCTGGCATCGATGCTCGCGAACATGCGAGGCCTCCCGGTAACTGCCGACGATGTGCTGGTCACCCCGGGCAGTCAGGTTGCGCTTGCGCCCGCCGCCCGCGCGCTGAACCGCCCCCGTGAGTTCCGTTGCGGCGGAGGGGTTGTTTTTTTCGCCCCCTGGGGGGGGG
>JACXTT010008964.1_pt1 | contig 13753 bp, 8 predicted proteins | sample 9270951 | NCBI WGS metagenome assembly JACXTT01 (sample SAMN15532306, study PRJNA645909) | rock metagenome | isolation source: weathered quartz diorite | place: Puerto Rico | collected 2017-06-21 | reverse complement strand
CTATGAGTAGCGACGCGAGTGTTTTGCGCATGCGGGTTCCTATTCCCCTCTCTGGTATACGACTTTTCCGTAGCACGGAGTCGTTAATTCTCTTTTCTAAAACACGGACTGTCCATTTTGTTTAGTACGGCGAACCACCACCGTAGCGATTACCGCCTGAACCTGTGAACCCGCCGAATGAGAAATGAAACATAGTCGTGCGCTCGTCAGGTTTGGCGTTGAGAGCGCGGCCTATTTCAATACGAATTGGACCAAACGGCGATTTCCACCGGACCCCAGCGCCGACGGAATAGCGAAAGTCTGTAGGGTCTATTCCTTGTTTTCTTGTGAAGGCGTTTCCGAGATCGTTAAAGACAACGCCTTTGAGGTTCAATTGCTGCACAAGTGGAAAGATAATTTCATTATTAAGCACCAACTCTTCGCTGCCGCCGATCGGTCGATGGTAGGTTTTGAGGCGCCGCCCTCCAGGAGCGTTCGCATCGGTGACACTGACGACGACGTCTTCACGTGGTCCTAAACTCCGCTCTGCGAAACCGCGAATGGAGTTGATGCCGCCAGGGAAATAGCGATCAAACAACGGCATGTCGCCGTTCAAAATTTCTTTTCCTTCGGTAGCGATTGGGCTTCGTTCACGAAAGTTGATATCGCCCATTCCATACCCAAAAAATCCGCCGCTCATCCAGGTAAATTGCCCCCACGATGGGCTGCGGTACAGCGGTGTGAAGACTCGCGCTTCTAACTCAGCCTTTTGATACTGAGTACTGCCGCCCAGCCCAGCAAAGCCTAGTGAAAATTGCTGCATCGAGCCTGCTGTCGGGTCAAGTGGATGATTTAACGTATTCCGTAAAAATGTGGGGGTGATTGTTCCTGTGGTTGCGTTGCCTCCTTCCGCTCGGATAGCGGCGGGTGTGATGGGGGAAAAATTACTGATTTTTGAGCGCTCCCACTGGTACTGGAGACCGATACGGGCATCTTCGAGGGGAAATCCCCATATCGAATCAAGGCCGAGTGCAGTGATCGGGTAGTAGGAACGGACGGCGGCGCCTAAACCCGAACGATCGAAGTCTTCAAAAGCAAAACGCCAATCAAAGAGGTCGACTCCGAACAGGAACGGGGTATCAAGAAAATAAGGGTCCGAAAAACTTAAGATGGAGTTTCTGTACCGAGTCCCAATACTGGCCCCAATTGTGAACTGTTGTCCACGACCCATAAGGTTATTCTCTTGGATTCGGGCGCTAGCAACGACGCTGGTCGAAGAGTTAAAACCAGCGCCGACGCTGAAGGCGCCAGTCTGCGCTTCTTTGACATCCACGAGAACGTTGAGCAGATCGTTCCGTGCGCCACGCTTTGTGGTCACGTTCACGTCTTCGAAGTAGCCTAGCCGCTGCACTCGTTCCTTGCTGTACTGCAAGCCGGTCGCATTGAAGAGCGATTGTTCATAGACGCGTAATTGGCGACGGATAATTTTGTCGCGCGTCTTCGTATTGCCTGCCACCTCAACTCGGTCGATGAATACTTCCGGCCCTTTCTCGACGCGGTAGGTGACATTCACCGTTTTTGTATCTGGCTGTACCGACGTTTCAGGTTCGACGTTGACGAAGGCATAGCCTTGATCGCTAAAATATCCAGTCAAGCGAAAGACATCATCCCGCAGCGTGCTCGACTTAAAGATTTTTCCTTTCTCTAAGCCAATACGAAGCCTGGCGGCTTCCTCTCCTCCCGGAATTTCCCCTCCCAAATCGATATCTCCTATAGAAAACTGTTCACCTTCGTCAATACGCATGGTGACGTACAGTCCATCCTCTTTCCGTTCGACTTTGGGCTCGTCCACCTTCACGCTGATATAGCCATTGTCGTAGTACCAGGCGGTGAGTCGCTCGACGTCTGTCTTCAGGGCATCGCGATTGAGAGCGCCGGTGTTGAGGATGCGTGAGAGGAAATTTTGCTTGCGAGTGGTGAGAATGCCAGCAAGCTGGCTACTGGTGAATGCCTTATTGCCTTCAAAAATGATGTCTTTAACACGAATCTTGTCATTTTCATTGACCGTAAATGTGAGCGCGACTTCCCCAGTTCCGATTTCTTCCGTGCGATAGGTAATATCCGCGTCAAGAAAACCTTTCTTCTCGTATTCTTTCTTAGCGTTCTCCACGCCTGCGCGGATTTTGACCGGGTTGAGAATCGTGCGAGGATGGACCTTGAGAGCATTTTCCAGATCTTCCTTGGAAAGCCCTTTGTTGCCTTCGGTCTTGATTTCTCTAATGAGCGGACGTTCTTTGACCCAATAGGTCAGGATGGTCTTGCTGTTTTCTTCGCTGAGACGAGCCTCGACGTCTTTGAAGAAACCCATCTTGTAGATTGCACGCACGTCGCTATCTACGGTATCAGGATTGAGTGGTTCGTTGGGGCGACTCGTAAGATAAACGCGAATAGCTTCTTCTTCGACGCGGTCATTCCCTGCAATCCTGACCTCACTCACTACTTTCGCCATCCCCATAGAGCTCGCAGCGTCTGAGGTAGCGGGCATTACGTCCGGCTCAGCGGCTTGAGATTGGAGAGTAAAGAGTAGGGAAACTACACTTACCGTCCAGATTGTGTATTTGATAAGCGGCAAGGAACATCCACCAGACGAGGCTGTGTTCCCCCCTAGCAAAATCCCCACAGATTGTAAAGTCAGCCTCTGCTTCACGCTGGACGTTGTCCGAACACATATAGGCAATCGGGTAAAGGAATTCATTTGGATACTTCCATGAGTTTTCCGTTACTGAGTCGTAGCGTGCGGTCCATCACTGCTGCTAATTTCTCGCTGTGCGTGACGATTGCCATTGTCACCCCCAACTGCTGATTGAGGTCGAGTAATATCTGCAGAATACTTTCTCCTGTGGCAGGATCAAGATTGCCGGTCGGTTCGTCGGCAAGAATGACGCGCGGTTTCAAGATTAAGGCGCGAGCAACGGCGACGCGTTGCTGTTCTCCGCCTGAGAGTTCTCCAGGGCGGTGCGTTAACCGATCGGCGAGACCAACACGCACTAACATCGCTTCTGCACGTTGTTGCGCGTCGGTCCGGTTGAGGCCAGCGATCAATCCTGGCATGGTGACATTCTCAAGCGCAGTAAAGTCAGGCAGGAGATGATGAAACTGAAAAATAAACCCAATTTCGCGGTTCCGGAACACCGCGCGCTCCGGTTCGGAGAGGGCAAACAGATCCTGTCCATCGAGGAGCACCTGCCCTGAGTTTGGTTGATCGAGCATGCCCAGAACGTGCAGTAAGGTGCTTTTGCCAACACCAGACTCTCCCACGATGGCGACACATTCGGTGGGAAGAATAGTCAAGTGCAAATTGTGGAGAACATGAATGATCCGTTCGCCTTCGCCGTAATCCTTGTTGAGGTTTTGAGCTTCAATCAGAAATTCTGCCACGTTGCCTCTCTGTGGACACTGTCTGCCCGCCTCCCAAGCGGTGGAGGTTGCATGTCAAGGCGCGAGTCGCCGTGTTACTCATAGCGCAAGACTTCGACTGGCGGCAAATTCGCCGCTTGTCGAGCGGGGTAGATTGTAGCCAATAGACAGATGACGATCGAAGCGAGACCGACGAGCACAAAATTGCTGAGATAAATTTTCACTGGTAGCGTAGGAGTGTAAAAGACGTCGGGGGGAAGATCAATAAAGTGGTACCGATCAAGGAGCCAGCAGCCGGTATAGCCGAGCAACGTGCCCAGTAAGGTGCCTGCCACGCCGATAATGGCGCCTTTGTAGATAAAAATCCGACGAATCGACTGATTGGAAGCGCCCATCGATTTGAGCACGGCGATGTCTTTACGTTTTTCCATAACGACCATGATCAGCGTCGCGATGATATTAAACGCCGCCACCAAGACGATGAGTAAGAGCACGATGAAATAGACGATTTTTTCTAGCGCGAGCGCTGCAAAAATATTACGGTTAATTTCTGTCCAGTCGCGGGCTTTGTACGGAAACCCGAGGGCAGTCTCCAGCTTGCGCGCTACTTGTTGCGCGGCATAGACATTCTGCACACGCGCCTCTATGCCAGTGACATGGGTGTCCAGTCCAAAGAAATTCTGCGCATCGGTAAGGGACATGATCATCAGGCCTTCATCGTAGTTATACATTCCCGAATCGAAAATAGCGGCCACAACAAAGCGTTTGACTTTTGGCGTCATACCGAGAGGTCCCGGGGTGGTGTTCAACGGCGACACTACGTTAATGGGGTCGCCAAGGAGTACTCCGAGTTGACGGGCAAGTGCTTTTCCAATGATAACGCCGGTCAGCGTCACCGTGCGCTCTCCGTTCCCGTCCTTTGTCGATATTTCATAAGGGCGACCAAGCCCCGTTATCGTCCCCTCTTTGAGATGGTCAGCGATATCAACGACCGCGTTTGCCTCTGCTGGCTCCAATCCGCGCACGAGCACGCCGGAAACGCTTTGACGGGAAGAAACCATCACTTGGCTGTAGACGAATGGGGCCGCCGCCGCTACGCCAGGAACCTGCCGGGCTTTTTCTACAAGCGGTTGATAGTCGCCCATCTGGCCGCTTAAGCTGGTTACAAGGATATGGGGATTGAAGCCTAAGATGCGATCGCGAAGATCTTCCTCAAATCCTGTCATCACCGACAAGACGATATTGAGCGTCATCACCCCTAATAGCACCCCAAAGGTAGCGATAATGGTGATAAGGGAAATGAACGCCTCGCGCCGCTTCGCACGGAGATAACGCAGGCTGATGAAGAGTTCGTAGCGCACAAGTAGGGGTTGGGTGTTAGGGGTTGGGTGTTAGGGGTCGGACATGAGAAATAAGAGGATATGTCATGATTGGCGTCTCTTTCTTATCTTCCAGCCCCTAATCCCCAAACCCTAATCCCTAGTTTTCTCCGGTCGCATTTGTGGAAACAGGATCACATCACGAATGGACGGCGAATTAGTAAACAGCATCACGAGACGATCGATGCCGATGCCTTCTCCCGCTGTAGGAGGCATGCCGTATTCAAGGGCGCGGATGTAATCCTCGTCCAAGGCGTGAGCTTCATCGTCGCCTGCCTCTCTTTCTCGCCGCTGTTCGAGAAAACGCTGCAGCTGATCTTCCGGATCATTTAATTCAGAAAAGGCGTTGGCGATCTCGCGCCCGGCAATATAGAGCTCAAACCGATCGACGAAACGAGGATCTGTGTCATTGCGTCGCGCAAGTGGAGAGATCTCGACTGGATAGCTGACCACAAAGGCGGGCTGGATAAGATGTGATTCAACCACCTCGCCAAATAATTCTTCGATGACCTTTCCGAGCGGCGCCGCGGCTGGCGTGTGCACGCCGAACTCACGCGCTTTTGCGCGCACTTTATGGTCATCGTCTAATTCTTCGGCTGACAACCCTGTGTACTGACATAAGGCTTCTTTCATGCTGAGACGGGGCCATGGAGGAGTAAAATCGAGCGTCTGTTCTCCGTAGTGAATCTGAAGGCTGCCATTCACCTCCTGGGCTAAAAATGCGAACAGTTCTTCCGTAAGCGTCATGAGCTGTTCATACGTGGCGTAGGCCTGATAGAACTCCAGCGTGGTGAACTCGGGATTATGCTTCGTGGAGATGCCTTCATTGCGGAAATTGCGACCAATCTCGAACACGCGCTCCACGCCGCCAACGATGAGTCGCTTGAGAAACAGCTCTGGAGCAATACGCAGATACAGATCGAGGTCGAGCGTGTTGTGATGAGTGACAAACGGTTTCGCCAATGCGCCGCCGGCAATGCTTTGCATGGTTGGCGTCTCGACTTCGAGGTAGTCCCGTTCGATGAAGAATTGGCGGATAAGCTGGATTAGTTTCGCGCGCTTGCGAAAGGTGTCGCGTACATGAGGGTTAACAATGAAGTCGAGATAGCGCTGCCGATAGCGCACTTCCACATCCTGCAACCCATGCCATTTTTCGGGAAGCGCACGGAGCGCTTTGCTAAGTAGCCGGAGCGCTGTGGTCTTGATGGTCAGCTCGCCGGTCCGCGTGCGAAAAACCGGACCAGTCACGCCCACGAAGTCGCCTACATCAAGCGTTTCTTTGACAAGTGCAACAGCCTCTGCCGGACTGTCTCCTTGGCGGACGTAGACCTGTATCTGTCCACTGCGATCCTGAATGTGAAAAAACGCCGCCTTGCCGAAATGACGCAACGACATAATGCGGCCAGCCACGACAAACTGCTCCGTGAGTTGAGTCAGATCCGCCTCCGTCGCCTCAGCAAAGCGATCCAGGAGTGCAGCGGTCGTCTGCGTCGGGAAAAAATCATTCGGGTAAATGGGTGCTCCCTGCGCTTTGAGCGTCGCAAGCTTCTGTTTGCGCACAAGCATCTGTTCATTTTCTTCAGTCATAGGATCATGGGCTTAACCGACTGTGTCCTCAGCGTCAACTAGGCAAGGATATAAAGCTGAGTCATCAGGAGATCTTGCCCGCTTTTTTCTGGCTCTCTCTCTATTGCTTGTGATGCTACGTCTCCTGATTTCACAGCATTTTCCGGGTTTATGAGTAAAAATTTAAGCTAAAGCTTGAAATTTGTGGCGGGTTTGTTTATGCTGCTGCTGGGTGCGAGGTACATGTTGAGGTGGTGGTAGGTGGTAGGTGGGGTGAAAACGCTCTTCTTCAGCGTTCGATTGTTCCTGGTCACACTGTTTTCTTACTTCTGCGCGCTTACGGTGAACAGTGTGGCGGCAGTATGGCTTGCTCCGCCTTTGGTTACTGCGTTGCAAGAAGAGCAGGGGGCAATTTCGGCTGAACAACCGAAATTGCCCCTGTCAGCGTACGCTATCGTCTACACGCGCGACATTTTCAATGCGGTGAAAGCGCCGCCTCAAACTGAGGGCATAGCCACCACGGCCAACAACAATAGTCTGCTCCAGTTATGGGGCACTGCACTCGGGGATAATCAGAATGTCTTTGCCATCATCGAAGACCTCAACGCTCATGCCCAAGGGCTGTATCATGCCGGCGAATCGATCCTTCCTGGCGTAATTCTCGTCGAAGTGCTCTGGGACCACGCAATTATCGATCGCAATGGCCATCGTGAAACCCTGACGCTGCCCACGACTCCACCTACAAATGCTGCCCCCCCTCTTTTACGCGCTGAGGCTCTGGCAGGGGATGAGAAGGAAGGGGTGCGACAGGTGGCGCAAGACAATTTTCAAATCGATCATAAAGAGGTCGATCGCGCTATGAACAATCTCAACGAACTCTTCACTCAAGCGCGGGCGATTCCCTATTCCTCTCCAGACGGCGAAGCCCAAGGCTTTCGCTTGTTCTCGATCAAGCCGCAAAGTCTCATAGATCGCATCGGACTAAAAAATGGCGACATTGTACAACGTGTAAACGGTGTGGAAATAGCTGATCCCAGCACTGCTTTCGGATTGCTGCAGGAACTGCATGGACATGCTCAAGTGCGTGTCGATGTCATGCGGAATCATCAACCAGTGACGCTTTCCTATGACATTCAATAAGTAGGTCTTTCTTTTGACAATGAAAAAGTCACGAATAGTGATGATTCGTTGGCCGTCTTGGTATTGCGGTATCGTGACTGGTCTATGCGCCGCGGTGTTGTTGTGTGGGGGTAGCGGGGTGGCGCAAGAGGAATCTGAGGACGTGAGCGTAGAGAGTTTCCACAACAGTGGTAAGCACGTCAAGGTGCGGAGCCGCAAGAGGGATCTCGTCGAGGAGGCAGGCGAGCAACAGCGCGTAGCGCTGAATTTTCAAGATGTAGACATCCCAGTCTTGGCGCGGTTTGTCAGCGAACTGACCAAGAAGAATTTTATTGTCGACGAGAAAGTCCGCGGTAAAGTGACGGTGATCTCGCCTACAAAGGTGACGCCGGACGAAGCCTATACAATCTTCCAGTCCGTATTGCAGGTGAAAGGGTTCACGACCGTGCCGAGCGGCAACATCATCAAAATCATGCCGAGCCGTGACGCGAAACAATCGGGTTTACCAACAGTCTATAACGGATCACTGGCTGGGGTTGGGGATGAGTTTATTACTCGATTGGTGCCCCTGCGTCATGTATCCGCTACAGATGTGGCGTCGACAATCCAGCCGATGGTGGCTGCCGACGGGCTCGTCCTCGCGTATACGCCGACGAACTCGTTGGTGATGACTGATTCTGCTCCGAACATCCGCCGTTTGCTCGGCATCATCGAGGAGTTGGATGTTGAAGGACATGAACGTGCGACGGACGTGATTCCGCTCAAATATGCGACGGCGGCGGATCTCGCAAAAAAAATCGAGGAAATTATGAAAGAGCAGGGCGACGACAACGCAAGCACTGCGATGCGGGCGCGAACGGTTGCCGCCGCGAGCGGGGCCGCGGCCCCAAGCGTCGGCATGGGCCGCATGGTGCGCGTGCTGCCGGATGAACGCACCAATGCGTTGATCGTCATGGGTAACCCCATGGAATTGAAGACGGTGCACCGGGTTGTGGCCCGGCTTGACGTGCCGCTGGCGCCCGGCACGAGTAAGATTCATGTCTACGCCCTCAAATATGCGAACGCTGAGGAACTTTTGCCGGTCCTCGCTGAATTGATCGGGGCGAAGACGAGCGCGAGCCGATCTATTAAGGCTCCGCGCCGCGAGCGACGTTATCAGCGCTCCGATCGGTTCCGCTCAGGCGATAGTGGGTTCGACTCAGGCATGGGAGAGCGTCTTTCTCCCCCACCCGCTGAGCCTGCCCCGTCAGCTCCGCAGGGAGCGTCAGGGGCTGCGCCGGAGTTCAGTAACGAGGTGCAGATCACTGCTGATCCCGCGACTAATTCTCTGCTGATTAGCGCTGCCCCTCAAGATTTTGAGACGCTGCGTACAGTGATTGAACAACTCGATGTGCGGCGACGGCAGGTATATGTTGAAGCGATTATTTTAGAAGTAAGCGTCGAGCGCGCTCGTCAACTGGGCATCGAGTTGCAGAGTAGTTTCAGCATTAATGGTCAAGGCGTTGGGTTAGGGCGTACAAACTTGCAGGATCTGAACAGCGCTTTAAAAGATCCCGCCAGCTTGTCTGGATTATTGCTGGCGGCGGCAAGCAATCGTACGATTGAATTGCCTGACGGAACTCGCATCCCTGCTCAGGTGGCGTTGTTGCGAGCAGCGCAGAATAATTCCGATATCAATGTTCTTTCCGCCCCTACATTGTTAACCGCAGATAATCAAGAAGCTGAAATCCTGGTTGGGCAAAACGTGCCCTTTGTGGCGAGCCGCGCCACGAGCAGCACCAACTTGAACAATCTTTTTGCGACCGTGCAACGAGAAGATGTCGGCATCACTTTGCGATTGACGCCGCAGATTTCCGAGGGAGAAACAGTGCGGCTGGACGTCTATGAAGAGGTGTCGGCAATCGTGCCGACGACAGTTGGGGACCCGAACTTGGTGGGGCCGACGACATCGGTCCGGTCTGCGAGTACGACTGTTGTCGCCAAAAGTGGTCAAACCGTGGTGATTGGCGGTTTAATCTCAGACAACTCGTTGCGGCAGCGCAACGGCGTGCCCTATCTCGACAGCATGCCCGTCCTGGGCGCACTCTTTCGTTCGGATCACGGAGAAGACAAAAAAATCAACTTGTTAATTTTCCTCACTCCACACATCGTGCGTGATGACAACGAGATCGCGCAGCATTCCATAGACGAGCGCGAGAAATTTCGCCGATCATTGAAGGAGAACCGCACGCCCGAGCGCTGGCAACAGCCGCTCGATCGCCCCTCGTTTGCACCGCCTGTAAAAAAACAATCCGGTGGAGTGTTGTTGCCGGGCTCAGGGAGTTCGCAACCGTAAGATTGTTGGTATGAGTGCTCCACCTCTCGTTGCTGACGCTTAGTTTCACGCTGCCGCCTTTCGCTGTGTGAGCCGAGCCCGGCGCTCATCAAGTTTCCTGATCCGCTGCAGAGAGGCAAGAATCCGCTCGGCGCTGCCCCAATCGCTCCAGCCGCATTCTGATGCGGGCAGGACGCGTAACCAAGACGCCAGCGGCTCACACACGCCGCTGGCGAAGTTCAGGGAGGGCATGATCTGATAAGCGTGCGCGGTCAAGAGTTCAGCGTACGAACTATCCAGCAGAGGGAAAATTGTGTCAAAGATGTTGCAGAGATCTGGGGCTGCCCGTCGAAACAAGCGCCACAAAGTTGCACTCTGCGCGACAAATACAAAGGTATTCCACAGAGCGCCGCGCGCCATTAGCGCGCGCGCATCCGCTGGGGTGGGCTTTTCCCAGAATTTGCGTATGGCGCGGCTGTCTCGCCCTGCCTCCGCGCCAGCCGGCTCGATCCACCCGTAGCTTTCCTCTGCTCGATCCGGAGTCATCCCTAACAAAATCAACTCTCGTGGGAAGTACTGCGCCTCAGCGATAGCCCGCGCTATTATGCCCGCAAAACGATCTTCATCCATAATGAAATGATCTGAAGGAAAACTTGCGATGATTGCTCCAGGGTCGCGGCGCATCACATGCATGAGCGGAAGAAGGATGCCTGGGGCGGTATCGCGATTGGCCGGCTGAAAGAGCACATTGCGCTTGGGCCAAGAGGCCAACTGTTGTTGTACTTCGTCGCGGTGATTCCGGCTTACGACCACGAGGATGCGCTCCCGAGGAATCAAGCGCTCGACGCGCGCCAATGTATGCTGCAACATCGAGCGTTCTCCAGTGATTACGCAGAACTGTTTAACACTACGCCCGCTGCATAGCTGCTGCAGAAACTCTCGCGTTTGCGTCCCTTCGCCAGCAGCAAGGACAATACCCCAGAGATGCTGTTCATCGCTCTTCATAGACCCCTCTTAGAAAACGACACCGAAGGCAGAAGCAGCAGGAGCCGTGCCAAGAGCGAAGACAAAGTGATTGACCGGGAAAAGCTGTTTCTCAAAAGAGAACCATGGACAAATCCTGAAGGCAAGAGATGAGAGGTGTCCTATTGTTGCGTCTTCGCGTCGCACTTATGGGACAGATAGCCTCACAGTAGCCCCTCATTCCTCTGAAAAAGCTCAGACCCTGCTGGACAAGCCGGAAGCGACGCCCTCTCATTTTCATCATCAATGGACGCCCCGCGATCGGGCCCCTCACGCCCTTCTAGTTTTCCCTATCGTTGGCACGAGAGTTGCTCCTCCCTGCTTGTCTTCGTCAGGATTGGAACGCGAGCATTTAAGGGAGGGTTGCTCATGTTGAGCTGGACGTAAGGTTTCCGATGGGTCTTGTCCATCGTTTTAGTCATCCCATGAGGAGTGAGCACGGTCTCCGGGCTCCGCATCCTGCTTATTTGACGCAGGTCAAGAAAAGAACCGAAACCGCAGCCCGAGGAGGACTTCATGAAGATGTGGCCGGGGCAACCCTATCCACAGGGCGCCGTATGGGATGGGGCGGGGGTCAACTTCGCCCTCTTTTCAGAAAATGCAAGTCGAGTGGAGATCTGTCTGTTCGATGGTCCAGACGGCAACCAGGAAACTGCTCGCATCCCGCTGACCGAACACACCGACCAGGTGTGGCATATCTATCTGCCGGAAGTGCGACCTGGGCAACGCTATGGCTACCGGGTGCATGGTCCCTATGCCCCAGAGGAGGGACATCGCTTTAACCCGGCCAAGCTCCTCCTTGATCCCTACGCCAAAGCCGTTGCTGGAGCCATCCGCTGGAGCGATGCGCTCTTCGGTTACACCGTGGGGCGTCCCGAGGCTGACTTGTCAAGAGATGAACGAGACAGCGCGGCCGGAGTGCCGAAGTGTGTGGTCGTGGACCCGGCATTTAGCTGGGGAGAGGATACTCCCCCACGAACGCTCTGGCACAGGACTCTGATCTATGAACTGCACGTCAAGGGGTTTACCATGCGCCACCCTGAAGTGCCGCCGGAACTGCGCGGGACCTACGCCGGCCTCACGTGTCCAGCGGTGATTGGCTACCTCCATCAATTAGGCATCACCGCCGTGGAATTAATGCCGGTCCACCAGTTTGTCGCCGACAAGCATCTGGTGGATCACAAGTTGACTAATTATTGGGGATACAATTCGATTGGTTTCTTTGCCCCAGACTCCTGCTATGCCAGCAGCGGCGTACTGGGTCAGCAAGTGGCGGAGTTTAAAGCCCTGGTCAAGACGCTCCATCGTGAAGGGATCGAGGTAATCCTGGACGTAGTCTACAATCACACTGGCGAGGGCAATCATCTCGGGCCGACCCTCTGTTTTCGCGGTATCGACAACGCCGCCTATTATCGGCTGGTGGCCGGCGACCGTCGCTACTACATGGATTATACTGGCTGCGGCAACACCTTAAACATGCTCCATCCGCGCACGCTCCAGCTCATCATGGATAGCCTACGCTACTGGGTGCTAGAGATGCATGTCGACGGGTTCCGCTTTGACTTAGCTTCGGCGTTAGCGCGAGGACTGCATGAAGTGGATCGGCTGGGAGCGTTTTTCGACATCATTCACCAGGACCCCGTGCTTTCGCAGGTCAAGCTCATTGCTGAGCCGTGGGACATTAGTGAAGGCGGCTATCAGGTGGGAAATTTCCCCGTGCTATGGGCGGAATGGAACGGACAATACCGTGATACAGTGCGGCGCTTCTGGAAAGGAGATGGCGGGTTACTCGGTGACTTAGCCTATCGCTTGACGGGGAGCAGCGACTTGTATGAACGCAGCGGGCGTCGGCCGTACGCTAGCATTAACTTCATCACCGCCCATGACGGATTCACCTTGCGTGATCTGGTCAGCTACAACGAAAAACACAATGAAGCCAACGGTGAGAAGAACCGCGACGGTCACAACGATAACCTGAGTTGGAACTGCGGCGTGGAAGGACCGAGCAACGATGCGGCTATCCTGACCCTGCGAGCACGGCAGCAACGTAACTTTCTAGCCACGCTGCTCCTCTCACAAGGTGTGCCGATGTTGCAGGCGGGTGATGAGCGAGGGCGCTCACAGCAAGGTAACAACAATGCCTATTGTCAAAACAACGAGCTGTCCTGGGTGGACTGGACCCTGGATCGGCCGCGGCGAGAGCTATCAGAGTTCACTCATCGGTTGATCTCCTTGTTCCATCAGCACCCGGTGCTGCGGCGCCGGAAGTTTTTCCAAGGCCGGAAGATCCGCGGCTCTGAAGTGAAGGACCTGGCTTGGTTTCGGCCCGACGGCAAAGAGATGACCGATGAGGACTGGGAGGACTGGAGCGCCCACTGTTTGGCGTTGCGCCTGGCGGGGGACGCCATTGCAGAAGTAGACTCCCGAGGGAACCGAGTGGTAGATGACACCCTTCTCATTTTACTCAACGCCTACCACGAGCCGCTTCCCTTTGTTCTTCCCGCGCATCGCGCCAGAGTGCGCTGGGAACTCCTGCTGGACACCCGAGAGCCTACCGGCAAGCCCCGTCGGCGTCTCCTCCTCCGAGGAGGCCAACCATACGAACTAGAGGCGCGCTCCCTGGCCTTGCTCCGGCTTCACGCTAACGGAGCGCGTTCTGAGCTGGTGAAACCCCTCTAACGCCACAGGCGCTACGGCACAAGAGTAATGCACTTGTTGTGATACACTCTATTGCGCGACAGCGTATTCCAGCGACCACCAGCGAAGCAAAAGATTCTTACTAGGCTTCCGTAAAGTAGGGACGCAGTATTTCCTTAATTGGAAAAAGACAAGTGCTAAGGAAGAAAGTTAGCCCTTCCAGAGGAACACTCGTTCAGTCTGCCCCAGTTGAGAGACCTGCACTACTTGCTCAATCGACTGCCCGTGCATTTGGGCTCTAATGTGATAGGTCCCTGCT
>JACXTT010008963.1_pt1 | contig 13758 bp, 13 predicted proteins | sample 9270951 | NCBI WGS metagenome assembly JACXTT01 (sample SAMN15532306, study PRJNA645909) | rock metagenome | isolation source: weathered quartz diorite | place: Puerto Rico | collected 2017-06-21 | reverse complement strand
CAAAACAGTCTGTTATCTGCCGTTTGGGTCCCAACACAGTGCTGTTTTTTAAATTTTACACTCCCGGGTTTGGGTAAGGCTTGGGGTCCATGCACGGTAACCCGGATTTCGGGGTGTCCGAAGTCCGGGCGACGGATCTCCTCTCGAACTTTGGCTGCCTCCGTGGGCACGCTTCCACTCCAATCGATCCACGTATCATCGCGCAGTCCAATCGTGTCGATCACCAGGGTGTCGCCGGACCATTTCGCTGACGAATATCCCTGCCACGTGGGGTTCGGATCTTTGGGCAGGGGCCTTGCATCTGTGAATACCTGACGGTATCCGGCGTTCATTTCATTAAGGACCACCAAAAGACTGGGCGAGTGGACGAACTTCAGCATATGCGGCAGCCCGTAGGCTCGCAGAAAGTTATCGGGCAGGCACCGGATGTGTGGGTCATCTATCGCGTTGTTCTCGGTGCGCTCTTTGACAATGGGCAGGAGCCAAGGTTGATAAGGCAACCCGCCAGGAAGATCGACGCCGATATTCGCCATCTGACGCGATGCCGTGATTGCGGTGGGATTGGCAGGTGTATCCGCTTCTTTGGCAGTCTGCGGATTTGCAGGACCGCCCTGATCCCTGGGACTCGATAGCGCTCCTGCGCGGCGAACATTGGGTTCCGCGGTCGTCCAGACTCCGGAAAAGTCGGGCTTGCCATCCGCCATCCGAGGCGCGGGAGCAAACATGTTTACTGTTCCATCAGCCTTCCGTGGCACGCCGGCAGTAGGGTAATTGATCCACTGAGCGGACAGCTGAGGCGAGATAACAAGAATACCGAGAGCGACGGCGACGAGGGCTTCGCAACGTCGACGCATTCGAAAAGGAAGTGGAAGCAGCATGCGGCGAAGCATACAACAATGCTGAGGTTTGTGACAGGATACGAAACCAAATCGGGGTGGCATTCTTGCGGCTCGCATCCGGTGAAGACGTTCCGGTTGGGTTATGATGCATCGAAGGGGAGCGCAGGGAAAATGAGACCAGGATTTCGGATTGCGGATTTCGGACTCCAGGTTGGCGGGCTTCAAAAGGCTCTTGCTCTCAGTTTCTCGGTCGCACTCGTGGTGGGTCCACAGTTTTCCGCCGTGGAAAAAGATCTGGAACGAAGTGTGGATGCCCTCGTTGACCCACAGGTAACGGCCCATGGGCCGGGTATGGCGGTCGCTGTTGTGGAGCAGGGAAAGCCTGTTTTTCTCAAAGCCTATGGCTTGGCGGATATCCGCAAGACTGCCTCTATCACGCCGCGAACTAGCTTTGACCTTGCTTCCGTAACGAAGCAGTTCACTGCCATGGCCATCATGATTCTTCACGATCGCGGCAGACTGAGTTTCGACGATGACGTCCGCAAATATCTCCCGGAGATTCCGGTCTACGACGCCAGCCGTCCGATACGGATCCGCAACCTTCTGCAGCACACGTCTGGACTGCCTGAATACCTCGCGTTTGGCAAGGTCAAAGGAAAAGACAGGGCCTATCTCAGCAACAACGATTTCCTTCCTTTGTTCGCCGCAAAGAAGGACAGATTTCCTCTTCAGTTTCCAACCGGGCAGAGATTTCAATACACGAACTCCAACTATCTCTTGCTGGCATCTGTGGTCGAGCGGGTTTCGGGGAAATCATTCGGCGCGTTCATGCATGAGGAAGTGTTCCAACCTCTCGGCATGATCGACACGGTTGTTTTCGAAAACCCGAAAGTGCGCCGCCACGAACCCGCGACCGGCTACCGCAAACGAGGCCAACAGTTTGAAACTGAGATCAACGAAACGTTGTTGACTGTGGGAGACGGCGGCATTTGGAGCAACCTCGAAGATATGGTCCGCTGGGATGCGGGGTTGAGAGAAGGTAAGCTGCTCCAGCCGAGCACGGTCGCCGCGGCGCTGCAACCCTCCACCACTATCGATGGAGGAACCAACAACTACAACGCCGGATGGGTGCTTTTCAACGATGGGAAAGATTTGCAAGTGATGTGGCACAACGGCGCGTGGGTGGGCTACCGGACAGTTATCGCACGCAACCTGTCCACGCACAGAACAGTAATCGTTCTGGGGAACAGTAGCGCCTTCGATGTCGAAAGGACTGCCGGGGAAATCGCGGACCTATTCCAATCACAGTCTGCGCGCTAGTCCAGTCGTCGCGCTCTCAAATAGGCCGCGGGCTTCGGCTCGAACCCCGCGAGGAGGGAATGATTTGAAATCCATGGTCATGCACTCTGGTTCTTTCCTCCTACTGTTTGCCTACTTGGTGACCCTCATCACCGTAATCGGTCTTCTTACGGCTTTTGGGATGCTTGTAGCCAGGAAGTTTCGTGCGGCGGCAAAGGTGGCCGGCGCATCGATATCTGCGCTTGCATTTTATTTTGTGGCCGCATCGTTGATTTCGTGGGTTTCTCCCCAGAGAGTCATCAAGCTGGGTGACAGCTACTGCTGGGATCTTTGGTGTATGGGAATCGAGAAAGTGAGTGCGATCCCTCGCGGTGGTGAAATGGTTTACAAAATCGACGTGCGCTTCTTCAGCGATGCGAATAACGTCAAGACCGGCATCGACGATGCGCGTGTTTATCTCGTGGATGATCGCGGCCGCCGTTTTCCACTAGTCGATGATCCGTCCGTGATTCCAGTCACAACACGCTTGGATCCTCGCCAATCACTAAACACGTCGCTAACCTTCGTCACTCCGGCTGATGCCAGCCATCTCTTCTTGACAGGCGATGCTCCCTTGCCGGACCACATTCCGCTGGCTTGGAGATTCTTCACAATCTATGCCGATCTGCATTTCGGGTACGAGAAGCTCTCGCACAAACCAACCGTTTTGCGCGTGCTTTAGTTAAGGTTCCTCAAGACGTCACGGAGCCGAAAACTCCATCGTTAACGCGCGAAGCAACTCGATGCTGGATGGCCGACCTGTGAACAGATCCGTCGGGAACTGGCGATAGCGCAGAATCGAGTCACGGATCTCGGTGCCGAGGTTGTTGTTGAGGCCGATCGCGGCGAGGTACTGGAGGCGGAGACTCTTGTCGGTGTTGATCTCCGCGCCGGCGACCCACGGGCCGAGATCCTTGCCGCGCCCTGAGTACGTCTTGAGCAGGTCGAGAATCGTCGAGTAGCCGACTTCGGCGAGAGACGCCTTCACCGCAGCGTACGAGGGGCTGTCGATCTTCGCCTGCCACGTGTCCACGTCGATCGGCGTTTCCTCCAGCCTCCCGGCGAGCACCACGTCGTAACCGCGGCCGTTGCTGTTGTCGTTCCGCCACACGGTGCCGTTCGGGAACACCTGGAGGAACGTCGCAATCTCGCTGCGTACGGCATCCTCGGTGCTCTCGTACAGTGGCACCCACTGGGTGACGATGCCGCCCGGATTGAGTTGCGCCTTCACACGCTCGAAGTACTCCTTCGTGTACAGCGTGGCCGCGCCTTTCACCCACGGGTGGATCGGGTCTGAGGTGATGATGTCGAACTTCTCTCGCGTCGTGAGCACGTAGTGACGCGCGTCGTCGTAAACGATTTGCACCTTCGAGTTCGCTGCGACGCCGTAGTTCACCTCGCTGAAGTACGTTGAGACGACCTTCGGAATGAGCGGCTCCAACTCGCAGATCACCAACCGCTCCACAGTGGGATGGATGCTGATCGCGCCGGCCGTGACGCCCGCGCCGAAGCCGACCACCAGTGCGCTCTTCGGTCCATTCTCGTTCATCAGGGCCGTGAGATGGCCGAGGAGTCGCTGGAGGCGCATGTCCTGCGGTTCGGTGGAGGCCTCGACCTTGCCGCTCACGTGAAAGTTGCGCCAGCCGTTGGGTTCCTCGGTGACGGCGATGGACGAATTGATGCCCTCGCCCACGTAGAGCGCGTGCGGCTCGCCCTGCCACGCGAGCAAGCGGCCCCACGCCACAAGTCCCGCCGGCACGGGTCCCACGTTTACTGCGGCCAAGAGCGCGCATAGCAGCAGGAAGCCGAACGCGTATATCGCTCCCGACGACGACCGAAAAAGCGGCGCAAGTACAACGGCCGCCGAAATCACCGAGGTGATGATGAACACGCGCTGCGTATTGTGCGTCCCCATCAGGGGCACGAACACGAGACCGGTCAGGAGCGCGCCGCCGATCGCGCCGAGCGTGTTGGCGGCGTACACACGGCCGACGGTGGCGCCGGTGTCCTCGCGTCTGGCAGCCGCTGCGACGGCGAGCGGGAAGCTGGCGCCCCATAGCATCGCGCTGGGAAACATCGTGATGAGCGAGCGCGCGAAATCGAGTTGGAAGTTGAACCATGCGCCCGCGAGTGACGGATAGATCGGCCAGTACGGGATCTGTCGCATCACCATCCACGCGCCGTAAGCAGTGCTGAACGCGAGCAAGAGCTGCACCCAACCGAGTGTGGCTCGCGCATTGGCCGTGTTCCGGGCGGCCATGCTCCGAATGATGCCCGAGCCGATCGCGCTGCCGATACCGAGTCCGATCAGGAACACCGCGAGGATGATGGAGAATGCGTACGTCGTCGCGCCGAACAGGAGCGAGAGCAGACGCGTCCACACGACTTCGGCGCCAAGAGCGGTGAGACCGGACAGCGCGATGGCGACATAGATGCCGCGCGGTACCCAAGAGGTCTCAGGCACGCTAGTCGTTGCATGCGGCGGGGCATACGGTGCGCGCTTCGAAAGCAGGAAGCTCACGCTTGCGACGATCGCGTTGAGTGCGACCCCCGTCAGGGACGCGGTGGTGAAGTCGTACTTGCGAAGCAAGTAGAAGCCGGCAGTCAGGCAGCCGATCACCGCGCCGAGGATGTTGCCGCCGTAGAAGAACCCGAGCCAAGCGACTCCCGAGGGTGTGGCTTCCACATAGCGGGAGATCGCGGGCAGCGTGGCGCCCATCAGCATCGTGGGCGGCAGGAGCAGGATGACGCTGACGACCGCGCGGAGCACGATGCTTGCGGGGCCGCCGCCGTCCACCGCTGTATAGAGCCGGCCCACCAGCGGCATCAGCACAATGAGCAGGGCGCCGCCGATGGCGATCAACCCCTCCAGCTTCGCGTACACGCGCAGCGGATGCTCGGTGGGCGAGACGTACCGCGTGAGAAGGAGCGAGCCGGCGAACATCCCGCCCATGAACGCGACGAGCAGTAACGCCAGCGAGACCGCCGACGCGCCCACGACGAGCTGCAGGATTTGGAACCAGACGATCTCATAGATGAGCGCAGCGCATCCGGAGCCGATGAAGAGGAGCAGCATCGGCGGCAGGTAGCGGGCTGAGGGCGACTGGCTGCCAGCCTTACTTTCCATCGATGGCCAGGGAGAGCGCGGAGGCGGCCCATCCCGTGGCCATCGTGGAAATCCACTGGTCATGGCTGTACGGAAAACCGCTCTCGAAGTAGATCTGAAACTTCGTGGCGCGGCTCGACACATGCCACGAGCCATCAGAGGTCTGCGTCGCCAGCAGGAATTTGACGCCTTTCCGATACACGTCCTGATTGGGCTGAACGACTCCGGCGTTGGCCAGCGTCCATAGCGTCATGCCTGTAGCGTAAGCGTCGCTGGCAAAGTCGTCGCGTTGGGCAAATCCGCCGTCGGGGAGCTGCCTGGCAAGAATAGGTTCAGCGAGTTTGCGTAGATCCGAAAGAGGCGCGCCGGCAGCGGCGACACCGGAAAGCCGCATGTCGAAATCTTCGGTGGTGACGGGATTCGCATGCAGCAGCCATTGCTTGGCACGCTCGATGCGCTCTTTCATTTCAACGGCGCGTCCGGGCGTTCCGTAAGTTTTCAGCGCTCGAATGCCCATTGCGGTGCGCGAAAAATCGTTGTCCTGAATTGGAGACCGCGCGTATCCGGGCAGATGCCATCCGCCGTCGCCGGCCTGATAGGCGGCGAGATTCGCGGCAAGGATATCGGTCTTGCGATCCGGCGCGTAAACACTGCGGACAAGCGCTTCGGCTACGTACAGATTGTTGTCGGCGCCGCCTAAAGGAGCCGCGCCCTCGAGTTGACCTCCATTGAGTGCCGTTGTGATCTGAGCCCATCGTTCGTTGACCGCTTTCTCATCGATTGTGATTCCTTTTGCCCGCGCGGCACCGACGGCGAAAGAGGCAGCCGGTTGTTCGTGACAAGCGAAACATGAGGCCTTGCCGAAAAACTGCGAAGTCGCTCGCTCGAGCAGCGAAACACTGCGTTGAACCGCCGTCCGGATATCCCGCGATTCCGGCGAGGGTGAAACATTTGCAGTCTGCGTCTTGAATACGCCCCCCAGCGCGCCCATCACTTCCGCATCGCCGAATTTGGCCGCCCAATCCGACACAGTTTCGCCCGCGCGTGTCTTCGGTTTTGCGTCCGCGTTGCGGTCGAGCAGCAACCGTACGATCTCCGGATTGGCGTGGTCGGTCGCTACGGCGAGCATCAGAGGAGAGAAACCTCGGTAGTCCTGAACGTTAACCTTCGCGCCGGCGTCTATCAGTGTCCTGACGATTTCCAGCGGGCCGAAAGGAACGGCCATCAACAGGGGCGTCCAACCGCCGAACTCCACCGTGCCGGTCTGAATCCTGGGCAAGTCCTGCGTCTTCGAAACGGCGTTCACGTTCGCGCCCTTCGCGAGGAGCAGTTTTACTGCCTCCAGATTTCGATTACCGGAGGCGTTGATCAGCGGAGTCAAGCCTATGAACGTGTCGGCGGTGTTGATATCGGCGGAGGCGTCGAGCAGCAGCCGGACGGTTGCGGTGTCGTTGCCGAACGTCGCGGCGTTCAACGGAGTAACTTTCCTTTGGTCCATAACCCCGACGTTCGCGCCCTTGGCGAGCAGCATGCGCACGACTTCCGCCGACGGATTCGAAAATGACGCAACGATCAGAGCCGTCCGGCCGCTTCGCGCCGCCACGTTGACGTCGGCGCGGTGATCAAGCAGCAGACGAACCTTCTTCGGATCCGTGACCGACCACATCAGAGCCGTGGATCCATATGCGTTCTTCGCGTTAACGTCGGCGTGCCGGTCGATCAGCATCTTCATGGCGTCCAGCGAGCCGGTTTCCGCGGCAACCATCAACGGCGTGATTCCGTCGGGTCCTTCAACGTTCGCACTGGCACCTTCATCCAGAAGCGCCTTGATCTGCCGGAGGTCATTGCCGCGGATTGCTGAATACAGTTTGTCTTGAGACTCGCCGGCGCTCGCTGCAATGCAGACCACACAAAGCATAGCCAACACGAGCACGATTCTTGTCCGCATAGGTCGCCCTCCTGAAATGCGTCTACAGCAGAGGGCATAATACCAGCCTTCTTTGAACAGGGCGCAGCCATCCCTTCGAGGGGCTGTTGCCCAAAGAAGCCGCGTAGCGGCGAAACAATCTTAGCCACGGGCGCAGCCCGTGGATTGTTCGCAGGGAAGAACCAAGCCCCGTAGGGGGCGGCACAATCGATTTGTTTCGTCCCCACGGGACTGCCTCCTCCCGCAATCGTGTTCCACGGGCTGCGCCCGTGGCTAGAATTGTGGCGCTCGCTGCGCGAGCTATGTTGGGCGATAGCTCCTCGAAGGAGGGGTAGAAAGAACGAACTATTCCTCTTTCAACAGGCGGGCGCATTCGTTCAATTCTGTGGAGTTCAACTCGGACACAAGCCAATAGGTCATACCGGCTTTAGTCCAGTGGATCAGGTTGTATCCCTGACGCGTCAGTTGATCCTCTGACTGGATCGCGGTGCTGTTCGACGGCCACACAAACAGATTAATGAAGTGTTGGCTGCGCTGATAAACCAATGCCGCGACCGGTCGATTGTTGAGGTAATCCAGACGGCCGCCAATCAATCGGAATCCCTGCTCAGTGAGATCCTTCGCCGGCGGTGAATAATCAAGCTTGCCGCCGAACCATGGTTTCACAGTATGACTATCGGAGGACGAAACGTCCGTAATGTGATTCGCCATCATCGAACGTACGTGGCTCGAAACGATGTCGTTGACGATCAGCGTTTCCTCTGACGACCTTGCCCGGTGCGTAATCGTTGTCCATCCGAGAACGATCACCACAACTGCCGATATGAGAGCGCTTGCCCACCGCCAACCGAAAAATGAACTCTTCGTGCCAGGGTTTGCATCACGAATGGCTACCTTCACGTTCCGCTTTAAATGCTTCGGGGCTTTGAAGCGCAAACCTCCGCTTTCGATGGCGGACGCCAAAGCACGCAGCTGTTCTGCATCCGACCGACAGGTTGCACACCGTTGGATGTGGCTCTCGATGGTGAGGCTGCCTGCGGAATCCAGCTCTCCATCCACATAGGCATTCAGCAGATTCTTAGTCTCGGTGCAACTCATAATAGACAATCCCGCGCGGCTGCATTGGTCAGATAAATTTGCAGCCGTTTGCGCGCTCGAGCCAGGCGAGACATGACGGTCCCGATCGGAACACTCGCAATATCCGCGATTTCCTTGTACGACAGCCCTTCCATTTCGCGCAGCACGATAGCTTCACGAAACTCCACCGGTAAATCTTCAAGCGCCGCCCTCAACATTTCTCGATCCGCATTTTGAAGCAGAGCCCTCTCGGGGTTCGAGATATCCTCATCAACGTCATCGACGTCTCCGTCCGCCGTCAGTTCGGGCTGGATAGACCGTTGCCGGAGCCATGAATAAAAAGTATTCCGAACAATGGCGAGAAGCCATGACCGGCAATCGCGCCCGGAGAACCCTTTCCAGTATTTGAAAGCACGAAGCGATGCCTCCTGGGCCACGTCTTCTGCGTCCTGATCGTTTCGCGTAAGCCATCGCGCCAGATTGTAGGCCGCATCCAGATGGGGCAAAACTGCTTCGTCAAAGCCAATCAATTCGTTTCGTTCCAGCAATCGTTCTCTCTCGCGTACTACACCAACATCTTCGTAAACCGCGAATGCGGCGATTTTATTCCCAAAGGAATTTTCCGAATGCCGAACCGGTCTCGGTTAGTGGAATGACCAATAGCGACTTCACAAATTACCAAGGAGCTACACATGACCGATCTTATGAATAGACGGGACCTCCTCAAACTTGCCGGAATGGGCGTTGCGGTGTTCGTCTCCGGTACGGCAGTTCGCGCAGGCGGGTCCCGGCAAAAGAAGGATGATTCGTTCTATTTTGTTCAGCTCTCCGACACGCATTGGGGATTTAACGGAACCAACATCAATCCCGATTCTCAAGGGACATTGAAGAAAGCGGTGGCTGCAGTCAATGGGCTTGATGAGCAGCCGGATTTCGTCGTCTTCACCGGCGATCTCACTCAAACCACCGACGATCGCAAGATACGCCGGGACCGAATGGCCGAATTCCGTGACATCGTCAGTCAGCTCAAGGTCAAGACCGTCCGATTCATGCCCGGGGAACACGATGCTTCTTTAGATCGCGGCGACGCTTACCAGGAATTTTTCGGCGACCTTCATTACACGTTCGATCACAAGGGCGTCCACTTCATCACTTTGGATAACGTGTCGGACCCGATGGCCGCAGTCGGTGAGAAACAACTTCAGTGGTTGCGAGCCGATCTGCAGCAGATGAAGAACGACGCCCGGATCGTCGTGCTGACACACAGGCCATTATTCGATCTTGCGCCGGATTGGGATTGGGCGACAAGTGACGGGGCAGCAGTAATCGACGTCTTGCTGCAACACCCGAACGTGACGGTTCTCTACGGGCATATTCATCAGGAGCACCACCACATGACGGGCCACATCGCACATCATGCTGCCAAGTCCCTGATGTGGGCGCTTCCGGAGCCTGGCTCTGTTCCCAAGAAAGCTCAAATACCTTGGAATGCTGCCGAACCTTATAAAGGTCTCGGTTTTCGAAATGTCGAGGCGCAAGTCGCACAAGCACTCTATCAGATCGAAGAAATACCGATTTTGAAAGGATAACGAGCATGAAGAACTTCGTAGCGAATGCCATTTTGATCGCCGCGTCAGCCGGCGCCCTAATACAACAAACGATTGCACGACCAACGGCTCGGGAGACGGGAAATGACGAACAAGTCATTCGCCTCTCAGCTTCAACTTTCGAATTCAAACCCAATGAGATCCTGGTTAAGAAAGGAGTGCCTGTGACATTGGAACTAATCAGCCAGGACCGGCACCACGGATTCAAACTCGCAGAGTTTCACCTGCGAGCGGATATCAAACCTGGGGTCGTCGAGAAGGTGCGATTTGTTCCAGACAAGATCGGTAAGTTCACATTCATTTGCGATGTCTTCTGTGGTGACGGCCACGAGGAAATGTCAGGAACACTGACAGTTGTCGAGCCATGAATTCGAAGACCATAAAAACTCTAATACTCGGGGCACTCGCGGCGTACATCGTTCCGGCGTTTGCTCTGATTTCCTTCGCCAACCTTGGAATATTGCCGGTGAGCGCCGACGTTGCTCCCAGCCCACTAGAAACAACGCTGCTTGGCGCGGCGCTGCACGCTTCAGTCGCGCGGCACGCCGCCCGGAATGGTGGCAATCCGATGCCTGCATCCGAAGAGAACTTGGTGGCAGGCGCTAGGCTCTACCGCCAAATGTGTTCCCGTTGTCACGGCTTATCGAAGGACTCGGACAATACCTACGGTCGGTCGTTCTATCCACCTGCGCCGAACTTCGCGCTCAGGCGAATCTCGTATACCGACACTGAAATGTTTTGGATCATAAAACACGGAATACGAAACACGGCGATGCCTGCTTGGGGAAATCTTCTGCCGGATGACGAGATCTGGCAGGTTGTCACTCTACTTCGGGACTTCAACTCACTCCCAGATTCAGCAACGCGCGAACTTCTGGGCCATCATCACTGATGATGACTCATTCGTTTCGTACTTGTGTCGCCGGTCTGGTTTTTGTCTCCTGTACCGCAATCGCGGCAGCTCAGGCGCCAGTAACACATCCCGAAGTCGCGGCAGCACCGCGATTCAAGGCGATTGCACTCGACTACTTCGTGCTGTTCAACCCCGACTCCGTCGTGCCTGAAGTAGAGCAAGTCTTTGCAGGCAAAGGGAGGGAGTTTACGAATCTCTGGCGGACGCGGCAGTTCGAATATAGCTGGCTTCGATCGATCAGCGATCGTTATGTCGATTTCTTCGCGATCACGGAGGATCAGTTGGGTTTGGACCAGCTGGATCTGACGAGGCAAGACATATTGTTCGTGGCTTTTGGGGGTTGGGATGCCGCCGGCGCGAAGTCATTCGGCTATCCCACGTTCTGGGTGAACCGGTTCAATCAGCCTGTCGAAGAATTGGGCATTCGTCCGGACCAGACTTCCACCAACCTGGACGGTCTTCTCCATTTCGTGTTCGGGGAGCCGCCGGTGCGGTAACGTTGGTTTCTGTATTCACAGTTCCCCTTTTATTGCATCCAGCACGTGCCGGGCAGCCAATCGGTACACCGGCGATACATTGAATGCGTTTTCTCGTGCGCAAGCCTCAGTGAACTTGATCACGTGTTCGTCACCATTGGAGATTGCCATGTCGAGCAGGCTCTCATAAGTTTCTCGAGGTTCGGGCTTATGAATTTCCGGTCGGGGGTACGAACCAAAAACCGAATAGATTCCGCTCGCGGACTGCCAGGCGTAACGAACGAGGTTGAATGCCGTCGGGCTGCCAACGTGAGATACCAGCGAACGAACGGCTGCAATACTCGTTACGCAATGAACGAAGGTTATGGCGGTTAAAGAATCGTGAGCGTTAGCCAGATACACCTGCGCAAAGGTTTCGCTAAGATCCGACAAGACTCCGGCTATATCCCCATCCAAGCAAGCGGCACTAATTACCGGAGCGAACTCGCGAAATTCACCGAGAGACTCGAGTGAAGAGGTAATGCTACCGGCGAACTTGCGCCTCTCGTGTGGAACAATCGGCACGTGCAGAATTGCTTCGAGGGGTCTCACCGCGAGCGGATTCGGCGAGAGATCGGATGGCAGCGTCTGATATGTCGCCGCCCAATAGGCCAACGCGTAGGCAAGCTCGGCCAGCCGTATTGGCGTTTCGCGAATCGATAGAGCTCGCGCAGCATGTCCGGTGCGAATGACGCCATGTGTTGCCGCCGCAGAGAACCCCGGTGCAAGCCGAGCCGTCCAACGATCGAGCACTACAGTCCAGGATGCTTCTTTCAATTCATTGTCGAAAAAAATTCTCCAGTCGGAAACGAGCTCGAATCGGCCCAGTGCTGTGAACCATGCATCATGTGAGATCTTCTCGCGCGAAGGCAGACTCGGGATCAGCTTCTTACGATACTTGTCGAGCCATGGGAGAACGGCGTCGACACGTCCAGTCGCGCAGAGGGCCTCCATAGTCATTGGCGCATGATTCGTAAATCCGTTTGCCAGTTCGGGAGCAGCGGACGAAATCGTTTCGAGTGCCTCGTCCAGAACCTCATAATCCGTCATTGTTGTTCGTTCTGTTTTGTCGTGTGCATGCATTTCACTCCTTAGTATCCGCAAATGGAGCGAGCGTTTCTACTCATCGTGCACCGTCTGTCAGAGAGTGGCCATTTTCTTAGCCTGTTGCGAAATGTTTTGTACGATACGTGCAAGCGCCGGGCAGATTCTTTCCGGTTCCATCCCGTTTCCTCCAGCATGCTCAGCGCCGCGGTTCTCTCTGCTTGTTCGGCCGCGCGATCTCCGATCTCTCGTAGAGAAGTCGGAGGGCTTTGGAGAACTGCCGCGCGCTCCGTACGCAGTTCGGGGATGATTTCGGCGTCAGGAAAGATCAGTTTTCGTTTGACGAAGTTTTCGAGTTCGCGCACATTGCCAGGCCAGTCATACGAGAGGCAGGCTTGCAGTAGGTCCTGAGGTAACGTTTGTACTGAACTACCATATCGCTCTCGATATTTCTCCAGAAAGTATTCGCACAATAGGAGGAGATCGTCTCGTCGTTCGCGGAGCGACGGAATCTCCAGTTTGATGACGTTTAGCCGGAAGTAGAGATCATTGCGGAATTCACCCTTCAGGATCGCCTCCTGTAGCTTCCGATTCGTAGCAGCCAGTACTCTGACGTTGACTTTGGTTTGCCACCTGGCGCCCAAGCGGCTAAAGGAACCATCCTGTAGAACGTGTAACAACTTGGCCTGGAGCTTCGGGCTCATTTCTCCGATCTCATCAAGGAGCAGAGTCCCGTTGTGCGCCAGCTCGAACTTACCCGGCTTGCTCCGCGCGGCACCAGTGAATGCGCCTTGGTCATATCCGAACAACTCGGATTCCAGCAACTCATCGGGGAGAGCCGCACAGTTCACCCTTACAAACGGGCCATTAGATCGATCCGAGTGTCGGTGGATGAAGCCGGCGAGTACGTCTTTTCCCACGCCGGACTCACCGAGGATGAGGACGGGAACATCCTTTCGAGCTACGTGCCTCGCGATATCGATGATTTGCAACATCCGTGGATTCGAAGTTACAAATGCTTGGCCGGCATATACGCTCTCTTGATTCAAACTCTCAATTTCGCTGCAAGGTTGGGTTTGGCAAAGATTGGTCATTTGGCGCTCCTGGTCGTGATTTCATTAAGCTAGACCAAGCGGGTGTTTGCTAAATTCCTTCGGGAATAAAACTCTCGCACCAGCGGTTTGTCCACTTGATGTCGTAGCATCTGATGTAGGCGCGGGCTTTACGCCCGCGTTCAAGTTCAAACACAAAATTGTTTTTGTGATTGACGCGGAAAGGGCGTGTTGCCGAACGCAGCCGCGTAGCGGCAAGACAATTCTAGCCACGGGCGTAAGCCCGTGGTCGAGCGAAAACATATGCGATCCGTCCCGTAGGGACGGCACAAAGCTAGAA
>JACXTT010008962.1_pt1 | contig 13758 bp, 10 predicted proteins | sample 9270951 | NCBI WGS metagenome assembly JACXTT01 (sample SAMN15532306, study PRJNA645909) | rock metagenome | isolation source: weathered quartz diorite | place: Puerto Rico | collected 2017-06-21 | reverse complement strand
TGGCCGGATCCTTGGCCGAGGGCGAACCGAAGAGCGCCCCCGAGGCCACGGGAGCGACCGCGAGCCAAACCAGCCCGGTGGTGACAACCAGTTTCATGTGCGTCTGCAAGATGACAGGCTGACAGACGCCCGGCAACCCACGGGAATTGCCTCCGTTGAACCAGCGGAAGTCCGATGAGCTTCGAGCCATTAGCCGCCCAGCAGCAGCGACGGATTATCGCGGTCCTGGCCGAGCTTGTAGCGGGGGAAGGCTTTCAGGTTGAAGGTGACGCCGATGGTGTAGTCCTGCGAGCCGTTGCGCAGGTCGCGGACGCGGAAGGTGAGCGCGCCCACCCAACTGCGGAAGTCCCGGTAGAGCGTGTAGTATTGCTCCTCCATCCGCCCGTCGCGCGCCTCGAAGAAGTGCCGCGTGCGCAACGCGTAGTTCTCGTTGATGCGGTAGTAGAAGCCCGTCGTGACGAGATTGTTGCCGGGGCCGCCGAGGAACTGCGCGTCGTTCCGCACATAACGGTGGCCCAGCGCGAGGCTCCAGTGGTCCTCGGGCGCAATCGTCGCGCGGTGGTCGGCGACACGCCAGTGGCCGCTGTCAATGTTGTAGCGGTTCTCCGAGGTAAGCGTGAGCCAGTCGCGCGGCTTGAAGTCGAGGTCGGAGAAGGCATCGGCGAAGGTGCCCTGGCCGGCGCGCGGCTTCACGCGCCAGTCAGTGTAGAGCGCCCAGTTCAGCAGCGTGTCAACCTGGTCGTTGCGTTTGGTCTGGACGGTGTTCCGCAGGCTGAAGCGGAAGACATTCTGGCTGTCCACCGAGTCAATCGCGTTGTAGTCCGGGTAGTCAATCGGCAGCAGGCGCAGGCTGGCCAGCTCGGTGTCGAACTGCGGCAGTGTCGGCGGCAGGCGGTTGGGCGAGGGGACGAACGCGTAGTTGACGCCCGGTTCCATGATGTGACGGATGCCCTTCGCCTGGAGCCACGGGATTTCCTTGTTCGGCAAGGTCGTGTGCAGCTTGAAGGTGACTTCCACGCCGGTGTTGAACACGCCGCGGTTGGCTTCGGTGGTGGTCGCGCCCAGGCCCTCCGTCTCGGTGTAGTGCGTGAACCGTCCGCCCACGCGCGGCGTGACATTGAGCCAGCCGAAGAAGTTCCACGGCAGCACGACTTGATGATATGTGTCCGCGCGACCGGCGGCGAAGTCGGGCCGGACATTGTCGGCGAACTCGTGCTTGTAATAGCCCGCCGAGCTTTCGCTCTCGTAGTAAAACGGCGTGACACCGATCTGCTGGCGCAGGCCGGTGAACTTCACGTCCGGCAGGCGCTCGACCGTCTCGAAGAAATCGTTGATGCGGGGCTGCGCGAGGATGTTCAGGCTCCAGTTGGACCAGAGCTGGTTCACCTCCAGAAACGAGCTTGGTTGCGTGTTCCGCTGGTATTCGTGCTCAAGGAAGTCACGGATGAGGAAGGCGTCGCTCTGCTCGCGCACCACGGCGGTGACGGTCAGGTTCGTGCGCAGCTCCACGCGATGCGAGAAACTGAGGCGGTGGCGGTCGCTGTCCAACTGTCCGCCGGAACTGTTGGTGCCGCCCCGGTCGTCGTGCGCGTAGTAAAACTTGAACTCGCCCCGGCCCCACGCGCCCAGGTCGTAATGGAAGTCCGGCCCCGCGCCCACGCCCCGGAGCTGCCGGTAATCGAGATGCAGATCCGTGTTGAAGTTCGTGTTGAAGATGTGGTGATACGTGCCCATCACATACGGGCCGTAGAGGCTCCGGTAGCCCGGCGTGACCACCCAGTAATCCCCGTGCGGCTTGAGGTTGCGCGAGTATTTCGGCCAATACATCACCGGCACGTCGCCGAGGAACAGCGTCGCCTCCTCCGCCTCGAAGCTCTGCCCCGGCACGATAGTCAACCGGCGGCAGCGGATGCGGTAACCGGGGTCGGCCACGTTGTCGGTGGTGATGAACGCGTTGGTCGCGGTGTAAGTGTGGTTCGTCTTGGACGCCTCCAGCGAAAACCCGCCGATCAGGAACGGCCCCGCGCCCGAGCGGAATTCATCCGCCTTGATGATCTTTGTCCTGAAGTTGTATTCGATCCGCTCGCCCCGCCACAAATGCCCGTCGCCGCGCAGAAAGACCGTGCCCTCCGCCTGCGCCTCGCCGGTGCCTTGGTTGAGCCGGACGCGGTCCGCCGTCAGCTCCACCTCTTTGCCCTTCTCCGTCTCGTAATGCACGCGCACGCCGCCTTGGGCGGTCATCAGACCCGTGTTCAGGTCAAAGGACTGCGAGCCTTCCTTGGAAAGCAGCTCGATTTGAAACCGTCCGGCGGACTCGGCCGCTCCCGCGCCGAAACCAGCCAGGAGAACCGCCCAGACCAGCCAGTAGAGGGAAACGCGACATCTCATGCGTGCGGCGAGTGAAACAAACGGTGCCGACACTGCCAAGCCATTTGCCCTCCGTGTCATCCGGTCACGGGCCGCGATGTGCACAGCCCGGCCCTTCGTCGCTCATGATGCTCGGCGCGCAGTGGAAAAAATGAGGGCAGAACGCCAGAGTTGTTCTTGAACGGTGTTTTTTCGCCGGGGGTCTAATTCTTTACGAACCTGCCTGCTGTGGGTTCGTGCATAAAAGAACCAAAAAAGCGAAAGGCTAAACGATGAAACTGACATACTCACTGGCAGCACTTGCCGCTGCCTGCGTGCTGGCCGGCTGCGACCAGTCCAAACAGGCTGGAAAGCCCGCCTCCGAACCCTCGGCAGACATCAACGCCCCGCCTGCGCAAGAACAGCGGGAGGAAGTCGTGAAGAAGGACATCAACGTCCCGCCGCCAGCATTGCAGCGGGAAATCGTGAAGACGGAAGTCAAGGAGGCCGTGGATGCCACCAAGACTTACCTGACCGCAAGTCGCGACCAGTTCGTGGCCTCCGCGCAACAGAAGTTGACCGAGATGGACCAGAAAATCACCGAGCTGGGCGACACCATCGCGACGCTCAACGAGAATGCGTTCGCAAACGAGACGCTCAACTCGTTGCGCGAGATGCGCTCGCGACTCGATCCGTTGTTCGAGGAGCTGACCAAATCGAGCACGGAAGCCTGGGATGACACCAAGAAGGCCTTTGAATCAGCCTTGGCTGAACTGGAGCAGGCCTATCTGGATGCCAAGACGTCCTACGGCAGCTAAACTCGTCCGATCCGGCGCGACGCCTGAGCAGTGCCGGCCGCCGCGTGCGGGACGGTCGCGGCACCCGCCGCGGCCGTCGGGGGTGGATGGGGGACGTTCACCGGAGGAGTCGCCGTGCAATCTCGCGGGACCAGGGTGATCAAATCCAGTGGCAACGAGCTTCGTTCGGCGCTCAGTCCCGCTCGCGGTGCGGCTTGAAGCATTTTGCCTCCCAAGACCCACGGTAGGGTTTCACCCCCCTAGATATAGGCCAGCCCACAGCCACCTTGCATCGTCGGCACTAGATCAACGGCAGCCACAGAAAGAGAGAAGTCCATGTGGCGAAAAAAAGTGAAAGGCAAACCCATGAAATTGAAATACCCAGTGGCAGTGCTTGCTGCCGCCTTCATGCTGGCCGGCTGCGAGCAGATCAAACAGGCCGGACAATTCACCCCTGAACCGCAGGCAACCGCGAAGACTTACCCGGTCGAGCACCGGGCACAGTTTGTGACCTCCATGCAGGAGAACTTGACGGACATGGATCGGAAACTCGCCGAACTGGGCGACACGATCACGATGCTGCAGGACAATGCGGTTGCGGACGATCAGCTCAACGCACTGCGCGAGCTGCGTGCTCAACTCGACTTCTTGCTCGAGGATCTGACCAAGTCGAACGCGGAATCCTGGGATGAAGCCAGGCGGATCTTTGAATCAGCTTGGGCCAACCTTCGGCTGGCCTACAAAGTGGTCAAGGCAACCTACGACAGCTAGCCCGTCCGGCGCGACCGTCTAAGCTGTTCAGACCGCTCCATGCAGGGTGGTCGCGGCTGAAGCAACCGACCGGTCGGCTCGTGCAATTCGTCGGTCGGCCAGCGCAAACGCCCGGTCGGTTTGTGCTCCTTTTTGGTCGGACTCTGCGAATGGGCGGTAAGGCGCTCCACTTGCCCGGTCGGACTCACCAACGAGGCGGTCGGATCGTGCAACTCTTCGATCGAACCTTTCAACCGCCCGGTCGAAGCCTGCAACGGCACGGTCGGACGTTTCAAAGCCCCGGTAGGAGTCTGCAACACCTCGATCGGACTCTGCAAACGCGCGGTCGGTCAATGCAATTGTGAAATTGCCAACGACTTACGCAAGATTGGAACTTTTCAGCTCCCGCTCCAGTAGTATCGCCAAAATGACCGGCGTCACCACGAGAATGTGCAGGAGGCTGCTGACCATGCCGCCCTATGTTGATTCGAGTCGAACCGTGTTCAGAGAGCGTTCTTCCATTTGAAGCGCATGGAGTTTAGTCTCTATACCACTGCTCTATCCTATTCTTCCGTCAACCAACTGAACGCCTTCATGGACAGTCACACAACCGCTAGCATTCTGGACTTCGCAACACGCTCATTCCGTGACGTTGCAGACCGCGATTACATCTGCGCGCGCTCATGCCATCGTCTTGGACTCGAACAGCAGTTCCTGTGGGCAGCGCTTCAAGCCATTGAGAAATACATCAAGGGTATCCTCCTCTTTAATTTCCATAGCACGAAAGGATACAGCCATCGTGTGAAGGATGCGTATGATGCGCTATCCTCGATCACCGACATCCCATTTCGGATTCCGAAGGACGTTGTCGATTTTATCGCTTACTTGGACGACCAGGGAGCCAATCGTTACTTCACTTTCCCATACTACACACGAGGCGAGAACCTGTTCCTCCTTGATAAGTCAGTCTGGCACCTTCGCCGCTATTGCCAGCGCCTTCATTGGGAACCCGTGATGCCGGATGGAACGAGGAAGCAACTTTTGAACGTCGTGTTGAACACGATTCATTCACCGGAGTTTGACAAAGCTCCGAACAAGTTTCGGATCTCGTCAGGGGTTCTCGAGAAGATCGTTGGTGGCAAGCCGATGCTCGCCCGACGTGAATTGGTCTGGAAGAACTTTTACTTTGGGAAACGAACCAAGCACTTCGTTAGCAAGTTTGTCATGCGTTCATCCTCAGGCAATCCAACGCACTTCTTACACGAGGGAGCCTTCGCAGAGCTCGACAAGCTAGTTCAGTTTGAGCCACCAGTCCGTGACTATTTCAAGAAGTTAGCGGCTTCGACCGCTTCAACTCCCGCTCCCGTAGCATCGCGAAAATCACCGGCGTGACCACGAGGATGTGCAGGAGGCTGCTGACCATGCCGCCGATGACGGGGGTCGCGAGCGGCTGCATCACTTCGCTGCCGGGGCGGTGGCTCCACATGATGGGCAGCAGGCTCGCCACGATGGTCGCCACGGTCATCACCTTCGGGCGCAGGCGCAGGCGCGCGCCGTCCTTGATGGCCTGCACGAGGTCGTCGCGCGTGAAGGGCTGGCCGGCGGCGGCGCACGCGGCCTGTTTCTTCGCCACCATTTCCTCCAAGTAAACCACCATCACCACGCCAGTCTGGATGGCCGTGCCGAAGAGCGCGATGTAGCCCACCCACACGCTCACGCTGAAGTTGTAGCCCAGCAGGTATTGCAGGAAGACGCCGCCGGTCAGCGCAAACGGCACGGCGAGGATGACATGCGCCGCCTCCTTCGCCGAGTGATAGACCATGTAGAGGAGCAGGAAGATGATGAGCAACGTCGCCGGGAAGATGTAAAAGAGCGTCTGCTGCGCACGCACGAGGTTCTCGTATTCGCCGCTGTATTCGATGGTCATGCCCGGCGGCAGCGTGGGCACAATTTCCTTCTCCACGCGGCGCTTCACGTCCTCGACGAAGCCGGTGAGGTCGCGGTCGGAAACATTCGCCTGCACGAAGACGCGGAGACGGCCGTTCTCGCTCGCTATCTCGCTCGGGCCGGTCGTGCGGCGAATCGTCGCGAGCTGGCCGAGCGGCATCTGCTTGCCGCTGGGCGTCGCGACGAGCACATCGCCGAGGCGTTCGAGATCGTCGCGCTCGTCGCGCTGCAAACGGACCTGGATGCCGGTGCGCTCGCGCGGGTCCACGCGCTCGGCGGCTTGATAGGTGGTGGAAATCACCTTGCCGCCGATGCCGGTCTCGACGGCGTCGAGCACGTCCTGCGCGCGCAGGCCGAAGCGCGCCATCGCCACGCGGTTCACCTCGACTTCGAGATACGGCTTGCCCTGCACGCGGCTCGGCGCGACGCCCACCGCGCCCGGCACTTCGCGCACGACGCGCTCGACCTCGAAGGCCTTCCGCTGCAAGTCCTCAAGTTTGCCGCCGAGAATCTTCACGCCAAGCTGCGCGCGGATGCCGGTGGAGAGCATGAGAATGCGGTTCTCGATGGGCTGCAAAAAGCCCGGGATGTAGCCGGGAACGTTCGCGAGCTTCTCGGTGAGTTCGGCGATGAGCGTTTCCTTCGTCGAGCCGGCGCGCCACGCGGGGTTGCGATAGACGGTGGGGATTTTGATGAAGCCGAGGTAAGTGCGGTTGGTGGGCAGCCACTCGGGCTTGAGCATGATGGTGGTCTCAATCATCTCGACGGGCGCGGGGTCGGTGGCCGTCTCGGAGCGGCCCAGCTTGCCGCCGACGCTCTCGACTTCCGGCAGGCTGCGGATGACGCGGTCCTGCCACGACATCACGCGCTTCACCTCGGTGAGCGAAGTGCTTGGCAGCAGCACGGGCATGAAGAGGAGCGAACCCTCGTTGAGCGTGGGCATGAAGTCCTTGCCGAAGCCTGCGAAGAGTTTGGTGAACGCGGGATGGCGCGCGGCGAAGTCGGAGAGAAGGCGGGTGGAGTGGTCAGTATTCAGTGGGGCAGTGTTCAGTGAGGCGCTGGGAGCGTTTGTCGGCACAGAAAGCCCCGGACGGGGCGGCAGAGAGTAGCCCACGGCGTGAGCCGTGGGTTGGGCGTTGGAATGAGAGGAAGCCCCGGTAGGGGCGGCAGAGGCGTGGTCGTGTGCGGCGGCGTTCTTTCGCCCCTCCGGGGCTTGGCTCGTTTGTGTTGCTGACCCAGGGCTGTCGCCCTGGGCTACTATCTGACGGCCCTCTGGGCCTGTGCTGGCTGACTGAACATCCGCAACAACTTCTTTTGGCGAGGTCGCCTTCGCCAGCGCGAGCAGGACCGGCTTGGGGATTCCAAATGCAATCGCCAGCGCGAACGCGAGCAGCGCCGCCGCGCCCGTCATCACGGTCTTCCGCCAGCGGAGCGCGAGGTCGAGGATGGGGTCGTAGATGGCGAGCAGCACGCGCATCACCCAGTTGCGGTCCTCCGAATGGAACGGCCCGCGCACGAGGAACGAGCACAGCGCCGGCACGATGGTCACGGCGAGGATGGTCGAGCCAATCATCGCGAAGGTCTTCGTGAACGCGAGCGGGTGGAACAGCTTACCCTCCTGTCCCGACAACGCGAACACCGGCAGAAACGCCAGGATGATGATGACCATCGCGAAGAAGATGGGGCGACCGACTTGTTGCGCGGACTTGAGGACGACGGCGAGGGTTTCCTCGGCTGATAGTCGGGAAGAGTGATTAGTAATTAGTGGGGGAGTGCTTAGTGGGGCAGCGGGTGGTTCGGACGAGCTTGGTGCTGTTGGAGCGTTTGCCCCCTCACCCTGGCCCTCTCCCCCGGTGGGGGCGAGGGAGAAAGAAGCGCTTGTTGCGCTCGGCGCAGTTGATGCACTCGCACCCGACGACTGATTACTAATTACTCCCCCACTAATTACTTTCCTCCCCTTCTCCTCCTCCGCGCGTTCACAATGTCGAATCACGTTCTCCGTCATCACGATGCCCGCGTCCACGAGCACGCCGATGGCGATGGCGATGCCGGAGAGCGACATGATGTTCGAGCTGATGCCGAACTTCTCCATGAGGATGAACGACACGAGAATCGAGAGCGGCAGCGGCACAGTGACGATGAGGATGCTGCGGAAGTGCCAGAGGAAGATGATGTGCGCGAGCGTCACGAGGATGATCTCCTCGGCGAGCGCGTGCTTGAGCGTGTCAATTGTGCGCTCGATAAGTTCCGCGCGGTCGTAGAAGGACTTGATGGTGACGCCGGGCGGGAGGCTCGGCTGGATGGCGCGGATTTTATCCTTCACACGGTTGATGGTTGCGAGCGCGTTCTCGCCGTTGCGCATCACGACGATGCCGCCGACCACTTCGCGCCCGTCCACGTCGAGCGTGCCGCGCCGGAAGTCGCCGCCGATTTGCACCGTGGCCACATCCTTGAGGTAAATGGGAACGCCGCCGCGCTCCATCAGCACGATGTTTTCCAAGTCCGCGAGCGACTTCACCAGGCCCAGCCCGCGCACGACGAACTCCATGCCGTTCTCTTCGATGACCTTGCCGCCGACGTTGAGATTGCTCGCGCCGACGGCCTCCATCACGTCCTTCAACGTGACCTTGCGCGCGCGCATCTTCAGCGAGCTGACTTCGATCTGATACTGCCGCACGAAGCCGCCGATGCTCGCAACTTCCGCGACGCCCTGCACGGCGTTGAGCTGGTAACGGATGAACCAGTCCTGGAGGGCGCGGAGCTGGCCAAGGTCGTAGGACGATTGCGAATTTGTCGTGCCGACCGCAGCGGGGTCAACGTGCAGGTAATACTGATAGACCCAGCCCAAGCCCGTCGCATCGGGGCCGAGCTGCGGGACGACACCGGCGGGAAGTTGCGCGGCGAGGAGGTTCAAGCGCTCCAGCACGCGGGTGCGGGCGAAGTAGTTGTCCACCCGTTCCTCGAAGATGATGGTCAGCAGCGTGAAACCGAACATTGAGTTCGCGCGCACGGTCTTCACGCCCGCCAGCCCTTGCAGCCCGACGGAGAGCGGATACGTGACCTGATCCTCCACCTCCTGCGGCGAGCGCCCGGCCCAGTCCGCGAACACGATGACCTGATTTTCGGACAGGTCGGGGATCGCGTCCACCGGCGTGCGGTAAAGCGCGCGCGTGCCGAACGCGACGAGGAAGAACACGCCGCACACGACGAGGAAGCGGTTCCGCAGGGACCATTCGATGAGGCGGTTGATCATGCGGAATCACTCCTTGGAAGGTGCGGCGCAGACGGTCATCACTTCTTCGGCGTCAGCTTGGCGAGGTATTTGGCCGGCTCCTTCTCGAAGTCAGGCTTGCAGCCGTCGCAGCAGAGTTTGATTTCCTGACCTTGGTGAACGAACACGAACGGCTTGCCCATTGAGCCGAGCTTCTCGCCGGAGACGACGCACACGTCGAGCGGGTAGGGCTTCGCGGCGGTCTTCGCGTCAGCTCCAGCTTTCGGAGCCTCGGCCTTGGGCGCGTCCTTAGGTGCGGGCGCAGCCGGTTCTTTCTTGTCGCAGCCGATGAGGACGGCGGCGGCGAGCGTGGTGACTAGGATTGCGGATGTGGCTTTCATTGTTTCTGTGTGTTTTGGGTTTGTGGCGCGGCGCTCTTCGTGAGCACCGAAAGTTTCTGGAGGAACATCGCCGGGTCTTTGTCGAACTTCGGCGGGCAGGCACCGCAGCAAAACTTGAACTGCTGGCCTTGGTAAATCAGCGACGGCGGCTCGCCCATCGAACCGAGCTTCAAGCCCGTAACGAGGCACACGTCGAGTGGATAGGGCTTCATGCCGGGTGGCAGCGGTTCAGATGCTGTGGGTGCGGTGACTGCAACTGGTGCCGCAGGGCCGGATTCGCCCGCCTGCGAGTTGAGCTGCGCCTGGCCATCAATGAGCAGGTTGCCCGTGGTCACGACGCGCTCGCCCTCCTTTACGCCGTCGAGGATTTCCCAATGCTCGTCGCCCGCGCGGCCGAGCCTCACGCGGCGCTGTTCGTAAGCACCGCCGTCCTTGTCCACATAGACCACCACACGATCGCCGGTGTGCAGCACGGCGGAGCGCGGCAGCGCGAGCACTTCGGGCGTGTCGAGTTTCACGACGGCCTCGGCGTAAGTTTTGTGCAGCAGCTCGCGGCGGGACTTGCCCTGCACCGTGAGCAGCGGGTTCTGCAACTCAACACGCACGCGCGCGCTGCGGGTCATGTCGTTAAGGTTTGGATCAATGAAGCTGACGATCGCGTTGAACTTCTTGCCGGGCACGCTTGGCACGGTGATTTCCACCTCCTGCCCGACGCGCACCCACGCGAAATCGCGTTCGTAGAGATCGAATTGGAACCACATGGTGAAGAAGTCGGCTAGTTCGAAGAGCTTGTCGCCTTCCTTCACGAACTGGCCCTCGTAAACGTCGCGGGTGACGACGGTGCCGCTCATGGGCGCGAGAATTTCGCTGAGGTGATTCGTCTCCGCCTTGAAGGGCAGTTTTGCAATCTGCGCGGGCGTGAGGCCGTAGCGCGCGAGGCGTTGCTCGGCGGCGGCCATCAGGCGCTTGTGCTCGGCGGTGAGCGCGTAGCTGTGCACCATCTGGCTCTGGTGGAAGAGCAGCATGTATTCGCGCTCGGCGTTGAGCAGCATCGGGCTGTAAAAAGTCGCGAGCGGCTCGCCTTCCTTCACCTCCGCGCCGACGTAGTTCACATGCAGTTTCTCAATGCGGCCCTCGACGTAGGCGGAGAGCCGGCGGTGCTTCGCGTCGTTGTCGTCAATCGTGCCGGCGACACGCAACGTGCGAACCAGCGGGCGCTTGCTCACTGTGACGGTCTGCACGTGCATCGCTTGAACCGCGTTCGTGCCGAGACTCACTGTGCCGGCGGCCAGCTCGAAGCCTTTCTGTCCCTCGTAAACCGGCACGAGATCCATGCCGCAGACGGTGCACTTGCCGGGCTTGTCGGACTTCACCCAAGGGTGCATCGCGCTTTGGTAGTAAAGCACCTTGCGCCCGGAGGAATCCGCCTTGGCGGCGGGCGCATGGCTGTGCGCGCCGCCAAAACGGTTCGCGGCGAACCAGCCGCCTGCTGCCGCGAGCGCGGCGGTGGCGAGGACGATGAGGGGAAGCTTGGCGTTCATGCCGGAAAATAGTTTAGTAGTGGACGATACGCATACGTTCTATTTGACCGGTGCGGGCGGGGCATTGTGCAAATGTGGTGCCTGACCGGTGAGCTGGACAAGGAGCCGCGCGAGCTGGAAGTAGTCCGGCAGATCGCACAGCGCCGCGAGTTCCACGAGCGCCTGGTGCTGCTCGATGATGGCGCGGTCCTGCATGAGCTGGCCGTCGAGAAAGGCGCGGCGGGCTTCCAGGACTTCACGCAGCGAGCCGCGATTGCCTTCCCACATCAGCAGAAACGACGCGACCGCCTGCTGCGTGCGCTGGAGTATCTCGTCCCGGTAAAGCACGGCCTCGCGATGTGCCGCGTCGGTGGCCAGCGTGAGGCGCAGGACTTCCTCGCGCACGCTGAGTTCGTAGTCGGTCATCTCGGCTTCGATGGTGCGGACCTTCGCTTCGTCGCGACGGAGGTCGGCGCGATACTTCGGCGCGTTCCACCAGGGAAGATTCAGACTCACGGTGAACATCCCTTCGCGGAAGCCAGCGTCGCCGCTGTATTGGCGGCCTTGAATGCCGAAGCTCACGTCGGGCCGGCGCATTGTCTCGGTGAGGCGAGTCACGGCCTGTGCCTGAGCTTTCTCTTGGCGGAGCACCTTGAGACGCGGCTCGTTCGTCGAGGCGTATACGGCAAGGGCAGGCGAATAGACTACTGGCGGCGCAAGGCGAGGCAGCTCGACATTCGGCCAAGGCGCTTGCAGCTCGCGACCGAGCAGGCGGTTCAACGTCGCCTGCTCGCTGCGCAGGCGGTTCTGCTCGGTGCGCAGGGCGTCCGTCCGCTTGCTCTTCTCGTTTTGAAGCTGGAGCAAGTCCGTGTGCGAACTCATCCCGGCGCGGAACTTCTCTTCGCCAACAGCAATGAGCGTGTCGAGCCAAGCGAGGTCATTGGTGATGAAGCTCGTCGTGCGATGCACCAGCGCGATACGGAGCAAAGCCTTGGTCAAGTCCCGGCGCAGTTGCGCCTCGCGGAAGGCAGCTTCGGTCGCCTGCGTCTGCGTCTCGGCCACAAGGATGTCCCGGCTCAAGCGGGGCCGGTTCCAGAGCGGCAGCTTCTGGTCCACGCCGTAAATCAAATCGCCATCTTCCTCGATGCGGCCCCGGCGCGGCCCGGAGAGAACGCCGCCTAAAGTAAACCTCGGGTCTTCCCACGTCCGCACGGTCTCGGTTCCGAGCCGGCTGGCCGTCACGCGGGCCTCGGCGGTGCGCAGGCCGGAATTGCTGGCCCGCGCCTCATCGAAGAGCGCCGTCAGCACAGTCGGTGACATGGAAATGGAATTCGTTCCATCGGCCACCGAAGCAGCTTCAAGCGGCAAATTTATTCCGCATAAGAGACTTATTAACAACAAGATGTAAGCGATGCACTTCATAACGACATGTCATCTGACCAAGCCAAACAGGGAACACCTTCCACGCCTCGACGCGATGCGTGGACACACTACGACTGGGCGTCGTGAATCAGATGAGGTAGCTGCAGTTCCGCACATACAGCGGAACGGCAGCAGGGGCAGGAGGAGCGGGCAGGAAAGCCAGCGGAGCGACGGAGTCGGACTGAATAAGGACGAAGCGGGCCACCGCCTGAAAGGCAGCGAGGAGCTGCGTGCGAGAGTTGTCAGTCGCGGGGGCGGGGGCGACCGGCGCGGGCACCGCGTCCGCCGTCTTCACACAGCAGGAGGAGTTACCACAGCCGCAGGCAGACGCGCTCTGGCAGAGCTGTTTGACGGGCGACGCGGAGGCCGGCAGATGCGCGAGCACCAGTGCGAGGCTGAAAAGGATGGTTACGATGGCCTTCACGCGCGGTCAGTGTAGTGCGTTCGACGCCTGAGTCAAAGGGAAGTTCAAGGAAGGACAAAGAAAGGTGTGATGCTGCCAAGTCCTGCTGTTCCACGTGGAACAGCCGACGTTCGCCAATCCCTTCCTCTCTTTCCGCCTCCCTGCGCCGCCTCGCAACTACAAGTCCCCACAACAGCCCCCGTGACCCGCCACATCTTCTTGATGCTCGACGGCACCGCAGGCCATCGGCTCCTCAGCCGGCCCGCGCTTCATCGCAATCATCACCACGCTGATGTCAGCGGGGCTGACACCCGAGATACGGGCCGCTTGACCGAGCGTGGCGGGGCGAATCTGGTTGAGCTTGATGCGCGCCTCGGGGCGGAGATTGCGGAGCGTCGTGAAGTCCAGCCAGTCCGGGATGCGCTTGTCCTCCATCGTCCGGAACTTGGCTATCTCACCCTCTTGGCGCTGGATGTAGCCGTCATACTTGAGCGCGATTTCCACCTGTTCCGCCACTTCTTGGGAAAGCGCCTCGTTCCGATTGGGCAAGTCTCCGTAACTGACCTCCGGCCTTCGCAGCAACCTCGCCAGCGAATCCGACCCCACATGCGTCTTCGCCAGCCGGTCCAGTTCCGCCGCGTTGGCGTCCCGCTTGGCTGCGACCTTCCGCCACAAACGCTCCGGCAGCAGCCCCACGTCATGCCCGATCTCCGACAGCCGCAGGTCCGCGTTATCCTGGCGCAGCAGCAGGCGATACTCCGCCCGGCTCGTGAACATCCGATACGGCTCCACCGTGCCCTTGGTCACGAGGTCGTCTATCAGCACCCCGATATACGCCTGATCGCGGCGCAAGATGACTGGCTCGCGCCCCTGCGCCCGGCGGACGGCATTGATGCCCGCCATGATGCCCTGCGCCCCTGCCTCCTCGTAGCCGGACGTGCCGTTGATTTGCCCGGCTAGA
>JACXTT010008961.1_pt1 | contig 13759 bp, 12 predicted proteins | sample 9270951 | NCBI WGS metagenome assembly JACXTT01 (sample SAMN15532306, study PRJNA645909) | rock metagenome | isolation source: weathered quartz diorite | place: Puerto Rico | collected 2017-06-21 | reverse complement strand
GAGCGCGGCGCAGAACGCCCCCGCGCCGGCGCCGTTCCAAGCGGAGGAAAAGCACGACTTCGATCACGCACCGGCTCTCCGCGGCGAAGCCGCGAAGCCGCAGGCGATCGAACCGCCGGCGGCCGTGCCGGCCGCTCCGCCTCCGCCCGTCGAGGCCGATGCCGCGCCCGGCACGTCGAAGGATGCGGCTCTGGCGCGCGAGCGCGCGGCGGGGTTTGCCAAGGCCGAGCCAGCGCGGATCGTGGTCCCCATACCCACGAGCTCCCGCCTGGTTTGGAGACTCACGGACGGTACGATCGATCTCAGCGACGACGCCGGCGCGACGTGGCGCACGCAGATCGTGACCTCCGGGAAGCTCACCGCCGGAGCCGCGGTGGACGAGCGGACCTGTTGGGTCGTCGGCAACGCCGGGACGGTGCTTCGCACCACCGACGGTACGACTTGGACTCGGATCGCACTGCCCGAGCAGACCGACCTGATCGGAGTCACCGCCAAGAGCGCTTCCGTCGCCACGGTCGAGCTCCCCAACGGCCGTCGCCTGAGCACCATGAACGGCGGCCGCAGCTGGTCCAAGCGCTGAACTTCACGCGCCTCTCGAGCGCGCCAGCCGGCAGGGGCGCAAGATTCCCGAGCGCATGCGTTCTCTCCTGCGAATGGAGACCTGGAATCGAGAGCGCGCTTGGCTTCGGCCGCTCCAGAGCGGCGATCCGCGGATGTTCCAGATCGCCGCGCTCGGCATGCTCCTCGCCGCCGGCGCTTGGCTCCGCGACTTCACGATCCGCCCCGAGCAGAGCGTGCTCGCGTTCGCGGCCGCGGTCGTCACGCAGTCGCTCGGCGATCGTCTGCGCGGCTCCGCCCGCAGCGGCCTGCCGAGCGCCCTGATCACCGCGCTCAGCCTCTCGCTGCTGCTTCGCGCCGACAATCTCTGGGTGCACCCGATCGCGGCCGTGGTCGCGATCGGTGCGAAGTTCGTCGTCCGGGTGCGCGGCAAGCACGTGTTCAATCCTGGGAACCTCGGGGTGATCGTCTCGCTTCTCGTGCTGCCCGGCGCCTGGGTCTCTCCCGGACAATGGGGCGACGATTTCGCGCTCGCCGGGTGGTTCGTGGCACTCGGTGGGCTGGTCACGCACCGCGCGCGGCGCGCCGACGTGAGCCTCGCGTTCCTCGCCTTCTACCTCGGCGCGACGCTGCTCCGCGTGCTCTGGCTCGGCCAGCGCACGGCCGTGTGGCTGCATCAGATGGAGAGCGGCGCGCTGCTGCTGTTCGCGTTCTTCATGATCTCCGACCCGATGACGATCCCGAACCGCTCGCGCGGACGAATCGCGCACGCCGCGCTCGTCGCGGCGATCGCCTACGCTTGGCAGTTCACCCTCTACCGACCGAACGCGCTCTTGTGGGCGCTGTTCTTCGCCGCGCCGGCGGTCCCGTTGTGGGACCTGCTGTGGCCCGCGGCCAAGTACGAATGGGATTCCCGAGGAGGAAACGATGAGATCCAACGTGCTCCGATCGTGGCTCGCGGGCTCGCTGTTCGCGGTGCTCGCGCTGCTCGCCGGGCCGCCTGACGCGTCCGCGTTCTGCGGCTTCTACGTCGGCAAGGCCGACGCATCGCTCTACAACGAGGCCTCGCAGGTCGTGATCGCGCGCAACGAGGGCCGCACCGTCATCAGCATGATGAACGACTACAAAGGCGAGCTCACGGAGTTCGCCCTCGTCGTGCCGGTGCCGGTCGTGCTCGAGAAGAGCCAGATCCACGTCGGCGACCGCGAGGTGTTCAAGCACCTCGACGCCTACAGCGCACCGCGGCTCGTCGAGTACTTCGACGAGAACCCGTGTAACCCAATCCTGTACGAGAAGGCCCTGCCCGCCCCGGCGGCGGCCGGTGCCATGCGTGCGTCGAAGGACGTGGAGCGCGACCGCGCGCTCGGCGTCACCGTCGAGGCGGAATACACCGTCGGCGAGTACGACATCGTGATCCTCTCCGCGAAGCAGTCGGACGGGCTCGAAACGTGGCTCGGCGAAAACGGTTACCGCATCCCGAAGGGAGCGAGCGCGGCGCTCCGGCCGTACATCCAACAGGACATGAAGTTCTTCGTCGCGAAGGTGAATTTGAAGGAGCAGAAGAAGACCGGCGTGAGCTATCTGCGCCCGCTCCAATTCGCGTTCGAGTCGCCGAAGTTCATGCTGCCGATCCGCCTCGGCATGGTGAACGCGAAGGGACCTCAGGACCTGATCCTGTTCGTGCTGACGAAGAACGGCCGCGTCGAGTCGACGAACTACCGGACGGTCAAGCTGCCGAGCGGAATGAACGTGCCCGAGTACGTGAAGGGAGACTTCGCGAACTTCTACAAGTCGATGTTCGACACGCAGGTCGACCAAGCGAAGATGCGCGCCGTCTTCACCGAGTATTTCTGGGACATGGGTTGGTGCGACCCGTGCGCCGCCGAGCCACTGTCGCACGACGAGCTGAAGAAGCTCGGTGTCTTCTGGCTCGACGAGGATGCCGAGCCCGCGGCGAAGCGCGGCTTCGCGCCGATGCCCGGCGCCTCGCCCGTGATGGTCACCCGCATGCACGTCCGCTACACCGCCGACAGCTTCCCCGAGGACCTCGTGTTCCAGGAGACCGCCGACCGCGACAATTTCCAGGGTCGCTACGTGCTGCGTCACGCATGGAAGGGCAAGCGCGACCAGTGCGAGGCCGCGAAGAGCTACTTCGACGGCGTCGCCCGCCGCCACGAGGAGGAGGCGAAGACGCTGGCCGAGCTGACCGGCTGGCCACTCGCCGAGATCCGCAGCAAAATGGAGCTCGGCGGATCGGGCTCGAAGCCCGATCGATGGTGGGACAAGCTCTGGAACTGAAAAAGAGCAAGTGGATCGGTCGCTTTGCCGGTCCCGATACAAGGCCCTTTAGCGAGGCAAATCGCGGACGCTGCGAAGCAGTGTCCGCGATCTTGCCGACGGCCATCGGAGGAGCGCAGCCGCGAAGCGGCGAGCACCGAACGGGGCCAATGGCGTCAGCCTAAAAGAAACCCGGCCTACGGCGTCAGCCTAAAAATGCCAACCGACCCGCAGTGCTTTCACGTCACCGTGAAGGGCCTGGTGTTCGACGACCGGGGCGCCGTGCTGCTGCTACGCGAGCAGAGCGGCGCCTTCGATCTCCCCGGCGGCAGGCTCGAGCACGGCGAGAGCTTCGACGCGTGCCTCGAGCGTGAGTGCCGCGAGGAGATGGGAATCGCCTGCCGCGTGCTCGACAGGCTGCCGCGCTTCGCCTGGAGCGCGACCGACAAGAACGGCATCTGGCGGGTGATGCTCTGCTTCGCAATCGAGCTTCCGCACCTCCGGTTCGTCCCGTCCGAGGAATGCGCCGGCATCTCGTTCGTCACCAAGTCCGAGCTCGCGAATCTGCCGGTCGCGCCGCAGACGCGCGGGCTCGCCGATTGGCTCTGAGCGCCGCGGCCGACCTCTCCGTCGGTTTGAGTTTCGGAGCCCGCGACGCTAACAGGTCGTTGACGGCGGGCAGCGGGCGGCAGTCGAGCTCGGAACCATGTCGGAAGAGCGGAGCAGCGCAAGACGCATGCGGCCGGCGGCCGCCCCCGAGAGCCGATCCCGATCCGGAGCGGCCAGCGCCGACGCCGATCGACATTCGTTCCGCGTCTTCCAGGCCTTGCCGGTCGCGGTCGTGCTCTCCACGCTCGACTCCGGACACGTCATCGAGGTGAACGAGCGGTTCGTCGAGCTCGTCGGCCGGCGGCGCGAAGAGCTCATCGGCCGCACGGTTCGCGAGCTCGAGATCTGGGCCATCAAGGGCGAAGGCGCACAGATCGTCGATCGCATCGTCCGCGAGCACGCCATCTCCGAGGTCGAGAGCCGCTTCAAGCGGAAGTCCGGCGAGGTCCGCGACGTCTCGATCGCCGCCGAGCTCGTCGACCTCGACGGCACCGACGTCATCATCGGCATGATCGCCGACGTCACCGAGCGAAAGCGCATGGAGAACGAGCTGAAGCGTTCGCGCGAGCAGCTCCGGCAGCTCGGCGCGAAGCTCGAGCAGGTGCGCGAGGACGAGCGGATCCGCATCGCGCGCGAGATCCACGACGAGCTCGGCGGCTTCCTGACGGTACTCAAGCTCGACCTCGAAGCGATCTCGAAAGAGCCGTCGACCGCGTCTCCGGCGTTCCGCCGCACCCTCGACTCCATGCAGCGGACGATCGTGTCCGGGCTCGGCTCCGTGCGGCGCATCTGTAGCGATCTGCGCCCGAGCATCCTCGATCACATCGGCCTCTGCGCGGCCGTCGAGTGGCAAACCGAAGAGTGGCAGACGAAGACCGGCGTCCGCTGCGTGATGACCTCGACCGTCGACGACGAATCGCTCGACCCCGGACGCGCGACGGCGGCGTTCCGCATCCTGCAGGAGGCGCTGACGAACGTGGCCCGCCACGCCTGTGCGACCACCGTGCACGTCCGCCTGTGGACCGAGGACGCCGCGCTTCGCCTCGAGATCCGCGACAACGGGCGGGGATTCTCGGCGAACAAAGACGGCGCCTCGCCTTCGCTCGGCGTGCTCGGCATGAAGGAACGGGTCTTCCCGTACGGCGGGAACGTCGAGATCCAGGGCGCGCCGGGTAAGGGCACGGTCGTCGACGTCGCGATCCCGCTGGCCGCACGCGCCTCCTGAGCGATCGTGCGCGACGACCTCTACTCGCTGTTCGGCGCCCACGCGCCGGCCGATCGCTCCCGCCCCTTCCTCGAGCGCGCGGACGGCACGGTCGACCGCTACGCGGATCTCGAAGCCGAGAGCGCGCGTTACGCGAACCGGATGCTCGCACTCGGCATCCGCAAGGGCGACCGCGTCGCCGTGCAGATCGAGAAATCGCCGGAGGCGATCTATCTCTACCTCGCCGCGCTCCGCATCGGTGCCGTCTACCTGCCGCTGAACCCCGACTACACACCGTCCGAGGTCGGCTACTTCCTGCGCGATGCCGAGCCCGAGCTCTTCGTCTGCCGGCCGGAGACGGAAGCCGCGCTCGCGCGAGTCCATCGCGACGCCGGAGTGCGGAACGTCGAGACGCTCGGCGCGGACGGCGAGGGGACGTGGACCGAGGGCGCGGCTGGACTCCCCGAGGAGCTTTCCCCGCAGGAGGTGTGCGGCGACGACCTCGCCGCGATCCTCTACACGTCCGGCACGACCGGGCGCGCCAAGGGCGCGATGCTGTCGCACGCGAACCTCGCGGCGAACGGCCTCGCGCTCCGCGACCTCTGGGGCTTTCGCGCCGACGACGTACTGGTCCACGCGCTGCCGGTCTTCCATGCGCACGGACTGTTCGTCGCGATCCATTGCACGCTGCTCGCCGGCTCGCGCCTGCTCTTCCTTCCGCGCTTCGACGCCGGGCGGGTGATCGAGATCCTGCCGCGCGCGACAGTGCTCATGGGCGTACCGACGTTCTACACGCGCCTACTCGCCCACGCCGGCCTGACCCGCGAGCGCTGCGGGTCGATACGGCTCTTCGTCTCGGGCTCGGCCCCGCTACTCGCGGAGACGCATCGCGAGTTCGAACGCCGCACCGGGCACGCGATCCTCGAGCGCTACGGCATGACCGAGACCGGCATGAACACCTCGAATCCGCCCGTCGGCCCGAGGATCGCCGGCTCCGTCGGGCCGCCGCTTCCGGGCGTCGAGGTGCGCGTCGCGGACGCCGCGGGCACAGTCCTCGGCGGCGGGGAAATCGGCACTCTCGAGGTCCGCGGTCCGAACGTCTTCCGCGGTTACTGGCGCATGCCGGAGAAGACCGCGAGCGAGTTCCGCCCCGACGGCTTCTTCATCACCGGCGATCTCGGTCGGATCGACGAGCACGGCTACGTGACGATCGTCGGCCGCGGCAAGGACCTGGTGATCTCGGGCGGACTGAACGTCTACCCGAAGGAGGTCGAGACGGTGCTCGATGCGATCCCGGGCGTGGTCGAGTCGGCCGTCTTCGGCGTGCCCCACCCCGACTTCGGCGAGGCGGTCGTGGCCGCCGTCGTGCGCGCGCCCGCCAGCACGCTGTCGGAGGCCGACGCCATCGCCATCGCGCGCGAGCGATTGGCCACGTTCAAGTCGCCGAAGCGGGTGCTGTTCGTCGACGAGCTACCGCGCAACTCCATGGGCAAGGTCCAGAAGAACCTGCTCCAGGAGCGACACCGCGCGCTCTTCGTCAGAGGTGATTGACGACGAACAGCGTGACGATCGCACCGACGACCGACATCACGAACCCGGCGGGATGCACCTGCCCGTCGGCGGGCTTCCAGATGAGGCTACCGATGAAGCCGCCGACGAACGAGCCGACGATGCCGAGCGCCGAGGTCGCGAGGAATCCCATCGGGTTCGGGCCCGGCATGAGCAAGCGCGCGAACAGTCCGGCGATGAAGCCGACGATGACGGATCCGATGATGTGGAAGAGTCCCATGCGTCCCCCCTCGTGCAGCGCTCGTTTCGCTGCACGATAGCGCCGGCCGGTTCACGCGACCAGCAAAAAGGGCGACGGACGGGGCCGATCCTCAGCCGAGCGTGAACCCCTCGTACCCGTTCGCGGCGACCTCGTTGCACTTCTCCACGTAGGTCGCGTAGCCGAGGTACGGCATGAACACGCGCGGCTTCCCCGGCACGTTCGAGCCCAAGTACCACGAGTTGCACTGCGGATAGAGCGTCGTGCCGGCGACCTCGTTCACGTGGCCGACCCAGGAGTCCTGCGCATCCGGCTGCGCTTCGATGCTGCGGGTGCCACGATCGCGGAGGTCGCGAATGCACGACGAGATCCACTGCGCGTGCTGCTCGACGGACGGAACCATGTTCGACAGCACCGACGGGCTACCGGGGCCGGTGACGAGGAACAAGTTCGGGAACCCGACCGTGGCGACGCCGAGGTACGTTCGCGGCCCGGCCGACCAGGCGTCGGCGAGCTTGGCCCCGCCCTTGCCGCGGATGTCGATGCGCGTGAGCGCGCCGGTCATGGCGTCGAAACCCGTGGCGTAGACGAGCGTGTCGAACTCGAACGCGCGCGTCTGCGTGCGTAGGCCGTCCTTGGTGATCTCGACGATCGGGTCGGCCGCAACGTCGACCAGCTTCACGTTCGGGCGGTTGAAGGCCTCGAAGTAGCCGGTGTCGCTGCACAGGCGCTTGCAGCCGATCACGTCCTTCGGCGTGAGCATCGCCGCGACCTCGGGATCCTTCACGATCGAGCGGATCTTGTCGCGCACGAACTCCGCGGCCGTGGCATTCGCGTCGCGATCGAACATCAGGTCCACGAAGGCGCCGAGGAAGCGCAGGCCGCCCTTCTCCCAGCGCTCTTCGTATTCGTTCACGCGCGCGTCGTCGGAGACCGCGAGCGCGGAGATGCCGGTGCTGTCGAAGTTGACGCCGAACGGCGTCAGGCTGTTGGCCGCGCGGAACTCCGGGTAGACCGCCTTCACGCGATCGCGCTCCGCCACCGTCAGCGGGCGGTTTCCGGCCGGCACGGAGAAGTTCGGCGTCCGCTGGAAGACCGTGAGGTGCGCGCACTCGTCGGCGATCACCGGGATCGACTGGATGCCCGACGATCCGGTGCCGATGATACCGACGCGCTTGCCGGTGAAGTCGACGCCTTCTTGCGGCCAGGCACCCGTGTGGAGCGAACGGCCGGCGAACGAGTCGCGGCCGGGGAAGTTCGGGGTGTTCGCGGCGGAGAGGCAGCCGGTCGCCATCACGAGGAAGCGCGCGGTCACGCGGTCGCCGCGATCGGTCTCGACGGTCCAGAGCGCGTTCCCCTCGTCGTACGTCGCGGTGGTGACGCGCGTGGAGAGCTGGATGTCGCGGCGGAGGTCGAAGCGGTCGGCGACGTGGTTGATGTAGCGGAGGATCTCGGGCTGCGCGGAGTAGCGCTCCGTCCAGTTCCACTCCTGCTGGAGCTCCGGCGAGAACTGGTACGAGTACTCCATGCTCTCGACGTCGCAGCGCGCACCCGGATAGCGATTCCAGAACCAGGTGCCGCCGACGCCGTTGCCGGTCTCGTAGGCACGCGCGGTCACGCCGATCTGGCGGAGCCGGTAGAGCATCACCAGGCCCGCGAACCCCGCCCCGACCACGACGACGTCGAAGTCCGTCGCGGTGCCCTTGCCGTTCTCGTTCGTCATGCGCGATCCCCCGTGGCTTCCCCCCGGACGCGGAGCCGCGCCCGATCCTTCCCTTCTACCTTCCCGCGCCTCGGCCGCGCGAGCCCCCCGCCTCGCTCGGCGCTCGAGGTCCTCGATCAGCGAGCGGCGGCCATCTCGGCGACGAGCGTCCGCACCAGATCCGCGGCCGGCATGGCGCGTGCGCGGGGCGCGCCGGTTCCCGCCCAGAGCGAGAGGAAGCCGGGATCGCCGCGCTTCGCCGAGGCCGTGCGCATCGGACGCGTCAGCGAGTTCTGCAACCCGAACGGCAGGATCTCGATTCCGCCGCCGTGGATCCGCCGAATGAACTCGTTCTCGATGCCGCGCGCGGGACGCCCCGAGTAGGCGCGCGTCACGACCGTCGTGTCGTGCATCGATTCCAGGATCGCGCGTTTGTGGACCTCCGGCGCGCCGCTCTCGGGGCACACCAAAAACGCCGTGCCGAGCACCGCCGCGGTCGCGCCCGCGGAGAGCGCCCGCACGACGTCACGGCCATCCATGATCCCGCCCGCGGCGAGCACCGGCAGGCCGACCTCCGCGACGATGCCGCGGACGAGATCGAGCATCGAGACCATCGACGACTCGAACGGCCCGGCGAACGTGCCGCGATGAGCTCCGGCCTCGGCTCCCTGCGCGGCGATCGCATCGACGCCCGCGTCGGCCAACAGGCGGGCTTCCGCGACCGTGGTCGCCGTGCCGGCGATCAAGGTTCCGCCGGCCCGCACGCGGCGAAGCGTTTCGAGTGGCGGGATGCCGAACGAGAAGCTGAAGAGCGCGGGACGCACTTCCAGCACGGCCTCGAGCTGCTCGGGGAACGGATCGCGCGGTAGCTCCGGCAGCTCGGGCGGCGGCAGGCCGAGCGCCTGGTGCGCCGCGCCGAGCGCCGCGAGCATCGGGCCAGGGTCGATGTCGTTCTTTGTCGCGTAGCCGCCGGAGAACAGGTTCACGTGGAACGGCCGATCGGTGAGCGTGCGGATCTTCCGTCCCGCGGCGACGATCTCCTCGGGCTTCATGTACGGCGCCGCGAGCGAGCCGAGGCCGCCGGCGTTCGACACCGCGGCCACCAGCTCGGGCGTGCTCGGTCCGCCGCCCATCGGCGCCTGGAAGATCGGATGCTCGACGCCGATCCGGGCAAGCAGGTTCGAATCACCCATCGTGCTTCACCTTTCGATCCATTGCCGTCAGAAGGTCATTCGAGCACAGTCCACGGCGTCGAGCAGCATGTGGAGCAGCAACCCCACGCCCGCGATCCGCGTGCGTGGCAGGAGGGCGAGCGAGACGTAGACGAGCATCGCCGGCGCGGTGTGCAACGGGTGGAAACCGATGCTACACCGGTTCGGATCATAGACCGGGTTCGCGAGCAGATGGTCGACGTCGATGACCATGGTCGCGAGCATCACGAGCCAAGCCCGCAGCCAACGATCACGGAAGCTCACCCAAGCGACCCCCGCGGGCACGAGCACGTGGAGCAGCAAGTGGAACGAAGAGGCGAGCGTCATGTTGGATGCGGCGAGGAGATGAAGAGATGAGCGAGAACCCCGAGATCGGCAAGAGCATCGTCGCGAACGGAATCCAGACGAACTACCACGACGTGGGCGAAGGCGCTCCGGTCATGCTGATCCACGGTTCCGGCCCCGGCGTGAGCGCCTGGGCGAACTGGCGACTGGCGATCCCCGAGCTCGCGAAGCGCTCCCGCGTGATCGCACCCGACATGGTCGGCTACGGCTTCACCGAGCGGCCGGCGAACGTGCGCTACGACCTCGACACCTGGGTCGCCCACGCAATCGGCATCCTCGATGCGCTGAAGCTCGACAAGGTCGGCTTGATCGGCAACTCGTTCGGCGGCGGCCTCACGCTGCACCTGGCGTCGCGCCACCCCGACCGCGTGTCGCGCATCCTGCTCATGGGCGCGGTCGGCGTGCGCTTCGAGATGACACCCGCACTCGAACAGGCATGGGGCTACACGCCGTCGATCGAGAACATGCGGGCGCTGCTCGACGTGTTCGCCTACGACCGCGGCCTCGTCACCGACGAACTCGCGCAGATGCGCTACAAGGCGAGCATCCGCCCCGGCGTGCAGGAGGCCTACGCGGCGATGTTCCCGGCGCCGCGGCAGCGCTGGATCGACCTGCTCGCCCTCTCCGAGGACAAGCTCCGTGCGATCGATCACGAGGCGCTCATCGTGCACGGGCGCGAAGACAAGATCATCCCGGTTCAGAACGCGATCACGCTGTTGTCGCTGCTGCCGCGCGCCCAGCTCCACGTCTTCGGCCGCTGCGGCCACTGGACGCAGATCGAGCACGCGAAGCGATTCAACCAGCTCGCCGGCGATTTCTTCGCCGAAGCGCGCTGACCAGCTCGCGGGAAGGCAGCCGGCCGCGTGAGGCACGCGGCTTGCTGCCCTCCCGCGGTGACATGACCGCCGCGCCCGTTCTGCCCGTCAAACCCTCGCAGGATCGCAGGCTTCCGCAGATCGTGACCGTCACGGCGGCGCATTTCCGCCGCACGGAACGGTACGTTTTCCGCCGCTCGTTCCACGAACGGATACGGCCGGCGCGGAGCAGAGCCACGCTCCTGCGCACGGTCGTCGCCCTCGTCGGCTCGCTCCTGATCGGCTGGACCGCCACCGCCCGGGCGCAAACCGAGGAGCCGGTCTACGTCGACGTTCTCGAGAACGGTTGGCAGGATTGGAGCTGGGCCACGACGCAGACCTCGAACGCGAGCCCGGTCCATGCCGGCACGGCATCGATCCGCGTACAGGCCGGCGCCTACCAGGCGATCTCGCTCCATCACGACGCCTTCGACACCAGCCCCTACGCGGGCGTGAGCTTCTGGATCCACGGCGGCTCGACGGGCGGCCAGCATCTGCAGGTGCAGGCGCTGCTCGCCGGCGTCGCGCAGGCGCCGGTGGCGCTCGGCACGCTCGTGGCGAACACGTGGCAGTCGATCACGCTGTCGATGGCGCAGCTCGGGGTCGCGGGCAAGCCGAACATGGACGGCTTCTGGATCCAGGACACGAGTGGCACGACCGTGCCGGTCTTCTACGTCGACGACGTGCGGGTCGTGGTCGCGGCTCCGCCGGCGACGGTGTCGATCGCAGTCGACCCGGCGACGGTCGTCCGCACCGTCGATCCGCGGCTCTTCGGCCTCAACACCGCGGTCTGGGACGCGGCGCTGAACAGCGTCGCCACCGTCGACCTGCTGAACGCCGCGCAGATCCGCTTCTTGCGCTTCCCCGGAGGCTCGCTCTCCGACGAGTACCACTGGGCGACGAACACGAGCGGCAGCGTGAACTGGGGCACCGACTTCGACGACTTCGCGAGCGTCGCGCAGGGCACCGGCGCGCAGGCGGTCATCACCGCGAACTACGGCAGCGGCACGGCTCAGGAAGCGGCGGCCTGGGTGCGGCAGTCGAACGTGACCCGCGGCTACGGCTTCAAGTACTGGGAGATCGGCAACGAGAACTACGGCGACTGGGAGCACGACGATCATACGTCGCCGCACGACCCGTACACGTACGGGGCGACCGTGCCGGACTACGTCGCGCAGATGAAGGCGGTCGATCCGACGATCAAGATCGGTGTCGTCATCGTGCCCGGCGAGGACTCGTACGCGAACTACACGAATCACTCGGCGACGAACCCGCGCACGGGGGTCGCGCACAACGGCTGGACGCCCGTCCTGCTCGCGACGTTGAAGCAGCGAGGCGTGACCCCGGACTTCGTGATCTACCACCGCTATCCGCTCGACGCCTTCGGCGAGAGCGACGCGGGGCTGCTCGGTTCGTCCGCGACGTGGGCCGCCGATCTCGCGGCGCTGCGCCAGATGCTCGTCGACTACCTCGGCGCCGCGACGGCGGCCGGCGTCGAGATCCTCTGCACCGAGCACAACTCCGTGTCGTCCGGTCCCGGCAAGCAGACGACGAGCCTCGTGAACGGCCTCTTCCTCGCCGACAGCGTCGCCGCGGCGATGCAGACCGAGGTGAGTGGCATCCTCTGGTGGGATCTGCGGAACGGCCAGGACACGACCTACAACCTGAGCTCCTGGCTCTACGGCTGGAGGGGCTACGGCGACTACGGCGTGATGTCGCCACAGAACGATCTCTACCCGTCCTATTACGCGCAGAAGCTGACGAAGAGCTTCGCGCGCGGCGGCGAGCAGGTGCTGCGGACGACATCCGACTATGCGCGGCTCTCCGCGTACGCGGTCAAGCGGAGCGACGGCGGGCTTCGGCTGCTCGTAGTGAACAAGAGCCCCACGTCGACGTTGAACGCGAACGTCTCGCTCGGCGGCTACGTGCCGGGGGCGAGTGCGGCCGTCACGTCGTACGGGAAGCCGCAAGACGATGCGGCCCACACGGGGACGGGCTCCCCCGACGTGGCGCAGACGACGTTCGGCGCCGCGGCCGCATCGTTCTCCTTTGCGTTCGCGCCCTACTCGGCGACGGTCTTCGCATTCTCTCCTGCAGCCGCACCGACGGCCACGCCGACCACCACGTCGACGCCGACGCGCACGCCGACCCAGAACTCGACCCCGACCGCCACGCCGACACGCACACCGACCCCGATCTCGACGTCCACTCCGACGTCGACCCCGACCCTCACTCCGCGGCCGACCCCGAAACCGCCGAAAAAGGCTCCGACCCCGCTGCCGACCGCCACGCCGAAGCCGACGCCGCGTCCCCCGTCATCGCCCCCGGCGAGCGCCGGCTACGGCTGGGAAGACGGAACGACGCTCGGCTGGACGCACAGCGGCGGTCCGATCACCGGGGTCGCGAACTCCAGCGCACGCGCTTACTCGGGCTTGCGCTCCCTCGCCGTCGCGCTGACCGCGAACGGCGGATCGGGACGCGCGTACGTCTCGAGCCCGCCCGTCCCCGCGGGTGCGAGTGTGACGTTCCGGGTCTGGATCCCCGCCGGGTCGGCGATCACGGCGGTCCAGCCCTACGTTCAGCAGGGCGCGGGTGGCGGCTGGTTGTGGACCGGCAACTGGATGGCGATCGGGTCGCTGCAAGCCGGCGCGTGGAACTCGATCACGGTGACGGTCCCGGCGAATGCGGTGCTTCCGCTGTTCGAGCTCGGCGTGCAGTTCTTCACCGCGAGCACGCCGTGGAGCGGCACCGCCTACGTGGACGCGATCTCGTGGTGACGGCGCCGACCGGTCAGTAGCCGGGTATGCCGACGCCGGTCGACGACTTGTTGGCCGGATTCTCGTGCGTGATCATCGCCGAGTCGGTACGGAAGTAGTCCGGCTTCTTGTACTTCCATTTCCGGTCGCATCCCGTAGCGGCGAGCGCGACCACGATCGCGAGCAGCAGCGCGCGCTTCACCGGGATCGTCCTTTGCGCTTCCGTGCCCGCGCGGGGCGCTTCTTCTTCGACGTGCCCTCGTCGAAGAAATCGACGACCCCGGTCTCGAGCGAATACTCCGCTCCGACGACCGCGAGCCCTTCCTCGCGGATCAGCCGCTCGAGGATCTCCGAGCCGTGGCGCAGGTGGTTCACGGACTGGCGGATGTTCAGCCGCACCGCCTGCTTCGCGACCTCGTCGAGGTCGCGGCGCAGGCCGGTCTCGAGCAGCGTCTCGACCGAGGGGCGCACGCGA
>JACXTT010008960.1_pt1 | contig 13760 bp, 19 predicted proteins | sample 9270951 | NCBI WGS metagenome assembly JACXTT01 (sample SAMN15532306, study PRJNA645909) | rock metagenome | isolation source: weathered quartz diorite | place: Puerto Rico | collected 2017-06-21 | reverse complement strand
CACGGCCACGGCCATGGGATTTTTTCAACTTCTTGGGGGATCTCGATCGCGATCGGGGGCGGACTCGGCATCATCATGTTCCTGAACGTCTGGCTCCTCATCTGGCCGAACCAGAAGGTCGTAATCCGGATGACCACCGAAGCCGCCGCGAACAGGACTTCCCCACCTCCGGAAATGGCGAAACATGCGCGGGTGGCCTTTCTGGCGTCACGAACGAATTTCGTGCTCTCGTTCCCGATGCTCTTTTTCATGGCGACTGCAAGCCATTACCAACTGTTCTGATGTGACCCTGGTGCTGTCTGCGTTATCCAGCACCATGCAGCGAACAAGAGAGGAAAGGAGCGCACGGTGTGGAAAGGAGAGCAGGCATCGAACGACTCGGGCGCTTGCTGTACAAGGGTGGTGTTTCATGCGACAGTTGCAAGTGACTCAGTGGGCTTGCGCAATCGGTTTCCTTGTTCTTATGGGCTGCGCGGCCTACGAGACGACGCCGTCGGGTTCCTTGTATGATCGGCTTGGTGGCGAGGCTGCGATTACGGCTGTGGTCGATGAGTTCGTTGCCAAGGTCGCAGCGGACAACCGGATTAACGGCCGTTTCGCCACCACGGATATTCCGAAGTTGAAGCGTCATCTGGTAGATCAGGTCTGTGCCGCCTCCGGTGGTCCCTGTGTCTACACAGGCCGTGATATGAAGACCACGCATGCCGGTATGCGGCTGACCAACGCCGACTTCGATGCACTTGTGCAGAACCTCGTTGCGGCGCTCGACAAATTCAAAGTGGGCGAGCGGGAGAAGCAGGAGTTGCTAGCTCTCCTGGGTCCCATGCGCAAGGACATCGTCGAAGTACCGTAAGGGCCTTGTTCTGAGATGTCGGTTTTGTCTTAATTTTTCAGGAATAAAATGCGGGCGTTCGCAGTTATTAAAACTAATGAGAGAATAAATCTCCTAGCGAACGCTTGTCTGGTCTCTGGAGTGTAGCGGTGGAACCCTGAGAGATCCTCGATGGATGAGGAGAAAGACCGGCTGTTCGAGGAGTTGGTTCTTCCCTGCCTGGACGCGCTGTACGGATTCGGGTTGCTGCTGACCGGACGGTCGAGCGAAGCCGAGGATCTTGTCCAGGATACGGTCCTAAGAGCCTATCGGTTTTTCCGCCACTATCAGCGGGGGACGAATTGTAAGGCCTGGCTGTTCACTATCATGAAACATATCTTCCTGAACCAGGCGCCCCAACGGGCGCGTGAAGTCCTATGTCCCTACCTGAGTGGTGAGTCGGATGTTCTCTGGGAGGACTTGATGAACCAGGCGCAGGGATCACCTGACCTAAGACATGAGGTCTTTAGTCAGGATATACAAAAGGCGCTCGGACTTCTCCCAAACTCATTCAGGCTCGTGGTGGTCCTGAAGGACGTGGAGGGGTTCAGTTACGACGAGATCGCCAAGTTGCTGGACTGTCCGATGGGAACGGTGATGTCGAGGCTGTCGCGAGGGCGCAACCTTTTAAGGCAGTTTTTACAAGCCTATGGGAATCAGAGCGCAGAGAAGCATATGGAGAGGCGGAACGAAAGGAGGCATACCTAAGCGATGCTAGACTGTCAGACGATGGGCAGGCTGCTGCACCCGTACCTGGATGGTGAGCTGAGCGCCAGGGAGGCATTGGATATCCAGGCTCATCTCGAGAGATGTCCGGACTGTGCGGCGCTCTATCGGAATGAAAAATTGTTTCTCGATTTGCTCAAGGGATCGCTCTCGGTTCCGGTTGCACCAGACGACCTCAGACAGAGGGCCAGGAAGGTCGTGGAGGCCGCTGGCCAGGAAAAACGGTCGAGCAAACTTTTCCGTCTGATGGCAGTTCCCTCTCTGGCCCTCACCGTGGTGGCTCTCTTGGTGATCGGCATTCTCGCTCTGGGAAAGAAGCCGCTCCAGGATCTGGTGGACGTGGCCGTGAACACCCATCAGGGTTATCTCAACGACAATTTCCCGTTGGATATTAAGAGCAGTGACCCTGTCCAGGTCATGCGGTGGTTCGAGAAGCGAATTAATTTCCCCATCGCGCTTGTGCAGGAGCCGGTGAAGAATCTTAGGTTACGAGGGGGACGGCTGGTCGAGTTTCAAGGGAAAAACGCGGTCTTTCTAGCCTATGAGATGGGACAACACCGGCTGTCCCTTTTGATGACCACCGCCGAGGGGGTCGATCTCTCAGGTGCTGAGGGGTTCAATCTTGAACAGACCCGATTTTATCAGTCTGCCAATCATGGCTTTCAGACTCTGAGCTGGACCCAGGAAGGGCTGGCCTACGTTATTGTCTCGGAAAAACAAGAGCTTAATAAGCAGGCGTGCATGGTCTGCCATGGGAAAGACCGGCAGCAGCATATTCCCAAGGAGTTTTTTGACAAGGGAATTTAACCAGTGCAACCCTACATACACCCCTTAGTGGTGAACTCCTTCCCCACATACACTCCTTAGTTTGTTGTTGCCTCGAGTTTCCGACTTGTTCGCATCAGAAATCCTGCCCTAGTTTCCTATCACATCCGTCTCTCTCTTTCTCACCGTAAATCTTAATTCTTCACCGCAAATTCGCTTATTTGATCATGGCTGGAATAGAACGGAGACCGTTTCTGTTTAACCAAACAGAAGTATATGCAGTAACAGGACTCGTCAGATTTGGGGTCTAACTAACGCTGTGTTCAGAAGCGGAAGCAGAGGAAAGAGGAAGGAGGTGATCGAGGCAAAGTCGATTAGGTGGTTCGGACAGGAGCCGAGCCTCTCTCGGGAACAGAAGACCTTTTCGTAGCGTACCATTGACGAGGAGGAAACGATTATGAACGAGAAACAAGACGCTCTGTACCGTCTCATGACGGCGGAGTTGTCACGACGAAATTTCATGAAGATGTCGGCCCTTGCCGGCATCGCGGCCTCGGTGGGTGGGGTGGTGACGTTGGATTTCTTATCGCCCTCCAGCGCACGGGCAGCGAAGCCGTTCAACTTCGCTCTCATGGCAGATCACCACACCATGGGTCCGAAGAACAACTATATGAAGCTGCGGTGTGAGCGGGCTGTCCAGGAAATGAACAAGCTTAATCCTCAGCCCGATTTCATCATGTCGTTGGGCGACCATGTGCATGACGGCTCAGACGAGCAGATGAAATTCTTCGATGAGGTTTTTGCTCCCCTGAAAACTAAGGTCAAGTACATCACCGGAGAGCATGACTGGTACCTCGATATGGGGGAGTCCTATCACAAACATTTCGGCGAGACCACCTATTCCTGGGATCAACACGGGGTTCACTTTATCGCATTGAACACCGTCCATCTCAGGGACTTTTGGACGGCCCGCGGCCTCTCGGCCGATGAGCGGATGGGCATCGCCGGCACTCTCAATCACCCGCTGCCTGGCCCCTTCCATGTTGGCGAGAAGCAGTTGGGGTGGCTCCGGAATGATCTGGCGAAGGTGAAGAAGAGCACGCCGATCATCATCTTCTCCCATTCGCCCCTCTATTACTATTACAAGGCGTGGAACTTCTGGACTGAGGATGCCCCGGAAGTGCACCTCTTGCTGGAGGGATATGAGCAAGTGCAGGTCATTCACGGCCATGTCCATCACATCGTGAAAAACCGGATCGGGAACATTAACTTCGACAGTAGCCTGTCCCTCGGGTGGCCGCATCCTTACCCAACCAGTGGGTTGCCGGCCGGCTCGCCCCAGATGCCTCGCGCCAATCCGGCGAATATCTACGGCGGATTGGGGTGGGAGACGAACCGTGTTGGGGAGGACGGTGGAGTGGATATGAACTACCGCGAATGGTCGCGAGAGAAAGTCTAAGGGGAGAGGGGGTGTAGTCATGAACAAGAAAATCACGCGGGGACGAGTGCTGTTCCTTGCCGTAGCTGGCGCGGCGGTCTTCCTAGTTCCGATGTTGGTGAACGCCCAGCGACAGTCGGATACCCAGACGCTCCCGGGGCTCGCTCACGAGGTCCAGCGGAAGCACGCCCAGAGCGGGGAAATTCTGGATCGGGAGTCAGTGATGAAGGGCGACAGAGAATTGCAGGTCATGATCACGCTAGGGGATCAACTCTGGCATAGTCGGGACCTGCCGATGAGCGGAAACGGGCAGGCGTGCAATATGTGTCACGCGGACGGGGCGGTCACCCATCCGGAGACCTACCCGAAGTTCAAGCCGCAGATCGGGAAGGTCGCATCGGTGCAGGAAATGATGGGTTGGTGCATTTCTATCCCGAACCAGGGCAAGCCATTTCCTTTGGGTAGCAAAGAGATGAATGCGCTTGAAGCGTACATGAACTGGAATAACCGGGGACAAATCATGGAAATAGGGGCGGCGCCCCAATAACTCCGAGGAACATTGGCCAAGCCTGAAATGCCCAATTCTCGTGGGGTAAGGGGGGATGCAATGAGCATGATACGACAGAGTGGCGTACTTGGACGGAACTTGGCCATTGTGGTAGGTGTGGCGGCCGCCTTGGTGATTGCTACCACTCAGGCGGCCGCTTTCCCCGGTGAGACGGCTCAGGATATGATCGAGCGATTTGGGCAACCCTCCCTACCGACTGCTCTGCAATCTCCATCGATCGCCGCGCTTCGGGCTGGGAAACCGAGTTCTGTGCTAGTGGTTTGGTTTCAAGCCAAGGAGTATCAGCCTCTCTCTTTGCCGATGAAGATGGAGGGCCGAGTGGTGGCGTCTTTCAGGTTTGATGGGCCGGTAGTGTTGCGGAAGATTGAACGTGGAGAGCAGGTTGGCACTTGGAGTGACCTCCGTTGCGACTTTGAAAATCTCTTCACCACGCTTTCCGATGTGCAATTCCAGGAATTCCTCACGCTAATGGAGAAAAACTGGTTGATCACCAAGAAGACGCCTCATGTGGATCCCCCTTACACCTTGTACGAGGCGATCTCCCGAGACGGCACGCTGAAGGCTGAATTCTCGTATCGTACGCCAGGCGTTCCGTCGCCGTCGGCTAATGATCCCTACTATGGCGGAAAATTTCCTGACGGCAACGTCTGGATCAGGGTCCAGCGAGCTGGTTAGTCGGAGAGAGATGAGACATGCACGGAGAGCTCCAGGAGCTGAAAAGCCGCATCAGAGAGGCGGAGATGCGCTTCGACAAGATGCGGCAACTGGTGGATGAGACGGGCTACGATTGGGACATGATCGAACTGAAGCGGATGCAACGCGAGCTGGATGATCTGATCAAGCGGTACGAAGACAAGGCCTCCAAGATCACGGGTCGTCCGTATCGCTATTCATCTCAGGATGTGACCCCGCAAATCGGCACACATCCATTCGAGCATCGGGCGGCTGACGAGGATCATGAGCGATGACGTACCACGCGAGTCTCGCGCTCAAAGAGGTGCGGTGCGTCCGATGCGGGCGGCTGCTTCTGAAGTGGCGGATGGCCGGCCTTGGACATATGGAAGTGAAATGTCCTCGATGTCAGCAGATGAACTTCTTGAACTTCGAGGAACCGAAGGCAGGTATTCAAACCATCGCTGAGTCTTAACACAACAACAGGCGCCTGACGGCGCCGAGACTCAGAAGCCCTTTGAGGCTCAGAAGCCCATCCGCGGGGTGAGACCCGTGGATGGGCTTTTTGTTCAGGGACGATTCGACAGAAACGACAGAACGAACGCATGGAGGACAGGTTATGAGAAAACTGCTGCTCTTCTTTATAGTGAGTATTCTGGCATGCCTGCCTGCTGCTCTCTCATGGGCCGCGGAGTTGAACCTGAGCGGGGACTTTCGCGTCCGGGGGTTTTACAACAAAAACCTGACCACCGCGAACAGTTCTCTCAAGGACGATAACGCCTACAATACCGAGCGGTTTATCTTGAACCTGGAGGCCAAGAGCGGGCAGGGGCCCATCAACGTCCAGGGGGTCTTGACCACTGACTTCACGAGTTTTAATGGCACCGGCAATTCCCGGCTTGGTCAGTTTCCCTTTGGCCCCGCCAGCAGTACGGCTGTGACGTGCGGATCCACTAGTACGGTTCCCGGCGGTGGTGCTACTCCCTGTAGCCAGAACACATTCTCGCTCCTTCAAGCCTATCTCAAGGTGAATACCCCCTACGCCAACTTTGCCGTGGGGCGGCAGGTGTTTAAACTGGGGATGGGCTTGATTGTGGCGGATGCCGTGGACGCATTGGTGCTGGACGTTCCCATTGGAGCGTCGGCGAAGTTGACGCTGGGTGACCTCATCATTTTCAACTCAACAAGGTCAGCCGCAAACGGTGGCGTGTTTGTCGGGAACGGGTCGGGGGGCATCACCGGCGCCAACACAGACCTGTACCTGGTCAACCTGAATTGGAAACCGTTGAAGGAAACCAAGGTTGACGTCTTCGCCTCTCTGTACACTGATCGGGGGACAAACTTCATCACCGAAGTGAATCCCGCTCTCCCGGCTTTTCCTGTTCAGGGTGCTGCCAATGCGACGGCCGGTATCTTCGGGATAGCGGCCGAGACGAAACAGGCTCCCATCCATGGGATCTTCGAAGCCGATCTGATCCGAGGAGCGGTGACAACCCCTCTTAGCCCAGGAGGCGAGTTGCTCCAAGGGCACAACATCTTGGCGGGCGCCGACGTGGATGTGGGGCCAGCCAATTTTGGTCTCACCCTTGTGTACAGCTCTGGACAGGATGCCGGCGATGTGACCAGCGGGAAACGGGCCAATATCAATGGCATCAACGGGGACTTCCCGCTGGGAATTATCACGACGAACGTGGGCGCTCGGTCTGCGGCCCCAGTGGATGGTACGTGCCCGAGTTTCACCGGCAGTGGACTGGGCGGCCGGCCTGGCTGCTTCGCTGGCTCCGGCCTGGTCACGGCCAAGTTGGCGGCCAGTTACACACCCCCGACCCTGCCGAAGCTGAATCTGGAGATCGACGTCCTGTATGACAGGGCGAGCCGTCAGCGGCCGATCCAGTCAGCGGCCGCAAGCACTGCGTTCATCAAGGGTGGCGATTATATCGGCACCGAGTTGGATTTCCTCCTTCGGTATGCGATCACGAAAGAAATGAGCTTCACGGCAGGATGGGGGTATATGTTTGCCGGCAACTTCTTTGAAGCGCCGACGGCCGGCACAGTTGCAGGCGCAGGTGGGTGCGCAGGTGGCTGCGCAGTCAACCCAACCACCCGAAATGCCGATAACTTGATGATTGGGGTGCTGGAGCTACGCTATCAGTTCTAAAGGAAAAAGTGCCATGATCACCTCGACGAGTTATCCTCTGACCGGCCACGTTCTCGACATGAGAACCGTTGCGGGGACTGCTGTGGTCACGATTAGGGTGGGAGAGAGCCCAATTCTTGTGGTCTTAGATGACGAGAAGCCCGATGTTCCCCTTTCTTCCGGAGAAGAAGTGAGTCTCCATATTGAGTCTGAGCAGGTGCATATCCAGAGGAGAGGGGAGAACGCAGGGCCTTCGATCACGGGAGGGCTTATCTGGGTCAGTTGATTATTGTCTTTGGATCTTGTGGGAGACCCCGGGCGCTTCGAGTGTGACCCGGCCCGCGGCCTTCCGGGGGAAAGCGGGTTACCTCACCCGCATGGGGCCGGCCGTTCCGTGGGCCTAACGACATCCAGAAGGGGATGACCCTCCTTGCCTTCTGGATGTTGTGCTGTGCCAGGAGTAGCCCCTCCTACGGCCTGACGAACGACCGGCTCCTCCCCTTTTTGGATGAAGAAAAGCCGAATCTCCCGGCTCTTTTCGCGTAACGTCTGCGCTGCTCAGCAGACTAACCGCAAGAGCCCAAACGACCCACCTTTTCTATGGAGGTTACTATGAACCGAGTGATACTGATTGCGCTGATGCTGGTGGCCCTTTTATCCGGGATAAACCTGTTTAACGGTGTGGCGGTTGCAGCCGAAGAACGTGAACGGCCGTCCCAAACACTGTTCGGAGAAGGTTATAAACTCCTGTATCAGCAGGACCAGCAAATGATGCATGAGATGATGGAGACACTTCAGGACATGATGGGTACGATGAAAGAGATGGCCAAAGGCGCCGATAAAGAGAAGATCACTAAGCGGATGGAACGCATGGACGCCCTCATGAAGGAGCATGCGAAGCGAGCCTCTGAGACTCTGTTCGGGGAAGGCTACGCGCAGCTCTATCAGAAAGATCGGGCGATGGTCCATGAAATGATGGAGATGATGCAGGAGATGATGGGGATGATGAAGGGGATGGCTCAGGATACGGGGATGAAAGGAAAGGTCGGCAAGCGGATGGAACGCATGGACAAACTGATGAAGGAGCATAGCGAAGCGCCGCTGAAAGCGATCTTCGGAACGGGGTACCCCTTCCAGCCACAATGAAAGCGCACTATGCTATAATCCGTCCCTTCGTACCAAGAGATCTAGGGTGAATCAGGGTCTGTGAGAAGACGTTATATTATTCTGGTTGGATTGACGGCTGCTGTAGTGACCGGTCTGTCAGGTTGTGGCTGGTTCGGAACAGCCTCGCGGACAGTGTACCAAGACGATACGCTTCGTGTCTTTCTGGAAGTTGACCCAACGGTGACCTCGGGCCGGTCTGTGTCGAACGACCACCCGGTCAGCCTTGAAACCACGCAGCTATCGTTGCTGCTTAAAGGTGTGGAGGTGGAACGGCCGCCGGGTTTGCTGAAGTCCCTTGTCTTTGGGCCGACGCGGGAGGCAGCGTTCAGTAAAGACGAGATCATGTCCTTGGCGCCACAGCTCAAAGAAGCCTTCGTCCGAGCCACTCCGAAGGAGCGGGTCTCGTTTGCCCTCATGCGGTCATCCTCCGCGCAGGGATCGGATTTAACGACGGGGGCCGTCTGGGTTCGGGGACGTGAGTTTCATTTCGTCCTCAATCGCTATCGGAGTCCTACGGACAAAAAGTGGGCCGGCATACCAGGCCCCTACGACTCGGCTTTCGCTCGTGGCAAGCTGACTCCTCCGGAAGTCCGACCTGATTTCACGGTGCTGTTTTCCCTCGAGAGTTATGTGATCAAGCAGGAGCCGGGTCTCGCGACCGAGATGTTTGCCTCACCAGAGACGGAGTTGGTGATCGACTATCAGCGGTTCTTTGCGGACGCGAGGAAAGCACCCGAAAAAACGATGGTTGCCGCTCCGGCCGAGGACAGACGGGGCGCGATGGGAAGCAGTGTGACCGCTGTGGCTCCGGCGGGAGAGGGAGGCGTGCCAGATCGTTCCGATCGCCTGGCCGAATCCCAGTCCGCCGTGCGAGCGTTGACCGATCGGGTGAATAGGCTCGAGAGCCAGGTGACCGATTTGCTTGACATTGTGAAGCGGCTCACCGTTTCACTTGAGGAAGCGCGGAAGTCACTAGCCGAGAAGGACAAGGAGATCCGAACACTCCAGTCCGCGCCCGGCGCGCCGAAATAGACGATGATCCGGCGGGTGGTTTTCATCGCCGTGCTGATTGGGGCTTTCGTCGAGGCCGGTCCGTTAGTTGTCTGGGCCAGCGACGTCACCGTCACAGTGCACAAACAAGTCATGGCCCCCACAATGGAGCTGAATCCGGAGAAGGTCACGGTGCAGATAGGCGATACGGTCACCTGGGAGAATTTAACCGGGCAGGGCATCAAGGTCACACCGGATTGGGACGAGACGCAGCCGCTTCCGCCCTTCATTCGACCGGGAGGGACAGTCCACCTCCGGTTTGATCAAGCCGGGACCTACCGGTATTCCATCTTCACCGCCACCGATCGGTTTGAAGAGGACCGGATACCAACCACAGTGCACGGTTTCATTCAGGTTCAACCTCCGGCGCCTTAACATCAGACCAAAGACCAAATGTCCAGATTCAAGACGCGGATGGGAGTTATACTTCTCGTGCTCCTTTCACAAAGCGCGTTCGCCCGCGCTGATCACATCCAAGTTCCGCCCTACCGCGGAATGGAGACGACCGAATCCCGAACCGTCACGACTAACCCACTCTCAGGCATGCTCGTCTATCGCGTCGAATACAAAGGCGACCTGGCTGTGGCCTACCGGATTTGTTACGAGCAGGAGGAGCGCTTTCCATTCGCCATTGCGGACTTTGCTCACGATGCTTTGTATCTCGACCGCGACCGGGACGGTCATGTGGACGAGGTGATCGCGCCGGCACACTTGGCGAATCGCAGTCTTACCGACGATCTTCCCCGCTGCCCTCCCAAGCCGCAAACGCCATAGTCAAACCCAGCCGGGTTTCATTTCTCTTTGCACGATTATTTTTCAAGGCAAGGGCGCACTTGTGTAGGCCTTCCGGTCAAGGCCTAAATTTATTTTCGTGGCCTCTTGACACGCCAATTTAAGTTATGTTATCAAATAGTATCTAAAACTAGATAGGGTTAAGATGAGACAGACAAAGCAACGGATCAGAGAGCTGTTCATGGCCAAGGGTCTCAAACTGACCCCGCAGCGGTGCGCCATCTACGAGATGTTGACTGCGAGGACCGATCACCCGACGGCCGAGGATATCTATCGCACCGTTAAGCGGACCTACCCGATGATCTCGCAAAACACGGTGTATTACACGCTCTCGACCTTGAAAGAGGCCGGACTCATTTCGGAAGTCAATTTGGGGCATGAGCACGCCAGGTTTGATGCGAATATGGACCGGCATCATCATTTGGTTTGTGTGTCCTGTCAGGAGATTAATGATCTGTACGATGGGACTCTGGATCGTCTTTCGATGTCTTCGAAAAAGGGACGACAGTACACGATCCTGGGCCATCGGGTTGAGTTCTATGGATACTGTAAACGATGTCAGGAAAAGAATAAGGGCTCCTCGCGACCGGAGGGGCGCAGTCGGAAAGTTGTTCAATAATCAACAGGAGGTATTGTGATGGGTAAGAGCTTGAAGGGAACTAAGAGCTTTGAAAATCTGAAAGAGGCGTTTGCCGGCGAGTCGCAGGCCAATCGCCGCTACCTCTACTTTGCGCGCCGGGCCGACATCGAGGGGTATCCGGATGTGGGTGGCCTATTCCGAGACACCTCGGAGGCGGAGACTGGCCACGCCTTCGGGCATTTGGACTTTCTCAAGGAAGTCGGTGATCCGGTGACGGGAGTGCCGATCGGCAATACCGACGCGAATCTGAAGTCCGCGATCGAAGGGGAGACCTACGAGTACACGCAAATGTACCCCGGCATGGCAAAGACCGCGCGTGAGGAAGGCTTCGTGGAGTTAGGGGAGTGGTTTGAGACCCTCGCGAAGGCGGAGCGGTCGCATGCGAATCGCTTCACCAAGGGGCTTGATGGGCTCAAGCTGTAATTCTGATTGTCGTCACAGTCGAGAGGGACTTGTCACGGGGGCAGATCTGGACATGACGGGTCGCCCCCATACCGTCATGAACCATGAAGGGTATTGATCTTATTGCGCCTACGCTCGAGCGTTCCGCCGTCGTCCAGGAGACCTTGCGCATCTTTGAAGTCTGCGACGGTTGTCGGCGGTGTTTTAATCTCTGTCCGTCCTTTAACACGCTCTTCGAGCGAATTGACGCCGGCGACAGCGACCTGAGCAAACTGGCGTCGCACGATTTTGAGCAGGTCGCCGATGAGTGCTACTACTGCAAGCTCTGCTATAACCATTGCCCGTACACTCCCCCGCACCAGTACGAGATCGATTTCCCGAGGCTCATGGTCGGGTGGAAGAAGCTCCAGGCTCAGGAGGGGAAAGCCCGCTGGCGGGACCGGCTGCTCGTTCGGACCGACTGGATTGGCAAGCTCGGCACGCTCCTGGCCCCGCTCGCGAACTGGGCCAACGCGCAATCGTGGTTCCGCGGGATCCTGCACCGGATCGTCGGCATTCATCGCGACCGGCAGTTGGTGAGGTTCCAAGAAGAGACCTTTCCGCACTGGTTAAAGCGCACGCGCGAAAGTCGGCGGGCCGCGCGGGACGAGGCGAAGAGCGCCCCGACCGCGCGCGCGGTCCTATTCTCCACCTGCCTGGTCGATTACCATTCGGTGGAAGTGGGACAGGCGACGGTGGCGGTCCTGGAGAAGAACGGAGTCGAGGTCGTCAGGCCCGAGCAGCAGTGCTGCGGGATGCCGCTCTTCGATACTGGGGACATCCCGGGGATTCTGAAGAAGGCGCAGGCCAACGTGGCGACGCTCAAGTCCTGGGTGGACAGGGGGTATGACATCATCGCGCCAGTGCCGAGCTGCAGCCTGATGCTCAAGCGCGAATACCCGCATCTTCTCCAGACCGAGGATGCCAAGCTGGTGGCGTCTCATACCTTCGACGTCTGCGAGTACCTCATGAAGCTGAAGAAGCAGGGCAAGCTCGACACCAACTTCCCCAACCGTCCTGGGAAGATCGCCTATCAGATTCCCTGCCACCTCCGTGACCAGAACATCGGCTTCAAATCAAAGGAACTGATGGAACTCACCGGGGCCTCGGTCGAGGTGATCGAGCGGTGCTCCGGGCACGACGGGACCTGGGGAGTCAAGGTCGAGTTCTTCGATCTGTCGATGAAGATCGCGGCGAAAGCGGTCCGGGAGGTGGAAGCCGTTCAAGCGGATTTGGTCGTGTCCGATTGTCCTCTGTCGGGAGTCCAACTCACGCAGGCCGGCGGCGGGAAGCCGACTCTGCACCCGATCGAAGTCATCAAGTGGGCCTATGGGCTCTGAACATTTATGAAGCCGTTGACACTGAAAGACGTGCTGCCGCTCGAGGAGTACGAGCGCGAGCGAGACACCTTTCGCCAATGCATCATCAACCTGAAGCAGTGGCGCCGAATCTCGGTCGGCGATCGGATCACCCTCGTATTCGAGAACCGGGATACCGTCCTGTTCCAGATCCAAGAGATGATCAGGGCCGAGCGGATCCTCGCTCCGGAGCGCATCCGCGAAGAGATGGAAAGCTATAACGAACAAATCCCAGGGCCCAGTGAGCTGAGCGCGACCCTACTGATCGAGGTGACCGATCCGGCGAAGGTCAAAGAGGTCCTCGACGGTCTGAAGGGCATTGACCGAGGTGCCACGGTTGCGCTTCGTGTAGGGACGCACTTCCTCTACGGGGCATTTGAGCAAGGGCGAAGCAAAGAGGACAAAATCAGCGCCGTGCACTATGTCCGTTTTCGGGTTCCGGAACCGGTGAAGGCTGAGATGCGGAACCTGCAAATCCCGATGGAGATAGTGATCGACCATCCCAGTTATAAGGCCAGTGCGAAGATCCCTGATGCGACACGATTTTCGCTCTTGAATGATCTTAGCTTGGATTAGGGTGGCGCTTCTGCGATGAACCCGGCTCGGACTTTCGGCCCGGCTCTAGCTGCTGGCTACTGGGCCAACCACATCGTGTACTGGATCGGGCCGTTGCTGGGCGGGGTGCTGGCTGGCCTCGTCTATGGGCGGTTCCTGATCAAGCCATAGGGGCTGGTGTAGGGTAGGAGGCCGGCGTGATGCACAAATTTGTGCCCTACTGCACCGATTTTAGGTCTTAAAACAGGGTCTTGAAGGAGGAGCACAGCCGGGTCAGCCAAGGCTCAGGAAACACCTTCTGCGTGTTCTTTCGGGCAACTTCACAGATGGCGGCTGAGGACACCGTATAGAAGCCCCCTGCCGATTCCGCAAAGCGCCGCATCACTTCGGCTTCCTCCAACGACAGGCAGCGGGCGTAGGCTTTTACGTAAGATTTCGCGATGACTTCGGCCCGGGGAAGCTGGCTGAAGTCATTTTGTTCGACTGCTTGGAGGTACCGCGGATCAATGCGTGTGGACTTGGCAATATCCTCCAGGCTGACCCCCTTCTGAGTGCGCATATGGCACAAGTACTGGCCGAG
>JACXTT010008959.1_pt1 | contig 13760 bp, 11 predicted proteins | sample 9270951 | NCBI WGS metagenome assembly JACXTT01 (sample SAMN15532306, study PRJNA645909) | rock metagenome | isolation source: weathered quartz diorite | place: Puerto Rico | collected 2017-06-21 | reverse complement strand
ACTTTCCCACTACAACGGGTGCGTTCCAATCTACTTCAGGAGGTAATTTAGGAAGCCACCAGGATGGTGTGTTGCTCAAACTCAAACCCGATCTTTCAGATATTATTTTCTCTACCAGGATCGGAGGCAGTAATGATGATGCAGCATTTGTGCTGGCAATCAGTCCGCTGACCGGGGACCTGTATGTAGGTGGTGCCACTGCCAGCAATGATTTCCCCGGTGATAAAACGGGTACCATTTCCAGCAGTTTTAACCAGGGTATTTGTGATGGGTTTGTGGCCCGTTTTCGTAATGATGGAACTTTTGTAAAGAGCACTTATATCGGCACATCGGGTAACGACATGTTGTATGGCATCCAGTTTGATAAATTCGGGTTTCCATATGTCATGGGCACTACTACCGGTTCCTGGCCTATTAAGAAGCCTGCGAATGCCAGCAGTTTTTTCTCGCAGAACAATGGCAAACAATACATCAGTAAACTGATGCCCGACTTGTCGGACTTTGTATATTCAACCGTATTCGGTACCAATACTTCCAACCCTAATATTTCACCGGTAGCCTTCCTGGTAGACCGTTGTGAAAACGTGTACCTCTCCGGATGGGGCGGCGGTATTGATGCGAACAGGAATGATTTTCCGAACGCCGGTACCGTGGGACTGCCTGTTATCGGAGGCGGGCAAACGGTAACAGACGGATCAGATTTTTATTTCTTTGTATTGGAACGGGATGCCAAATCGCAACTCTTTGGCAGCTTCTTTGGCCAGCAAGGCGGTTCTGTTGGTGAGCACGTGGATGGCGGTACCAGTCGTTTTGACCGCAACGGAATTATTTACCAGGCCATCTGTGCCAACTGCGGCGGTGGTGCGCGCTTCCCTACTACCAGTGGTGTATGGGCGCCCAATAATGGCGCCGCACCATCGGGATGTAACCTGGCGATGGTAAAGATCGCTTTCAATTTGGCCGGAGTAGAAGCAGGCATACAGGCTTCTATTGGCGGCAGGCTCAGGGATACGGCAGGCTGTGTGCCGCTCACTGCAGACTTTCGCGATACACTGGCCATGGGTAAAACCTATGTATGGGATTTTGGCGATGGTACGCCACCGGTGACCACCGGCGCTCCCAATACTTCGCATACATTCAGCCTGGTGGGAAATTACCGGGTGAAGCTTACGACTGTTGATTCTTCCGCCTGTAATGTTTCGGACAGTTCGTTTGTGATCATGCGGGTACGAAGCGATGAAGTGAAGATGTCTTTCGCCAATCGTAAACTACCGCCCTGTACTTCTTTACAATACGAGTTCGATAATACATCCATTGCGCCTTTGGGTAAGCCATTGCAGAACCAGAGCTTCTTGTGGATGTTCGGAGACAGTACCACACAACTGGCAGGTACAGGTAAAGTGGTGCACAGTTACAAAGCAACCGGTACTTATACCATTAAGCTGGTATTGGTAGACACCAGTTATTGTAATTACGACGATACGGTTTCGATGCAGATCAGGATCACCGATAACCTCAAGGCACAGTTTGTAACACCGGCATTGGGTTGTGCGCCTTATACGGCGGTGTTTGATAATACTTCATTGGGCGGACAACAATTCAGCTGGGATTTTGGCGATGGCACCACTTCAACGGCTACCAATCCCACGCATATATACAGCAATGTAGGAAACTACCTGGTGAAGTTGAAAGCAACAGACAGCAGTACCTGTAATATCCAGGATTCTACTTCCTTTACTATTACGGTGAGCCCCAAACCACAGGCAGGCTTCAGCTATTCACCGGAGCCTACCTTACCTAATACGGCGGTTACGTTTACCAACAGTTCACTGGGTGGTACGCGTTACAAATGGATATTCGATGACGGAGATACGCTGGCCACTTTGCGAAGAGATACCACTGTTGCACACCTGTACAATTATTCGGGTAAGTTCAATACCTGTCTTGTTGCATACAATGATGCAGGATGTACCGATACAACCTGCCAGGCCATTACCATTACCATCATCCCCGGAATGGATGTACCCAATGCATTTTCACCCAATGGTGATGGCGTTAATGATAAGATTTATGTACGCGGATTTGGGATTGCCAAAATGGTATGGCGTATTTACAATCGATGGGGCGTGCTGGTATATGTGGGTACCGATAAAGATGAAGGATGGGACGGACGATACAAAGGTGTGCTGCAGCCACAGGATGTATATCATTATACCGTACTGGTTGAATTTGCCGATGGAACCAAAACCAGTAAGAAAGGCGACATTACATTACTCAGATAATAACGGATATGCGGGAACGAATCAAGATAATAGTATGTTGTATGATGCTGCTGGCCGGGCGAACGGCTGGTGCACAGGACCTGCATTTCTCGCAGTACTTTAATACGCCATTGCTCATCAACCCGGCCAATACAGGGTTTAACCCCGATTACGATTACCGGCTGGGAATCAATTACCGCAATCAATGGGCATCTGTAGGCAACCCGTATAAAACCATGAGCGCCTGGGGCGATGTGAAACTGTTTCGCGACCGATTTGAAAGCGGTTGGATGGGCATCGGCGGATCGCTGATGAAAGATGTAGCCGGCAGTGGCAACCTGAGTGCTACGCATGCTACGGCTACCATTGCTTACCACCAGATGCTGGGTTATAACAGTTTATTGAGTGGCGGCTTTGGACTGGCGTACGTGAACAAGCGGGTAGATGCGACCAAACTTACATTTGATGACCAATGGAACGGAAAATTTTTCGACGTCACCATTCCTTCCAATGAACCATTTGCGAATACCAGCGTGTCTTATCTCGATCTGCAAATGGGACTCAACTATGCTTATTTCGCATCTGATAATTTTTATTTCAATGCCGGTGTGAGCATCATGCACATCAACCGGCCAAGAGAAAGTTTCTTCGATCCAACTGTTTCCAATGCAAGTATTGACAGGCGTTATACCGGGTTCATCAATGCAAGTATCAAATTACAGGATTTGTGGATTGTGAATCCGAATGTTTATGTGAGCAAGATGGGAACGGCCTGGGAAACCGTACTGGGTTTCAATGCCAACAGGAACCTCAGCGGCGATGGAGAAAAGCAAATGATAATCGGATTATACTATCGGCACAATGATGCCATCATTCCCATGCTGGGTTATGAAGTAAATGACCTGAAGATCATTGCCAGTTACGATGCTACGATCTCTTCTTTGCGTAACCTCAACGGGGGCAGAGGAGCGTATGAAATATCACTCGTCAAAAGCGGTGTATTCAGCTCCTCTGCCGGAAGATCGGTGAAATGCCCGACCGTCAGGTTCTGAATTATACCGATGCAGTGCCTTCCGCATCGCTGCTGATGCTGAAATCTTCTTTGTCGAGATACTTCTGGTATTTATCGTTCACTTCTTTTGGCTGCTCCTTACCGTTGATGATAAGCTTTTTATTTTTGATCTCTATTTTGTAGCCTTTCTTTTTATCAATGAGTCCGTCTTTTTCCAACTGATTTGTAAAAGCTTTCATCTCCGCCAGTTCTTTTTTTGCTTTCTCTATGCCCACCCTTGCTTTTGAGAGACCTTCGGTTACATCACGGCTGATCTTGTCGGCATCAATATGAGCCATGATTTTCTGTGACTGGAGATTTTCCTGCACTTTATTCAGTTCTTTCTGGATTTTTTTCATATCCACTTCCTGCAAATGCACCTGGGCTTCGTGCATGGCTTTGTCCACTTCTGCTTTTGTCTTTTGCCAGTCGATCTGTTTCAGTGATGCCTGAACTTCTTTATTGATCTTTTCATAATCGATCTTGTTTATCTGCTCCATGGCTTGTTTGAGCTCTATCTGCATTTTGCTGAGATCAATTTTGAGGTTCTTGTCCAGGTCAACCATGGCTTTATCCAGTTCAGTCATGGCTTTGTCGAGATCAGCCTGATTGTAATTGCGGTTGTTGGAGTGATTTCTTTTCCCGGGCTGGGTGGTGTCGCCCGATTGACTGACCTCATAAAAATAGGCAGGCATCACCAGTTCAGGCAATGTCCAGGAACTGAGCATTACAACGCCCAATGTAAGGCCGGCCCAAAGGGGCCAATGGATAGATTTTGTTTGTTTCATACGATGGTGTTTATTGATAAACGAATTATTTCGTAGTAAATATACGATGACATTCGTATTATCATTTGCCGTTGGTCATATTATATAAATTTTAACAATTAACACTTAGTGAAGCTTAATATCTATCTTGCACACTTTCAATACGTACTTATGAAATACCTGCCACTGAAACCTGCTATTTTCATCTACAACCGGGAAAGATTTACCAAACAATTACTGCCCAACAGTATTGCCATTTTTGTGAGCAACGACGAATGGCCGTCCAACGGAGACGCCTTGCATGGTTTCAAGCAGAACAGCGACCTTTTCTGGCTCACGGGGATCGTACAGGAAGATTCCATGGTGATCCTCTATCCCGACAATCCCGATCCCAAATACCGTGAAGTGCTGGTGTTGGTTCGTCCCAATGAACTTAAAGAGAAATGGGATGGCAAACGCCTGCGTGCAGCGGAAGCGACGGCCATTTCGGGTATTTCCACCGTATTGTGGGTTGACAGCCTGGATGCTGTATTACAAACCTGGGTTCACCTGGCCGACCATATTTATCTCGACAGCAACGAGAACGACCGCAAGGCCTCGCTCGTCAGGAGTCGCGAATACCGCTTCATTGATGAAATGAAAGCGCGTTACCCCTTGCACCAGTACCACCGTGCCGCCAGGATCATGAAAGAGTTGCGGGCCATCAAAACAAAAGAAGAAGTAGAGGTATTGCAGCAAGCCATCGATATCACCGACACCACTTTCCGCCGCCTGCTGAAATTCATTCGTCCGGGTGTGATGGAATACGAAATAGAAGCAGAGATATGGCATAGTTTCCTGAGCAATCGTGCTACGGGACCTGCTTACGGCAGCATCATTGCCAGTGGTGACCGTGCCCGTACACTGCATTATGTTTCCAATAACCAGGAATGCAAGGATGGTGAGTTGATATTGATGGATTTTGGCGCTGAATATGGAGGTTATTGTGCCGATCTTACCCGCACCATCCCGGTGAATGGTAAATTCACCAGGCGCCAGAAGACGGTATATAATGCCTGTCTGAACATACACAACTATTGCAAGACGATTTTAAAACCCGGCATTTCTGTAGTGGATTATACCGATAAAGTAGGAGAGAAAGCCACTGAAGAATTCCTGAAGATCGGGTTACTGCGTAAAAGTGACGTCAAGAACGAAGACCCTGAGAACCGCGCTTATCGCAAATACCTGTATCATGGTATTTCGCACCACCTGGGCATCGACGTGCACGACCTGGGTACCCGCACGGCGCCACTGAAAGCAGGGATGTTGTTGACCATTGAGCCGGGTATTTACATTGAAGAAGAGCAAATGGGCGTGCGCATTGAAAACAATGTATGGCTGACTAAGTCGGGTAATACCGACTTGATGAAAAATATTCCGATCACGACAGATGATATAGAAGCATTGATGAAAAAATGAAGCAGATCCCCAACCTCTTTACGTTACTCAATCTCCTGTTCGGCTGCCTTGCGATCGTATGCATTATGCAAACAGGTCTTACGGCAGTTCCACAGCAGGGCGGAGATGACCTGGTCATGCTCCCCGAACGCATTTATATGGCCAGCTTATTCATTGCACTGGCTGCGCTGATTGATTTTTTTGATGGGTTCACCGCCAGGCTGCTTAAAGTACCTTCTGAAATAGGCAAGCAGCTTGATTCGCTGGCAGATGTAGTGAGTTTTGGCGTGGCACCGGGATTGATCGCTTACCAGTTCCTTCGTTTGTGTTATGCGCAGCAGGAGAACGGACTGGACATCAGCTCCCTTTGGTTATTGCCTGCATTTGTACTGCCTTGCGCCGGGGCTTACCGGCTGGCACGCTTCAATATTGATACTACCCAACGCAATGGCTTCGCGGGTGTACCCATTCCCGCCGCAGGGTTACTGGTAGCTTCTTTTCCATTGATTTATTGGAATACCAGTCAGTTTTGGGTGGTGAAACTCTTACTGAACAAATGGTTCTGGTACCTGCTCATAGCGGTCATCAGCTATCTCATGGTATCAACCCTGCCCATGATGGCGTTGAAATTCAAAAAACTAAGCTTTAAAAAGCTATGGCCTTTCATCTTACTGGCGGTCATTGCTATAACAGGTGCCTTGGTTATCGGCTGGTTGGCAGTTCCGGTAACGTTTATTGCGTATGTAATTTTATCTTTGTCGCTCAAACAACAGGAATCATGACTTATAACGTGCAGATCAAAGTAATGCCTTTGAAAGATTTATTGGATCCCCAGGGTAAAGCCGTATTGGGCGGTTTACAGAACCTGGGCCTCGGAAACGTAGCCGATGTAAGGGTAGGCAAGCACATTACTTTACAGATCAATGCAGATAGTGAAGCTGCTGCCAAACAGATCGCCGATGAAGCCAGTAAAAAGCTGCTGGCCAACCCGGTGATGGAGTTTTATGAAATAGAATTCGTGAATTAAATTTCCGGATGCTGTATCTTGTACCCACGCCTCTTGGCAATTTGAAGGACATCACACTGCGGGCACTGGAAGTGCTGAAACAGGTAGATGTGATCCTCTGTGAGGATACGCGTACTTCTTCGAAACTGCTGCAGCATTACCAGGTACACAAACCTTTATCACCCTACCACCAACACAACGAACACAAGATCGTTGAACACCTGACGGAACAGATGCGTTCCGGCAAGACCTTTGCATTGATCACCGATGCGGGCACGCCGGGCATATCCGATCCGGCTTTCCTGTTGGTACGGCAATGCATCAGGGAGGGCATCAAAGTAGAATGCTTACCGGGCGCAACGGCTTTTGTACCGGCATTGGTGAATAGTGGTATTCCCACCAACCGTTTTGTATTTGAAGGATTCCTGCCGCTGAAAAAAGGGAGGCAAACCCTGCTGAAACAATTGGTACTGGAAGAACGTACCATGGTCTTTTATGAAAGCCCCATGCGGCTGGTGAAAACACTGGAAGAATTGATCACTTATTTCGGCCCCGACAGGCTTTGCGCTGTCAGTCGTGAACTGACCAAATTATTCGAAGAAAATGCCAGGGGTACCTTGCAGGAACTCTGTGAACATTTTAAATCGAAACCCGTTAAAGGCGAGATTGTGATCGTACTTGCTGGTACAGAAGCGTAGAAGGCCTACATTTACCCTCCCAAAAGATCAACCGACTATGGAAAGGAATTTACTTCGTGCGGCATTATTGCTGTTCCTGGTATTACAGTTAGATGCATCAATGGCCCAGCCCAATCGCTGGCAGCAGCGCATCAAATACAATATCAATGTTCAGATGAATGTTGAGACCAACCGGTTTACTGGTCGTGAAAAGATCGATTACTGGAATAATTCACCTGATACCCTTACCCGTATATTCTTTCACTTGTATTGGAATGCCTTTCAACCCAATAGTAGTATGGATGTACGTAGCCGTGAGTTGGGAAGGACAATGATTGCCGAACCCAAGAAAGATTTTGACGGGCGCGATTGGGACCAGCGCGTTAAAGACCGCATCAGTAAACTGAAGCCAGATGAGATTGGCTACCAACGGGTGACTTCCATTAAAATCAACGGTGCAGAACAAACAACCAAAGAGCACGAAACCATCCTGGAAGTAAAACTGAACAAACCCATTTTGCCGGGTAGTAAAACAGAGATAGAAGTTGGTTTTGAAGCACAGGTGCCGCTCCAGATACGTCGCTCGGGCCGCGATAACAAAGAAGGTATCCGGTACAGCATGAGCCAGTGGTATCCGAAGATGGTGGAATATGATTACCAGGGATGGAATCCCAACCCTTATATCGCGCGTGAATTTTATGGTGTATGGGGCGATTATGATGTGCACATCACCATCGATAAAAATTATTTTGTAACTGCTGGCGGTGATTTGCTCAACGCAAATGAAATAGGAAGAGGGTACGAAGCAAGCGGCGCCAAGCCTGTTGCTACAGCCGGTAATACCGTAACCTGGAACTGGCAGGCCAATAACGTACATGATTTTGTGTGGGCCGCAGATCCACAATACAAAATGATTACTCGCAAGCCGGTCAATGGTCCATTGATCAGGGTCGTATACAAAGCAGTGGATTCACTGGAAGACCGCTGGCAGAAAATGGCTGATACAGCGGCATTGGCTTATCCCATCATAGGCAAGACTTTCGGTGCGTATCCGTATAAGACCTATACATTTATCCAGGGGGGAGATGGTGGCATGGAATATCCAATGGCCACGCTCATCAAAAATGCCAGCGTGGGCACGGCTTTGCACGAATGGATGCACAGCTGGTACCAGATGATGATGGGAACGAATGAATCCTTGTATCCCTGGATGGATGAAGGGTTTACCGATTATTCCAGCACGCGCGTATTATCAACGCTGCGTAATAAAGAAGGATTCTGGTATGAAGCAGCATATAAAAGTTATTTCAACCTGGCCAAAAGCGGGTACGAAGAACCGGCGTCTACCCATTCCGATCATTACAATACCAATTATGCGTACGGTGCTGCTGCATACAGTAAGGGAGCGGTATTCCTTTCGCAACTGGGATATATAGTAGGAGATAGTGTGCGTGATAAAATACTACTGGCCTATTATAAAGACTGGCATTTCAAACATCCCAATCCCAATGATTTCATGCGTGAAGCAGAGAAGGTGAGTGGCATTGAACTCAACTGGTTTAAAGAATACTGGATCTATACCACCAAGACCATCGATTATGCGGTGGGCGATATTGACCTGGTGAATGGCAAAACACAGGTGATGCTGCATCGCATAGGTAAAATGCCGATGCCGGTGGATGTGCTGATCACTTATAAAGATGGAACACAGGAAGCGCATACCATTCCGCTGGATCTGATGTATGGCAGTAAGTCACCTGAAAATCGCATGCCGGTGATTACCGATCCGGAATGGCGCTGGACGCATCCGAATTATGCATTGACGATCAAGGGAAGTATCCAAAACCTGAAATCAATAGAAATAGATCCTTCCCAACGCATGGCCGATGTGAACAGGAACAACAATAAGCTGGTGATTCCGGACTAAATATTATTTCGTCGCGTGTAAAATATACTTGCCTTCAAAATAAGGCTCCGGGAAAATCTTGTCCACTGGCATCATCCGGGGCCTTAAACGGCTTTCAGAAATTTCCTGTGCCAGGTCACCTCCTTTGAGGCAGATGAGTCCGTTGGCAATATCCTGGCTGTTCCCTTTTCGGATCAAAGGGGCGCTCCATTGCCAAAGATCTTTCAACGGCGCTACGGCACGCGAAACGGCAAAGTGAAATTTCCGGTTCTTGATGTCTTCGGCGCGTGTATGTTGTGTGGTGATGTTCTGAAGACCCGTGGCTTCGGCAACAGCCTCCACTACTTTTAATTTCTTGGCGATACTGTCTACCAGGTGAAATTTTACTTGCGGAAAAAAAATAGCCAGGGGTACGCCGGGGAAACCACCGCCGCAACCAATATCAATTACTTCAGTACCCGATTGCCAGTTGGCAATAGCGGCAATACTCAGTGAATGCAATACATGGTGCAGGTAAATACTGTCGATGTCTTTCCGAGATATCACATTGATCTTGCTATTCCATTCCTTGTACAATTCTTCCAGCGCAGCCAGCTGCCGCAACTGCACTTCGTTGAAATCATCGAAGTATTGTAAGATCAGTTCCAGTTTTTGCGGGGCGCTTTCCATATGGCAGGTAAGGTGAAAATATAATAGAAGAACATCCAGATATCCATGAAGAGAAACCAGGGCCAGAGATCGGCTTCATTCAGTTTTTTCATCCCCTTGTAGAATACAATACCCTGGATGATGAAACGAACCCCATATACAGCCAGTGCCATCCACCAAATGGGTGAGAGCAAGGTAATGGCCAGTAAAGGATAGATGAAAAACAGTGTCAGAGAATACAGGCCCAGCCATCTTTTATGAGCGCCGCGGTAATATTTGCTGGTGGTATAATGACGGTATTTCTGCGACATCCAGTCATTCCAGTTCGTTTTAGGCTCACTCAATGTATGCGATGCCGGATCGATACAAATGGCCGTATTGGTTGCATTGGCAACCTGGTTGATGAAAAGATCATCATCACCGCTGGGTATTTGGTTGATGGATGAAAAACCTTTGTTGCGTATGAAAACATCTTTTTTATAACTGAGGTTACGGCCAACGCCCATATAAGGTTTGCCCGCCAGTGCATAAGAAAGGTATTGCAGGGCGGTATGGAAGGTTTCAAAACGGATGAGCTTGTTGAGCAGGCCCGGCTTTTTATGATAAGCGCCATAACCCAGTACAATTTCCACCTGTTCGTCGTAACTGTCCTGCATCTGTTGTATCCAGAATTCGCTGGCCGGTACGCAGTCGGCATCGGTAAGCAATACGATCTCGTATTTGGCACTGCGAATACCCATAGACAGTGGGAATTTCTTGCCGCTGATCATTTTGGCTTCCTGGGTGAGGGATAGATAATTAATGTTCTTGAAGGATTTCTTGAACTCATCCACCAGGTACTTGGTATCATCTGTTGAATTATCGTTTACCAGCACTATTTCAAAACTGGTCTTATAATCCTGTACCAATATACCGGGCAATGTCTTAACCAGGTTATGGGCCTCATCGCGCGCGCATACAATAATGGATACGGGGTGTTCGATGCTGAGGGATCGGGTTGGTTCTGTATAAAAAGCAAGTCTGCGGAAAAAGAAGAGATAGTAAAAAACCTGAATGGCGATCACTGCACAGAACAGGTAGAAGGCAATGTCCCAGGTCAGCGGCGGTATAGTCATGCGGCAAAAATAAAGCTTTCAACTTATTTTTGCTCCCTATGGCAGCATTGAGCTTTGAATTACAGGCATCCCGAATAACAGGCTCCGGGGCAAGGGCGGGCAAGATTAGCACCGATCATGGAGAAATATTGACTCCCATCTTTATGCCTGTAGGAACGGTAGGGAGCGTGAAAGCGGTTACCAAACAGCAATTGAAGGATGATGTGCAGGCGCAGATCATCCTGGGGAATACCTATCATTTATACTTACGGCCGGGTACGGAAGTGCTGGAAGCAGCGGGCGGATTACACCGTTTCAATGGCTGGGACCGGCCCATCCTTACCGATAGCGGCGGCTACCAGGTGTTTTCATTGGCCGCTAACCGCAAGATCAAAGAAGAAGGCGTATGGTTCCAATCGCATATCGACGGAAGCCGGCACCTGTTCTCACCCGAGTCGGTGATGGATATACAGCGATCCATCGGCGCAGACATCATCATGGCTTTTGATGAATGTCCGCCTTATCCGAGCGAATATACCTATGCCAAAAAAAGCATGGAGCTCACACACCGCTGGCTCGACCGCTGTATACAACGACTGGCGGATACACCCGATAAATATGGCTACACGCAGAACCTGTTTCCTATTGTACAGGGAAGTACTTATAAAGACCTGCGGGAAGCGTCCTGTGATTATATTGCTTCGAAAGGCGCAGCAGGAAATGCGATAGGCGGACTCAGCGTAGGGGAACCCGAGGACATGATGTATGAGTTCACGGAAAGTTGTGCCAGCCGTCTGCCTTTCGATAAGCCTCGCTACCTGATGGGTGTTGGTACGCCCTGGAACATACTGGAGTGCATTCACCTGGGTATCGATATGTTCGACTGTGTGATGCCCACGCGCAATGGTCGCAATGGGATGTTGTTCACCACACAGGGCGTTGTGAACATCCGGAATAAAAAATGGGCCACCGATTTCAGTCCCATCGACCCCGGTCTTCCCAATGAAATGAGTCAGTATTATACCAAGGCTTATCTGCGGCATTTGTTTGTATCGGAAGAACTGCTCGGACTGCAGCTGGCCAGCCTGCAGAACCTGTCGTTCTACCTCTGGCTGGTAGGGGAAGCCCGCAAACATATCCTGGCAGGAGATTATGCTGCATGGAAAAACGATATGGTGCAGATTGTTAAACAGCGGTTATAGTTAGGCAATACAGCCGGGCAGAACAGTATATTTGTGAACATGAAGAAACTCGACTGGTACATACTGAAGAAATTCCTCACCACTTTTTTCTTCTCCATTTTCCTTTTCACCATCATTTCCGTGGTGGTGGATATCAGCGAGAAAACAGAGGACTTCAACAGGTCGCACCTGGGTGTTAAGCGCATCATCACTGATTATTATTATGGCTTTGTGCCGCATATCATTGCGTTGTTGTTCCCCTTGTTTGTATTCCTGGCGGTAATCTTTTTCACTTCCAAAATGGCGGGCAAGAGCGAGATCATTGCCATACTGGCCAGTGGTACAAGCTATAACCGGTGGCTGCGGCCCTATTGGGTAGGAGGCACCATTCTGGCGATATTGTTATGGTATGCCAATCAATATGTAGTGCCCCGTGCCAACCAGATCAGGGGAACTTTTGAGGCCAAGTATGTAGACAATAATTCTTCTTATAATGCCTTACTCAGTACCAGCAGTAATATTTATCTCAGGATAGATTCGTTTACCTATGCAGGTATTTATGCGTATGATACGCTCAGTAAAAGAGGCGGACCTTTTTTTGCATATAAGGTAAGGAATGGTAAGGTGATAGAGAATATGCGGGCGGATGGAATTATCTGGGATGCGCCCACCAAAAAATGGCGATTGGAATACCTGGTCGATCGCAAGGTAGAGCCCTTGAAAGAACAGGTAAGCATGAATTTCAGCCAGAACATGCCATTCAATTTTAAACCTTATGACCTCAGCAGGGATAAATACACAAAAGACAAGCTCACCACACCCGAGCTCGAGCGGTTTATTAAATTGGAAGAATTGCGCGGATCGGAAGGACTCAATGATCTGAAAGTGGAACGGTATCGCCGCGATGCCACCTGTGTAACGGTATTGTTGCTGACCCTGATCGGCGCTATTGTAGGCGGCCGTAAAGTGAGAGGGGGCAGTGGCGTGCACCTGGCAGTGGGCTTTGTAACGGCAGCATTGTTTATCATTACCGATCGCTTTTCTACCATTTTCTCTACCAAGGGCAGTTTGCCCCCCCTGCTGGCGGCCTGGATACCCAATATTATATTCGTTTTTGTGATCATGCGACTCTACAAGCGGGCTCCCAAGTAGATTTTACCCTTATTTAAAGTGATTCGTCCTATTTCATTTGTTACCAAAGGCAAGTTGCGTTACCTTTAGCCATCCATTTTTTAACATCAGGAACAGATCGTATATAATCTGTTGCATTTCATAAAAAAACTGTCATGGGGACGATCAAAGAGCGGTTCAAGGAAACAGCGGACACAGCTAACACAGAAATCAAAGAGTTAATAAAAGAAAACGGCAGTACAAAAATTGGGGAAGGAACACTTTCACAGATTTACCAGGGAATGCGGGGCATAACCGGACTGGTGACTGAAACCAGTTTACTCGATGCACAGGAAGGCATTCGTTTTCGTGGCTACTCGATTCCTGAACTGCAACAGAAATTACCCAAGGCGCCCGGCGGTGGAGAACCATTACCCGAAGGATTGTTCTACCTGATGTTATTGGGTGAGTTACCTACAGAAGAAGATGCTGCGGAGATCACGAGCGTATGGCAGCGTCGCAGTCATGTGCCCAATCATGTGTTCGATATCATCGATGCATTGCCCATCAACTCACATCCCATGACCATGTTTGTTACAGGGGTGATGGCATTGCAGAC
>JACXTT010008958.1_pt1 | contig 13761 bp, 11 predicted proteins | sample 9270951 | NCBI WGS metagenome assembly JACXTT01 (sample SAMN15532306, study PRJNA645909) | rock metagenome | isolation source: weathered quartz diorite | place: Puerto Rico | collected 2017-06-21 | reverse complement strand
GGCTATCCGGTATATCAAAAAGTCCTATCGGGGAGAGTTGGAAAACATCGGGGGGGTGATGGGCCCGGACAACACCGAGAAAATTGTGCGCGACGAAATTCGTAAGAACCGAGGAGTCCTTAAATCGAAAAGTCTCGTAACGAAGCCCGTCGCTGCGCTACGGGTTCTGACAGTTTTCGCCGCAACGTACAGAACCCGGAGCGCAGCGACGGGCTTCGTGACGCTACACAGCTATGAAAGAGGAGATTTCCAAAACCTACAACCCGCAGGATGTGGAGAGCCGCTGGTACGGCTGGTGGGAATCCAGGGGCTATTTCAAAGCGGATAACCCTTCGCATCGCCCCGGCTTCGTGATCATGATGCCGCCACCCAACGTGACGGGTTCGCTTCACATGGGGCACATGCTCAATGCCACCGTCCAGGACGCCGTCATCCGCCGGAAGCGAATGCAGGGGTTCAATGCGCTGTGGCTGCCAGGCATGGATCATGCGGGAATCGCCACGCAGAATGTCGTCGAAAAGGAAATCGCCAAACAGGGATTGACCCGCCACGACCTCGGCCGCGAAAAGTTCGTTCAACGTGTGTGGGAATGGAAGGAGCAGTACGGCGGCATCATTCTGAAACAAATCCGCCGCATCGGTGCTTCGTGCGATTGGTCGCGCGAGCGGTTCACGTTCGATGAGGGGCTTTCCCGCGCTGTTCGAGAAGTGTTCGTCCAGCTTTATGAAGACGGATTGATCTATCGCGGCAAGAGACTCATCAACTGGTGCCCGCGATGCCGCACCGCTCTGTCGGATCTGGAAGTGAAGCACGAGCCGAAGGAGTCCAGGCTTTACTACATCAAGTATCGATTGAAAGGCCGGCCGGGCGAGTACGTCACCGTGGCGACAACCCGTCCGGAAACGATGCTTGGCGACTCGGCGCTGGCCGTCCATCCGGAAGACGGGCGTTACGCGAAGTACGCCGGCAGCGCCGCCGTGCTTCCTTTGATCGGCCGTGAACTCCCGTTTATTCAGGACCCGGTCGTCGATCCGAAATTCGGAACCGGTGTGGTTAAAGTCACGCCCGCGCACGATCCCGCGGATTTTGAAATGGGCGTTCGCCATAATCTGGCGCAGATCAGCGTGATCGGTGAGGACGCCCGGATCACCGCCGAGGGCGGGCCGTACAAAGGCCAGGACCGCATGGCCGCCCGGAAAAATGTGTTGGCGGATCTGGAAGCGCAAGGCCTGGTCGAGAAGACGGAAACGCTTCTTCACAGTGTTGGTGAATGCCAGCGCTGTGCGACGGTCGTGGAACCGCTGATGTCCGAACAGTGGTTCGTTCGCATGAAGCCGCTCGCCGAGCCCGCGATCGCAGCGGTTGAGAGCGGCCGAACGAAGTTCGTTCCTCCAAACTGGTCGAAGACTTATTACGAGTGGATGCACAACATCCGCGACTGGTGCATCTCGCGCCAGCTGTGGTGGGGCCATCGCATTCCAGCGTGGTATTGCGACGAGTGCGGCACGATGATCGTTTCGCGCAAGGACGTTGTGAACTGCGCGAAATGCAATTCCACCAGGATTCGCCAGGACGAAGACGTCCTCGACACGTGGTTCAGCTCGCAGCTCTGGCCCTTCTCGACTCTGGGCTGGCCCGACCAGACCGAGGACCTGCGTAAGTTTTATCCCGGCAGTCTTCTCGTGACCGCCTACGACATTATCTTCTTCTGGGTCGCGCGAATGATGATGTCCGGGTTGAAGTTCATGGGCGACGTGCCGTTTCGCGAGGTCTACATCACCGGACTCATTCGTGACGCCGAAAAACAGAAGATGTCGAAGTCGAAGGGCAACGTGATCGATCCGCTCGAGATCTGCGACCAGTACGGCACCGACGCGGTCCGCTTCGCGCTGGCTCGAATGGGAGCTCCGGGTACGGACATCGCCTTGTCGGAGGATCTGCTCGAAAGCTATCGCGCATTCGCGACGAAGATATGGAATGCCGCGCGACTGATCTTCAGGCACGTCGACGAATCGGATCGTCTGCCGTTCTTCGGTGAGTTGCGCCAGCCCGATCTGGCCCTTGCCGATCGATGGATCCTGTCGCGGCTGGCTCGCGCTATCGACGTGGCGAACACGTCCATGGAAAAGTACAACCTGCACGAAGCGACGCGCCATATCTACGGGTTTTTCTGGGGCGAGTTGTGCGACTGGTATCTGGAGATGGTCAAGCTGCACCCGGAACGTTCGAAACCCGTGCTGATTTATGTGTTCGAGACGGCTCTCCGGTTGTTGCATCCATTCATGCCTTTCATCACCGAAGAACTCTGGCAGAGTGTGCCGCATCGTGGCGAATCGATCGTCGTGGCGCCGTATCCGGAGTTCGAGCCCGAATTGATTGACGCGAAGGCCGAAGCTCAAGTCGAGATCGTGCAGGACATCATCGGAAAGGTGCGCAACATCCGGGCCGAAATGAAGGTCGAGCCGCGTCAGTCCGTTGTCGTGCGCGTTGCGGCCACAGATCCCGCGACAAAACAGTTGTTGCTCGATGCCCGGGATTACATCTTCAAGCTGGCTACGGTCGGCGAGCTTCAGGTTGTGCCGTCGCTTCCCGAGGATAAACTCGCGGCTCGTGCCGTTGCGGGCGGCTTGACGATCGAAGTTCCGCTCGCCGGTCTCATCGATATCGAAGCGGAACGCTCGAGATTGAATAAGGAACTGGAAAGAGTTCAGGCGGAAATCAGCGGCTTGGAGCGTCAGCTATCGAATGCCAGCTTCGTCGAGCGCGCGCCGAGAAACGTGGTGGACGAAAAACGCCAGCGGCTGCTGGATTACCAGAATCAGGCTGTGAAACTCCGTGACAGCCTCGACCGTTTACGTTGATCTGCGACGCACGCGAATGAAACATGGCAGCACGAAGCCCGTCGCTGCGCTCCGGGTTCCGTCAGTTTTCGCCGTAACGTACAGAACCCGGAGCGCAGCGACGGGCTTCGTGCCGTCACCTCTGAGCGTGCGCGCGACTCAGTTGCTATGACATCGATTGACCTGGAGTTACTTCGAGACACCTTTCTTGCTGCACTTCGCGAAGACGTGGGTTCCGGCGACATCACGTCTCGATCCACGATTCCGGCCGAAGAGTCCGGACTCGCGCGGATCGCGGCGAAACAAACTCTGACCGTTTCCGGAATACCGGTCGCGGCCGAGGTGATGCGTCTTGTCGATCGTGATCTTGTATTCACCGCAGCGGTCACGGACGGCGTTGCCGCGCAGGCCGGCGCGCTGCTGGCGGAAGTGCGTGGCTCCGCGCGTTCACTCCTCATCGCTGAACGCACCGCACTGAATTTTCTTCAACGCATGTCGGGCATCGCCACACTGACGCGACGCTATGTCGATCGAATCCAGGGCACGCGTGCGCGCATCGTCGACACGCGCAAAACCGTTCCCGGCCTCCGCGTCCTCGATAAGTACGCGGTTTCGTGCGGCGGCGGGATGAACCATCGAACCGGCCTGTTTGACGGCGTCTTGATCAAGAACAACCACCTCGCGTTTCATTCGTCTCCAGCGCACGCCATTCGCGCGGCGCGTCGCCATTTGGGACATCTGGTCAAGGTTGAAGTCGAGGTGCATTATCTTGACGAACTCCTCGACGTCATCGAGGCTGGAGCCGACGTCGTTCTTCTCGATAACTTCACGCCCGAGCAAACGCGTCAGGCGGTGGGCCTTGCCGGCGGCCGCGTTCCGCTGGAAAGTTCGGGTGGAATCACGCTCGACAATGTGAAGGACTACGCCGATGCCGGAGTAGACTACATCTCGATCGGGACGCTAACGCATTCGGTTCCCGCCGTCGACATTCACATGCGGATCGCGCCTGAATCACGATAAATGGACCGGAAAATCGACGAGCTTCTTTTCGCGCTCATGCAAAACATGACCATCGCCGTGTCCGGCGAGAAGCTGGCGCGGGATCTGGGTGTGTCGCACTCCACGCTCATCCGCTGGGTCGACAAACTTCGCGAAACGGGCGTCGAGATTCGCGGCGAATTGTTTACCGGCTTTCGACTGCTCCGGCTGCCGGACGTGATGCTCCCGCAGTTGATCCGTCAGCGGCTGCGCACGGAGACGTTTGGCCGGACCTTGTATCACTTCTACAAAACCGACTCGACGAACGCTTTCGCGTCGCGACTGCTGTCACACGGACACAAGGTTCCCGAGGGAACTGTCGTCATTGCCGAGATGCAGACGGCGGGACGTGGACGTCTCGGCCGATCCTGGCATTCCGAGCCGGAGGCCGGCCTGTACATGTCCCTGATTCTGCGGCCGCGGGTTCCGCCAAGTCTGGCACCGCTCTTCACCCTGACGGCAGCTGTCGCGATGCACAACGCGGTCGAGCGATATACGCGGCTCAACATCGACATCAAGTGGCCCAACGACCTTCTTGTCGATGGAAGGAAATTCTGCGGCATTCTCGCGGAAATCCAGGCGGAAGTGGATCTGGTGAAGACGCTGATCGTCGGCATCGGCGTGAACGTGAATCACCAGCGATTGCCGGAGGATATCGCGACTCGCGCCACGTCGCTGCGAATCGCATCCGGACGAATCCAGTCGCGCATCGAAATCCTCGCGGAGTTTCTCGAAGACTTTGAGAGCCTCTATCACGAATTCGAGAACACCGGCCCCGCATCGATCATCGACCGCTGGATCGAACACTCCAGCTTTGCAAACGGCCGCCGCATCGAGATCCATGACGGCGTTCGGACGATCCGCGGCGTGACGCGCGGGTTGAATCCTCTCGGCGCGCTTCGCATCGAACAACCAAACGGCCGGATCGACGATGTCTACAGCGGCGACGTTGTCGCGTGGGAATGATTCCGTTTGTCACTCATGCCATAATGCCCTTGGCAAGACGCGAAAACGCATACCTCAGGAGATGTTATGAAGCGTTGCATTCTCGTGGTTTTGATCCTCTCCTTCCTGACCCTCCCTTCATGCAGTCGTCCCGACCAGGCAGCAGCAAACAAATCCAACGACGTGGGGACGCCGGTTTCCGGCGATTGGGTGATCGTTCGCTACGAAGGCGAGCCGGACGTGCTCAATCCTGTGCTCAACTTCAACGCTTACGCCGGCTATGTGATGTACGGAGCGAACAGCGATCAGGTTTACGACTTCCTCCTCACGTACGACACGAAGGATTACACCTATACCAAACCCATACTCGCCGACGGCTTGCCGGAGATCTCCGCCGATCATTTGACGTACACCTTTACGATTCGCGACGGGATCAAATGGCACGACGGTCAGCCGCTAACCGCCGCCGACGTGTTGTTTACCTTCAAAGCGGGGATTTGTGCTCTGGTCGACTCGGCGTCCAAGCGAAGCTATCTGACGGATCTCGCGGATGTGCAGGTGGACGGGCGCAAAGTGCGCTTTATCGTCACCAAACCGAATTTCAATCAACTCAACAATCTCGGCAACATCCTGGCCATCATCCCCAAACACATCTTCGATCCGCAAGGGCTGCTGGACGGCTTCACGTTCAAGGATATGATCGGCCCGAGAGGCAAGACGGATGTGCGGATCAAGACGTTCGCCGATCAATTCAACAACTCTGCCGCGAACCGCGCGCCCGTCGGAACCGGACCCTATAAATTCGACAAGTGGGAAGCCGGCAAAGAAATTGTTTTGACGCGTAATGACGATTACTGGGGTACAAAACCATATCTCGACAAGATTGTGATTCGCTTCATTCCCGATTACACCGCGGCGCTGACGGCGCTGAAGGCGGGTGAAATCGACTTGCAGCAACGCCTGCAGCCTGTTCAGTACGCGCAACAGACGTCGGGCCCTGCGTTCGATCAGGAATTCAGCAAAACCAAGTACTCGATTCCCGGTGTGTCATACATTGTTTGGAACAGCGAACGCCCGTTCTTCAAAGACAAGCGCGTCCGTCAGGCGATGACGATGCTGTTGGACCGGCAGAAGATTATCGAAACCGTTCGCTTTGGCTTAGGACAAGTTGCCACCGGTCCGTTAAATCCGAAGTCGAACGATTACAATCCGAACATCAAACCGTATCCGTACGATCCCAAACGCGCAGCGGAACTTCTCGATGAAGCCGGCTGGACCGATCACAACGGTGACGGCATTCGCGACAAAGACGGAGTGAAGTTCAAGTTCGAACTCGTTGGCGGCGTCGGCAGTTCGATTTTTGCGCAGCTGTCGTCGATCCTTCAGGAGGAACTTCGGAAAGTCGGCATCGAAATGACCTCAAAGACCATCGACTTTACCGTGATGGTCGAGAATCTCAAGGACCATAAGTTTGACGCCGGAAGCCTGGGCACCGCATCGGACCTCGTTCAGGATCCATACCAGATCTGGCATTCGTCCGCGACGCAAAACCGCGGTTCCAACTACGGCAGCTTCAAGAACGCGGAGTCCGATCGATTGCTCGAACAGGCGCGTCTCGAATTCGATAACGAGAAAAGGAAGCAACTGTACTGGCGATGGCAGGAAATCATCCACGACGAAGAACCGAACACGTTCATCTACGTTTTGGAGGAATCGGCGTCGTACAGCAAACGATTCCAGAATGTGAAGTGGCTGCCGCTGCGGCCTGGATACGATCTGAGCACGTGGTGGGTTCCGAAGTCGCAACAAAAGTACGGGAGAACGATGGCAACGCCGTAAAGGATGCGAAGCTATTTTGCAAAGCGTGTCCTGCTGATCATCCCGACTCTGCTCGGAATCTCCATCATTTCGTTCCTGATCATTCATCTTGTTCCGGGAGATCCGGCTCAGATTCGCGCCAATGACATGGATCAGCACGCGGCAAATCCCGCGCTTGCTGAACAGATCATCAGAGAAACAAGGGCGCTGTACGGCCTCGATTTACCGCTGCCGCTGCAGTATTGGCGCTGGCTGCGGCGAGTGCTGACGTTCGATTTCGGCGTGTCGTTACGCGATCATCGGCCGATCATCGACGCGCTTAAGGAACGCCTTCCGGTCTCCGTTAAGCTGAGCGGTATTTCTCTTTTGCTGGCATACCTGATCGCAATTCCTTTGGGCATTTACTCTGCCACACACCAATATTCGCGGCTCGATCGCCTGATCACCGTCGTGCTGTTCATGCTGTATTCACTGCCCAGCTTTTGGGTCGCAACGATGGCGATTGTGTATTTGGGCGGTGGAGACTTCTGGAATGTGTTTCCGGTCCTTGGCCTCCAAACCCGCGGGTCTGAGGACTGGACGCTGTGGCAGCGGCTGCGGGACCAGGCCTGGCATTTGGTTTTGCCCGTGACCTGCTTGACCTATTACACGCTGGCTGTGCTGTCCCGTTACATGCGAGCCGGAATGCTGGAGGTGATCCGTCAGGAGTTCATCCGCACCGCCCGATCGAAAGGCTTGTCGGAGAAACGCGTGGTGTGGCGGCACGCGGCGAGGAATTCGCTGATCCCGATCGTCACGTTGATGGCGGATGTCCTGCCTGCGCTGATCGGTGGCAGCATCATCATTGAGACGCTGTTCACGATTCCAGGCATGGGAAGGCTAAGTTATGAAGCCGTGCTTTATCGCGACTATCCGTTGATCATGGCGATATTTACTCTCAGCGCGTTTCTGACCCTGGCGGGCATTCTTCTGGCGGATTTTTTGTACACGATCGTCGATCCAAGGATTCGATATGCCGCGAATCGTGAAACGTGACGGCACGAAGCCCGTCGCTACGCTTCGGGTTCCGACAGGGTTTGCCGTAATGTGCAGAACCCGGAGCGCAGCGACGGGCTTCGTGCCGTCAGGCGTCAGTCGTGGAAACGAATGACTGCGGAAACCTATTGGCACGGCGTCTGGAGACATTTTCGCCGCAACCGGGTTGCAGTTGCCGGCCTTGTGGTAGTTCTGTTTTTGTTTTCCATCGCCGCGCTTGCCGACTTCATCGCGAACGACAAGCCGCTCGTGATGCGATACCACGGCCGCATATACTTCCCGATTCTGACCGACTACGCATTCCGCATCGGCGTCGGACGCTGGGAACCGCAATTCCAGAACATTTCGTTCAAGGAATTCACCGCGTCAAACTTCAGTCCGTCCGACTGGGCATGGTTTCCGCCGATCCGTTACTCGCAGAATGACGTCAACCTGAGCGAGGCGATGCAGCAGCCATCCGGAAAGCACTACCTCGGGACCGACGATATCGGCCGCGACATCGCCAGCCGCATCGTGCATGGCGCCAGGGTTTCTTTGTCGGTCGGCTTCGTCGCGGTTTCCATCTACGTGATGATCGGCGTTGTTATCGGGGCATTCGCGGGTTACTACGGAGGGATGACGGACATCATCGTGTCGCGTGCGATCGAGATCATGCTGACGATCCCGACGTTGTTCCTGATCCTCACCATCGTTGCGTTTCTGCCTCCAAGCATTTTCACCATCATGGTCGTGATCGGTCTCACCAACTGGCCCACCGTGGCCCGGTTGACGCGCGGAGAGTTTCTGAAAACGAAGTCGCTGGAATACGTGATCGCCGCGCGGGCGCTCGGCGCGCGCGACCTGCGCACGATCTTTCGGCACGTGTTACCCAACACGCTGGCGCCGATCTTCGTCGCCGCGACGTTTGGAGTGGCGTCCGCCGTACTGGTGGAGTCGACGCTGGGTTTTCTGGGGCTGGGAGTCCCGGCGTCGACGGCCAGTTGGGGTTCGATTCTCTACATCGGCCGAACGCTTCTGCCGAGCGGCTGGTGGATGACTGCCTTTCCGGGCTTAGCCATTTTTCTGACGGTGACGTCCTATAACCTCGTAGGGGAAGGCCTGCGAGACGCCGCGGATCCGCGGTTAAAGAGGTAATGCGGACCTGCCGCCCGGCTGGCTATAATTCAATGGAATGCCGCGCATCAAGACCTTTTACGACGAACTAGGAGTGGATCGCTCCGCAGACGCGGCACAAATCAAACACGCCTTCAAGGAAGCCGCCAAAACGTTTCATCCCGACAAGAACCCTCCCGAGAAACAAGGCTGGGCGCACGAACAGATGAGCCGGCTCAACTTCATCTGCGGAACGCTTTTGGATTCGACAACGCGCAGGGAATACGACGAACTGGTCCGGAAATACGAATCCACGCCGGTTTCGCCGCGCCCGCGCCGCGCGCCGCGCGAGCAGTTGGCGATCGAGCGCGAGTATGCGCAGGTCTCGGTCGAGATCATGAATCTCGCGGGAAAATACTCCAACTGCCGGCTGAAGATGATGATTGGATCCATCGGCGGCGGCCTCGCCGCGCTAATCTACCTCGCCACGTCGTACTTGCCGCCGTTCGCCGGGTTCGTGGAAGAGTTTCCGCTCCTGTACGCGTTCACATACTTCTTTGCGCTGATCGGCGGCGTGATGATCGTCATGGGCATGTCCGATTACCTCGGCCGCGGCGAATACCGCAAACGTATCCGCGAACTCGAACAACGCCGCTCGTTCCTCCGTCAACGTATGTACGAAGCTCTGGTTTCGTTCTAATTCCGATCGCCAAAACGAAAACGGATATAATCTCAGAATCCAACAGCGACATTTGACGTTGGAGATGGGACATCCCGACATTTGACGTATTCATAAGCGGGTCGGAAATATCTCAAATGTCGGATGTCCCATCTCCAACATCAAATGTAGTTGTTAAGTCTCCGTGATATGCAAATCGATCCTGAACGGATAGAAGTTGGAAAGCTGGCAGACTCCGTCACGCTCGCCGGTGCCAGAGTCCTGGAAGTCGGCTGCGGCGACGGCCGTTTAACATTCCGATACGGGCGGATGCCCAGGTACGTTGTCGGTATTGAACCGGCAGCTGCGCCGCTTAAGGCGGCGAACGCGAGTTGCCCTGCTGAGCTCCGGCCGCGAATTCGTTTCGTCCAGGCGACAGGGTCGGTCTTGCCCTTTGCCGATTCCGAATTCGACGTCGTTCTTTTTTCGAAGTCGCTTTGATGACTTCAACCCGAGGGCATGGTCGATGCCCTGAAGGAAAGCCGGCGAGTCCTCAGCCATAGCGGCACGCTGGTCGACTACCGTCCAACCGTCGACTTTCCCCCAATCGAACTTTTGCAGTCAGGGACTGCGGTGAAAGCCGGCTCCGTGGACGACAGCAACGCGTCGAGCGACAGTGCTGCCGCTGATGCCGCGATCCAAAAGCTTGTCGAGGCGGGAGCATTTGCCATGAACCGCACCTCACGCTTTGAGATCGCGTATTATTGGGACAGTTTCGAAGAAATGTCGGAATACCTGCGAAGCAGGCGGCATCGGATGGGCGTCCTCCCTTCAGAACGGGAGGTCCAGGACTTTCTTCAGAGGACGGCCGGCGCCACGATTATGCGGCTCCGCTGTCGCTGGCACTTCCAACTCACGACGTACGTGCGTTAGACCGACACGATTCTGTCGGCAGCGGCGACCTTTTCTGCAAGAGCTCTCGTATCCAGGTAACCGGTCCCGGACCAGATCCTGACAACATCTTCCGCGACGCCACGGCCGCGGCAGCACGCGCCTCAGCCATAGACGGGAATGTTGCCGGCGCGCGCGAATAGCATGAGATCTTTCAAGGCAGCTACGCCGACGCCTTGAATGCTGGACGATACGGTTTCGTTGAACAGCACGACGGAATCTCCCATCAACACTATCTCGACGTCGTATCCGGCTTCTTTCGCGCCCTTCGCCATCAAGAACGGCAGAGTCGCGCGGGTTGGATCTTCAGATCCATGCGTAGCGACATACATGAACTTCACGGGCTTCTCCTGGCTATTGTGTGAAGCGTGGAGCATGCGATCAGAATAACCGATTCGATCCGCGCGGCCGTCTCAAGTTTGAGTTTTGTGAATGCGGACACCGATGTGAAAGCGAATTCCCCTCCTTTAGTTAAGGAGGGGTGGACGCGACCACAAATAAAACGTCGCGAAGCTACCTTTGAAGGGAGCGGACGGGGTGGTTAGTTCAGCCACCGATTATCGGATGTTGAACGAACCACCCCGTCTGCGCACAACTGAGGATGCTGCGCGACATTTCATTAATGTGCGCTGACACCCCTCCTTAGCCAAGGAGGGGAATTCGCTTTTTCGACGTTTCTGTCCGATTTTCAAACTGAGACACGCCATCGCCAACGTCAAGTGCCTTTCATTGGATTTCCGGCGCTCATCTCTCGACGGTTCAGGAGTAGAATCGGCGCGCATGAGAAATCTGGTCTTTGCGCTGGTCCTCGGGGCGTTCCTTGGCGGATGCCGTCAACAGAGTCTTGGCGCGGACGATGAATCCAAGGTTCATGTCGGCATTGTGTTCGACATCGGCGGCAAGGATGATCGCTCCTTCAACGCGGCGGCATTCGAAGGCGTGAAACGCGCGGCGAAAGACCTGCCGATCGTCCTGCGTGACGTCGAACCCGGTGATCCGACATCCATCGAACCCGCGATGCGGGCCTTTGCCGAACGTGGCTACAACTTGATTATTGGCGTCGGTTTCGCGGAAACGCCCATACTCGAGTCGGTCGCGCGAGATTATCCGAACATCAGCTTTGCGGTAGTCGACGGCATCAGCGATCTTCCCAATGTGGCCTCGCTCGTTTTTAAGGAGCACGAAGGGTCGTATCTTGTCGGCATGATTGCCGCGCACACTTCCAAAACAAACACCATCGGGTTCATCGGCGGAATGGATATTCCGCTGATTCACAAATTCGAAGTCGGATATGAAGAGGGTGCGCGCGCCGTTAATCCCGGGGTCTCGATCGTTGCGAACTACATCGGCGTCACGGACACGGCGTGGAACGATCCCGTCAAAGGCAAGGAACTGGCGCGTACGCAACTCGAGAAAGGCGTCGATGTCATATTCACGGCAGCCGGCAATTCCGGTCTCGGCGCCTTCGACGCCGTCGAGCAGTTCGGAAAGGACGAACAGGGCCGGGCAAAACGTTTCGTCATCGGAGTCGACTCCGATCAGAACTGGGTTAAACCGGGTTATGTGCTGACCAGCATGGTGAAGCGCGTGGACAACGCCGTTTATCAGATCATCCGGGATAGGGTGAGCCTCAAGCCGATCGGGGGTATCCACGTGTATGGGCTGGATAATGACGGCGTCGCTTACGCAATCGATCCATACAACAAGGACCTCATCCCAACGGCAACCCTGCAGGCGGTCGACGAAGCGAAGCGAAAGATCATCGCCGGTCAAATCAAAGTGACCAACGTCATGGAGAAATAGCAGAGCGTGATGCTCGAGTTGCGAAACATCACAAAACGTTTCGGCGCTGTGCTCGCAAATGATCGCGTCAATATTGCCGTCGCACCGGCCACGATTCACGCCATTGTCGGTGAAAACGGCGCGGGCAAGTCCACGGCGATGAAGATCGCTTACGGATTCTACACGCCGGACGATGGTGAGACGCTTGTCGACGGCAAGCCGCAACAAATCCGCACTCCGCACGATGCCATCCGGCTCGGCATCGGAATGGTTCATCAGCACTTCATGCTGGTCGAGCCGATGACGGTTGCGGAAAACATCGTTCTCGGCGCGGAGCCCGGCTCCTTCGCGTCGCTTGACGTCACGGGTGCGAAGAAGCAGATTCGCGCACTGTCGGAAGAATTCCACCTGGCGATTGATCCTCTCGCTGTCGTGGAAACGTTATCGGTAGGCCAGCAGCAGCGAGTCGAGTTGTTGAAGGCTCTATATCGTGAAGCGCGCATCCTCATTCTCGACGAGCCCACCGCTGTGCTGACGCCGCAGGAAGTCGAAGAGTTTTTCCGGATCCTTCGCCGCATGCGTGGCCAGGGAAAGACGGTCGTCATCATTACCCACAAGCTGGATGAGGTATTGGCAATCTCCGATGACGTCACCATCATGCGTGACGGCCGCGTGGTCGGAGTGCGAAAAACCAAAGACACCAACGCTGCCGAACTTGCCCGCTTGATGGTGGGGCGCGACGTTTTGCTTCGTGTGGAAAAAGGCCAATCCAAACCGGGGGGCGTCATTTTGGCGATTCGTGACCTCTCGATGATTGCTCGGGACGGCACGCGCCGGCTCGATCATGTTTCGCTCCAGGTTCGGGCCGGAGAGATCGTCGGTATCGCGGGCGTCGAAGGTAACGGGCAAACCGAGCTGATTGAGGATCTCGCAGGTCTTGTCGATCCGACGCTTTTGACCGGAGTTATCGAATTCGAAGGCAAACCGATCACAACCCTGACGGCTCGCGAGCGCAAAGACGCCGGCATCGCGCACGTTCCGGAGGACCGCCACCGGCGCGGCCTCCTTCTCGATTCCGACCTTTTTGAAAATTCTATTCTCGGGGTTCATCATCGGAAGCCGGCGGTTGCACGGCAATCCGGCGTGCTCCTCGATGACAAAGGGATCCACAAACGTACCGCAGAAATCATTCGCGACTTTGATGTTCGGCCGCCTAATCCGGAGCTGACGGCGCGCGCATTATCCGGCGGCAACCAACAGAAGCTGATCATCGGCCGGGAATACGGGCTGCCGCCAAAGTTGTTGTTGATTGCACAACCGACGCGCGGCGTCGACATCGGAGCAATCGAGTTTATTCATCGAAAACTGATCGCCTTGCGCGACGCCGGATGCGCCGTGTTATTGGTTTCGGCGGAGCTCGAGGAGGTGACGGCCCTGGCCGACCGTCTGCTCGTGATTTACCACGGACAGATCGTCGGCGAAGTCGATCCGAAGAAAGCCACGCGGGAGGAAATTGGGATGATGATGACAGGTGGTGTGACGCCGTGAAACTGCTGCGGGAACTGGTCTTTCCGCTCATCGCCATCGCCGCCGCCTTTGCCG
>JACXTT010008957.1_pt1 | contig 13762 bp, 8 predicted proteins | sample 9270951 | NCBI WGS metagenome assembly JACXTT01 (sample SAMN15532306, study PRJNA645909) | rock metagenome | isolation source: weathered quartz diorite | place: Puerto Rico | collected 2017-06-21 | reverse complement strand
TCGCTCGCGGTGGGCTGGCTGACGCGCAACTTGCGCGCGATGAGCAGGCTGCAAACGCCGTCCTTCACCAAGTCTCCGTCCTTCTGCGGCGGGAAATATTTTCTGGGATTTTTCAGCCAGAGAAGAACCTGCTGGCGCCGGCCATTCGCCACGGCCTTTAGTAGAGCTTCGAGAGTCATATAGGCAACAGCCTAATTATATTTTGACCGGAATCAGCGAGCAAGGTGCGCACGCTCCGGTACCAAGCCGCATAGTCCGCGGGGTAGTTCTCTACTAGCCCTTTCATTGGTCCTCTTCTTCCTGCAATGGGCTCTTGCGATGAGCGTCTCGCCACTAATCCCAAATCAGTTCCTCATGGGGCCTTACCGAAATTTTCTGTTTGCCGGAAGCTTCCGCGAAAACCTTCGGAGGCAAGAATGGGACGCCAACTCCGAGTCTTGGTCGCGAATAGCCCGCGCCTCATGCGCGAAATTGTGATTGATACGTTTGCCGGCCAGCCGGACATCACGATTGTTGGCGAAGTTGCCGATGACACGGAAATTGTCGCCCGCGTCGAGGAAACGCATCCGGACTTTCTCTTCATCGCGCTCGATGATTTCCACGCGCGCCCGCCCGTTTGCGACGCCATTCTTCGCTTGCATCCCGAGGTCAACATTATTGCGGTCTCGCCGCGGGAAGACCGCAGCGTGCGCTATTGGGCTTCCTTCAACATCCATTCCGACGTAATCGAGTCATCCGAAGAAGCCATCCTCGATGCAATGCGCCGGGCCGGATCGCTTGCGGGAGGTGTTTCGTGAAAGAAAGGTTCACCATTTCAATTTTCGCGCGCAGTAGTTTCGCTCTTCTTCTCTTCTTTATAGCCGCTCCCCTACCCGCCCAGCAGCGTACATTCGATTCTTCTCGCGATTTGCAAATGGAGCGCGGCGGTCGCCAGCAGGATTCTTCCGAACTCGCGAAGGAAAATAGCGATCGTGTTGCCGCGGCCGCTCCCGAAATTCAGGCCATCCTCGCGAAAGATCCAGGCCTGCTTGTCGAGCTCAAGCACATTGTGGCCAGAGAAGTGACATCCAACGGCCAGATTGTGGACGACGCCGAGCTCACCGACCAAGCCATTTTCGACCGCTTAGCACACGATGTCGCTTTCCGAGCCACCGCAACACGCCTGCTCCGCCGTTACGGCTATCTGCTTCCTGCGTTCAATCCTGATTCCGAAATCGCCAAACAGCAGGAGCTTGTTCTCAAGGAAAGAGCGCGCCGCCTCGTGCAAATTGAGGAAAAAGAAAACCAGGAATCTCTTCAGCTTCAGACAGCAGCCAACAAAGGCGGAAAGTTCGCCGAATCGAATCTTTGCGACTACGATGCCGGTCCGGATTGCGTTGCCACGCCCCAGTCTGGTGGCCGTCCATCTGAACGGAGAAACGTCGAGCAAGATCAGGACTCCACGACGATTCCCAAGCCCCAGCGCTCAAATTCTTCGCAAATTCTGCAAACCACCGATACGCATCAGGATATGGATATCCCCGATGGAATTCCCTCGCCCGCCGATAGCACCTTGCTCGGGACCAATCGAAATCGTAGCTCCGGTGAGGATGGTGTGCAGCTTGCCTCCCTTGTCGGCTCGGACTCTCGCCCTAACGCACTGTCTCCTGGAGTCGGCTCTTCTCCTTCCGCTTCTCTGCGCCCCGATGTCGCTGCGAAGAGTGACGCACTGTTTCCCGACGGCTCGCCGATTCGGTCCACGCGTCCTTCCGGCACGCGGGCCAATCTTCCCGACCGCGATCTTTCTCCCGTCGCGATGTTTCACAAGCCCAACCCTTATTCTGATGTTCCTTCGCTCTTCGATATGTACGTGCAGGCTTCCGCAAGGAATGTGCAGCCGGAGCGTTTTGGCCTCAATATTTTCCGCAGCGATTCGCTGCTATCCAACGCTATCCCCATGGATCTTCCCGTGGGACCGGAATATGTCGTCGGCCCCGGCGACGGCTTGACCATCAGCATGTGGGGCGGCGTTTCTCAGCGCATGCTTCGCGTCGTGGACCGCGAAGGCCGCGTGACACTTCCTGAAGTCGGCCCGTTGCTTGTGAGCGGACACAGCCTCGGCGAAGTCCAGCGAACCGTACAGCAATTGCTGCGCACGCAATACCGCGATATTTCCGCCGACGTTTCCTTGTCGCGTTTGCGCACGGTACGCGTTTACGTCGTTGGCGAAGTCGCCCAACCCGGTGCATACGATATTAGTTCGCTTTCCACGCCGCTCAACGCTCTGTACGCCGCGGGTGGAATCACTCCGCGCGGTTCCATGCGCGGCCTCAAGCACTTCCGCGGCAAACAATTGGTCGAACAAGTGGACGCCTACAGCCTTCTCTTGCATGGCGTTCAAGGTGACTTGGCTCACCTCGAAAATGGCGACACCTTGCTCGTTCCGCCTGTCGGTCCGCAAGTCACCATTGACGGCATGGTTCGCCGCCCCGCGATTTACGAACTGACCGATGAATCCAGTCTTGCCGACGTTCTCGAACTGGCCGGAGGAATTTTGCCCGCCGCGGCCCTCAAGCACATTGAAGTGCAGCGCCTCGAAGCGCACGAAAAGCGCACCATGCTGAGCGTCGAAGTCTCCGAGACCAGTAACGTCGCCGCCATCACAAAACAATTAGCGGACTTCAAAATTCAGGATGGCGATCAGATTCATCTCTTTCCGATCGCTCCTTATAACGAAAGCGCCGTCTATCTTCAGGGCCATGTGCTGCGCCCCGGCCGCTACTCCTTTCACGAAGGCATGAAGCTCGCAGATTTGGTCGCCTCCTACAACGATCTTTTGCCTGAGCCTGCTCGCCACTACGCGGAAATCATTCGCCTGAGGCCTCCCGACTTTCGTCCTACCGTCGAAAGTTTTGATCTCGCCACAGCCCTCGAAAATCCTGGGGCTGCCCCGTCGCTCAATTCCCACGACACCATCCGCATCTTCAGCCGGTACGACTTCGAACCTGCTCCCTGGGTGTGGGTCGGTGGCGAAGTGCGTTCTCCCGGCAAGTACAACACTTCGGGCCAAGTCCACTTGCGCGACGCTCTCTATCTCGCCGGAGGGCCGGCCCCCAACGCCTCCCTCGATTCTGCCCAGCTCTTTCGAACGGAGAGCGACGGCAAAATGCAGATTTTCAACATCAATCTTCGCGAAGCGTTGAACGGCAACCCGATGGACAATCTTCTGCTTGAGCCGCGCGACCGCCTTCTCATTCAGAAAAATCTGGCCAGCGTCGAGCCGGCAACGGTGGATATCCGCGGCGAAGTTGCCCGCCCCGGCCGCTACCCGCTTGCCGCGGGAATGCGCGTCGAAGATTTACTCAGCGTCGCGGGCGGCCTCAAACGTAGTGCTGATCCGGAAATCGCAGATTTGACTCGCTATTCTGCAACGGCCCCCGCTGGTTCCGCTGGAGCAAGTGTTCCCGTCAATCTCTCCGCTGTTTCCAACGGCAACGCCACTGAAAATTTGACTCTTCACCCGGGCGACGTTCTAACTGTTCGTCAGCGTCCTGGCTGGTCGAACGTCGGCGCTTCCGTCACATTGCGCGGCGAAGTTCTCCATCCCGGCACCTACGGAATTCAGCCCGGCGAACGTCTGAGCTCTCTCATCCATCGCGCCGGCGGATTCAGTCCTGAAGCCTATCCCTACGGCGCAGTTTTGATGCGTCGTGAAGTCCGCGAAATGGAGCTTCGCTCCCGCGACGAATTGGTACAGCGCGTGAAGTCGGAACAGCTCTATCTCCGCGCTCAGCCGGAAACAGACGCGGAACACAAGGCTGCAAAACTGACCGCCCTTGCCCAGACCGACTCCACTCTTACTCAGTTGATGGCGAATGACCCTGTCGGCCGCATCGTCCTTCATGTGAAGCCCGGCGATTCCGGCTGGAACAAAACTGCCGCCGACGTTCCCTTGCAAGCCGGCGACGTCTTGGTCGTTCCTAAGAAAGCGCAATACGTCACCGTCACTGGCCAGGTCTTCAACCCGACCGCTGTCGGGTTTCAGCCGGGGCGAAGCGCCAAGTGGTATCTGAGCCAGGCCGGCGGCCTGACTCAATTGGCAGACAAGAAAGGGGTTTTTGTAATTCGCGCCAACGGCTCTGTACTCGCAGCCAGGAACAATTCAGGTTGGTGGTCCGGTGATCCAATGAGTTCCGTTTTGCGGCCAGGCGACTCCATCGTCGTTCCCGAAAAAGCTTTGAACGTTGGACCAAGGAATTGGGCGCCAGTCCTGCAAGCGGCTCAAGTGGCTGCGTCCGTTGCGTTGACTGTCGCTTACATCAAGCCATGAATTGGCGAAAGGCCAGGGGGATAGTCGTGATCGTTTGCGGTTCCGCGTTTGCATGCGCATCGTTCGCCGCTGTGCCGCTTTACGCCCAAGCCGCGCAGAGCGAGCCCGACGCGTCTCCCGCTCCGTCGCAAGCCGTTCAGGAATCTCCCGCCGCTCTCAAAGAAGCTCTCGACCTGCCGAAACCAAAGCCGGATGCTCTACCTCCTCAACCTTCCCCCGCTCCGGTTTTTGTTCAGCGGCGTACTTCGGATTCTGCCGAAGAGAATTTGGCTGTGAAATTCTTTCAGGACCAGGAAGAAATCTGGATGAGTCCCCAAAAACTCCGCCTCTCCGATGCCGGTTGGATTGTCCCCTTCGGCGGAATTGGAACCGCTCTCTTTGCCACGGATAGAGAATTCAGCATCCGTCTTTCAAACGACCCTACAACAATCCGTCACTACAAAACCTTTTCGAACGTAGGCGTGGGAGCTCTGATCGGTTCAGCGGGTGGCTTGTGGCTCCTCGGTCATGTCCGCCATAACGATCATTGGACGGAAACCGGATTTTTGTCTGGCGAAGCCGCGCTGAACAGTCTAATCGCCGTGGAAAGCCTCAAATATTCCCTGCGTCGCGAGCGGCCGTTCCAGAGCGGCAGTGCCGCATTCTTCTCCGGCGGCACATCCTTTCCTTCCGAACATGCGGCGGCTGCGTTCTCCATCGCGGGAGTCATTGCTCACGAATATCACGGAACTCTTCCGAAACTGCTCGTCTACGGTCTCGCCACCGGCGTCGCTTTCTCGCGGGTCAAAGCCAAGCAACATTACAACTCCGATGTTTTCGTTGGCGGCCTTCTCGGTCAGATGGTCGCGCAAAACATTTACACGCGCCGCGCCGATCCCGCTTTGGGCGGCGGCGAATGGAGATCTTTCCGGCAATTCTTCCGCGATCGCTGGGAATCCGCCGGACAAAACACCGGCTCAAGCTATGTTCCGCTCGATAGTTGGGTCTATCCCGCCATCGAGCGCCTTAATGGAATGGGCTTGGTCAATAGCGCCTTCGCCGGCTTGAAACCCTGGACTCGTTCCGAATGTACCCGTTTTATCGAAGAAGCTCAGGAGAGCTTGCAAGCGGAATCTGACTCTGCGAATCCAAGAATCCTCGAAGCGCAGCTTCTCCTGACCGCTCTGCACCGCGAGTTTTCGCCGGAGTATGAGAACTCAGGCGAGGTAAAACCTAATTTCGAAACGGATTCCATTTACGCCCGCTTCATGAGCGTCAGCGGTTCCGTTCTCACCGATGGCTACCACTTTGGCCAGACCTTTGCCTACGATTTCGGCCGCCCTTTCCGGCGCGGCTTCGATGAAATTACCGGCACTTCCTTTCATGCGGATTTCGGCAACATTTTCTTTTATGCCCGGGGCGAATTTCAGCATGCTCCCGCTGCACCCGCTCTTTCCGATACGCAACTCCAGTTCATTGCTCAGCATGATCGCACCCCCTTGGAGACTCCTTCGCCCTTTGCGCCTGTGAATCGTTTTCGATTGCTGGACAGCTATCTGGGCTGGCGCACGGGCAATTGGCAACTGACTTTTGGTAATCAGAGCCTTACTTGGGGGCCCGGCGCTGGGGGCTCGCTCCTCCTGAGCGACAATGCCGAACCGATTCCGATGCTCCGCATCGCACCCGTCCAGCCTTTCCTCCTCCCCGTGCTCAAGTTCTTGGGCCCCGCCAAATTTGAACAGTTCTATGGCCGCCTCAACGGCCACACCGGAGATTCTCAGCCGTGGATCTACGGACAGAAAGCCAGCTTCAAGCCGTTTCGCTCGTTTGAGTTTTCTTATGGTCGTACCACGCTCATCGGCGGAACTGGCCATCCCCTGACTTCCGGAAATTTCATTCGCAGCCTCTTCGGTCGCGTGTATTCGGTTACGGGCAGCGTCCCCGGTGATTCGCGCACTTCCTTCGACTGGACTTGGCGTGTGCCGCGAACGGCCGGTTCCACGGTGTTTTATGGAGAACTCGAAGACGATGATGACCTCATCCCCTTCCAGAACCTCACGAAAACGGTTTTCCGCCCGGGCCTTTATTTCACGCGGCTGCCTTTCCTTCCGAAATGGGATCTGCATGTCGAATACACAAGCTCGGAAACTCCCGGCCGCAAGTCCTATCAAAATAGCGGCGACTTGAATTACTGGAATCAGGATTATCGCGACGGCTATACCAACTTCGGCGAACTCATGGGTAATGTTGTCGGCCGCGAAGGCAAAACGCTTCAGGCATGGTCACGTTGGTGGATTTCTCCGCGCAAAACGCTCGACCTTTCCTGGAAGCAATCGAAAGTGCTTGGTGACTACGTGCCCGGCGGTGCGGACTGGCAGGATTTTTCGGCCACACACAGCATCACGCTTTCTTCCGGCGCCTATTTCAAAACCATGGTGCAATTCGAGCACATTTCCAAATATCCGCTTCTTTTTTCCGGCCCACAGAACAACGTTGTCGCCTCCATTGAAATTGGTTTCTTGCCCGCTTGGTCCCGGCATGGGCGCAGCACTGCATCCTCACGCGAGACGACGAGAGAGAACGCACCGTGAAAGAACCATTTCCCATGAACGATTGGCAAGAGCCGATGGAGGAAACGCACGCATCGCGGGAACGCGTCTTGTCCAAGGCGCGGCTCTTCTGGGAGAACCGTACATTTCTCTTGCGAGTTCTTTTCTGGTGCGGTCTGGCCAGCACTCTCATCGTTTTTCTTATTCCAAAGCGATACGACGCAGTTACTCGTCTCATGCCGCCCGACAATCAGGCGAGCCTCGGCCCCCTCACGGCTGCCGCGCTTCCGGGACAAGGATCCAGCGGCCTCGGCGGCATAGCCAGTGATTTGCTTGGAATCAAGAACAGCGGCGCGCTGTTTACGGGGATTCTGCAGAGCCAGACGGTGCAAGACCGCCTTATCGAACAGTTCGATCTGGAGAAGCTCTATCGAGACAAACTGATCGAGGATGCGAGATTGGATTTAGCCAAGCACACCGGAATTGCCGAAGACCGCAAAAGCGGCATCATCACCATTTCCGTATCGGACAAGGATCCGCGCCGCGCCGCCGCCATGGCGGCGGCGTATGTCACCGAGCTGGATCGGCTCGTCGCGCAAGTCAGCACTTCCTCTGCGAGACGCGAACGCATTTTTCTGGAAGAGCGGCTGCGCGATGTGAAGCGCGATTTGGATTCCGCTTCCGGCAAGTTCAGCGAATTTGCCAGCAAGAACACCGCAATCGACATTCCCGCGCAGGGCAAGGCCATGGTTGAAGCCGCCGCCAGGTTGCAAGGGGAACTCATTGCCGCGGAATCCGAACTTCGCGGTCTTCAAGCGATTTACACGCAACAGAACGTTCGCGTTCGTTCCGCACAAGCCAGAGTTTCCGAATTGCGCGCTCAGCTCGAAAAACTCGGCGGCACGGGCCAGGATTCCACTTCAACGTATCCGAGCATCCGAAAGCTACCTGTGCTTGGCGTGACCTACGCCGATTTGTACCGCCAGACAAAAATTCAGGAAACCGTTTTCGAATTGCTGACCCGCCAGTACGAACTCGCCAAAGTTCAGGAAGCAAAGGAAATTCCCAGCGTCAAAATTCTGGACGCGCCCGTCATCCCCACGAAAAAGTCGTTTCCACCCCGATTTCTTTTCATCGCCGTCGCGACCTTTGCTTCGTTGCTCCTCGCTTGCGCATGGCTGATGGCCAAAGAGATCTGGAAGGGAATTCCGCCCGAAGACTCGCGCAAACAGTTCGCTCTCGAAATTGGGACTGCCTTGCAAGGAGATCTAGCGCGTTTGGCTCCGCACGAATCTCTGCGCGGGCGCGCTCTCGCACGGCTTGGACTCTCGGGCAACGGCGCGTCTTCTGCTTCTGTTTCGAACGCCGAGAAAAAAACAGGACCACAGGAAAAAACTCCAGAAATTGCCCGCGCCGCCGGGGGCTCCACTTCATGAAAAAGCTGCGCAAGAAATCGCCGCAGAATTTGACGGGGCTGCGTCATGAGTAGCACCGCCGCCCGCCGCGCGCCCGCGCCGAAAAATGCCGGTTCGAACGGCAAGGTGCGCGCCGCGTCCCGCTTCGACGACGCGCCGCACCAGAATGGCGCGAGCAGACCACGTGCCGCGAACGGAGGCTTGCCGCGCCAGCTGCTCTACGTTGCGATTGACGTGGCGATGATCTCCTTGGGCGCCGGGACCATTTACTGGTTGCGGTTTGGCGGATTCGAGATTTCCCGCGACTTCTTCTTGTCGCCCGCGCAATTGCACGCGGTGCTGCTGCACGGGTATGGAGGATTTCTCGTTTTGTATATAGGGCTGATTGTTCTTGCGTGCCTGGGCCAGGATTTGTACCGCACGCCGCGTGAGTGGACTTCGCTCGCGGAAACGCTGGCGGTGTCACGGGCAGTCGGCTTCGCCACTGCTGTCGTCGTGCTTTTCATTTTCACGTCGGGGAACAAAGAAATTTCGCGACTGGTGGTGGCGGGCGCGGGCCTGACGAATATCGCCACGCTCTCCGGTTGGAGATTTGCGAAACGAAAATATGTTTCGCGGCGGCTACGCCGAGGGGTGGGCACGCGGCGCGCGCTCATCGTCGGCGCGGGGCGGATGGGGCGGGAACTCGCGGCGTGCCTCGAACAAAATCACGAGCTTGGGTACGAAGTGTGCGGCTTTCTCGAAGCGCATCCGAACGGGGACCACCGCGTGCTCGGGTCCGTTGCGGATTTGCGGGGCGTGGCGCTGGCAAAATTCGCGGATGAAATTTTTGTCACGGCGCCGGCGAACCGGGAAATTGTGGAGGAGGCATTTGTGCAGGCGCGGAGCCTGCGCCTGGATATGCACGTGATACCGGATTTGTACGATGGGCTGGCGCGGCACGCTCCGGTGCATACGATCAGCGGATTTCCGGCGCTGCTGCTGCACGGCCAGCCCATTCCGGCGGTTGGAATGGCGGTGAAGCGGCTGATGGATGTTGTGCTGGCGACGATTGGTTTAGTGCTGAGCAGTCCGATTTTGGCAGCGGCGGCGGTTTGGATCCGGCTGGATTCGCCAGGACCGGTTTTGTATCCGGCATTCCGCGTGGGTAAGAAAGGGAAGAAGTTCCGGTGCTTCAAGCTGAGGACGATGGTCGTGGACGCGGACGCGACGAAGGAAAAGCTGCGCGAGGGGAACGAGCGGTCGGGGCCGTTTTTCAAAATGGAAAACGACCCGCGGGTGACGCGGAGTGGGCGATGGCTGCGGAAGTTCAGCGTGGACGAATTGCCGCAACTGGTGAATGTGCTGCGGGGGGAGATGAGCTTGGTAGGGCCGCGGCCACACCCCGAAGATGATATTGCGCGCTACACGGTGGAAGACCTGCGGCGGCTGGATGTGCATCCGGGAGTGACGGGACTGTGGCAGGTGACGGCGAGGCGGGACCCGTCGTTTGAGACAAACATGGCGCTGGACCTGGAGTACATCGAGAACTGGTCCTTGGGGATGGACATAAAAATATTGTTGAAGACGATTCCGGCAGTGGTGAGGGCGGATGGAAGGTGAAATGCGCGGGGGTACCCCTCCCCTGTTTTTTGTAAGTGTTCATTCTAAAGGAGTTATAGTCTGAGTTCTTGCAAGTGTTGATTTTAAAAGGGGATAAAGTCTTTTGTTTTGTAGGAGATTCGGGAATTCGCGTAAGTGCAGATTCTAAAGGAGATAAAGTCGTTTGTTTTCTAGCAGATTCGCAAGTGTTGATTCTGAAGGGGTTTAGGGTGGAGGGCAGGAAGAGACTCATGTTGTTGCAGGAAGGCAGAGTCTCGAGCATAACAACTCATTTTACAATGGGGGCACGTTGCAGGTAAGTGAATGGCATCGATTGGTCAAAAATTGAGGGTGAACGAGGCAGTGGAGGCGGCGAACGGAGATGTGCGCAGGCTAGAGCAGGGAGGGGTGCTTTCGTGCACTCGAGAAGAATACTAATCACTGGGGCGGCTGGCTTTATCGGATCGCGTCTCGTTTCCAAGCTCCTAGAAAGAGGAGCAGTTTGTTGTGGAGTCGACAATTTGTCCACCGGCTGCCCTGAACCAAAGCGACACTCTAATTTAGAGTTCTGGATGCAAGATGTCTGTGAACCCGAGCCAGTCCAGAAAATTTTTGAGACTTTTCGGCCCGACACGGTAGTCCATTTAGCTGCAATCCACCACATACCGACTTGTGAGCGCGACCCGGCGAAAGCGTTTCATACAAACGTGGTTGGAACGCAGATAGTTCTGGAGGCTTCAACCGCGGCAAGCTGTCGCAAGTTTGTACTGGCTTCCACTGGCGGCGTGTACGACTGGGTGGACGAGCCGTTGAGCGAAGACAGTCCGGTGCGGCCAACCGACACCTACACGTTTTCTAAATACACTAACGAATGGCAACTAGCCCAGTGGGCGGCGAAAACTGGATGTCGGGGAATAGTAGCTAGAATTTTCAACACGATCGGAAGCGACGACCGAAACGGCCACTTAATCCCGCAGATCTTGCGGCAATTGAATTCTCAAATGGACACCTCAATAGTCCAACTGGGGAATCTGCACACCAAGCGGGACTATATCTATGTGGAGGATACGGCGCTTTGTCTAATGAAAATGGTGGATTATCAGCCCAAGAACGGAATTGAAACTTTTAACGTCGGCACTGGCCAACAATATGACGTGCGATTCATCGCGGAGACTATCGCGCGCATCAAGAACTGCCCGATTGAAATCCGGTCGATTCCTTCTTTGGTAAGGAAGGTCGACCGAGGTACCCAGCTAGCCGACATCAGCAAGTCGCTGCGGGAGTTAGGTTGGAAACCCAATTGGGAATTGCATGATGCTCTTAGATTGTCCATTAACGGAGGGGGTAGTTGAAGACTCTAGCCGTTTCTCCGCGGACTCGGATGTTCACCTTCTTCTGCGCCGGCGTAAACACTGTTCTAGCAAGCGCATTTCAATTGCTTGTTGTTTACCGACTTGGCGTTGGTGAGCGTTCGGATCTTTACTTTGGAGCGACAATCGCAGTTATCGCGATCTTTACGCTTTTCCTCGATCCGCTGAACAACATCTTGATTCCAATGTTTGTTGAAACCGACGAGCACGAGGACAAAGTTGAACTTTTGTGGAACACGATACTCTTTGTCGTCGCCGCGGGTGCGCTTATCGGTGTCCTGACGTGGTTTGGTATGAGGGTGTCATTCCCCCTGATTTATGGGGGCCTCAATGGAGCGAACTCGGTCAGCGTCAGCCGAATACTGGCATCCTATTCGATCTACCTGGTCTTGTACGGTGGAATTACGGTCAAGAACTGCTACCTCTTTGCGTCGAATAGACCGATTGCGGCGCAACTGAATTTGTCCGTCAGCTGGATTGTCAGCTTGGCACTTCTCTATAGGTTCGAAATCGCGACCGACGTGAGCCGGATCGCGGATTGCCTGGTTGCCGGGAGTATTGTGGGCTTGAGCCTACCAAACATTGGCCGTCTACGATTTGTCTTTCGACCAAAACAATTCCGCGCACATCTGACAACACTGATAAAGCGCGGAGTATTGCTCGCGAGTGGGTCGGCGGTGTTCAAGGCCGAGTCTCTGCTGGACAGCGCTATTGCATCTTTTTTTGGGGCCGGCAGCCTGACGGTGTATCAATTGTTTTCGCGCATGCTGCTTTCAGTAAGCACGATCATCAATTCGGGGTACATCCAACCAGTCACGAACCATCTGGCTGAGGCTGCCAAACATGGTCATTGGAACGCCCTAGCGCGGCAGGCAAGAAAGTTCGGTTTTTGGGCATCAGCCGCCAGCGTGGCATGCCTCCTCCCCATTGTTCCGGTGCTCTTGTTACTTCACGCGCGGCCGACGCCCGCATTGAACGTCTACATGGAAATTTTCGAAAGGCATTGGGCTGTGTTTCTTTTAATGCTTGGATATCTGATTGGGTCCGTAATGTGGAAGGTATATGCCACTGGCCTGATTGTTTTGAGAAGGGAGCAGACTTTTGCGGTCATTTGCGCGGCGACGTTTGTCATAGGAATTTTGTTTAAGGTTGCCGGTGCATATATTTCAGGCTTAAACGGCCTCGCTTCCGGCACGTCGCTGTATTGGCTCTTGGGCACGACCGCCATGGCAATGAGTTTTCGCGAAGCATTGAAGAAGAATCGCAGTCGTTCATGGGAGGGGCTCGCAGCGCCGCAGCCGGAAATTATTGTTTCGGCAGGGGAAGCGGACTAATGAACGTCGTGTTTATTAATCAATTTTCGTTCGCTTATCTGGGCGGGGTTGAATTGCACATTCTTAATTTAGGTCGTGAATTGCTGAAGCAGGGCGCAAAAGTCACACTGGTGTGCCGCGTACACCAAGAGACGGGAGGGTGGCAACCCTCCGCCGAAGGCTTTCGAATTGTCCATGCATCTAGGATCCGGGACTTAATGGCGTTTCTTCGGGCCGAGCGACATCAGATTGACGTCTGCCACGCACATATGTCGCGCAAACCATACGCCCTTTGTGGACTCTTATTCTCGCGCGCGCTAGGTATTCCAACTGTTTTTACGCCGCACTGTTTTTATCCGAGTGACAAGCTCGGCATGAAACTTGCAAAGGGCGCTTATGACGAGACTCTAAGTCGCCTGACGTTCTGGCTCTCCGGTCGCGTAATCAACCTGACTCCAAAGGATCAGCACGACAGCTTGGGGCGCGGAATGCGGCTCACGAAATCCAGATTGATTCCTAACTCTGTCAGTATTTCACCCTTGAGGAATTCGCGATGGGTCGCAATCAGGGACAAATATGGAATTCGGGGAGACTTCCTGCTTCATGTCGGCAGATTTTCAAGAGAGAAGTGCATTCACTTTTTGGTCCGGAACCATGCGTCGTTCGGCAAGCTCGGTTTAATCCTGATTGGCCAAGACGACGGAGAACTGAAGTCCATTGAATGTCTAATACAGGAAACCGGCCTTGCAGACCGCGTCCTTACCTTTCAAAAGATTCCGCTCGATGAGCTGTGTTCTTTCTATCGAGAAGCCCGGGCTCTTGTGATGGCGTCACGAAACGAGGGCCTGCCAACCGTAATTCTAGAGGCAGCCACATTCGGAACACCAACAATCGCGCCTAGCGTGGGAGGAATTCCGCACATCATTCAGGGTAACAAGGTTGGGTACCTCTACGAATGGGGAGACAGCGAAGGGTACGTCCGTTGCGTACAGCAGGTACTCGACGGTGGCATTCGCATTGACGAAGGGGCGAGAGACGAATTTCTCGACCGTTTTTCTTGGGAAACCAATGCTCGCAAAGTTGCGGCTGTATATCAGGAGGTCGTCCATGCATGAGGACCACGGTCAGACATCCGAGCACCAACACTTCAGAAATGAGACGGGGAAAAATGCAATGAGTCTCGCGGCACGAGAAGGCAATTACCGAAAGTCTTATCTTCCGTTTCCGCTGGAATTGGAGGAGTGCG
>JACXTT010008956.1_pt1 | contig 13762 bp, 15 predicted proteins | sample 9270951 | NCBI WGS metagenome assembly JACXTT01 (sample SAMN15532306, study PRJNA645909) | rock metagenome | isolation source: weathered quartz diorite | place: Puerto Rico | collected 2017-06-21 | reverse complement strand
ACGTGTTGACCAAATTGCAAATATCGTGGAAAGACCAATTGTCGACGTTCTACGGTAACTTGTTGCACGAAGGACAGTTTCACGACCCGATCATGCGCAACATCGAAGCCTTTTTAACCGATACGCAAAAAGCAGTTAGCGGTAAGGTATTTGTTGAACTGAACCCTTATCGTTTCCAAATCATCGGTATTGAATCGGACCATGATCTGATGTCGAGCAAGTTTGGTACTTATGGCGAGATGAATAACTCGTGGAGTGGCGAAGATGTGAAAGGTTTCTCGAAAATATTTGGCAACCAGGTAATGATTTACCACAAGGTGAACGGACAAGCATAGTCCCGAAAAGGAGAACGATGGATAACAAAAAAATACCGACAAATACCACCCTACCCGGTGCCGTTTCCAAAGCGAACTGCTTAAATCAGTACGGCTGGGGCGATGGCTGCTATGGCTGGAATTTTGTTGATACCGATGCCTTATCCATAAAACAGGAATTGATGCCGCCCGATACTGCCGAGCAGTTGCACTATCACGAAAAGGCGAACCAGTTCTTTTTTATCCTTGCGGGAAGGGCAAATTTTACCATTGATGGCATTGAGCATATTTTAAAGCCCAACGAGGGTATTGAGATAAAAGCCGGTCAAAAGCATTTTATTGCCAATAAAAACAACAGCGACCTGGAGTTTATACTATACTCGCAGCCATCAACAAAAAACGACAGGCATAACATATAGCGATGAGTGATACTGAAAAAATACCGACAAATACCACCCTATCCCGCCCTATACGTGTGGGTATTATCGGCGGTGCGGGTTACACCGGTGGCGAGTTATTGCGCATACTGGTGAACCACCCGAATGTGAGCATCGCTTTTGTGAACAGCAGCAGCAATGCAGGTAATTACATATACCAGGTGCATACCGACCTGTTTGGCGATACCGACCTGAAATTCAGCAACGATTTGCACGATGATATTGACGTGTTGTTTTTGTGCGTAGGCCATGGCGATGCGAAGAAGTTTTTGGATGCCAACCCTGTTGCCGCCAACGTTAAGATCATCGACCTGAGCCAGGATTTTAGGTTAAGTCAAAATTCAAAATTCAAAATTCAAAACATAACTGCTGACCCGGAACCTTCGTTTCGTCAGTTTGTTTACGGTTTGCCGGAGTTAAATCGCGAAAGCATAAAAACAGCATATAACATTGCTAACCCGGGTTGCTTTGCTACCTGTTTACAGTTGGGACTGTTGCCGCTTGCCGCGAAAGGTTTGCTAACCAACGAGGTGCATATTACCGCAACTACAGGTTCGACAGGCGCGGGGCAAAAGGCTACGGATACCACGCATTTTACGTGGAGGAATGATAACCTTTCGGTTTATAAGGTATTTGATCATCAGCATTTGAATGAGATAGGCGAATCTTTATCGCAATTACAACCTGATGGTGTTGGCGAGCTGAACTTTGTGCCTTATCGTGGAGATTATACAAGGGGGATTATTGCTTCGATGTACACGGAAAGCGATTTGACTGAAGAAGAAGCGTTGAAATTGTATAGCGATTATTATGCTTCGCACCCGTTCACTCATGTAACGAGCAGGAATATTGATTTGAAACAGGTAGTGAATACGAATAAGTGCTTTATACAAGTAAAGAAGCTTGGGAACAAATTGTTTATCCTTTCGATAATTGACAATTTAACGAAAGGGGCTTCAGGTCAGGCAGTGCAGAATATGAATTTGATTTTCGATCTCGAAGAGACCGCAGGATTAAAACTGAAAGCAGTAGCTTTTTAGTTGAAAGTTTAAAGTATAAAGTTTAAAGCTGATGCAGAATTATAAAGAGTTATTAGTTTGGCAAAAAGCACATACACTTGTATTAGATATTTACAAAAGTGTTTCCGGCTTTCCAAAAGAAGAAACTTATAATTTAGTAAGTCAATTAAAACGATGCTCATCTTCCATTCCAACAAATATTGCGGAAGGAACAGGAAGATTTACACAAAAAGATTTAGCAAGTTATTTGCAAAACGGAATGGGTTCGGCACATGAACTCGAATACTTATTAATACTATCAAATGAATTAGGCTTTATAGACAAAGCGTTATTTGATAAATTATTTAATCAGGTTAACGAGGTAAAAGCAATGTTAATTTCTCTAATCAAAAAAGTAAGAATTTAACACTTTAAACTTTTAACCTTTAACTTTTTACTCATTATGAAACTATTTGATGTTTATCCACTTAACCCCATTAACATAGTTAAAGGGCAAGGAAGTTTAGTTTGGGACGATAACGGAACCGAGTACTTAGATATGTACGGTGGCCACGCTGTAATATCTATCGGTCATACCCATCCACACTACGTTGAACGATTGGAGAACCAGTTGCATCAGCTTGGTTTTTATTCAAACTCTATCGAAATACCTATTCAAATTGAACTGGCAGCTAAGCTGGGTAAAGTTTCGGGTAAAGAGGATTATCAATTGTTTTTGGTGAACTCGGGTGCAGAGGCTAACGAGAACGCTTTGAAACTGGCTTCGTTTTATAATGGGCGCAAAAAGGTAGTGGCTTTTAGTAAGGCTTTTCATGGCCGTACTTCGCTGGCTGTTGCGGTTACCGATAACCCAAAGATAGTTGCCCCTATTAACGAAACCGACAATGTGATATTTTTGCCGTGGTGCGATGAGGCTGCTTTGGAGCAGGTTTTTGCCGAACAGGGCGACCAGATATCATCGGTGATTATTGAGGGCATACAGGGCGTTGGCGGCATACAGGTTGCCACCGAAAGCTTTTTGCAAAAGATACGTTCGCTTTGCGACAAATATAACGCGGTATTTATTGCCGACTCGGTGCAATGCGGTTACGGCCGTACGGGCAAGTTTTACTCGCACGATTTTGCGGGTGTTGATGCAGATATTTACTGCATGGCTAAGGGTATGGCTAACGGCTTCCCGATAGGCGCTATATCTATCGCACCAAAAATAAAACCTGCATTTGGTATGCTGGGCACTACTTTTGGCGGTAACCATTTGGCTTGCGCCGGGGCTTTGGCAGTTTTGGAAGTAATTGAGCAGGATAACCTGCTACAAAATGCTGCCACCGTTGGCGGTTACCTGATTGAGGAATTGAAAAAGTTCCCACAAGTAAAAGAAGTACGCGGCCGTGGTTTGATGATCGGTATTGAATTGCCGGAAGAACTGGCTCATGCTAAGAAGGAATTGCTATTCAAACACAAGATATTTACCGGTGAGGCTAAGCCGAACGTGATCAGGTTGTTACCTGCATTAAACTTAAGCCAGGCCCATGCCGACAGGTTTTTGGAAGCCTTCAACAGCGTATTAAAAGCGAGCGAAGTTTTAACACATTAATATTAATATTAAATCAGCTTTCAGCTTTGCGCTTTAAGCTTTATGCTAAAAGAATGAAACTCTTCTCATCCGTAAACGACGTTACCGACATTAAGCAATTAGTTGCCGAAGCGCTGCATCTGAAACAAAACCCTTATGCCTACAAGCATTTGGGTGAGAACCGCACTTTGGGCTTGATGTTTTTGAACCCGAGTCTGCGTACCCGTTTAAGCACGCAAAAAGCGGCCATGAATTTGGGTATGAACGTGATGGTAATGAACGTTGACAAAGAGGGTTGGGCGCTGGAATTTAACGATAACGTGGTAATGAACGGTACTACCGTTGAGCATATTCGCGAAGCAGCCTGTGTAATGGGCCAGTATTTGGATATTTTGGGTATTCGCTCCTTCCCCGGATTAAAAGACCGGGAACTGGATTACAGCGAAGAGATATTCAACAAGTTTGTTGAGTTTAGCAAAATACCGGTGGTGAGCCTGGAATCGGCAACACGCCACCCGCTGCAAAGCCTGGCCGATTTGGTAACTATTGAAGAATTAAAACCTGTTGCACGCCCTAAAGTTGTATTAACCTGGGCACCGCACGTAAAGGCATTGCCGCAGGCGGTACCAAACTCGTTTGCGGAGTGGATGTGCAAAGCCGATGTTGATTTTGTGATAGCCCAACCAAAAGGTTATGAGCTTTGCGAGGATTTTACCGAAGGTGCTACCATTACCCATAACCAGGATGAGGCCCTTGCGGGTGCTGATTTTATTTATGTAAAAAACTGGTCGGCATACGAGCCTTATGGCGAGGTGATAAAGGGGTATGACGATTGGATGATGACTAACGCAAAGCTTGTTAATACTAATAATGCTAAAGTGATGCATTGCCTTCCGGTAAGGCGTAATCTGGAGCTTTCTGCCGAGATATTGGACGGGCCGAACTCGTTGGTGGTGCATGAGGCAGGGAACCGGGTATGGGCCGCTCAGGCGGTGTTGAAGCAAATGCTGGAGGCACTATAAATGTATATCCCAAAACACTTCGCTAATACTGATAAGGCTTCGGTGCTTGAGTTTATCCGCAAGTACAGTTTTGGGATGTTGGTTACCGCACTGGATAATGTACCTGTTGCCACTCACCTGCCCTTTTTAATTGAGGAGCGTGATGGTGAGGTTTACATTATATCGCATTTAGCTAAAGCTAATCCGCAAGCTGAGCAATTGGTTGGGAATGAAGTAATGGTTGTATTTTCGGAACCACATGCGTATATCTCACCTAAGCATTACGAGAAAGAGCAAAGCGTACCTACATGGAACTACATCGCGGTGCATGCTTATGGTAAAGCGGTCATTATTGACTCGGAAGCTGAACTATCTGCCATGATGGAGAAGATGATAGCTCAATATGATACTGATTATCTTGCTCAATGGAACAACTTACCTGCTGAGTTTAAGACGAAGATGTTTAAGGGTATTGTAGCATTTGAGGTCAGGGTAACATCGTTAGAAGCAAAAAACAAGTTGAGCCAAAACCGTAGCGAGAACGAGCGGAAGAACATTATTGAGGCTTTTGAGAAAAGTGGTGATGCGAATGAGGTGGAGATTGCGGAGTATATGAAGAAAGGAACTTATGCACATTGATAACATTACCGAAATTGGGATTGATGACTCAGGTAGATTGTATGTTAAGCCCGAAAAGGAAAAAATCACAATGATATATCGTGCTGCGATGGAAGTACACTGGGACACAAAATATGAGTTTTTATATTCTCCCAAACCTCGCGAATGGACCTATTTAATGTGGTATAAGCAAATTATATCGGCGGCCCTGGATGAGTATGGTTGCAAGTTAATTACAACTCCAAATACCAAATGGATTTCAATTCCTGATGAACTAAGTCAAGAGATATCATCGCTCGTATATTAAATTTTTATCCGAACCATTTGCATATTAAAAAATCATCAGTACATTTGTACTGTAATAATTAAAGTTACAGAATGAACAATAGCCGCTTTGCCATATCCGTACACATACTTACTTTGCTTGCAGGGGCAAATGGAGAGGTATTGTCGTCGGATTACATAGCGAGCAGCATTAATATTAACCCGGTGCTGGTGCGTAAAGAGCTCATCAATCTGCGTAAGCATGGTATGATTGCCAGCAAAGAGGGTAAGAATGGTGGAACTTATCTGAATAAGGCAGCTAAGGATATCCGTTTATCGGATGTTTATGAGGCAGTGAAGCTGTCGCCGTTATTGGGTGAGGCTAAGAACGTGCCAAATCCCTTGTGCCCTATCGGCAAACATATCAAAACACACTTAAACACATTATATACCGATGCAGAGGCGGCAATGGTAAGCCAGTTAAGCACCACTACCCTGCAAAGTTTTCTCAATAAATTCGATTAAATTTTTTTATAAATAACTGTAACAAATTATATTACATTTTAAATAACAACACATATGAAAGTAGCATTAATTGGAGCCAACGGAAAAATAGGCTCACGCATCGCAAACGAATTATTAAACCGTGGACACAAGGTAACCGGGATAGCACGTAATCCCGCCACAGCGAGCGTACAAAACAAAGACCTAGCTTATGTTAAGGGTAACGCCCTGAACGTAGATGAATTGGCTGGAATACTAAAAGGTCATGATGCTGTGATCAGCGCCTTCGGCATCGATTGGACAAAGCCCGAAACTTTTTATCTGTTTAGTGATGTGGCGGCGGCAGTTATCGCGGCAAGCAAGAAAGCGGGCGTTAAACGCTTATTGAATGTTGGCGGGGCGGGTAGCCTTGAAGTTGCTCCCGGTGTGCAGTTGGTGGATACGCCTGAGTTCCCTGAAATGTGGAAAGCAGGTGCTGATGCGCAACGCAAATCACTCGAAGTTTTCCGTAAAGAAACTGAATTAGACTGGACATTTTTGAGTCCTGCTATTATTATTGAGCCCGGCGAACGTACAGGTAAATTCAGGATCGCGAAAGATAATCCCATATTTGATGCCCAAGGCAATAGCCGCATTACTTATGACGACTATGCTGTTGCTTTGGTTGACGAATTAGAAAACCCGCAATTTATCAAACAGCGTTTTACAGTAGGTTATTGATCGTATACCAAAGGGCGTCACAAAGGTTGTGGGGCCCTTTTAGTGTTTAAACAGTCTTTGTTATAGTTGGGTAGAAGTTTATTACTTTTAGTTATTGACTATAACATTTTGTTATTTTAGATATTTCGATAAAATCTTTGCATAAATGAGCAAATGACAGAATAATATTTTAACATTAAATTGTAACATTCAGATTACACAAGGTCATTTACCTGGTCATAACATTATATTTACCTTCTCTATAAAAATAAAATTTAAACACATTAACTGACATGAAGAAAAATTTACTCGCTGTTCTTTTTTTAATTACAGCATGCTCGGGTGCCACGTTTGCGCAACGTGGAGGTGGTGGTGGCGGTGCCGCGGCTACCGATTCTACCCGCAGGCCCGGCTTCGCAGGCGCGCCTACACAACGGGCGGCTCCAAGGCCTTATGCCACTGTAATTACCAACAAAGCCATTACCCGCAATGGTTTATTTAAAACCCACAAAATTGACGATAAATACTATTTCGAGATTCCCGACAGTTTGTTGGGCCGCGAAATACTGGTAATTGCCCGTATATCAAAAGCAGGTGCCGAAGTTAGGGCGGCGGATGGCTACGCAGGCGACCAGATAGGCGAAACGGTGATCAGCTTTGAAAAAGGCCCGTCGAACCGTATTTTCATGCGTAAGCTATCATACAGAACTTATAGCCCAGACAGTACAAAAGCTATGTACAATGCTGTACAGCGCTCTAACGTACAGGCTATAGCAGCTGCCTTCAACATCGCGGCTTATTCTCCGGACTCGAAAGGCAGCGTAATCGACATGACGGATTATATCAATGCAGATGGCGATATTTTCTTCTTCGCGTCACCTGCTGCTAAAACCCGTATCAGGTTAGGCAATTTACTGGCCGACAGGAGCTATATCGAAAATATAAAAAGTTTCCCTACCAATATCGAGATCACTACAATTAAAACCTACAGCCTTGGCGCAGGTGGCGGTGGTGGCCGTGGCGGTGCTCCTACCCCGGCTGCGGGCGCAGGCGCTGCACAAAGCAGCGGTTCGGAAACTGTTGAGTTGAACACTTCGTTATTGATATTGCCTAAAGTGCCTATGAAGCCTCGTTTTTATGATGAGCGCATTGGTTACTTCACTTCGCAGTACACTGATTTTGACGCTAACCCTCAAGGTGTTAAAAACATCGAGATGATCAGCCGCTGGAGGTTAGAGCCAAAAGCCGAAGATATGGCCAAATACAAGCGCGGTGAACTGGTTGTTCCTAAAAAGCAGATAGTTTATTACATAGACCCTGCTACGCCTAAAAAATGGGTACCATAATTAATGGCCGGTATTAACGACTGGCAAAAAGCTTTCGAGAAAGCAGGTTTCAAAGAAGCTATCTTAGCTAAAATGGCTCCGACTGCTGCCGAAGACTCGACCTGGAGCTTAGACGATGCCGCACACTCGGCCATTGTTTACAAACCATCGGAAACTGAAAACGCCAGCGGCCCGCACGTATCCGACCCGCGCAGCGGCGAGATATTAGAAACGCATATCAATTGGTATCACAACGTAATGAAACTGGTACACGATTGGTACATGATACAAACCGCGGCGGTTGACCCTCGTGCACGCACTATGCACTTTAGCGATGAACTGATGGGCGACCTGATCCGTTTTGTGTCTTCGCACGAAGTTGGCCACACTTTAGGTTTGCGCCACAACTGGGGTTCGAGCTCGACCGTGCCAACTGAAATGTTGCGTAATAAAGCATGGGTTGAAGCTAACGGGCACACTCCATCAATCATGGATTACGCACGCTTTAACTACGTTGCACAACCTGAAGATAACATTACCAAAGCAGGTTTATACCCGCGCATTGGTGACTATGATAAATGGGCCATTGAGTGGGGATACAAAGTGTTGCCAAACAATCCATCGCCTGAAGCTGAAAAAGCTATCCTGAACAAAGTATCGGTTGAGCGTTTAAAAGACCGTCGTTTATGGTTTGGTACCGAAAGCAATCCTGATGATCCGCATTCGCAAAACGAGGATTTGAGCGATAACGCAATGAAAGCCAGCACTTACGGTATCAAAAACCTGAAAGTGATATTAGCCAAATTGCCTGAGTGGACAAAAGAGCCAAACGAAGTTTTTGAACAACTGGAAAACATGTACACTCAATTAACAAGCCAATTTGGCCGCTACATGGGCCATGTTGCTAAAAACATAGGTGGCGTTTACGAAAACCCTAAAACTGTTGAGCAGGTTGGCAAAGTGTACGAGAACGTGCCTGCAGCTACTCAAAAAGAAGCCATGACATTCCTTGATGTTCAATTGTTCACTACACCAACGTGGTTGTTGAACGATTATGTATTGAGCAACACTCAGGGCAATGGTTTAATGATAGTTGGCAATTTGCAAAACACTACTTTAACCCGTTTATTGAGCAACCATACTTTGTACAAACTGATATCAGCTGAAGCTGAGGATGGTGCAAGCGCTTACAAAATAAGCGACTTCTTTAGCGATCTTAACGGCACAGTATTCCGTGAAGTTAAAGCAGGCCAGGCTGTTGATGTTTACCGCCGTAACCTGCAAAAAATGTATGTTGATAAGCTGATCACTTTGGTTAAACCTACTCCTCCGGTTGACCCTGCATTAGCAGCGTTACAGGCAGGTGGTGGCCGCCGTGGTGGTGGCGCTGCTCCGCGCGATGCCGATAAAGAATCGACCGACGTAGTATCGGTAGCTAAAGCACAATTGAAAGCTATCAATGCCATGATCAAAGCTTCATCATCAACCGATGCGATGACACAGTATCACCTGCAAGATCTATCGGACAGGATAAATGAAACCTTGAATCCTAAAGGATAGTTATTGAGTTGATAGGTTATTAAGTTACTTGTCGCATAAAAAAGGCTTCTCCGATATGGGGAAGCCTTTTTTATTATATTACTTCGATCTATTGAATTTTCATCTTTTCCGCATCGTACTTACGGATAATGAGCCTTGAGCCACTACTATTGCTAAAATAGCTGCCAGCCCAATTAATGAACACGATAATGCGATTGCGCGCGCTCACCAGCGACATAAGGTGAACAAAGCCCCATATCAGCCAGGCAAAAAAGCCTTGGAAGTGAAGTTTTCCTAAATCGGCAACAGCCAGGTTTTTACCTATGGTTGCGAGTGAACCTTTATCGAAGTATTTAAAAGGCTCCATAGGCTCTTTATTATTTAAGCGAACAAGGTTTTTAGCCAGGTGCTTGCCTTGTTGTATAGCTGCCGGTGCAACACCGGGATGGCCATCGGGAGTTTCGGGAGTAATTACCGCGGCTACATCACCTATGGCGAAGATATTTTCGTAACCTTTTACCCGGTTAAACTCATCAGTTTGGATACGATTGCCCCGGCCTATGGCCTCTTTAGGTATACCGGACACTACTTCGCCTTTAACACCGGCAGCCCAAAGTACATTGCGGGTTTGTATACGTTTTCCGTTATCGATCACCAGTTCGTCGCCGGTATAGCTTTGTACGTGTACATCGTTATGTACCTCAACACCTAATTCTTCTAAAAAGTCTTTCGCTTTTTTAGATGCGTTTGGCGACATCACGGCAAGCAGTTCTTCCTTACCTTCAACCAGGTAAACCTTCATATCTTCCTTGCGCAGTTCGGGGTAATCGTAAGTAAGCCCGTAGTTACGCATTTCCGCAAGGGCGCCGGATAGCTCCACTCCTGTCGGCCCTCCTCCTACTACTACAAAGTTGAGCAGGGCCTCCTTCTCTTCCTGGCTTTCGGTGATGATCGCTTTTTCGATATTTTGCAGAATAAGGCTACGCAGATTTAATGCCTCGGGAATACTTTTCATGGGCATGGTGCGCTTTGCCAGTTCATCGTTACCAAAAAAATTGGTGGTTGAGCCAGTAGCTAAAACAAGGTAATCATACGGTATTACCCCGATATCTGTAGTAACACTATTTTTTTCAGCATTCACCTGCAGCACGTTAGCCATCCGGAAAGCAAAATTCCGCTGCTCCACAAATATTTTCCTTATCGGGAAAGCGATAGAGTCGGCCTCGATATCGCCCATAGCAACCTGGTATAACAGCGGCTGAAAAGTGTGGTAATTGTTTTTATCCAGCATTAAAACCTCAACAGGTTTATCCTTCAGTTTTTTTGCCAGCTCAATACCGCCAAAGCCGCCGCCAACAATTACAATACGTGGGTGATTTGTGATCTCGTTCAGGTGCATATCGATGTAAAGCTATTCATTATTCGGACAATAGTAAAAACAGCTTTTATGTTTGATATGCGTACTGTTTTAATTTATTTTTTTGGTTTATACAATTGAAAGTTAAATGCTATATCATAAGAAGTAAGATCTCCTTTGGTTTTTTCTTTATAAGTACTTGCGGGCCCGCAGCCATATTCACCAATGCTATTATTTTTTACCAATTGTTCTACTTTACCCACCTCTGTCTCCCCAAAAACCTTACCGTCAAAAACAAAAACAACCTTGTCACCCGTATTTACATTTATTGACATACCATTATTACGAGAGCCTCTTGTTAGTGTGTTTCCATCGTATGGTACGCTTATCCGATCGCCATAAATTGGCATCTTAATAACTATTTTTTCATATGAAGATCCATCGTTATGCTTCAGTTGTATCCTACTGTAAAAACGATCTCTCGGTATGTTTACCTCCGCCTCCATATTATCCTTTTCAATGGTTGTCAAATATGTTATTTCGCCTTTATTTAACAGGGAAATCTCAACCACTCCATCTTTAGCTTTTGGATTGTTTTTATATTTTCCTACCGGCTCACCCCAGATACCTGCTCCGAGAATACACGAACCACTTATGGTATACAAAATGTCATCGGGGTACTCTTTACCATCAATTAGTACCAAAGGATGCGGTCCCAGGTAACTGATATCGCCTACGGCACTTGCCCTTGGCGGGGTTTGTAATTTTGCAAACGCAAGACAGCTTAATACCAATATTGGCACAAAGAGCAGGTAAATAATCTTTTTCATATTGTTGGTTGGTTGGTTAAATAACATTCTGATACGCTTTTTGAGCGGCGCTTTACTGAAACTATGGTAGATATGCCCTTGGCTTGAAACAGCCAGTTTGAGTAAAAGATCAGCATAAAGGCCTTTATCTTGTTGGTTGGTTATAATGTGATCCACCTCGAACTCGTGGTTTTCTTCAATCGACCGGATATAGAAATACGCGATAGGATTAAACCAAAGTATGATGTGCACTATGCGAGAGATTAGTCTATCTATAGAGTGCATGAGTTTAAAATGTATTATTTCGTGACTGATCACTTGCTTTATGTCTTCTGCCTCAAGTGCATCATCATTAATAAATATTACGTTAAAAAAAGAACTATTGCTTAATGTAGCTGTGGTTTTGATAATTTTCACTTTGCCAATATGTGCCAGTTTTGGCTTATGTAGTTGGCGATAAAATGTTAATAAAGCGATGAGTAACCTGGTAACACCTATAGCTACTACCAAAAAATAAACAACAGGCAATAATGTTAACCAGTTAAATTGTGGCTCACGCAAAGCCGGTGATATTGTTATAACCGGGGCTTTAGCAAAGGTTTGGAGCTGCTGTATATACACTGCAGGTTGCATAATTGCCGATGAGGGTAGTGTATTTAAAGTAAAACTTAGCGCAGGTATAACAAAGCTAACAAGTAAGGTAACCAGCAAATACCATCTGTTTAGTGTAAAGAATGTTAATTTGCGCAAAAACAAAAAGTAAAACGAATAGAAGATACCGGTACATGCCGACACCTGCAACAGGTAGATGAGCGCTTTCATTTTATTTTGAGTTTTGGTTTATCATGTCTTTAATTTTATTGATATCCTCCTCTTTTAGCTCCTCGTGCTTTACCATAAAAGATAGAAAGCTTTCGAGTGAATTATCGAAATAGCCCGATATCATTCTGCTGAAAAAAGCTTTGCGGTACTCAGCTTTGGTAATGAGGGGAAAATACTCGTAAGTTTTCCCATAAGCTTTGTAGCCTACGTAGTTTTTCTTTTCGAGCAGGCGCACTACTGATGAGATGGTATTATATGGCGGCTTTGGGTCATCGGGTAGCAGTTCGATAATGTCTTTAACAAAGGCCTTATCCAGCTTCCATAAAGCCTGCATTACGCGCTCTTCTGTTTTGGTTAACTCTTCCATAAAGCAAAGCTAAAACTAAATTTTCAGTTTTACAACTGTTTTTCCAGTTATATAACTAAATAATCAGTTTATGTAATATGCGGTTATTAATGGCAGTGGTTAGGAGATATGAGAATGCAATAAACACTTCATTTAAAGATAATTTAATATAAAACAAACAGTTTTAATGCAAATAATGCAATAATTTAACTACATTTAAACAAAAAGCAGCAGTTACGCGGTTCAAAACGTATATTTGCAGCATAAACTGTTGAATATTTTAGCATTTCGAGAGCAAATGAAGCTAAACGTCATTAAAATTGGTGGAAACGTTATTGATAACTCCGAAAACCTGCATCGTTTTTTAAAAGACTTTGCCTCGTTGGAAGGTTACAAAATACTTGTACATGGCGGTGGCAAAGTGGCAACACAACTCTCGGCAACCTTAGGCATTGAAGCTAAACTGGTTGATGGGCGCAGGATAACCGATATTGAAACGCTGCGTGTAGTTACGATGGTTTATGCGGGTTTGATCAACAAAAACATAGTAGCATCGTTGCAAGCGGTGGGTTGTAATGCTATTGGCTTGACCGGTGCCGATGGTAACTTCATCAAAGCTAAAAAACGCCCGGTTAAAACTATTGATTATGGCTTTGTTGGCGATATTGACGAAAACTCTATTAGCCCTGAAAATATCAACAAGCTGATGAATGCAGGTTTTGTGCCGGTATTTTCGGCATTGACACATGATGGCGAAGGGCAATTACTGAATACCAATGCCGATACCATTGCATCAGCTTTGGCAGTAGCTTTGGCTGATGCTTTTGAAACAACGCTTATTTACTGTTTTGAGAAAAAAGGCGTTTTGCAGGATATTGATGATGAAGATTCGATGATACGCGAAATAGACCCAAAGCGCTATGAAGAGTTAAAAGTGCAACAAATTATAGCAGGCGGCATGCTGCCCAAACTGGATAATGCCTTTAGCGCCATAGCCTGCGGTGTAAAAGCTGTAATTATAGGCCATGCCGATGAGCTTGGCAATATTAATATGAACACATCATTTGGAACCCGATTAAGTACCGGTATATGAATGCAACACAAAAAAACATCGCCATTTTAGGCAGCGGAAACA
>JACXTT010008955.1_pt1 | contig 13763 bp, 9 predicted proteins | sample 9270951 | NCBI WGS metagenome assembly JACXTT01 (sample SAMN15532306, study PRJNA645909) | rock metagenome | isolation source: weathered quartz diorite | place: Puerto Rico | collected 2017-06-21 | reverse complement strand
TCTCCCTCTCCGACTACAAGGGCAAGAAGGTCGGCCTCTTCTTCTACCCCCTGGATTTCACCTTCGTCTGCCCCACTGAGATCCTCGCTTTCAGCGACGCCATCAAGGAATTCGAAGCCCGCAACACCCAGGTGATCGGCGTCTCGGTCGACTCCAAGTTCAGCCACTTCGCCTGGACCCAGATGGACCGCAAGGAAGGCGGCATCAAGGGCATCACCTTCCCCCTGGTGGCCGACCTCAACAAGACCATCGCCCAGGACTACAACGTCCTCCTGCCCGCCGGAATCGCCCTGCGCGGCCTCTTCATCATCAACAAGGACGGCGTGCTGAAGCACATCACCGTCAACCACAACGACCTCGGCCGTAACGTGGAAGAAGTCCTGCGCCTCCTCGATGCCGTCGACTTCTCCGAAGAGCACGGCGAAGTGTGCCCCGCCAACTGGCACAAGGCCGTGAAGGCCATGAAGCCCAACGCGGCTTCGCTGAAGGAATACGTCGCTTCCAAGTAAGCGGCGCGAATACGCACATCACACGCGGGCGCCGAAAGGCGCTCGCTGTGTTTCAAGAGCACCCATGTCCTCGTCCTCATTTGTCCCCACGTTATTCGGCATTCCGCTCCAACACGCTCGCCCTCTGACTGATGAAGAGCGGATCGAGATCGAAGGCTGGCTGAAACGCCGCCGTCGAGAAGCCTGGGTTTGGGCACCCGCCTGGTTCTTGCTCTTGAGCATCCCTGCGCTTACGATCCTTCCCTTCCTGCTCATGCCTCTCTTTGGCCAGCAGGTGGTCGCGCTCTTTGTGGCCTTGGCGATTGTCGCCTTTTCCGCGGCTTTCTACGGCGCCCTGCTGGAAGTAATCGCCCCTGTGAAGCGCTGGCGCCAAATCACCTTCGCGCTCACGTGGGTGCTGTTTCTCGTCGGGTTGGTTGGGCGCGGATGGGGCCAAGCCGAACCCATGATTGCGGGCCCAGCGGCCATTGTGCTCGTGATGGGAGGTCTCGCCCTCATCATCTTGCGACCCTTGGATCGCTGGCGGCGCTTGCCCAGGCCACTGAAGGTGCGGCGCGATCTCCAAGCTGGAGAAGTCTGGATCTTCAGCCAAGAAGAGAACGAGGCCGCCACCATCGTGCTGCCCCTCAGCGGCGCCTTCCTTCGGATCCATGGCGGCTCTGGTTTCCATCTTCCGCCAGCGGCTTTCACCTACGCGGCGCCTCCTCCGCCAGACATGATGGAAGCCCCGGGGCATGCGGACCACTTCCCCGAAACGGATCTGGTGAAGAGTTACCGGCTCATGGCTGATCCCGAACGACAGGAGATCCGGCATCTTTCGAAGAAGCTGCCCATCCTCCCCTGGAAGGAAGGTCAGAGGCTCATCGCAGCCGCCTACCTGGGCGCAGTGGGCGCGCGATCCGATATCAAGTGGTTGGCAGCCCTTGGCGCATCCAGCGCCATCATCGTCACCGTCAGGGTTCTCTATTCCGCCTTCAAGATGTTCCGCACGAAGCAGTTGCTCCGCAAAGATGTTCAGGAGGGTCGGATGGCTGTCCTCCGCCATCCCGAAGCTGCCACGGGTGATGCGCCTATCGTCGAATTTCTCATCCATAGCCGCGTCATCTGGACGCGCCATGGCAGGAATGGCGGGCTGCGATCCTCGTCGAAGGGGCTTCTGGAGTTGCCTTCTTCTGCGCCTTTGTACTGAGTCGTCAACGCGCGGGAGACTTTCCTGCTGCTGGCCAGACCCAATCGCCTGATCTGTAATCGATTCGGCCCTCCGTCTTTCTGATGGTTCCGCCATCGTCCTTCAAATCCCAACCGACAGACCAAAGCCGAAAATGTCCCTGGGGATTAGCATCGAAATGGAGCGCTTCACCCGTCACGAGATCAGGCGGCAGTTGCTTCAGATAAGTCGGGACCAAGCTTGAAAGCTGCTCCGGAAGCGATTTCTTGGCGAGCCGGTAGCGTTCCAAACCGCAGACCACCAATGCCTGATCAATTTCGGATTGGCGATTCACGCACCTTAGGAACTGGCTGAGCAGCGCAGGCCCAGAGATCTTTGCGAAGAAGTTATAGGGACCCGTCCGCTCTGATTCCATGGCTTGGATCGCAGCCTGATGCTTCTCTGGATAGGCTCGATGTTTTTTGGGATCCACCGCGAACACGACCGAATCGAGGAAGTATCGTTCGAAGGCCATGTGATTTCGCAAATACCACCCAGAAGGGAAAAGCAGGCCTCCTGTACTGACGGAGCCAGAACCACCCTTTGCACCCCATGGACGGACGGCAGGCATCGCTCCGAAGGTCCCGAAATTGAACATACGCTCGCCATTGAACATGCGTTGCACGCCATCCAGAAGATCAACTTTCGCAAGCAGCTCTTGAAGTCGCTGGAGATCGGAATCCCGCCAGGATCGAGCCTCCAGTCCTTCCCACACCACTTGCATCCCAATGAGTAGCAATCCGTTCCGGAGTAGCTGGGTGATCAGTTGGGGTTCCAGGCGAAAATGCTCCGCCATGCGCAATATCGCAAGCGTATCTTCGATGGCCCCATCACGGTCGCCATCCCGGAGGCGGCAAATCGCCCTCAGTTTGAGCGCTTTCGCCGCCTGCCTGAGGCCAAGCAAGGCGGGGATCTCCTGTTTGGAATAGTCCACCGCCAATCGACATCCTGGACGGTGAGTGGCCTCCACAATCGCATCCAGGGGCGTCTTCATACCTGCGATCGCGACGCGCACATCCGTCACGTTCAATGCCTCAGCCCAGGCCTTCAGATCCTCCGACTCGCCATTGCGCCAGCTTCGAATTTCAGAGGGAGCGCCAGCCAAACGAATCCCTTCAATGCCCTTCGCGTGCTCCAGATCCAGCATCGCGTCCGCAAGGATGGGCGCCTTGGCAAAGTTCTCCGCGTCCGACACGGCCGGGGGAAGGATGTCGCTCCATGCATAGGACACCCCACGAGCAGACTGAGTGGCCTTCCAAGCTTCCCAGGCCCTCCGTCCCCGCCAATTTTCGATCGTGTGAAACACCACCATGAGCGCAGCGAGAACGCCGAAAGTCCAAAAAGCGCGGCGGAAAAAAGCCTTCATGCTCACCTCACTGCGAACCAGACCTTGGGGGCCTTCTGCTGATCCGCCTTCAGCGTTCCCTTCACTGGGAAGATTCGCTCCTTCGGTGCTCCGGCGGCAAGCAGAGCCGCCTGCACCGCGTCGGCGCGCGCTTCCGCGAGCTGACGCATGGCCTCGGGGTCATCCGGTAGATGCCCGAGCAAGCGAGCTTCCATTTCCGCCAGAGGTGGCTCGGGAGCTTTGGGGGCCTTAGGGTCTTGTGGAAAGGCACTGGCGTGTAATGCCCTCAAGGCTGCCTCGCGCTGTGAGGAGCTCATGGAGAAGGCGGCCTCCGCTTCGCCACTACGCCCCGCCTGAGCCCAGGCTCGATTCTTCAATTGGCTTTCAAGGGCCGCCCGACGAAGCGCTCCGCCATCCAGGGCCGGATCCGCGGCTCCCTCGAATTCCAAGGCCAGGTCAGGCCTCTCCTCCAAGGATTTCGCCAGCCCCGCAATCACCTTCTTGCTTGCCTCATCCACCTGGGCACTGCCTGGCGCGAAGGCGATCGCAGAGAGATCTGCGCCACCACCGAAAAGATTGCCCAGCGCCGCAAAGGGCGAAGTGGCGATCTTGCTGAAGACGTTTAGCACCACCTTCCACACGAGCTTCCCGTACTTCACATCTGGATCATCCAGGCTTCCCTGCACGGGTAGCTCTAAGGCGATGACGCCTTTGCGGTCGCGAAGCAGCGCCAGGGCGAGTTTCACGGGAATCCAGGTGGCGTCGGGGCTTTCCACCTTATCGCCGAGGTAGCACTGATCCAGCTTCACCTGCGCCAGGGCGTCGAGCTTGCGTTGCTGGATCTTGATGGAGGCATCGACGAAGAGTTTGCCCTTTTGCAGGATGCGCCCCACGTATTTCCGGCTGTAGGGATCGAAATCCGTGAGATCCGCCGCCTCGATCTTCAGGCGTACATCCGTATCTTTCTCTGTGCGCAGCGGCATCGCCCGGCCTTCGATGCGAAGGGGCGCCACACCGCCGGCCATGCCTGTGAGCAGCAGCGTGGAGTTGGCTTCTGGTGCGGTGGATAGACGCTCGAAGCGGCCTTCTAAATCCGAAAGCAGGAGCGCCGCATTGGGCGTAAGACTGCGGTCCACAAAGCTCAGCCGTCCCCGATGGATGAGCACCTGCTGGAGGGCCAGTGCCATCTCCTCGCCACCCGGTTTGGGGGTGGGCGGCGTCGCAGATGCCGTCGGGGCTTGCTTCTCAGGCATGAGTTTCAAAGCACGCGCCACATTGGTGGTGCCGTCCGCTGCTACGACGAGGCGCGCTTCCGGAGCTTCCCAGCTCCACTCTTTCAGGGCCAGCGCCATAGGTGCGGTGGTGAGCTTCATACCTGAAAGGCGGAGGAGCTTCCAACGCGAGGTGACTTCCAAATCCCGGCCATCCGCAGCCTCTAGATCGGCGACGCTCGCCTCGCCTTGGAAGGTGATGCCATCGGTCCGGCGCTTTTCGAAGGCCGCACGGAGTTGGCCTTTCACGCTAAGGTCGCCCTTGAGGAGCCTCAGATCTGCGGCGGGCGCCAGATAGGCATCGAAGGGCGCGAGGGCGATGCGATCCAGAGTGGCGTGGAGGTCCGCACTGAATGCGAAGGGCTTCAACGCCCCCCCGATCTCGATGCGACCGCCCTCCTTGAGGGTGGCCTCCATCCGCAGATCGGCGCTGCCCTTGGGGTCCATCGAGAAGCCCCTGACTTCGATCCCCAGCGGATACACCTCCACCTTCACGGGCCTTGGTCGAGAAACATCTTCAAGCCCCATCGTGAAATTCGATACCGCGAAGGTGTCCACCACAAGGCTCAACGGCGCGGCCTTCGGATCCTTCGGCTTGGGTTTCACCCCGGGAGGAGGTGCAAACAAGCGGCTGAGGTTCAAACGCCCTTGAGCATCCATCGCGACGGAGATCGCGCCGTCCTTCGCTTCGAGTCGACCCACGCGAATGCGGTTTTTCAGAAAATCAGCGTTCACAGCCGAAGCCACCACGACTGGCAATCGCAGCGCCTGAGCCTCGCCCGCGCCGCCTCCTTCAAAGCCTTCCACCTTCAACGTGGCATCTTCGATCTGAACCTTCTGCTCGCCCCCTCCAAAGGCCAAGCTGTATCGCGCCTCCGCCGAGACCTTCCCGCCGCGGATCTGCATCACCATGGCTTCGGCGAGATAGGGCGAATATTTGGGAAGGTCCACATTCTCCAGCAGCAATCGCCCTGCGCTGCGCAGGGGCGTGACGCCCAAGCTGCCCTCCCATTTCAGGCGCTCTCCCGCTTCGGTCCAAGCTTCAAACCCATAGGTTCCTCGGCTTCCCAACTGAGTGCGAAATCCATCGAGCCGCAGATTCATGGGGCCGAAGGTGGTGTGGAAGGGCTCTTTGGGACCCTGATCCTCAAAGGCGAAATGGCCTTCCGCCAAACTGAAATGATCGACTGCCACGGTCCAGGTGGACGGCGTGGTGGGTTTCGCATCGTCCTTGGGCTCATCGGGCCCCAGAAGATCCGAGAAATCTGGTCGGCCTTCGGGATCCAAAGTCAGCTTGAAGTTGGGCCGCTCGATGACGAGGGCCTTCAATTCGAAGGTTTTCCAGAGCAGGGGAAAGATCTGGGCATTGGCGTAGAGCTTCCCCACGCTCATCCACGGACCGCCGCTCTTGCCGCGCACCGCGAGATCCTCCAGCGTGACGCTAAGCACCAGCGGATTGACGCGGACCCTGCCGAGGGAGACCTCGCGATGAGTGGCCTCTTTCAGTGCGGCGACGATTCTGCGTTTGAGCACGCCGGGCAACACAAAAAAGCCCACGAGGGCGTAAATCCCATACAAGGCGCCGAGACCGATGAGCCAGCGGCGGCGTCGGAGGACAAAGGCCTTGAAGGAAGTCCAGAGAGGCATGGCCCGAGGTTACCAGGCCTGGCGGCCTCTTCAGGTGGCCCGGAAGAGGGTCAGCACTCGCACCTCAGCCCCTCGGTCCACCAATAGCTGCGCACATCTCATCAAACTGGTGCCCGTGGTCCACACATCATCGACCAACAGCAGAGTTTGGCCTTCCAACGAACTCCCATCACTCAGCGCGAAGGCCTTCGCCGGAAGCCGTCGACGTCGGGATTCCGTCCGCCCCGCCTGAGAAGCGGACCGCCAGGCTTTTCTCAATAAACGGCGCATGGGCACGCCCAAACGCAACGCCATATCCTTCGCAGATTCCTCTGCCAGATCGAAGCCGCGCCAGAGGCGCTTCCATCCCTGCGTCGGCACGGGCACTACCGCCGTCACCTCAGCCGCCCAAGCCGGCAACGGCATCCCGCGCACCCGTCCCAGCAGCGCACGTCGCCACCCCTGCTCGCCGGATTTGATGCCCGGAACGATCAACGCGCCGAAGGGCGGTCGGCCGCCGTGATAGTCCCAAAGCGCATCTCCGTGGCTCCAAGCCACCGGCTCGGGACAGGTCTCCCCCCCGTGAAACAGCGCGCATCGCGTACAGCGCAATGGATCCAAAGCGATGAGGCCCGACCAGCAGGCTCCGCATAATCCGGCTTCAGAATCCACGCCGACTGGCCCAAGACAGCCCCGACAAAGAAAAAGCTCCCCCATGAGGCGGGGGAGCTTTTTAGGCGTGAACAAGGGAGACCTCAGCCCTAACCGAAGACCTTCCAGGCCCAGATGAAGGTGGGGATGAAGGTCAGCACGGCAAGCACCAGCACGCCCCAATTGACGTTGCTGCGGGCCCCTGCCTTTGCGGTGCGGCTGTTCTTCCAGCCATAGAGCGCGTAAATCGCCAAGCCGATCTCAAGCCACACGAACAAGCGGATCCAGGTATCGTGAGGCAGGCCCTTCATCACGTAGCCGCAGGAGATAACCCCAAGGATGCCCACCAGCCAAGGCGCGGGGGTCTTGAAGGGACGCTCCACTTCCGGGCTGGTCACGCGGAGAATGGGCACGCCGATGCAAACGAGCACGAAGGCCAGCAAGGTGCCGATGGAGACGAGCTCTCCCACCAGGCTCATGGGCATGAGACCACCGCAAAGAGCCACGAAGATACCCGTCACGATCGTGGCGACGTGAGGGGTGCCGAACTTGGGATGCGCCTTACCAAACCAGGGCAGCAAGCCATCCTTGCTCATGGCGTAGAACACGCGGGTCTGGCCCATCATCATCACAAGGATGACGGAGGTGAGGCCGGAGATCGCGCCGAGCTTAACGCAGAAGGTGAACGTCTTCTGCGCGACAGGCGACCAGCCCCGGAGGGAGACGATCTTGTCGATGCCGACCGCGATGGGATCCGACACACCCAACTGCTTGTAAGGCACCACGCCCGTCAGCACCAAGGCCACCAGGATGTAGAGAATGGTGCAGATGATCAGCGAGCCCATGATCCCGATCGGCAGATCGCGCTTGGGATTCTTGGCTTCCTGAGCCGTGGTACTGACCGCATCGAATCCGATGTAAGCGAAGAACACCACTGCGGCGCCCGTCACCACGCCATTGTTCGTGCCCCAGCCATAGCGCTGGACGCCGTTCACCACTTCTTGAGCAGGCACCAAGGAGCCAAAGGTGCCGGCGGCGGGATTCACATGAAGGTTGGCACCGCTGATGACGCTGATACCGAGGATGATGAACACCAGCACGATGGTCACCTTGATGACCACAATGATGTTGTTCACCGAGGCGCTTTCCTTGATGCCCTTGTAAAGAATGGCGGACACCACCAGCGCGATCAACGTGGCGGGCACGTTCCAAAGGCCATGTACTTGGCTCCCGTTCCCCAAGGTGACCATTTCCCACGGTCCTTTGGTGAACCGGATAATGGAATCGGCGAACTCGATGCCGAGCGTCTTATGCAGGATCGAGTAGAGATATCCCGACCATGCGGCACTGACCGTCACCGCGCCGAAGGCGTACTCCAGCACAAGATCCCAACCGATGATCCAGGCAATGAACTCGCCCATGGTCGCGTAAGAGTAGGCGTAGGCGGAACCCGCCACAGGGATCATCGCGGCCATTTCCGCGTAGCAGAGGCCCGCGAAGGCGCAAAGGATGCCGCCGATGATGAAGCTGTAAACAATGCCAGGGCCTGCATAGTTCGCGGCCGCCGTGCCGGTGAGGGAGAAGATGCCGGCGCCGATAATGGCGCCGATGCCGAGCATGGTCAGATTGAAGGCGCTAAGGTGGCGCTTCAGCGTGGATCCGCCATGGCCACCTTCCCCTGCATTGGGGTCGTTGGCATCGGCGATGAGCCGGGCCAGATCCTTTTTAACGAACAAACTTCCCATGGGTCGGTCCCCCTAAATACCTAAAAGTTGGCTTGGCAATGGCACCACTGTACCAGGGGCATTCCCCCTTCCAAAGCGCGATGGGGCGAGGGATGGGGCTGATTCCGATATCATGTGTTTTTCCAAGGATCTCCATGAGCACCGCCCTATGGAATGACCGCACCCCGGCCAAGCGCTGCTTATGGGTGGATCTGCTTCGGGCCTGGGCGGTGATCATCATGATCGAGGTCCACGTGGTGAACACTTGGCTCCGATTGGACCTGCGTCCAGAGTGGCTCAACTACCTCAACGGCCTGGTGGCCCCGAGCTTCCTTATGGCCGCGGGCTTTAGCCTCGTGCTGAGCACTTTCCGGCCTGACGGCACCCTGCGCCCCTTCTGGCCTGAAACGGCCAAACGATTGGGCTTCATCCTCCTCTGCGCCTACCTGCTGCACGCGCCTGGCCTCACCCTCGCCGAATGGACGGTGCTCAACACGCCCCAGAAGCTTCGAGAACTTTTCAAAGTGGACGTACTTCAGTGCGTGGTGTTCAGCCTGCTGCTGCTCCAGGGCCTCGCCCGCACCTTGGGCACACCCAAGCGCTTCACCCTCTCCGCCTTCGTCATCGCCCTCTTCATCGCCTTCGTCAGCCCCAGCCTCTGGATCGGCGGCGTGGGAGACGGGGTATGGCTGCCCTTGCGAGGCCTGCTCAACGGCAACCGCGATGCGGCCAGCGGCGTGCAATCGCTCTTCTCCCTCTTCCCGTGGCTCGCCTTTGTGAGCTTCGGCTCCTTCCTCGGCGGCCTCTACCGCCACTTCCGGGCCGATGCGCTTCCGAGCGAAGAAGGCCCCACGGCCCGTTGGACCGAAGGCGGTTTCCTCTCCGCCCTCTTCGGCCTCGGCCTCCTTCTTATGTTGGGAGGGCTGTTCACCAAGCACGACTGGCTTTGGGCCGGGAAGTGGAAGGAGATCGGCGGGCAGTGGTTCCTCGTGAACAAAAACGGCATGTTCACCTGGTCCGAGTTGCAAAGCCTCCACAACACCACCCTGCCCTCCATCGCCGAACGACTGGGGTGGATCTGCATGGGCGGTGCGGCACTCGGTTTCATCGAGCCCTTCCGCCCCAAGCTGCCCGGTCCCGCGGTGGTCGATGCCGCCAGCAAAGAGAGCCTGTTGCTCTACATGGCGCACCTCAACCTCATCTACGGCCTGCTCATGACGCCTTTCGTCATCAACCGCACCGGTTGGGAGTGGAATAGCCAAAGTTGGGGCACCACCAGCATGCTCGTTTTCGCCATCGTTGGCCTGAACCTGTTGCTCGGGGCCTGGTGGCAGGGTGTGCGCAAGGATGCAGGCCGCATGCGGAATATTCAAAAGATGGGTTTGGCGGTCCTGAGTTTGAACTTCCTATTGGGTGGATGGATGACCTTCCGCTTCTACATCCAAAGCCCTGAACTGGCGCGGGAAGCCTACCCCTTCCTGCGCGCGGCACGCCTCAGGAAAGGCCTGCCCGCCACGCCGGATGGCCTAAGCCGCGATCCGGAGGAAGTGTTCAGAGAGCAGGCCCGATTGGGGCATCCCCTTGATGAAGGATCCAAAGCCAAGTTGGCGGAGCAGATCAAGGCACGGCAGTGAACGTCGCTTTCACGCTAGAGTAGATCCGTGGATCCCAGCAGTAGTACTCCGGCCTGGCGCATCGTCGCCATTCTGACCGTGCTTCTCTACCGCTGCGCGGTGGCCACCCTTCTTGCGGCCTTTCATACGCTGCCCTCCATCCAACGACGTCGGTTGCTGGAAGAAAAGGCGATCTCCTCCGAGGAGCTCAGCTCCCTTCTGGAGAAGCCCCGCGGCTTCGGCATGGGTCTGCGCCTCTGGAGCCACTTCCTCCTCGTCATCCTGCTGGTGCTGAGTTGGCCCCTGCGGCCCGCCATCCCCGGTGGCTACATCAGCCTCTCCTTCCTCACGCTCTTCCTGTTGTGGGGCTTGGATCTGGCGCTGCCCACCCTGCTCACCTCCGCCAACCCCGCCGCTTGGCTCATGAACCTCTTTCCCCTCTACGCGCCCATCCATCCGCTGTTGATGCCCATTTTGGATCCTCTCGCCCGCCGCATGGACCGCCTGGCCGAAGCCGAGCGCGCCAAAGAGGCCTCCGAGGAGCCCAAACCCGAGGCCGTCACCGCCCTCATCGAAGAGGGCGAGGCAGAGGGCATCCTCGAACAAGATGACGCTGAGCTCATCCGCAATGTCGTCTCCTTCGGCGATACGGTGGTTCGCGAAGTGATGACTCCCCGCACGCGCATGGTGACCATCGAAGGCAGCGCCTCCATCCCCGAGGCCTGGCAGGCCTTCATGGAAAGCCGCCATGGGCGTCTGCCCGTCGTGGACGGGAGCATCGATCGCATCACCGGCGTGCTGCTGCTCAAAGACCTGATGCAGATCTCGGATCAGGACACCCGCCGCGTGCGCGACCTGCAGAAGCCCGTCGCCTTCGTGCCCGAGAGCAAGCCTGTCGCCGACCTCATGCGTGAGCTCCAGCGGCGCCGGGCCAAGATGACCATCGTCATCGACGAGTTCGGTGCCGTCTCCGGCCTCGCCACCGTGGAAGATCTGCTCGAAGAAGTCTTCGGCGAGATCCGGGACGAGCACGAAGGCGCGCCGGAGATCCAACCCCAAGTCGACGGCTCCCTCATCGTGAGTGGCCAAGCCCACGTGGAAGACCTCGCCAGCCATCTGGGCCTCACCTGGGAGCGCGGCGGCTTTGATACCGTCGGTGGCCTGCTCATGGCCCGATTGGGGCGTGTACCGAAGGCCGGTGATCAGGTACATGAAGAGGGCGCCACCCTCACCGTCACCCGCATGGAAGGCCCGCGAGTGCTCCAGATCCGCGTCGAACGCCTCACTCCGGCCGACTGAGACCCCCGCTCATCGGAGCGCGCCTTCCGCTCGGCGGAAGATCCCTCGCAAGGGCCGAAAGGCGGTGCATGGTGAAACCTGGACCTTTGAACCCAGGAGCGCTCATGACCGAGAATCCCTACGTGGCCCCCGAAGCCAGTCTCTATGGTTCTGCGGATAAAGTCCCCGCACCCAAGCCCCCGAGTCTCATCGAACAGATCACGGGTGTGTTCACCGAACCCTCAGCCTTGTTTGATCGCCTGAGGAAAGCTCCCAGCTGGGTGCCTGCGGTGCTGGCCGGGCTTGTGCTCGCGCTCGTGGTGACGATCGTCTGGGGCCTGAAGGTGGACGTGGACGCCATGCTGCGTCCCATGCTGGAACGCAACCCTGACGTTCCTGCCGAGCGCATCGACATGATCATCCAGATGCAGAGCAAATTCATTCTGCCCTTCGGGATCATCGGGTCCCTGGTGGCCCCTTGGCTCATCACCCTTCTGGTCGGGTTCATTCTGTGGCTGGTGAGCCGCGGCTTTCAGGAGGAGGATGCCCCCAGCTATGTGCAGGCCCTCACCGCTACGGCCGTCTCGGGATTGGCGTTGGTTCCGCACAGCATCCTCACGGTGATCATGGCCCTGGTCAAACCTGTGGGCGGCCTTCGTCCTGAAATGCTTCCGCCCACGTCCGTCGGGTTCTTCCTCTCGCCCGAGACGCCCAAGATGCAGGCCCTGCTTTACCGGTTGGATGTGTTCGCCTTGGGCTATTACATCCTGCTCTTCATTGCCTGCCGCCGCCTCCTGCGTTTGAACGCCACAGGAGCAGCAATCGCGACGGGGATCGTCGCCGCCATCGCGACAGGCCTGCCCGTCCTTTTCGCCCGCTGAGTCCCTCATGAAATCAAAGAAACCTCTTTTTATCGGCGCAGGCGCACTACTACTGCTGGTCGTTCTGGGCGTCGCCGCCCGCGGCCCCAGTGATGATTCCGATGCCTTTGCCTGGGATACCGTATCCCGCGGGGACATCCGCGAAACCCTCACTGCCTCCGGTGAAATCCGCGCCAAGACCCAGATCAACGTGGGCACCACCGTGCTCGGCGAGATCAAGCAGATCCATGTCGTGGATGGCCAGAACGTGAAAGCGGGAGATCTCCTCGTCACCATCGATCAAGAACGCCTCAGACAGGAGATGACTCGCGCCGAAGCGGCCCTGGAAGCCTCCTCCAAAGACGCCGCCCGGGCGCAGGCATCGATGAAGCGGGCTCAGGAGACCCAGGAGCGGAATGAATCCTTGTTCAAGCAAGGCCTCATCAGCGATGAAGCTTATCGCCAGGACAAACTCAATCGCGAAAGCGCCGAGTTCTCCTTTCAATCCGCCCAGGCCGGCGTGGCCCAAAGCCGCGCTTCCGCCGCCTCCATGCGCGATAGCTTAAACAAGGCCGTGCTCCGAGCTCCCATCAGCGGCCGCGTGACGGGGTTAAAAGCGGAGAAAGGCGAAACCGCCATCCCCGGTCAAAGCAATCTCGCGGGCGCCACTTTGATGGTGATCTCCGACATGAGCGAAATGATGGCTGAGATCAAGGTCAATGAGAGCGAGGTGGTGCGCACCAAGGTCGGGCAGACCGCGCAGATCACCATCGAATCCCTCCCCGGTCGCGTCTTCCAAGGGAAGGTGTCCGAAGTCGCCACCGGATCGGAAGTGAACGCGACTCAGGGCAACCTCTACAAGGTGAAGATCCTTCTCGAAGGCAAGCAAGAGGACCTGGCTCAGCTTCGCCCCGGCATGAGCGCCCGGGCGATCCTCCTCACCGCCGAGGCCAAGAACATCCTCCGTATCCCCCTCCAATCGGTGCAAGAGCGCGAAAGCTCTTTGGAGGAGGCACAGAAGCAGGGTCTTCTCGCCCCTGCCCCCAAGGTGGTCGTGATGTCGATGAAGGACGGGAAGGCCATGGAGACGCCGGTCAAGGTGGGCATCGCCAATACGCAGTACTACGAGTTGAAGGAGGGGTTGTCCGAAGGAGCCCGCCTACTCACTGGCCCCTCTAAAAAATTGAAGGACCTTAAGTCTCAGACACCCATCAAGCTCAAAGCCCGGAGCGATAGCGATCTCGCGAAATTGCCCAAGGGGTCTAAGCCATGATCCATGTCCGCGAGCCCCTGGCCGCGGCCGTAAGGGCGATCAAGGCCAACAAGCTGCGATCTGCCCTAACCACCCTCGGCATCATCATCGGCGTCTCCGCCGTGATCATCGTCGTGAGCTTGGTTCAAGGCCTTCAGGGCAGCATCCTCAAGCAGGTGGAGAAGGCCGGCAGCCAGACGCTCTTCGTCCGGCCGATCTTCCGCGGCGAACTGCCCGACGAGGAATTCGCCAAGCTGAAGGATCGGGATCTCACCCTGGACCACATGCGAAGTCTGGGCAAGGAAACCACCATCGTGAACGCGGTGACCCCGCTCTTCTTCACGAATGCCCAGGTCAAGCTCGCCGGCAAAAGCGCCAGCACCCAACTGCTGATGTCGGATGATAGCTACCTCGATACCAACAGCAT
>JACXTT010008954.1_pt1 | contig 13764 bp, 11 predicted proteins | sample 9270951 | NCBI WGS metagenome assembly JACXTT01 (sample SAMN15532306, study PRJNA645909) | rock metagenome | isolation source: weathered quartz diorite | place: Puerto Rico | collected 2017-06-21 | reverse complement strand
TTTCAACTCGCTGTTGCCGTCGACCACAATGGGGCGGCTGGACAAGGTATGGGGGTACATGGGCACGATCACAATGGCATCGAGCTTGGGATGCATGATCGGACCGCCGGCGGACAGCGCGTAGGCGGTGGAACCGGTGGGCGTGGCGACGATCAGGCCGTCGGCCTTCTGGCTGCAGACGAACTGGCCATCGATGTACAGCTCGAACTCGATCATCCGCGTCGACTTGCCGGGGTGCAGGACCACATCGTTGAGCGCATCGCCCTGGCCGATGGCTTCGGCATGCCGGCGCACTTCGGCCTGCAGCAGGAAGCGGCTCTCCACCAGGTAATGGCCGTCGAGGACCTTGGCCACTTCGACTTCGAGGTCATCCGGGCGGATATCGGTGAGAAAGCCCAGGTTGCCGCGGTTGATCCCCAGCACCGGGATATTGTGCCGGGCCAGCGCACGGGCGGCACCGAGCAGGCTGCCGTCGCCGCCGACGACAATGACCATGTCACAGACTTCGCCGAGCATCTTGCGCGACGAGGTTTGCAGGCCATGGCCTGGCAGGACCTCGGCGATGGTGTCTTCGAGGATGACGTGCAGGTGTCTCGCCAGCAGGAATTTCTTCAGTCGGCGGACGGTATCCAGCACCTGCGAACTGCCCAGGCGGCCAATGATGCCGATATTGCGAAATTGCTCCATGGGGCTCCTGCGGGGTCTGGGACGGGCAAAGGGGGGATTATGGGCGAAAGCCGGCCCGAGACAAAACCCTTTCAGCTATGCTCGCAGGATGATCCTCTTCCCCGATTTGCTCAACCTGCCCCGACAGTTGCGCCATCCCGAAGTGCGCGACCTGGCCTGGGTCATCCTCGCGCCACCGATGCTGGAAGACACGCCGTGGCCGCAACGTCATCCGTTGGCCGGCAGCGATTGGGTACGGGCGCCGGAGCGGCTGGAGCAGTGGTTGCGCGGGCTGGACCAGGACCCGGTCGAGTTGCAGGGGTGGCTGGTGCGCGGGGCGACCCGGCGTCTGGGGCTGTATTACGAGCGGTTATGGCAATTCGCCGTGCAACAGGCGCCCGGGATCGAGTTGATCGGCGCCAACCTGCCGATCCGCCGCGAGGGCCATACCCTGGGCGAACTGGACCTGCTGTTGCGCGATCGCGATGGCGTGCACCACCTGGAGTTGGCGATCAAGCTGTACCTGGGCCCGCAGCAAGGTGGCGGCGAAGACCCGGCGCGCTGGCTCGGACCAGGCTGCCATGACCGCTTGGACCGCAAGCTGGCGCACCTGAACCAGCACCAGTTGCCGATCTCCGCCCGTCCGGAGAGTCGCGAGGCGTTGGCGGCGCTGGAGATCCATCAGTTCAGCGCGCAGTTGTGGCTGGGCGGTTACCTGCTGTACCCGTGGCCAGGGACTTCGTGTCCGCCCCGGGGGGCTCACCCGCAGCACCTGCACGGACGCTGGCTGCATCAGCGCGACTGGCCGGACTTCATCGGCCGCAGCCCGGTGGGACGCTGGCAACCCCTGCCCCGCCATGCCTGGCTGGCGCCGGCGCACTATGCCGAAGCGGATGCCTGGCCGCAGGAGCGCCTGGAGCAGTGGCTGGAGGAGCTCGACCCGCACGCGCCGGCGCAGTTGCTGGTGCGCTTGACCCGCACTGCCCAAGGCGACTGGGAAGAGGCCGAGCGACTGTTCCTGGTGGCCGATCTCTGGCCGAATGTGCCGGGCACCGCTTGAGTCCTGTGGCGATCTTTCGGGCTACTTCAAGAAAAAACTGATAGGGATAGGCCTATATGAAAGCCAGTCTCAGTCATCGACAACGTTGACGCCACCCCTGACTTAGCCCGGGCAAAACCCTGGAAAACCGATTAGAGTGTAAGGACTCCGTCGCTCAAGAACGGAGGTTCCAGCCCTGATGATCCGAGGAACAGCCTATGCCCTGGAAGAATACCGACAGCCGCTACAGCAGCATGTCGATTGCATTGCACTGGTTGATGCTGGTGTTACTGGCGGTGGTCTACGCCTGTATCGAGTTTCGCGGGATTTTCCCCAAGGGCAGTGGTGGCCGCACCTTGATCATCGAAGCTCACTACATGTTCGGCCTGACCGTGTTCCTGCTGGTCTGGCTGCGCTTGCTGGCGCGCGCCATCGGCGTGGCGCCGAAGATCGCCCCCGCGCCACCGGCCTGGCAGATGCTGATCTCGAAGCTGATGCACTGGGCGCTGTACCTGTTCATGATCGCCACGCCGATTCTCGGTTGGCTGGCCGTCAGTGCCCAGGGGCATTCGGTGCTGTTCTACGGCATCGAACTGCCGGCGCTGATGGGCGAGGACCTGGCGTATGCCAAGGAGGTCAAGGGCTGGCATGAACTGCTGGCCACCGCCGGCTACTGGCTGATTGGCCTGCATGCCGTGGCCGGGCTGTATCATCACTACTTCGTGCGGGATAACACCCTGCTGCGCATACTGCCCAAGCGCGGGGCCTGACTGCCCCGTGCTGCAACTGTGACTGTAGGAGCGAGCTTGCTCGCGATGGACGTCAACGATGACGCGGGAAATCTGATGCCCCGCGTCGCTGCGACTACCATCGCGAGCAAGCTCGGCTCCTACAAGGACCGTGTTCAGCCTTGACTGACAGGCCATGTTCCAGAGTGAATGGGTTTACCGGGCAAAACCCCGGCGGCCCTGCAAACCGCCGGTATGCAAGAACACCAGCCGCGTGCCCGGCGCGAACCGACCGGCGCTCACCTGCTCCTGAAGCGCCAGCAAAGCCTTGCCGGTATACAGCGGCTCCAACGGCACGCCACTTTGCCGTTCGCTTTGCGCGATAAAGCCCTGCAATGCCGGATCGACCTTGGCAAAGCCGCCACGGCAGGCATCGATCAGTTCAAAGAGCCGGCCCTGTGCCCCGCCCTCCTCCAGGATCGCCGCGACCAAAGGCGCCACGCCATGATCGGCCGGCACCGCCAGGGCACCGTATACCGGTCGGCGTCCAGCCTCGGCCAGCACCAGCCCGGCCAGGGTGGTACCGGTTCCGGCAGCCAGCCACCAGCCGTGATAGTCGTCCCAGCCAAGTGCCGGCAATTGCTCGCGTACCTGCTGAAGCAAGACGGCACATCCGCGAGCCCCCTTCAGGCCACCGCCACCCTCCGGTACCCCGTGCAAGTGCGGATAGCGCAGGCGCCACGGCGCCCAGAAATCCGGCGCATGGCGCGCCCGATAACCGCCATAGCCGAGCCAGTGCAACTCCATCCCGAAGGCCAGGAGATCGTGGACGGTGGGGGTTTGCAGCGGATGCCCGCGCAACAGGCCGACGGTGGGAAAGCCGAAACGCTTGCCCGCCGCCGCCAGGGCGTGAAGGTGATTGGAATGTGCGCCGCCCAGGCTGATCAGGCCCTCGGCTCCGGCCTGTCGGGCCGACGCCAGATGCTCGCTGAGCTTGAACCACTTGTTGCCGCTGATCAGCGGATCGATCAGGTCGAGACGCAGCACGGCCACCTCGACCCCGGCCCGGACCAACCAGTCCAGGTGCAGCGGTTCGAGGGGCGCATGGGGTTGCCAGTCGACAGGGGGCAGCATTGCGGGGGCGGTCCGTTGTGAGGAAGCCCGGCAGTTTAACAGTTCGAATCCCGTGGTATTCCAGTCAAGGAAATGGGGATCTTGAAAGCGCCACGACCCCTGTAGGAGCCTGGCTTGCCAGCGATGGCGTCCGTGAGTACACCGCAAGACTCAAGGGCCCCATCGCTGGCAAGCCAGGCTCCTACAAGGGACCGCGCTGAGTCCTGACTGACGCGTTACAACTCAGCCGCCAACCGCGAGCCCTGGTTGATCGCCCGCTTGGCATCCAGTTCCGCCGCCACGTCCGCGCCACCGATCAGGTGCACGGTCTGCCCGGCGGCCAGCAGCCCATCCTGCAACTCGCGCAACGGGTCCTGTCCGGCGCAGATCACCACGTTGTCCACCGTCAGCAACTGCGGCTCGCCACCGCCGATACTGATGTGCAGGCCCGCCTCGTCGATCTTCAGGTACTCGACGCTGTTGAGCATCTGCACCCGCTTGTTCTTCAACCCGGTCCGGTGAATCCAGCCGGTGGTCTTGCCCAGGCCATCACCGACCTTGGAGGCCTTGCGCTGCAACAGGAACACTTCGCGGGCCGGCGCATGGGGCTCAGCCTTGATCCCGGCCACCCCACCCCGCGCCTCAAGCCGGGTATCGATGCCCCACTCCTTCCAGAACGCCTCGCGATCCTGGCTGGTGGCCACGCCCTCGTGCACGAGGAACTCCGAGACGTCGAAGCCGATACCGCCGGCCCCGATCACCGCCACCTTGTGGCCCACCGGCTTGCGCTGCAACAGCACATCCAGGTAGCTCAGGACCTTGGGGTTGTCGACACCGGGAATCGCCGGCAGCCGTGGCGCGATGCCCGTGGCGAGGATGATCTCGTCATACCCACCGGCCACCAGTTGCGCCACATCCACCCGCGTATCGAGGCAGACCTCGACATGACTGGTCTGCAGCTTGCGCTTGAAGTAACGCAGGGTCTCGAAGAACTCTTCCTTGCCCGGCACGCGCTTGGCGACGTTGAACTGGCCACCGATTTCACTGGCCGAATCGAACAGCGTCACCTGGTGCCCACGCTCGGCCGCCACGGTGGCCGCCGACAAACCGGCAGGCCCTGCGCCGACCACGGCAATCTTCTTCACCAGTTTGACCGGCAGGTAATTCAACTCGGTCTCGTGGCAGGCGCGTGGGTTGACCAGGCAGGAGGTCAGCTTGCCGCCGAAAGTATGGTCCAGGCAGGCCTGGTTGCAGCCGATGCAGGTATTGATTTCGTCGGCACGCCCTTGCGCCGCCTTGTTGACGAACTCCGGGTCGGCCAGGAACGGCCGGGCCATGGAAACCATGTCGGCATCGCCGTCGGCGAGGATCTGTTCGGCCACTTCCGGGGTGTTGATCCGGTTGGTGGTGATCAGCGGAATACCCACCAACCCGCGCAGCTTGGCGGTGACCTTGCTGAACGCGGCGCGAGGCACCTTGGTGGCGATGGTCGGAATCCGCGCCTCGTGCCAGCCGATCCCGGTGTTGATGATCGTTGCACCGGCCTGCTCGATGGCCTTGGCCAACTGCACGATTTCTTCCCAGGTGCTGCCGCCCTCCACCAGGTCGAGCATCGACAGGCGGAAGATAATGATGAAGTCCGCCCCCACCGCCTCACGCACCCGACGCACGATCTCGACCGGCAGGCGCATGCGGTTCTCGTAGCTGCCGCCCCAGCGATCGGTACGGTGGTTGGTGTGGGCCGCGAGGAACTGGTTGATGAAGTAGCCTTCCGAACCCATGATTTCGACGCCGTCGTACCCGGCATTCCGGGCCAGGGTCGAACAGGTCACGAAGTCGGCGATCTGTTTCTCGATGCCGTCCTCATCCAGCTCCTTGGGCTTGAACGGGTTGATCGGGGCCTGGATCGCACTCGGCGCCACCTGTTTCGGGCTGTAGGCATAACGCCCGGCATGCAGGATCTGCAGGCAGATCTTGCCACCGGCCTCATGTACCGCCTGGGTGACGATACGGTGCTGGTCGGCCTCGGCCTGGGTCGTCAGCCGGGCCGCGCCGGAATACACGCCACCCTCTTCGTTCGGCGCGATCCCGCCGGTCACCATCAGGCCGACACCGCCACGGGCGCGCTCGGCGAAGTAGGCCGCCATACGCTCGAAACCGCCGGGCTTTTCCTCAAGACCGGTGTGCATCGAGCCCATCAGGGTACGGTTGCGCAACGTGGTGAAACCCAGGTCGAGTGGGGCCAGCAGGTGCGGGTATTGAGCGGCGGTCATAGAAACTCCACAACGGGCAAGATCACGGAATGCGGGAAGCTCTTCGGCCCCCGTCAGTTGTATGACTGGCACATTAAAGACGCCCCGGCCCAGGCTCAATGACCGAAACTGACAACTTATTGATCCAAATGTGCAGTGTCCCTTGGCAAGGACGCTGGCGGGCCTACCCTGGTCGACTATTCCTTTTGAGGCCACGAATGGCTCAACAACTGCTCATTGATGAGCATTTGCTCCCGCCCCCGAGCCACCAGCCATCGATGGAAGTCACGACAGTGAGCCTTGTCGAAGGCATCTTTGGCGCCCACCAATAAATACGACGAGGGTAATGGCAGTGCCCGCGCAAACGGCATGATCAAACGCCCGTCCGCCAACGCATCGGCAATCATCGAGCATTGCGCCAACACGACACCCTGCCTCGATATCCCTGCCTGGATTGCCATCGACGACAGTGAATAGACCCGATAACCATCGCGTATTTGCGAACAGTCGACTTGTTGCGCAGCGAACCAGTCGCGCCACGACGGTGGGGACGCAAACTTCGGCAACCAGTCAATCGACAGCAACGGATAAGCCAACAAATCCGCCGGGGTCCGCAGCGGTGCATCGGCACGCAACAGGTGAGGACTACAGACCGGAACGACGCAATCACGGAACAGCTCAATGGCGTGCTCGGTAGACTCGGCGTCCCCGTAGGTCACCCGGAAATCGATTTCGTAGCCATCGGGCGTGGGTTCTGCATGACTGCCGTCAAGAAACAGATTGAGTTCCGGGTGATCGTCCTGCCAGGTGTAAATGAGCGGTGCCAACCAATCCGAAAACAACGAGGGCAGCGCACTGATGCGCAAGTTGCTGACATTCTTCGCGCGCTCGACTTCTACCTGGGCGATACGCAGGCTTTCAAACGCAGCCACGCAGCTGTCATGGTAACGCTGCCCGGCAGCGGTCAAGCGGATACGCTTGCCAACCTTGAAGGTCAGGCTCAAGCCCAGGCTATCTTCCAGCAACCTCATTTGCTGGCTGACAGCACCTGCCGAAATGCCCAGGCGCCTGGCGGCTTCGACAATCCCACCGAAGCGCCCGACCGCTTCGAAAACCTGCAAGGCACGCAAGGAAGGCAAGCTGTTCATCAGCCTCTCCATAAAGGAACTGGCTGTTTGATACTTTAGCTCAGCTACACAAAGCAACAGCTTTCAACATCTTTTCGAATATTCAGACTCTCGTATTCTGGTCCTGCCACTGCTCGCCCCCTGGACGCAGTGAGCACCACGACAAGCATCAGATACGCGCCGCGGCGTTGCATTCGGCAACGCGTCATGCGCAGCCCCCATGACAGACAAAGGAAAACAAGAATGAAAAATTTTGTCCTCGCCACCGTCCTTGCACTGGCATCTACAGGCGTCCTCGCCAAGGACCTGAGCGTCATTCGCTTCGGTGTAGACCCGACGTTCGCACCCTTTGAATCGAAAAATCCCGAGGGTCAACTGATAGGTTTCGATATCGACCTGGGTAACGCCATTTGCGCCCAGCTCAAGGCCAAGTGTGTCTGGGTCGACATTGCTTTCGACAGCATCATCCCGGCACTCAACGCAAAGAAATTCGATGGCATCCTTTCGGCGATGACCGTCACCGAAAAGCGCAAAGAGAATATTGCGTTCTCTGACCGACTCTACAACTCACCCAATCGCCTGATCGCGAAAGCCGACAGCGGTCTACTACCCACCGTGGAGTCGCTCAAGGGCAAGCGTGTCGGCGTCGCCCAAGGCAGTACCCAGGAAGCTTACGTCAGGGCTGCCTGGGAACCGTATGGGGTCACCATGGTGTCTTACACGAATCAGGATCTGGTGTACCAGGACCTGCTCAGTGGCCGTATCGATGCCAGTCTGACGGATGCTGTCGTAGCCGATATCGGCTTTTTGCAGACGCCGAGGAACACAGGGTTCGCCTTTGCCGGCGAGACAGTCCAGGATACGAAACTAATGGGTGAAGGTATCGCGATCGGCCTGCGCAAGGACGACCTGGAACTGATCCAGGCAATCAACGGCGCACTGGCGCAAATGCACAAGAATGGGACCTACGACGCGATTCAGAAGAAGTATTTCACCTTCGATATCTATAACTGAAACCCATTCGACACGAGGTAAGCATGAACACAAGCTTTCCCACGCACCCCAGTTATGCCGGCCAACGTGAGCAATTTCTGGCGGCCGCCAAGGCGGCAGGCGCGAGCCTGAGCCAATACCCTCACCCATTGAGTGGCCCCTTTGGCGAACCACTGAGTACCGATGTTGCCTGGCTCGGCGATCCACAGGCCAAGCGAGTGCTGGTTTCCCTCTGCGGCACCCATGGGGTAGAAGGTTTCTATGGTTCGGACTGCCAGATCAAATGGCTGAAAACCCTCGGCGACAGAAGCCTGCCGGCCGATGTCGCGGTACTGATGATCCATCTGATCAATCCCTGGGGCACGGCCTGGATACGTCGCGTCAACGAAGACAATATCGACCTCAACCGCAATTACCTGGACTTCACTCAAGCGCTGCCGGACAACCAAGCGTACGAGGCACTGCACAAGATCTATACCTGCACACAGCTGCGCGGGCCAACGCGGGAGCAGGCCGACGCCCTGCTCAACGAGCGAATCCGCGCAGAGGGCTGGTCAGCGGTGATGTCGATTGTCGAGGCCGGGCAGTACACCCATCCCGACGGTCTTTTCTATGGCGGACAAGCGCCCAGTTGGTCGAACCAATCCCTGCGCACGATCCTGCAATCGCACCTGGCGCACGCCGAGATCGCCATGTGCTTCGACCTGCACACCGGTGCTGGAGACTATGGTCACCCGATGCTGATGACCATTACCCAGTCTGCCTATCCGGCGCTGTCCGACGCCCAGGCAATCTATGGCCCGTGGTTGTTTACCTTGCTGACCGGAGCCGACAGCCGAAGTGATACCGGGGTGGCCGCGACAGCTACTGGCTATACCTCGCAGGCCCTGATCGAGGCCTTGCCGCACCTGCATTTGATGCCGTTCGTGATCGAATGCGGTACGTACCCGGGAGAACAGGTTCACACGGTCTTGCGCAATGATCAGTGGCTGCATCTGCATGGCGATCTCACCGATCAGGTTGCAGCGCAAATCAAGCGCGAGTTGCTCGAGCAGTTCTACCCAGCTGACAGTGACTGGCGAGAGACTGTCTGGCAGCGCACCCGACAAATCTGGGAGCGGGCCTTGCTCGCATTACCTCAGGTTCAACTTCCCGCCCATCGCTAGACACTCGGTCCAACGCGACCGCTGACTCCTGTCAAACAGTCCCCCCACTCAAGGCTGCCCGGTGCAGCCTTGAGTGCATTCCCGGCAGACCATTCAACAGGCACTGGCTCATGTCTGCCCAAGGAAAACACTTTAGTAGAACTAAATAAACCAACAGATTCAGACATCTATTCTCACCTAAGCAGCTCCTCGTATTCTGGTCTCGTCGTCAGTCATCGCCCTTGCGTAAAGGGCGAACACCAAAACAATAAGGAGAGCCCCCATGTTTTTGCGAAACGCGTGGTATGTCGCCGCCAGCGAAGCCGAGCTGGGTGAAAATCTGTATCCCGTCACTCTGCTCGGTGAGCCGGTGGTGCTGTACCGCAAAAGCGACGGCACACCGGTAGCGCTCGAAGATGCCTGTCCGCACCGCAAGCTGCCTTTGTCGCTGGGTCGGCGCCAGGGCGATAGCCTCGAGTGTGGTTACCATGGCCTGACCTTCGACTGCTCCGGCAACTGTGTTCGCGCCCCCGGTAGCCAGCGCATTCCACAGGGCGCCAAGGTGCGCAGCTATCCCCTTGCCGTACGCTACGGCTTGATCTGGATCTGGATGGGTGATGTCGAGCTGGCCGACGACGCAAAAATCTGTCACGTGCCGGAATGGGGCGATCCGGCGTGGGGGCTCAATCGTGGCGATAGCATGGTCATCCCCTGCAACTATCTGTACATGACCGACAACCTGCTCGACCCCTCTCATGTGGCGTGGGTGCATCAATCGTCCTTTGGCAACGCAGCCTGCGCGCTGGAGCCGTTGCAAACCACAGTCACCGAGGCCGGTGTGATCGTTTCTCGCTGGATGCGCGATGTCGAGGTGGCGCCCTTCTACGCCAAATTCGTCAAGTTCAGCGGTAACTGCGACCGTAAACAACACTACGAAGTGCACTATCCCGCGCACGCCATCATCAAGGCGCTGTTCACCCCGGCCGGGACCGGCTCCGACGAAGGCGAGCTGCACGAGCAGGTGTTCCTGATGAACTCCTACAACTTCATGACCCCCATCGACGAAGCCAATACGCGCTACTACTGGTTCCAGGTACGTAATTTCGACCCCGACAACCAGGAGGTTTCTCGTCAGTTCGACGAAGACGTCCGGCACGCCTTCGCCGAGGACCGGGTAGTCCTCAGCGCCGTACACCTGGGCATGACCCACAAGCGCACGCCCAACATCGATCTGGCGTCCGACTCGGGACCGCTGCGTTTTCGCCGCAACCTGGAGAAATTGATTGCTCAGGAACAGTCCGACAGCTTGATCCCGCTGATCCAACAACACACCGCGGCACAAAAGACGGAGGCATGAGATGGCTACGCAAGCGCAAACACAGCGCCCTGCTCCAGGCTTCAAGGCCTTTCGGGTGATCGAGAAAAAACAGGAAAGCGCGGTCATAAGCTCTTTCATCCTGGCGCCAGCTGATGGCACCTCGAGCCTGCCCGGTCGCCCGGGACAATTCCTCATTGTTCGCCTGTCACTGGACGGCGATGTGACGGTGTTGCGCAACTACAGCCTGTCCGGAGACGTAAACGACCGCTCGCGAGTACGCATTTCGGTCAAGCGCGAGCCTGCTCCTTTCGATAGACCCGAACTGCCGCCGGGGCAAGGCTCCAATTACCTGCACGACCGCGTGCAGGTCGGCGACCTGCTCGAGATCGCCGGGCCGACCGGCAGCTTCACCCTCGACGAGGAGAGCCCAAGGCCGGTGGTGTTGTTTAGTGGCGGCGTGGGACTGACCCCGATGTTGAGCATGCTGCATCAACTGAGCAGCAGGTCGGCGCGTCCGGTGTATTTCATCCATGCCTGCGAAAATGCTGCTGTACATGCTTTTCGTGATGAGGTCCTGACACTGGCCGGCCGTCGTCCGGGAATCAGCGTGCACTTCTGCTACCGCAACCCGGACGCTGAAGATCATGCCAACGATGCTTATCACAGCCGCGGCCTGATCAGCCGGGAAACCCTGCAATGGCTACTTCCGCTGGACGACTATGATGTCTACCTTTGCGGCCCGCGGCCCTTCATGCAGGCGAACTGGCGCCTGTTGCGCAACCTTGGGATCGCCAGTGAGCGCATTCATTACGAGTTCTTCGGCCCGGCGACTCTCCTCGACGAGGACGAAGTCGTGCCGACAGCGACGGCCCCCACGCCCGCGTCGCCTGCATCCAGAGAGGCAACCGGAACGACTGAAGGCGCACTGACCGTACACTTTCTGCCATCCGGAACCCGTGTGGCCTGGGATCAAAGCTGCCACTCGTTGCTCGAGCTCGCCGAACAGGCGGGCCTGACGCCCTCGTTCAATTGCCGGGCCGGTCTGTGCAATACCTGCCAGGTCAGCCTTCGCGAAGGCTCTGTCGAGTATTTCGAAACGCCACTGGATGCCCCCGCAAACGACGACATCCTGCTCTGTTGCACGCGCCCGACCACCCCAGTGACGGTGGACTTACGAAAGTGACATCCCCTGGTGCGAGGTCAGCATGGCACGGCCGGCCTCGCGGAGCGAAAAGTCCCCGGATTGAATCGCCCCTCGTGATGTATGAGGCCGACATCCAGCTCGTCGCGAAAATGTAATATCAAGTGATGTGAAGTTTTCGTGCCAAATCATTGTTTTTTCGTACCCCGGATAAAAATTTAAGAGAAAATGCCAGCTTCCCGCACACGGTCGTTCGTTATCCGCTCCCATGCGCAAATTTCTGCTCTTCTCCCTGCTGGTCCTGCTGCTCGCCGCCGTCACCGGCTACGGCGTGTGGACCCAACAGCGCAGCAGCGGTCACTACCTTTCGGACCTGCGTATCCGCCTGGTCGTGAACCAGGGCGTGGCCGCCGATCACGGTAACCTGCTGGGCGTGCAACCGGAGCTGTTTCCCAACGACTACCAGAGCCCGACGCGCCTGCACCGCAAGCTGGCGGCCTATCTGCAACACGCGCGCAGCCTCGGGCTGCTGAACGAAAAAACCATCGTGGTGCTGCCCGAACACATCGGCACCTGGCTGCTGCTGCGCGGAGAAAAGGACGACCTCTACCAGGCCCTCGACCAGCAGGAGGCAATGAACTGGCTGATGCTCGGCAACCCGCTGAAGCTGCTCGGCGCCCTCTTCAATGCCAAGGGCCGCAGCTTCCTCGAAGACGCCCGCCTGCGCATGAAGGCCAGGACCATGGCCCAGGACTACCAGGCGGTGTTCGGCGGCCTGGCGAAAGAGTTCGCTGTCACCCTGGTGGCCGGCTCCATCGTCCTGCCAGCCCCCAGCGTCGAGCAAGGCAGCCTGAAAATCGGCAAGGGCGCCCTGTACAACGTCAGCCTGGTTTTCGCCGCGGATGGGCGCCCCTTGGGCCAGCCTCAACGCAAGCTCTACCCGAGCTTCGACGAACGTGGCTACATCAAGGGCGGCGACCGCCAGGATCTGAATGCCGTGCAGACCCCGGCCGGTCGCCTCGGCGTGCTGATCGGCAGCGACAGCTGGTACCCGGACAACTACCGCAGGTTTGACGAACTCGGCGTGTCACTGATAGCCGTGACCGCCTCCCTGCCCGGCAAGAACAGCTGGGACCAGCCCTGGCGCGGGTTCAAGAGCGCGGCCACGCCGGCGGATATCAGCCTCAGGCCCGGCGAACTCGGCGAAGGCGACGCCTGGCATCGCCTGACCCTGATCAGCCGTGCCCCCGCCAGCCAGTCGATCGCCGGCATGAGCGTATTCCTCCGTGGCCAGTTCTGGAACCAGCGTTATTCGGGCCAGAGCTTTATCAGCCAGGACGGGCGCGCCATCACCGAAGCGGGCACCAGTGATCACGGCGCCCGCCTGCTGAATCTGTGGCTGCCATGAAGTCGGTACCGATGCGCCTGGGCGATCTGTCCGTGAGCTTCGTCCACAGCCTCGCCGATGCGGTGCGCAGTCACGGCCAGGACCCTGGGGCCCTGCTGGCGCAATACGGGCTGGACCCGGCGCGGCTGGCCGAGCCCAACGCCCGGTTGTCGATTCCGCGCTATATGCGCCTGGGGCACGCGGCGATCCAGTTGACCGGCGATCCGGCCCTGGGCTTGCGCATGGGCCGACTCAGTCGGCTCAGCCAGGCGGGCCTGGCCGGCGTGACCGCCGCCCAAGCGCCGACAGTACGTGAGGCGGCAAGAACCCTGACCCGCTTCGAGGCGCTCTACGGTTCCAACTATCGCGGGCAGTCGAGTTTTCACGAAGACGCCGACGGCGCCTGGCTGCGCTTCTACTCCATCAGCCCGTACAACGCCTATAACCGCTTCGTGGTGGACTCGATCATCGCCGGCTGGCTGCAGCAACTCGCCAGTGTCGGCGGCGAGGCGCTGCACGCCGAACGCATCGACATAGAATTCACCGAACCGGACTACTCCGCGGCCTACACGGGCCTGGGCGACTGCCAGGTGCACTTTGCCGCCGAGCACAATCAACTGCGTCTCGGCCAAGCCAGCCTGGGCCTGCGCAACCCGGAACATTGCCCCGGTACCTGGCGGCACCTGCTGCAACTGTGCGAGCGGGAACTGGAACAACTGACGCGCACCCGCAGCCTGCGTGAACGTATCACTCAGTTGCTGGGGCCTTTGCTCAATGGCGGCCGGGAACCCGACCTGGAAGAAGTGGCGGCACGCCTGAAGCTGCCGACCTGGACACTGCGTCGCAAACTGGCCG
>JACXTT010008953.1_pt1 | contig 13765 bp, 8 predicted proteins | sample 9270951 | NCBI WGS metagenome assembly JACXTT01 (sample SAMN15532306, study PRJNA645909) | rock metagenome | isolation source: weathered quartz diorite | place: Puerto Rico | collected 2017-06-21 | reverse complement strand
GTCGCGGTCGCCGCCCCGCCCGCGCCGCCGGCGCTCGATGAGGCCGCCACCGCGCGCTGGCGCGGGGTCATCGCCGCCGTCAACGCCAAGAAGCGCATGCTCGGCGCGTTCCTCGAGGAGAGCCGGCTGCTCGGGCTCGCGGACGGCTGCCTCGTCCTGGCGATGGACGATCTCCACCGCACGGTCATCGAGGAGAAGGAGAACCGGGCGATCGTCGTGGACGAGCTCAAGCGCGCCTTCGGGGTGGAGGCCGGGTTGCGCTGCGCGCCGCTCGCCGAGGCCGGGCTCGCGCCGCCCGGGCCCGAGGACTTCCGGCCGCTCGTCGACCAGGCGATCGCCTGGTTCCAGGGCGATCCCATCGAGCGGCCCCGCGCCCGCACGGAGAGGACCCACGGATGAAGAGCTTTGGCGACCTGATGAAGCAGGCGCAGAAGATGCAGAAGCAGATGTCCGAGATCCAGGAGAAGCTCGAGGCCGAGCGCTTCGAGGCCAGCGCCGGCGGCGGCGCCGTCACGGCGGTGGTCGACGGCCGCCAGAAGCTGGTCGCGCTGACGATCGGCCCCAAGGCGCTCGAGGACCGCGACGCCGCGCTGCTCGAGGACCTCGTCCTCGCGGCGGTGGGCGAAGCCCAGAACGCCTCTTCCAAGAGCATGCAGGAGTCCATGAGCAAGATCACGGGCGGCTTCCCGCTGCCCTTCTAGGCCGAGCCCCGCACCCCGCCCCCGGCATGTACAGCTCGCAGTATCTCGAGCAGCTCATCGAGGAGCTCGTCAAGCTCCCGAGCGTCGGGCAGAAGAGCGCCCAGCGCCTCGCCCTCCACCTCCTCCGCGTCTCGCGCGAGGAGGCGATGCGGCTCGCCGACGCGATCCGCGCCGCGCGCGAGCACGTCGGCTTCTGCGGCGTCTGCGGCAACTTCAGCGAGCAGGATCCCTGCCTGATCTGCCGCGACGAAAAACGCGACGGCGCGGTCGTGTGTGTCGTCGAGCAGCCGGGCGACGTCCTCGCGCTCGAGCGCACGGGGCAGTTCCGCGGCCGCTATCACGTGCTCGGCGGCGCGCTCTCGCCGCTCGACGGCACGCATCCCGAGCAGCTGCGCATCGCCGCGCTGCTCGAGCGCCTGCGCCGCGAGCCCATCCGCGAGATCATCCTGGCGACGAACCCGAACGTCGCCGGCGAGGCGACGGCGCTCTACCTCTCGCGCCTGCTGGCGCCGCTCGGCGTCAAGGTGACGCGCATCGCCCGCGGCGTCCCGATGGGCTCGGACCTCGAGTACAGCGACCTCGTCACGCTGGCCCGCGCCCTCGAGGGCCGGCGTGAGGTCGAGTAGCGGCGTCCCGGCCGCGCCGCGATGAACCCCTACGTCGTCGACGTCGTCCGCGTCGTCGTCCTCGTCGGCCTCGTGCTGCTGAACGGCTACTTCGTCGCCGCCGAGTTCGCGCTCGTGACCGTGCGCTGGACGCGCATCGAGGAGCTCGTCGGGCGCGGCAAGTTCGGCGCCCGCGCGGTCCAGGAGGCGCTCGCGAGCCTCGACGACGCCATCGCCGCCGCCCAGCTCGGCATCACGTTCGCGAGCCTGGCCCTGGGCTGGGTCGGGGAGCCGGCGCTCGCCCACATGCTCGAGCCGCTCTTCCGCGGCCTGCCGCGCGTGCTCGGCGTCACGCTGAGCCACGCCGTCGCCGTCCTGCTCGCCTACCTGCTGCTCACCTATCTCCACGTCGTGCTGGGCGAGCAGGCGCCCAAGGCGCTCGCCATCCGCCGGTCCGAGGACGTCGCGCTGTTCGTGACCGGCCCGCTCCTCGCCTTCGGCCGCGCTTTCCGCCCCTTCATCCGCGGCATCGCCTGGTCGAGCCGCGGCATCATCGCCCTGCTGCGGCTGCCCGCGCCGGCGCCGGAGAAGGAGGTCCACTCGGTCTCCGAGCTGCGGATGCTCATCGAGGAGAGCGAGCAGACCGGGATCATCCCCACCGACCAGGCGAGCTACGCCCGCAACGTGTTCCGGCTCTCGGACCGGCGGGTGCGCGACATCATGGTGCCACGCGAGCGGGTCGTGACGATCTCGCTCGCCGCCTCCGAGGCCGAGGTGCTCGAGACGGCCCGCGAGACCGCCCATACGCGCATGCCGGTGTGGGAGGACGACCGCGACAACATCGTCGGCATCGTCAACACGAAGGACCTCTTCCACCTCTTCAGCCTGAAGGGGATCGTCATCCTCATGGACGCCATGTACCCGGCGCTGTTCGTGGACCCCGACCAGTCGCTGGCCCGGCTCCTGACCGCGTTCCGCCGCTCCCGCCGCCAGATGGCGGTGGTCCGCGACCCCGGGGGCCGATTCCTCGGCATCGTGACCCTCGAGGACATCCTGGAGGAGATCGTGGGCGAGATCGAGGACGAGCACGACTAGGGCCTTGCGCCTCCGGCCGAAAGTCTTGTCTTGACATCAATGTAACGGGTATGTAACCGTTTCCATCGCTGAGTTGGCGCCCTCGTACGCTGCCCGTCGAGCCGCCTCGCGAGCCCGACCGCGCCAGCCCCCACCCGCTCCGCTTCCTGGCAAGGAGGACTCATCATGAGAGCTCGATCGACCGTGGGGATGATCCTGGGGGCGCTGCTCGTCGTCGCCGCCCCCGTCGCGGCGCAGACCCGCGCCGATGCCATCTGGGCGCGCACGACCGCCGGCGCGCCCATCACGCTGGACGGTGTGCTGGACGAGCCGGCCTGGGCGCTCGCCGAGTCTGTGACCGTGCGCTACGGCATCGAGAACGGGATCCCGGGGAGCGGCTGGAAGGAGGAGGGCGGGCACCTCGCCCAGGACTCCACTTACGCGGTGCTCAAGTTCCTGGTCGTCGGCAACCAGCTCTACCTGGGGGCGACGATGCGGGACCAGTCGATCGGCGGCTCGGTGACCTTCAACCGCTTCGACGGCCTCCTCATGTCGCTCAAGGACCACATCATCGGCACCTATCCGGCGCCGCCGTCCGAGTACTTCTATTCCTGGTGGTACCCGGACGACACGACGCTCGCCTCGACCTCCGGCCTCGATCCCTGCTTCCGCGGCCTCTCGCCTCCGGGGCCGGACCGAGCCACCATCCCGTGCAGCTCCCCCCGCACCGCGACCGAGATCGCGAACTGGGACGCGCGGACCAAAGTGCACGGCCTCTCCAACTCGGACGCCGTCAACGACACCGGCTACACGATCGAGATGAGGTTCAACCTCGCGGCCATCGGCTACGACGTGACCCAGCCGAATGGGGACATCATCGAGTGGAACTGCTCGATCTACGACACGGACTGGAACTGGCCCATCAACCTCTCCAGGTTCAGCGTCAACCGCGCCTGGATCGAGAGCCCGTGGGGGAATGCCGCCTGGTACGACGAGCTGCACATCTACTCGCGGCCCGATGTCACGATCAACTCCGGGCCGACGCCCTTCCGGCCCGTGGACTGGGTCGTCCCGACGACCGCCGCGGCGCCGCCCAAGATCGACGGGAAGCTCGACGACGCGATCTGGGCGACCGTGCCGGGCTTCGACATCCGCTACAACGACCAGACGCTACGCAACAGCTATCCGGGCGTCGGCAAGTGGCGCGCCGGCCAGTTCCAGCCCACCGTGAACGGCGGCACGGCCGCGGTCGTGGACCCGGGGGACGCGACGATCAAGATGGTGACGATCGCCGACACGCTCTACATCGGCTTCGACGTGCGCGACCAGGTCGTCCAGTACTCGAACAACGTCGATCGCTGGGACGGCGCGATCATCACGATCACCGACCGCCAGAAGCGCTGGGACGACCACAACCTCTACACGTGGCGGGCGTCGTTCCAGGTCGGCCCGACCGGGAATTTCCTGGCCCAGGACAAGATGCCCTACCTGCGCGACACGCTGCTCTGCGCCCGCGGCGGCCTCTTCCTCAACCCCGGGACGACCGTCGACACGCTGGGCCAGCAGGCGGACAACGGCTACCAGGCCGAGGTCGCCTTCGACCTCACGAAGCTCGGCTACACCCACGGGCTCGACGACCGCCTTCTCTACATCGGCATCGACCTCCTCGACGGCGACTCGTTCACGCCCTTCACCGACAGCTACGGAACGCGGACCTGGTGGTTCCGCCAGTACGAGAACGAGTGCTGCCCGGCGGTCGTGTACATGGACCCGGTCCACACGACGCTGGACGTGAACCCGCCGCACGTGCCGATGGACTTCGCGGCGCTGGGGGCCGCGCCGAACCCGTTCCGCTCGACGACCCGCCTGCGCTACACGCTGCCGCGGGCGGCGGACGTGACGCTCGACGTCTACGACGTGCTCGGGCGCCTCGTCGCGCGGCAGGCGCTGGGGGTGCAGCCGCCCGGCGAGCACGACGCCGTGCTCGGGCGCCACGGCCTGAGCACCAGCGTCTACCTGTATCGCCTGCGGTTCGCCGATCCGGCGAGCGGCGCGATCCTGGCCAGTCGCGGCGGCAAGGTCATGTTCCTGAGGTAGGATTCCGGAAATACAGGGACGGCGCAGGCCGCCACGAGCAACGCGACAAGGACGGCGCGGGTCGTAACGATCCGCGCCGTTCGGGTCGCTCGGGGGACGTCTTTGCGGGAGCGAGCGAGGTCGTGAAGCGGCGGCTGGGGAGGGCCGGGGCGGGGGCGCTCGCCGGCGCGTCCCTGCTGCTGGCGCTGGCCTCGGCCCCGGGCCTCGCCGGCACGACCGGCAAGCTCTCCGGGCGCGTGCTCGACGCGAAGAAGCAGCCGCTCGCGGCCGTCAACATCGCCGTGCCGCTCGCCCGCGTGGGGGCGATCACCGACGACCAGGGTCGGTTCCTCATCGTCAACGTCCCCTCCGGCACCTACGAGGTGAAGATCAACCTCCTTGGCTACCGGCCGGTCTCGATCCAGGACGTGCGCGTCTCGGCGGACCTCACGACCGAGCTCGACGACGTGGCGATGGTCGAGGCGCCGGTGGGGATGGCGGAGGTGGTCGTGAGCGCGCGCCGGCCGGTCGTGGACCTCAAGCTCACGAGCAACCTCGCCACCCTGCACCGCAAGGAGATCCAGCAGCTCCCGGTCCAGGAGCTGCAGGACGTCGTCAACCTCAAGGCCGGGGTCGTGGACGGCCACTTTCGCGGCGGCCGGACCGGCGAGGTCCAGTACCAGGTCGACGGCGTGACCATCAACAACCCCTTCGACAACTCCGCCAGCCTCAAGCTCGATCGCTCGCTGCTCGAGGAGGTGCAGGTGATCAGCGGCACCTTCGACGCAGAGTACGGGCAGGCGATGAGCGGGGTCGTGAACGCGGTGCTGCGCAGCGGAACCGAGAAGTTCCGCAGCGACGCCGAGGTGTTCGGAGGGGGGTTCGCCTTCCCGCGCAACGACGGCCGCGGCGTGACCGACTCCTTTCATCCCGACGGGATCCAGAACTACCAGCTCAACGTGAGCGGGCCGACCGGCCTGCCCCACACCACCTTCCTCGCCAACGGGCGCCATTACCTCTTCGACGACTTCGTCCCGGCCGACCGTCGCTTCCGGCCCTGGCAGGCCGCGACGCCGCTCGACAAGGTGCAGAACCCGGACGGCGACGCCAGGTTGTTCGCGCTCGGGTACAACCGCGAGTGGTCGGGGGTCGTGAAGCTCACCAACCGCTCGATCCCGCACGTCGAGCTGGACTACTCGGCGGTCGGCAACCTGATCGAGAGCCGGGCCACGAACAACCAGTTCCGCCTGAATCCCGACGGCCTCACCCGGCAGCACAAGCGCTCGATCGCCCACGGTCTCGACCTGACGCACACCTTGAGCAAGACCACCTTCTACACCTTGAGCCTGCGCCAGAACTATTTCGACTATCGCGACATGGCCTACGACGACTCCCGGGATCCGCGCTACGAGCTGGCCGGGCCGGTCCTGCCCTCGTACGGTTACGAGGCCGACGCGTACGTCGAGGGCGTGGACCCGACCCGCGTCTGGCGGAGGACCAACGCCGTCGTGTTCAAGAACTCGCTCGTCAGCCAGCTCTCGCACGACCAGCAGATCAAGCTGGGGAGCGAGTTCGAGTGGCCCCACGTCGAGTTCGGCGTGCCCGAGACGCTGCGGTTCGTGGCCCCCACGAACGCGCTGCAGAGGCGGCCCGGCTACATCCCGCAGTGGCGCCCCTACGCGGCGGCCGCCTTCGCCCAGGACGAGCTGGAGTGGAACGATCTCCGCCTGCGCGCCGGGCTGCGCCTCGAGTACTTCAATCCGCGCGCCGGAATCCCGAGCGACCTCGCCAACCCGGCCAACGCCATCGCCAACGTGCCGCGATCACGCCTGGTGGCCACCACCCGCAAGTGGTCGATCGCCCCGCGCATCGGGGTCTCGTATCCGGTCACCCCGAAGTCCGCGCTCTTCTTCGCCTACGGCCACTTCTACCAGATGCCGGAGCTGGGGCAGATCTTCGACAACGCCGACTACTCGGTGCTGGCCGGACTCCAGGCGGGCGGCATCTCCTACGGCGTCCTCGGCAACCCCGACATCAAGCCCGAGAAGACCGTCCAGTACCAGTTCGGCTTCAAGCAGTCGATCAGCGACGACTTCGGCATCGACCTGACGATGTTCTACAAGGACATCCGCGACCTGCTCGGCGTCGAATTCGTCACCACTTACAACGGGGCCCAGTACGCGCGGCTCGCGAACGCCGACTTCGGCAACGTGATCGGGTTCACGGTGGCCGTGACGAGGCGCTCGGGTCCCCTTCTCAGCACCGCGCTCGACTACACCTGGCAGCTGGCCCAGGGCAACTCGAGCGATCCGCACGAAACCGCGACGCGCTCCGAGGGCGGCCTGGACGCGCGCCCGCGCCTCGTCCCGTTCGACTGGGACCAGCGCCACACCCTCAACGTCACGGTGACCGCGGCGCGCGGGAACGCCTTCAACGTCAGCACCATCGTCCACGTGTCGAGCGGCCGCCCATTCACCCCCGCGACCGCCACGGTGCTCGGCACGACGCTGGAGTCGAACGGCCAGCGCAAGCCGGACGCCCTGGTCGTGGACCTGCGCGGCGAGAAGCGCCTGGGGCCGGCGGGGGCGCAGCTGCGCGGCTTCGCGCGCGTCTTCAACGTGTTCGACACGCGCTTCAACAACGGCTTCGTGTTCGACACCTCGGGGAGCCCGAGCTACTCGCGCTTCCCGACCGCCGACTACGTCAGGCTCGCCGATCCGACGCGCTTCTACGCGCCGCGGCGCATCGAGGTGGGCCTGAGCCTGCGGGGCGAGGAGTGAGCGTGCGTCTCCGCCCCCTGGCGATCGCCGCCTGGCTCGGCGCGATGGCGGCGGCCCCGGCCTGGCCGGGCGCCCAGCTCGAGCCGGTGGTGCCGTCCAACCAGCGCGGCACCACGGACGCCGAGCGCTCGGGCACGCACGACGCCGCGAACATCCGCACCATCTTCTGGAACTTCGGCATGGTCGGAGACTACCCGGCCGACCCCGCCAAGGTGGACTTGAGCGTGTTCCATTCCGCGGAGGTGCCGAAGGGCAGCGGCATGAACTACACGGACGGCATCACGCCCTTCGTGCTTACGCCCATCATGCAGACGAGCGGCGTCGGCGCCTACATCATGGAGACCGGCTACCGCGAGCGCCAGGCGGTCAGCCCCTACTTCAACCGCGTCATGCGCTTCGAGCCGCGCCCGGGGTTCATCGAGCCGGACCCGAGCCGGAACCGCACGCGCTCGCCGGCGATCAGCACTGACTCCACGACCTGGCCCCGGGCCTGGCCCGACAAGTTGAACGATCCCGACGATCCGGGCTGGAGGGGATCCTGGAACGGCTATTTCGGCAAGCGCACCGCCGCCGACCAGGAGAGCTTCACGGTGATGGACGACGACTACTACGACGCCTGGGAGTACAACCCCGACAGCCGCGACCCGACCCGCCGCGGGCTGGGGCTGCGGGTCGAGGTGCGCGGCTTCCAGTGGTCCAACCCCCAGGCGGCGAACGTCATCTTCTGGCACTACGACATCGTCAACGAGAGCACGACCGACTACGACAACATCATCTTCGGGCTCTACATGGATTCCGGGGTGGGCGGCTCGGCGTACTCGTGCGACAACATCTTCGAGTCCGACGACGACAACGCGTTCTGGGACAAGTCCTTTCCGGGGCTGAACCTGGTCTATACCTGGGATCGCTACGGCCACGGCGTCGACAGGACCAGCACCTGCGCCCCCACCGGCTACCTCGGCTACGCCTACCTCGAGACGCCGGGCAATCCCTTCGACGGCATCGACAACGACGGCGACGGGATCATCGACGAGAGCCGGGACAGCGGACCCGGCCAGCTCATCGTCGGCCAGGACGCCATCCGCGCCTACCTCTTCTCGAGCCCGAAGTACGACATGGCCAAGTTCCAGGCCTACTACGGCCCGCTCGAGAACCGTCCCGCCTACAAGGCCGGGCGCTGGTGGACCGGCGACGAGGACATGGACTGGGTGGCCGAGTTCGACGACGTCGGCGCGGACGGCGTCGCGGGCACGCACGACACCGGCGAGGGCGACGGCATCCCCACGGACGGGGAGCCCAACTTCGACCGCACCGACCTGCACGAGTCGGACCAGATCGGGCTCACCGGCTTCAAGCAGAACCGCATCCGCGCCGGGCAGGGCAACCCCGATCCCACCGTCGACGGCATCGTCTTCTACACCGACCAGAACAACTGGCCGCAGAGACTCTACGACAAGTTCACCGATCCCTTCGTGCCGGCGCGCTTCGATTCGGCGCTGGCGGCCAACTACAACATCGCCTTCCTGTTCGCCTCCGGTCCGTTCTCCCTCAAGGCCGGCAAGCGCGAGCGCTTCAGCCTGGCGCTCGCGTACGGCGGGGACCTCCAGGAGCTCCGCGACAACGTGCACACCGTCCAGCTGATCTACAACGCGAACTACACCTTCGCCGTCCCGCCGCCGATGCCCACGGTCACCGCGGAGACCGGCGACGGCTACGTGCGGCTCTCCTGGGACGACGTCGCCGAGCGTGGAGTGGACCCGGTCACCTACCAGTTCGATTTCGAGGGCTACCGCATCTACCGCTCGACCGACCCCGATTTCCGCGACCCGCGCGTGATCACGACCGGGCGCGGCACCGGGCCGATCGGCAACGGCAAGCCGATCAAGCAATTCGACCTGATCGACGGCAAGCGCGGCTTCACCCGCAAGACCATCGACGGCGTGGCCTACGACCTCGGCAACGAGACGGGGATCACCCACACCTGGACCGACACGACGGTCACGAACGGGCAGCAGTACTACTACGCGCTGTGCGCCTACGACTACGGGTACGATCCCGGCCCCGACTCGCTCGCGATCTACCCGTCCGAGAACCCGATCACGGTGTCCCAGACGCTGCGCGGGGGCATCGTGCTGCCCAAGAACGTGGTCGCGGCGCGACCCAACCCGCGGGTGCCGGGCTTCGAGCCGGGCACGGCCGGGGCGGCCGCCCACGGCGCCGGACGGGGCGTGGGGTCGGTCAACGTCCGGGTCGTGAACTCGAACAGCCTCCCGGACGGTCATCTCTACAAGGTGGCCTTCACGACCCCCTCGCCCGACAGCCTGCGCGCCACGCAATACTCGCTCGCGGACAGCACGAGCGGACGGATTCTCTTCACGACCGGGACGGACTTCGACGGTTCGGGCATCGGGCCGGTGGGCGCCGGCCTCCTGCCGGTCGTGAAGACGCCGCTCATCACCGTGCTGGACACGCTGCGCACGGGTTGGGACGCGGGGAGCGCGGCGAGCGCGCCGTTCAAGGTCACCTACCAGCCGGTCCTGCCCATCAACCAGAGGCGCCCCGGCTTCCCCGACGACATCACGATCGCCTTCTCCGACACCGTGCAGGACACCGGGCTCGCGATCTTCCCGGTGCCGGCGCGGCCGGCCAAGTTCAAGATCGTCGCCCACACCCCGCAGGGCGATCTGCCGCTCGACTTCCGGTTCCGGGAGAGCGCCCCGCTCGACAGCACGCTCGACCGCCCCGGCGAGTCCATCGACATCGTCACCTACGCGAGCGGCCAGCCCGGCACGCCGCAGATCACCTGGCGCGTCGAGCTCGCCAACGCGTCGAGCCCGATCCCGCCGCCCCGGTCGGGCGACGTCTACCAGATCCACCTCCTCCGGCCGTTCAGCGACGACGATCTGTTCCTGTTCTCGACCCGGGCCCAGCGCGTGGACGCGGCCCAGGCGCGCGCGCAGTCGGGCCAGGAACCGTACGTCGTCCCCAATCCCTACCTCGGCTCGGCGAGCTTCGAGCCCGAGCGGTTCGCCGTGTCGGGGCGCGGCGAGCGCCGCGTCGAGTTCCGGGCCATCCCCTACAATGCGACGATCCGCATCTACACCGTGCGCGGCAACCTGGTGCAGACGCTGCGCCAGAACGGCTCGAACGAAGGCTTCGTCGCCTGGAACCTGCGCACCCGCGACAACCTCGACCTGGCGCCCGGGCTCTACATCTTCGAGGTCGAGGCCCCGGGTACCGCCACCCACACCGGCAAGTTCGCGGTGATCAAATGACGCGCGCTCCCGTCCTCGCGTGGATCCTAATGCTCGCCGCCGCCCCGGCGTGGGGACAGAGCAAGGTCGGCACGACGATCGGCCAGTTCCTGCTCATCGAGCCGAGCGCGCGCATCGCCGGGATGGGCAACGCCGGCGCGACGATGTACGAGGGCCTCGACGCCGCGTACTACAATCCCGCCGCGGCGGGCCGCCTGGGCGGCATGGCGCTCGAGTTCTCGCACAGCCTCTGGCTCGCCGACATGACCTACGACTACGTGGCCCTGGCGCTGCCCTTCGCCTGGGGCAACCCCTTCCTCAGCGTCACCGCGCTCAACTCGGGCGAGATGGACGTGCGCACCGTGACCCAGCCGCTCGGCACCGGCGAGAAATTCAGCGTCTCGGACGTGGCGATCGGGGTGGGCTACGCGCGCCAGATCACCGAGCGCTTCGCCGTGGGGGCCCAGGCGACGTGGCTCCAGGAGACCATCTGGCACTCCTCGGCGAGCACTGCGGTGTTCGCCGTCGGCACGCTCTATCGGATCTCGCCCCGGGGCCTGCATGTCGGCTCGAGCATCTCCAACTTCGGCACCCACGGCGCCTTCTCGGGCAGCGACCTGCGCGTCACCTTCGACGCCGATCCCTCGCGCAACGGCGACAATGGCTCGCTTCCGGCCGCGCAATTTACGAACGACTTCCCGCTGCCGGTGCTGTTTCGAGTCGGCCTCGGGCTCCCGGTGCGGATCAACGAGCGCACCCAGCTGCGGCTGGCGCTGGACGCGTTCCACCCCAGCGACAACACCGAGAGCGTCAGCGCCGGGGCCGAGCTCGCCTATCGCGACCTGGCCGCGCTGCGGATCGGGTACCAGAACGCGTTCCAGAGCGAATCGGAAGTCGGGCTCACGGCCGGTGCCGGGCTGAGCGGCCGGCTCGACACGTATACTTATCACGTGGATTACGCCTGGGCGGATCAGGGTCGCCTCGGCAGCACCCATCGCATGACGTTCGGACTGACGTTCTAGAGGAAGGGCCTCCATGAGACGCACGCTCGCCATCCTGCTCGCGCTCCTCGCCGGTGCCGCCCCGGCGCGCGCTCAAACCACCGCCGCCCTGCTCGACTCGGTCCAGTACTCGGCCTTCCGCTTCTTCTGGTACGAGGCCAACCCGTCGAACGGGCTCATCAAGGACCGCAACACGCCGGGCTCGCCCTGCAGCATCGCCAGCCTGGGGTTCGGCCTGAGCGCGATCTGCGTCGGGATCGACCACGGCTGGGTGAGCCGCGACGACGGCAAGGCGCGGGTGCTCACCGCGCTCCAGACGCTGTGGAACGGCCCCCAGGGGCCGGCGTCGAGCGGGACGATCGGCTACCAGGGGCTCTTCTACCACTTCCTCGACATGAACACGGCGACCCGCACCTGGACGAGCGAGCTCTCGACGATCGACACGGCCCTGCTGCTCGCCGGGATCCTCGACTGCAAGCAGTACTTCAACGGCAGCGACGTCACGGAGTCCCAGATCCGCACCCTCGCCGACGCCATCTACGGCCGCGCCAACTGGACGTTCATGCAATACAACACGACCGGGATCCGCATGGGCTGGAACCCCGAGTCGGGCTTCAACAACTTCGGCGTGTGGATCGGTTACAACGAGGCGATGATCCTCTACCTGCTGGCGATCGGCTCGCCGACGCACCCGATCGCGGGCAGCGCCTGGAACACCTGGACGAGCGGCTACGTCTGGCGCACGAACCTCTACGGCCAGGACTACCTCATCTTCCCGCCGCTCTTCGGGCACCAGTACTCGCACTGCTGGGTGGACTTCAAGGTCGTCAACGACCCCTACATGACGGGGAAGGGCATCACCTACTTCGAGAACTCGCGGCGCGCGACCTATGCCCAGCGCGCCTACTGCATGGCCAACCCGCTCCACTTCACCGGCTACAGCGACTCGCTCTGGGGCATCACGGCCGGCGACGGGCCGCCGCCCAACGGCTACCGCGCCCGCGGCGCGCCGCCGCTCCAGCTCGACGACGGCACGATCACGCCCACGGCGTTCGTGTCCTCGATCCCGTTCGCGCCCGAGATCTGCATTCCGGCGATGCGCAACGTGTACAACGCCTACCACCTGCAGACCTGGAGCTCGTACGGCTTCTCGGACGGCTTCAACCTGACCCAGAGCTGGTGGGACACGGACGACATCGGCATCGATCAGGGCCCCATGGTGCTGATGATCGAGAACTACCTGAACGGACGGGTGTGGGCGCGGATGATGCGGAACCCCGACCTGCTGAACGGCCTGTTCTTCGCGGGCTTCACCGCCCTCGCGGGCATCGATCCGGTCACGCCGCCGCCCGCGCCCCTGCCGCGCGTCCTCGTCGACCGCCTGTTCCCGAGCGAGCCCAACCCGCTGCGGGGGCCGGGGACGCTGCGGTTCGAGCTCGCGTCGTCCGGGCGCGTGCGGCTCGCGATCTACGACCTGCAGGGTCGCGAGGTGGCGCGGCTGCTCGACGAGGAGCGCGCGGCGGGGCTGGGCGAGGTCCCGCTCGACGGCGCCGCCCTGGCGCCCGGCGTGTATCACGCCCGCCTCGTGCACGGCGGCCGGACCCAGGTCGTGCGCTTCGTGCGGGTCGATTGAGATAACGGGGCGGGGGGAACGACGATGCCGACCATTCGCGACGTCGCCCGGGCGAGCCGGGTTTCGATCGCCACCGTGTCGCGGGTCTTCAACGACAGCCCGCTCGTCACCGAGGGCACGCGGCGGCGCGTGCTCGCCTCGGCGTCGCGCCTCGGCTACTGGCCGAACAGCATCGCCCGCAGCCTCATCACGAACCGTACCCACACGCTCGGCGTCGTCATGCCCGACCTCTTCGGCGAGTTCTTCTCCGAGGTCGTCCACGGCATGGACCTGGCGGCCCGCGAACGCGGCTTCCACCTGCTCGTGTCGCGCTCGAGCTCGAGCGAGGGCGACTTCGCCGAGACCCTGCGCACGATGCGGGGACGGGTCGACGGGCTGGCGGTCATGGCCCCCGACTTCGACGCCTCGCGCTTCCTGCGCGACGTCCCGGGTGTCCTGCCGACCGTGCTCCTGAACCCGGAGTCGGCGCCGCGCGAGGCCGACTCGGTCTCGATCGCCAACTTCGAGGGCGCCTCGCTGCTCGTGCGGCACCTCGTCGGCCTCGGCCACCGCCGCATCGCCCACATCGGCGGCCCGCCGCACAACATCGACGCGCGCCAGCGCCGCGACGGCTACCGCGACGCGCTGCGCCAGGCCGGCAT
>JACXTT010008952.1_pt1 | contig 13765 bp, 13 predicted proteins | sample 9270951 | NCBI WGS metagenome assembly JACXTT01 (sample SAMN15532306, study PRJNA645909) | rock metagenome | isolation source: weathered quartz diorite | place: Puerto Rico | collected 2017-06-21 | reverse complement strand
AGGAGAAACCAGGCCAGCACCCGGGGCCACGTGGGCCTTACGGATCGGGCCCGCGCGGCGCCGGCTACTTCCATACCTTCTCGTCGGCGCTCAGGTCCTCGCCTCGGATCGCCTTCTCCGCCACCCGCTGCGCCGTATCCAGGAACGCTTCCACGGCGCTGCCGTTTCCGGTCTCCCGCCGCATGATCTCATTGAGGCGGTCCAGCAAGTCCTGCATGTTCGGGTAGCCTTGGTCGCGGCGGGTGAAGATGCGGCGGTAGCTATTTTCCTTGGCCCAGTCCGCGGAGATGGTCTGGCCCAGGACATTGATCTTGCCGGCGAGCCGGGGCCGGGCATCGTCTGCGACTCGAGACAAGAGCTGCGTTGCGTACTGGGTCCAGCCTTTCGTGAAGAGGCTTCCCCGGTAGAAGGTCTGGATCCAGCCGAAGTACGCGTTGCAATCACCCTTCGCGTAAGCGGGCTCTTGCTGGCAGGGAAAGTCCGCTTTCTGGGGCTCGTACAGGCCGGTGCCGGCAGACGCCCGACCGTGGGCAAGCAGGACGAGAACGGAAAACGCTGTCAAGATTACCAGCTTGCTGCTGCGTGTGCACATCGGGGGCCCGACCGCCTTCCTCCGTGATGGCCGTCAAGCCTCCATGTATTCCCCCTCTCCTTCGTCGGTAGACTCGGGCGGGTCGGGGAGCCTAGGCCTCGCGCGCGGCGGCGATCGCCGCACGGATGTTGGCCTCGGGCGTGTCCACCGGCATCACGCACCCGGTGGTCACAATGTGGCCCCGTCCACCGGTCTGGGCGATCGCGTCGCGCACTTCGCCGGCCACGTCCTCGGGCGTTTTCTTCGCCAGCGTGTTCCAGGCGTCGATCCCGCAGGCCAGGCACACGTTGACCAGCGAGCGCGCCTCCGCGATCCGGGGCGGTGTCTCGCGGGCGTGCCAGTTGATGATGTGCACGGGGTAATCGGTGAAGAGGTCGAACATGATGTGCACGCCGTGGATGTGGAGGAAGGTCAGACCGGTCGAGGCGGCCTCGAGCACCTGCAGATCATAGGGGCGGCCGAACTCCTCATACTCCTCCCGGGTGAGGAGGTCGGTCGTCGCCATCTGCGTCGAGAAGAAGACCCCGTCCGCGCCGGCCGCGATCACCGAGCGCACGAACTCCCGCGTCACATCGGCGATGCTCTGCAGGCCGGCGTGGAGCTCCTCGGGGTCCTCTCGAAGATACCGGACCACGGCCTGCTCGCCGGCAAGGGTCCGCGCGATCGAGAGGGGGCTGAAGATCGTCTCCAGCACGTCGACCTCGGCGCCCACGGCCTCGGCGATGAGCCGGATGGCTTGGGTCTCACGGCCGTACACTCCCTGGCTGACGTCGAGCCGGCGCAGCCGCTCCCAGTCGGTCGCCTTCTTGATCGGCCTGTCGGTGTAGTGACGGACTCCCTCGCGGTTCGCCTTATACCCCGCCCGCAGTCCCCAGTCGTCGCCGTAGTATCCGCTCGCCGGGGTCACCTTCAACAGGTCCACTTCGTACGTCCGGTAGTAGCCGACATGGGCGTGGGCGAGCTTGTCCGCCCGCTGATCCTCTCCGGGGAAGTGGCGCCAGAGCGCGACCGGTACCCGCTCTGGTCGCTCGCCCCGCGCGGCGGCCTCGATGAGCTCACGGCGGTTCATAGCTCCGTCCTCCCCGCGGGCAACGATCCAGGCATCGCCGGCGCCGGCACGGCGACGGGCGCCCCCGCGCCGCGCAGCAGCGCGGTCGCGCGCCGGACCAGGGCCTCATCAGCGTAGATCTCCCGTAGTGTCTCCAGCGTGATGTTGCCGCCGCTCAGCACCAGCGCGACGGTCTTCCCACCCAGGCGATCTTTCAGCCGGAGCGCCGCGGCCGTGCTCGCGGCGCCGGCGCCTTCGGCAGTCTGCCGGACGGCTTCGGCCAGCAACAGGATCGCCAGCTTCATCTCGTCGTCGCTCACCAGCACGATTTCGTCGAGGTACTTTCGCAGAATCGTGACCGGAAGCGCGAAGGGGACGCGCGTGGCGATGCCTTCGGCAAACGTTTCCATCCGGTCGAGGCTGACCATGCCGCCTTCCTTGAGGGACCGGTACACCGGATTGGCCCCCTCCGCCTGCACCCCGATCACCTGCGCCCCCGGGCAGATCGCCTTCGCCGCGATGCAGTGCCCGCAGGCGCCGCTCCCGGCGCCGATGGGGACGATGATGACGTCGACGTCGGGAAGAGCCTCCGCCAGCTCGAGGCTCGCCGTCGCCACCCCCGCGATCAGCAGCGGCTCATTCGCGGAGTGCACATACCGGTAGCCCTCTCGTTCGGCCTCCCGCTCGACCCATTCCCGCGCCTCGTCGAAGTCACGGCCCTCGAGCACGACCTCGGCTCCCAACGCGCGCATCGCCGCGACCTTGAGCGGGTTGCTGCCCCTGGGGGCGCCGATCACCACCCGAATGCCGAGCAGGCGCCCGGCATAGGCGATCGACTGGCCGTGGTTGCCCGTGCTGGCGGTGATCACGCCGCGCCGGCGTTCGTCGGGCCCGAGCTGGCTCAGCAGGTTGATGCCGCCACGCACCTTGAAGGCGCCGGTGGGCAGCGTGTTCTCGCACTTCACGTACACCCGCGCGTGAAACAGACGGTCGAGCGCCGGGGCATGCAGGAGCGGCGTGCGCGGCAGGTGTGGGCCGATCACCCTGCGCGCCCGGTAGACGTCGTGCAGCGTCGGTAGCGGCCCGGGCCAGAGATCCGACATCGGCGTGCTTTTCGTCACGATCCTTCCGGCTGCCTGCCGGTTCAGCCGCCGACGTGGAAGACTTGGGTCACGACCAGCCCCAGGGTCAGGACGATCATGACGACAACCGTGACCCAGGCGATGGCGTTGAACGTACGGGAGTTCGTGTACTGGCCCATCAGGCGCTTACGGTTGACCAAAAGCAGCATGAAGATAAGGATGAACGGCAGGAGGATCCCGTTGGCGACCTGTGAGAAAAACAGAATTTCCAGCAGCGGGGCACCGGGCAGCAGGACCACCGCACACGCCCCCACGATGAGCGCGACGTAGAGGCTGTAGAATGCGGGGGCTTGGCGAAAGGGCCTGTCGATGCCAGACTGGAAACCGAGCGCCTCGCAGACGTAGTACGATGTGGCAAGAGGCAGGACGGACGCCGAAAACAGCGACGCGTTGATCAATCCGAACGCGAATAACGCGCCGGCATAGGCGCCGGCCAGCGGGAACAGCGCCTGCGCCGCGTCCTTCACCGTCTCCACGTGCTGGTGATGGGCAAAGATCGTAGCACCGCCGGCGACGATGATGAACCAGGCCACGACGTCCGTCATGATCGAGCCGATCAGCACGTCCACCCGCGTGTACCCGTACTCCTTGACCGTGAGGCCCTTCTCCACGACCGCGGACTGTATGTAGAATTGCATCCACGGCGCGATCGTCGTTCCCACCACGCCGACGAGCATCACCAGATAGCCGGGGTGCCAGCTGAACGACGGCGTAACGGTCGCCCGAAGCACCTCGCCCCAGTTGGGGTGGGCCAGCGCCCCGGAAATGATATAGGAAACGTAGAACGCGCTCGCCATGAGGAAGACCCGCTCCACCGACCGAAACGTCCCCTTCACCACAAGCAGCCAGACGACCAACGCCCCGATCGGCACGAAGATGTACTTGGAGATGCCGAAGATCTCGCCGCCGGCCGCCAGCCCCGAGAACTCGGCCATCGTGTTGCCGAAGTCGGCGACGAGCAGCGCCAGCATGACGAACGCGGTGGTGCGGACGCCGTATCGCTCCCGGATCAGGTCGGCCAGCCCGTGTCCCGTCACCGCGCCGAGCCTTGCGGCCATCTCCTGCACGACGTACAGCGCCACCGTGATCGGGATCAACGTCCAGAGCATCACGTAGCCGAACCCCGCGCCCGCAAGCGAGTATGTGGCGATCCCGCCCGCGTCGTTGTCGACGTTCTGCGTGATGATGCCGGGCCCCATGATGGCAAAGAAGAGCATGAGGCGTCGCATCGCGGTCGTGCTGGCGACATGTCGGAACCCAGGAAGCGGTAAGGTCATCCGGCGGGCGGACTCCTGTTCTCTGGGATGCCGGCGCCCTCGCGAATCGCCTTCCGCCTGCCGAGATCGATGCCGCCGCCGAGCTTGCGCGGGCCGTATTTTTCGAGCAGGAGGTCGATCAAATGGTCGATCGTCACGATCCCGACTAGGCGCCCCTCTTCAACCACGGGCACCGCGAGGAGATCGTACTTGACCAGCGCGCCGGCGACGTCCTCGGCGCTGTCGTTCGCCTGCACGAAGACCACATCGCTCCGCATCAGCTCGGAGATCGGCGTCTCCGGGGGCGAAGTCAGGAGCGCGCGGATCGAGAGCACGCCCACGAGATGGTCGGCCTCGTCGACGACGTACAGATAGTAGATGGTCTCGGAGTCGGGCTTCGTCTCGCGGAGCCGCGCGATGACCTGTTCGACGGTCATCGACGCCGGCAGGGCGATAAACTCGGTCGTCATCTTCCCGGCCGCGGTCTCGGGCTCGTACTGGAGGAGCTCCCTGACCTCATCGGCCGCCGCCGGCTCCATGAGCGAGATCAGCTCCTCCGCCCGTTCCTCCGACAGCTCGCCGAGGACGTCCGCCGCCTCATCGGGCTTCATCTCTTCGAGAATATCGGAGGCCCGCTCGCTCGGGAGTTCCTGGATCACCGTCGTCTGCACATCGGGCTCGGCCTCCTCGAGCACGTCGGCGGCGTGCTCGTCCGGCAGGGCCGTCATGACCTCAACCCGTTCATCCCGGTCCAGGTCCTCGAGGAGATCTGCCAGGTCCGCGGGATGGATGTCCTTCAATTTCTCCCGTGAGATGCTGAGCCTGAGCGGGGTCATCGCGCCGCCGAGCACCGCGACGAGGTTCCACGGAATGACTCGCGATGGGAGCGGCCGGCCGAGGTGCTCGAGCGCGCGGCAGACGAACGGCTCGAGCCCGAGCCTTCGCAACAGCGACCGCGTTCCCACATCGGCCCCGACGACGCGCAGCTCGTTGCCGACCTGGCGCAGCTCCAGATCGTTCACGCGCACGACCTTGATGTCGTCCGTGTCCACGACCTGGGTGTCGAGGATGTCTTCGCGCAAGAGCACCTCGTCGGGCTGGAGCGGTCTGGGGGCGAGGCTCCGCCGTTCCACCCGGAGGCGGACCCCGTCCGAGGTGAACTCCGACACGGCGCTCCACGGGATGACCGCGACCCGGCTCCGGTCGCCGTTCAACAAGATCCCGGTGATCCTGGGGAACTTCTCCGTCCCATGATAGATGACCAGGTCGGCAATGGTGTCAAAGGCTTCCCCGGCCGCGTCGTGTACGGGTTTGCCGATGATGCCGCTGAGATATGGCATGTGGGGAACGCTCCGCGTCCTGAACCGCAGTACCATTCCGCTTCCGGGCGCGCACTCCTGCAGCGCGGCCGGCCGCGTCCACGATCCTCGACAACGGTCCTGCACGCCCGTATAGTGGCCTATAGTATGCCCGCCCTCTCTTCTTACACGTTGACGGCGTTGCGCGCCGCCGCTGCCGCGGCGGAGATCCACCGCGCCTCCTTCGGCCGGGTGACGCGCATCGACTACAAAGGACGCCACGACGTGGTGACGGATGCGGACCGGGCGGCGGAGGCGGCGATCACCACGACGATCCGCGAGGCGTTCCCGGATCACGGGGTGCTCGCCGAGGAGGGGGGACGGCGGGGCGGCGGACCATACACGTGGCTGATCGATCCGCTGGACGGCACCTTCAACTACACCCGCGCGATCCCGTGGTTTGCGGTGAGCATCGGGCTGGAGCACGAGGGGCGGACCATCGCCGGGGTCGTCTACCACTCGATCCTGGAAGAGGCCTACGTGGCGGACAGGGACCGGGGGGCATGGGCCGCCTCGCTCCGCGACCTGCCCTCGACACCCGCACGCTGGGAAGACCCATCGCTCTGGCGGCCGGTCCGGGTGCGACCGACCGAACGGCTGGGAGAGGCGATAGTGTCGACCGGGTTCCCCAACGGCGTGTGGGAAACGCGGTTGAATGTCGACCACTTCACGAACCTCGTGCTCAAGGCCGCCAAGGTCCGGGCCTTCGGGTCCGCGGCGCTCTGTCTCGCCGCGATCGCGCTCGGCCAGCTGGACGGCTACTGGGAGCTTGGCCCGAACGCCTGGGACTTTGCCGCCGGAGCGCTGCTCGTAGAGGAGGCGGGAGGCCGGGTCACCGACTTTCGGGGGAGGCCGCTGGACCTGTACGGACATCAGATCCTGGCGACCAACGGCCCGATCCACGACGAGGTCCTGGCGGTCCTCGCTACCGGGCGGAGCGGACTAGACTAGGGGACGACCTCGGCGTGCCTCATCGCCCTCGTCAGGTCCGGCTCGGGTAGACCAGGAGTTCGGGCACGTAGGCTCGCGGGGGCAGCGCCATCACGGCCACGCACACGGCCGCCACGTCCGCGGGTTGCAGCGCCCGTGTGAGCATCGCGGGAGTCGGAGGAACCGGGCGCTTCTGCAGCAGGGGCGTGTCGGTCAAGCCCGGGAACACGACCGTGACGCGAACGCCGTTCTCACGCTCTTCTTCCATCGTTCCGTGGGCCAGGGCGACCACCCCCGCTTTGGCGGCCTGGTAGCCGACGCCGGACCAATCGGCGCGCTTGGCCGAGGCCGACGAAACGTGCAGGAGCAACCCTTCACGCCGCTCGCGAAACACCGGAAGGACGGCCTCGGTCAGCACGTACGCGGCCTGCAGGTTGACCGCGATCAACTCGTGCCAGGTTTGCAGCGTCATCGCGCTGAGCACCCGATTCTTGACATTGGTGCCGACGGAGTTCACGAGCACGTCGAGCCGGCCGAAGCGGCGAACCGCGGTGTGCACGGCGAGCGCTGCGGCCTCGGGGCTCGTGGCATCGCCCTCGACGCTGAGCGCCGCACCGCCCGCGGCGGAAATCGTTCGTTCCACGTCCGCCAGACGTACGACGTCGCGGGCAAAGAGGCAGACCTCGGCTCCGGCGTCGGCGGCCGCCAGCGCGATCGCGCGTCCGATGCCGCTGCTGGCGCCCGCGACCAGAACCGTCCGCCCGCCGAGATCGATCGACCTCGTCACGACGACACCGTCCTCATCGGGGTCGCGTTGACCTTCACCCGGCATGCCGATCGCATTACGATCTCACCGGCGCGGCGGCTTCCAACTCCGCGAGCCTCGTGGAGTGAAGACCGGCAAACAGGGCCGCGACCGCGACCTGCACACCCAGCGCCGACACCCAGAGCGCCCACCCGGCTGCCCAGGCGGTCGGACTCAACGAGAGCACCATCGCGGGCAGGAACAGGCCCGATGTGGCCACGCCCACCGGGTCACCGAACGCCCACGCGTGCAGGGTGGTCAGCATGACGCCCGCACAGACGTAGTACACAGTGAGGTACAGCAGCCCCCGCCTGAGCGGCCGGCTGCCGCGTTGCAGATTCATCCACTGCAAGAACATCAGATCGCGCGTCACCCACGCGGCAATCATCACCACTCGGAAGATCGCCAGCCGCAGGTCCCACTCCGCGTCGAGCCCGGACCTCCACTGCAGGTACCCCACCGGTACGAGCCCGGCCAGCAGTAGCCCCGCGAGCACGTAGGGGGACGGCCAGAGGGCGGCGACCCAGCGCCGGGCCCGGGTCATGGCGGCACCGAGGCGGCGAATGCGGTCGCGGTTCCTGAGCATCCCGAGGCCAAGCGCGAAGAAGAGCGGCGCGTTGAGTCCCAAGAAGACGTTTTCCGCGCTGAACGGCGCGAAGCGAGACCAGCGGAAGAAGCCGAAGACGATCACGTTGATCCAGAGCGCCATGCCGAGCGCCTGTGCCGGGGTGAAGATCTCGTAGGCGGCCGGATCCTGCTTGATGTTGCGCACGACGGCGAGCAAGAACCACGCTGTAAAGCCAAGGTAGAGGACGACGAGGACGAACACGTGGTGCACAGGCCATCCAAACAGGACGTCGGTCATCGACGGGAGCGTGAAGAATTCGACGGCGCTCCGGGACGCGGGCGCCAGCGTCCAGGAGGTCTGCTCCACGATGCGGGACGCAACGAACGGGCTGAGCGAGTTCAGGTCGAGGGCGAACCCGGTCGCGCCGAAGATGGCTGGGCCGAGCCAGGCGCTCATCAGGATGAGGACGGCCCCGGTGCCCGCGGCACCTCGCTCGACGAGCAGCGACGCCAGCAGCGCCAGGGCGTGGATGGTGATCACGCCGAGCAGCAGGACGGCGTAGCCGGCGAGCACAAACGACAGGCGAGCGCCGCTGACGACCGCGCCGACCGCGGCCGCGGGCAGGAGGCAGAACGCGATGAAGTACATGAACGCCGGTGCGCCGAGCAGCTTCCCGGTGGTGAGCTCCAAGCCGGTCAGACGCGTCACGCGCTGGAAGTCGAACGTGTTGAGCTCCTTCTCCCGCGAGATGGCCTGCAGGGCCGCGAAGCCACCGCCCAAGACCAGCACGATGGCCTGCGCCCAGATCGCCAGACGGAGGAGGTCCCCACCCCACCGGCCCGTCCCGCCGGCATACTGGCGGATCACGGCGAACCCCGCTACCACAGACAGCACGCCGCAGATCGCCGCGGCGGCGATCATGCGGTCCAGCCGAAGCTGCGCGCGCACGTTGCGGATCAACTCGGGGTTGGCTGCCACCGCGTCACTCCGCCTCGCCCGTGGACAGGCGCGACACCACCTGCTCCAGCGTCTCCTCCGCGCCCTCGACGGCGTAGACGCCGGCGCCGGCGAGGACCAGCGCCTTCACGAGCGCGGCCAGCTCGGTCTCCCCGCCTGCGAACTCGAACCGGACCCCTGCGTCGTCCGGCGCCACGCTGGAGACCCAGCGTTGGGAGGCCAGCCAGTTCGACAGCGGAAACTCCGGCGAGGTCACCTTGATGCGCACGCGGCGCCTGCCGCCCGGCTCGTGGACGATCTGGTCGACGCGTCCCACACGAAGCACCGATCCCCGCTCGATGATCGCGATCGAGGTGCACATCTCCTGGAGATCGGCCAGCAGGTGCGAGGTGATGAAGACGGTCCTGCCCCGGCTGTGCAGCGTCTTGACGAAGTCCTTGAACTCGATCCGCGACTTGGGGTCGAGCCCCACCGCCGGCTCGTCCAGGACCAACACCGGTGGGTCGTGCAGGATCGCCCGCGCGATGCCGAGGCGCTGCTTCATGCCCCGCGACAGGCCGGCGATCATCGCCTCCCGTTTGTCCTCCAGCGCCAGGATCCGCAACGCCTCGTCGATCCGCCCGCTGATGCCGGCGCTCGGCATCCGGTAGGCATGCGCGAAATAGTCGAGATATTCCCACACCTTCAGGTCGTCGTACAGCGAGAAAAAGTCCGCGAGGTAACCGACCAGGCCGTGCACCTCCTCGGGCTCACGCTCGACGTCGACGCCGTGCACCATGACCTGCCCCGAGGTCGGGGCGAGCAGCCCGCAGATCATCTTGAGGGTCGTGGTCTTGCCGGCGCCGTTGGGGCCGACGAGCCCGAAGACTTCACCCGCCGGCACGACGAGGGTCAACCGGTCGGCCGCGACGACGAGCCGCTCGCCGCCCACGCGAGACGGAAGGTCGTAGATTTTGGAGACGTTTTCGAGCCGGATCGCTTCCGCGGCGGACGGTTGCGCGGCAGCGGTGCGCCCGGCTGCGGTTGCGCTACTCAGCGGCGATCACGTGCACCTCGCGCGGGAGCTCGCTCACGCGACGCGCGCCCTCCCTCCCGATGCAGACGATCTCTTCCAACCGCACCCCGAACTCCCCCGTGAGATAGATCCCGGGTTCGATCGAGAAGACCATCCCTTCCTCGATGGGGTCGCTGTTCAGGTGCGTGACGCTCGGGAGCTCGTGCCCGGTGAGGCCAAGCCCGTGGCCGACGCGATGGACGAAGTGAGGCCCGTACCCCGCGCGCTCGATCACGCCGCGCGCCGCGAGGTCCACGTCGCGAAGCAGCGCGCCCGGCCGCGCCGCGGCCATCCCGGCCACGACGGCGGCTTCGACCGTGCGATGCACCTCCAGATACTTCGGCGGCGGGGTGCCGATGAACGCCACGCGGGTGATGTCCGAGGCGTAGCCGTTCGACCGGCCGGCGAAGTCCAGGGTCACGGAATCGCCAGGGCGCAGCGTCCGGTTCGAGGAGTGGTGGTGCGGAAAGGCGCCATTCGGCCCCGAGGCCACCTGGGTGAACAGCACCTCGTCCGCGCCGGATCGCTTGAACGAGGCCTCCGCGACCGCCGCGATCTCCCGCTCGCTCGCCCCCACGCGGCAGGCGCCCCACGCATCGCGCACCGCCTGGTCGGCCTGCCGGCCGTTTCGCCTGATCACGTCGAGCTCCTCCGGCGACTTGCGCATGCGGAGCGGCGCCAGGATCACAGACCCGAGCGCCAGCTGGGCGTCTGGGTACGCGCGCTGGAGCGTCAGGACGAAGTCCGCCCGCATCGTGTCCGATACCGCAAGCCGGCGCGGCGATCGCCCCCCCAGTGACTTGGCGGCGTCGGCCAGAGCCCGCCCGGGCCCGTCGGCGTCCGTGTAGGCGAACGCCGGCACGGTCGCGTGCTGCGCCACCTCCGCGGCGTTCAGCGAGGGCACCACAAACGCCGCCCCGCCGGCGTCGACAAGCAGATAGCAGGGACGCTCGTCAGGGTGCGGATTGAACCCGAGCAGGTAGCGCATGTCATCGTCCGGCGAGACCGCGAGCAGGTCAACGTTCTCCTCGCTCAGGCGCCGTCGCGCGGCCTGCATCCTCGCAGCGTAGTCCATCGTGGTCACCTCGCTTGTCCGTATTCCGCTTCGCGCGGCGATGCAGACGTCCCTCCCGCCGCCCCGCGGCATGAGACGCATGCGCGCATCACCGAGAGCACAAATTGACACTCACCGGGGGCCGGGGTAGAGTGGATTCGTGGCGAGGCGCGCTGGCAAGACCCTCCGGGAGGCGGCCGGGCGCACGGCCCGCGGCGTTCCCCGGGAGGCACCCGCGGCGCGCACGCGCCGCGCCAGGGCGATTGCGCGGAGGCTGGCCCGCCGGTATCCCTCGCCGACGATCCCGCTGCGCCACGATTCCCCGTTCCAGCTCCTTGTCGCGACGATCCTCTCGGCGCAGAGCACCGACAAACTGGTGAACCACGTCACCGCCTCGCTGTTCCAGCGCTACCCCACTCCGGCCGACTTCGCCGCGGCACGGCGGGAGGAGCTCGAACAGGCGATCCACAGCACCGGGTTCTTCCGGGCGAAGGCCAGGGCGATCCAGAACACCGCCCGGCTCCTGCTGGAGCGGCACGGCGGCGAGGTGCCGCGGACGCTCGAGGAGCTCACCCAGCTCGACGGCGTCGGCCGCAAGACCGCCAACGTCGTCCTCAGCATCTTCGGCGTGCCCGGGATCGTCGTGGACACGCACGTGCGGCGGCTTTCCCGCCGGATGGCGCTGACCGCGCACGACGATCCGGACAAGATCGAACAGGACCTGATGCCCCTGATTCCGCGCCGGGAGTGGAGCGGGTTTTCCCTGCGGATGATCTATTTCGGCCGCGAGGTCTGCTTCGCGCGTGCCCCGCGGTGCGCGTCGTGCCCGCTGCGCAACCTCTGCCCTTCCGCGCGATACGGCGGGACGCCACCGTGGATGTCACGACGTGCGGCGGGAGCGGGGTTGGGCGCGCGCCGGCGGCAGCCGCGCCTTGCTCGTCGACGAGACGTGCCGGCGCGATGAGCGGCCTGCTCGACGGCAAGACCGCGCTCGTGATGGGCGTCGCCAACCGCTGGAGCATCGCCTGGGCCGTTGCCCGGGCGTTCTCGCGAGAGGGGGCGCGTGTGATCTTCACCTTTCAGGGCGAGCGGCAGGAGCAAGACGTGCGCCAGCTCGCGGCCACGCTGCCCGATTCGCTGGTCTTCCCCTGCGATGTGACCCGGAACGAGGAGCTCGGCCGCCTCGGGGAGTCCGTCCGGCAGGCCGGCGGCGCGGACGCGCTGGTGCACAGCCTCGCGTTCGCGAACCGCGAAGACCTGGCGGGCGCATTTGTGGACACCTCGCGGCCCGGGTTTGCGCTTGCCCTCGACGTCAGCGCCTACTCACTCGTCGCCGCGGCGAAGCATCTGGCCCCGGCGTTGAACCCCGGGGCGGCGATCATCACCCTGACCTACCTCGGCTCGACGCGGGTGATGCCCAACTACAACGTGATGGGCGTGGCGAAGGCGGCCCTCGAGGCGTCCGTCCGCTACCTGGCGAGCGACTTCGGCCCCCGCGGCATCCGCGTCAACGCAATCTCCGCCGGCCCGATCAAGACGGCCTCCGCCCGCGCGATCCAGGGCTTCAGCAAGATCCTCGAGGTGATGGAGCAGCGCGCGCCCCTGCGGCGCAATACCGACCCCATGGAGGTCGCAGACGCAGCGGTGTTCCTGGCGAGCTCCCTCTCCCGCGGGATCACGGGCGAGGTCCTGTTTGTCGACAACGGCTTTCACATCATGGGCCTCTAGCGCCGCGACCGCGGCACGAAACCGCGACTCTGATCACGAAACCCAGGGAGGCTGGACGATGGAGGAGCGCTCCGGCGAAGCCTTCGAACTGAACGAGCGTCTGACGGTGATGGGCCGCAAGCTTCGCCCAGGCGATGCCGCCCCGGACTTTGCCCTCGACCGCTTCGACCCCGAGGCCTCGGCGATGCAGACGGTGCGGCTCGGCGATTCCGCCGGCCTGGTGCGCCTGCTCAATGTGATCAACTCACTCGATACGCCCGTGTGCCACCGCGAAACGCGCCGCTGGGAGGATCTGCGCGCCGGCCTCCCGCCGGACGTGCGCGTCTATACGATCAGCATGGACCTCCCGTTTGCGCAGGCGCGCTGGCACGCGGCGGAACGCGTCGCGCACCAGGCGCTCTCGTCGCATCGGAGCGAGCAATTCGGCACCGACTACGGCGTGCTCATCAAGGAATGGCGACTGCTGCAGCGCGCCGTGTTTGTGGTCGACCGCCACGGCCGCATCGTCTACGCCGAGTATGTGGCGGACCAGATGCGCGAGCCCGACTACGACGCGGCGCTGCAGGCGGCCCGCGGGGCGGCCGCGGCGCGGACCTAGGAAAGCGGATACGACGCGCAGATTCGCGCCAGCGCGCACGCGGGGCACCGGGGCTTCCGCGCGGTGCAGACCGTCGCGCCAAAATCCATCAGGCTTTGATTGAAGTCGTAGGCCTCTCCGCGCGGCAGCAGCGATTCCGCGAGACCCCAGAGCACAGCGTTGGTGGGCGAGGCCCGCTCGCCCAGGAAGACGCGCCGCAGGACGCGGCGCACGTTCGTGTCGAGGATCGCGGCATCCCGGCCGTAGGCAAAGCTCAGCACCGCGCCCGCGGTGTACGGCCCGATGCCCTTCAACTCGAGCAGCTCCTCCCGCGTGTCGGGGATCTTCCCCCCGTGGTGGCGGAGCGCCGCCCGCGCAATCTGGCGCAGCCTGACCGGCCGGATATTGTACCCGAGCGGATACCACGCTTCCCGCACCTCACGCACGCTGGCCCGCGCCAGGGACTCCAACGACGGGTACCTCGTCAACCATTCACCATACTTGGGGAGGACGCGGCTGACCTGAGTTTGCTGGAGCATGATCTCGGAGACAAGTATATGGTAGGGATCTCGGGTCCGCCGCCAGGGGAGGTCTCGCCGGTGCTCCCCGTACCATGCGAGGAGCCGGCGCTGGAACGCGCGGCGCCGCGCGGCCGGCACACGCGGCCGGCTCCGGCGCTGGCGCGTCACGCCGGTT
>JACXTT010008951.1_pt1 | contig 13766 bp, 11 predicted proteins | sample 9270951 | NCBI WGS metagenome assembly JACXTT01 (sample SAMN15532306, study PRJNA645909) | rock metagenome | isolation source: weathered quartz diorite | place: Puerto Rico | collected 2017-06-21 | reverse complement strand
GCGGGCGGCCTGCGACCGCGCCGGACGCGTGGAGGTCGGCGCCGATCTTCGCGCGCCGGGCCACGACGAGATCTTCGTGATCGGCGACACGGCCCGCTGCGAGGGGGCCAACGGGCCCCTGCCTGGCATCGCGCCCGTCGCCAAGCAGCAGGGGCGCTACGCGGCCGACACCATCGTCGCCGCGCTCGCCGGCCGCAGCGTCGGGCCGTTCCGCTACCGCCACTACGGCAACCTGGCCACCATCGGGCGCAAGCGCGCGGTAATCGACTTCGGCCGCCTGCACGTCACGGGCTTCCCGGCCTGGGTGCTGTGGTCGGTGGCCCACGTCTTCTTCCTGGTGGGCTTCCGCAGCCGCTTCTCCGTCGGCCTGAGCCTGCTCTGGAACTACCTGACCTACGCCCGTCACGCCCGGCTCATCACCGGGGAGTTCAGCGGCGAGACGGGCTTCGCCCCGTCGCCACATCCAGCCGAATAGGACCCAACGACATGCCTTCGACGAACAGCTCATCCCTCCAGCGCGAGATCGCCCAACACGGCCAGGTCGTGCTCGTCCTGCAGGGCGGCGGCGCGCTCGGCGCCTATCAGGTCGGCGTCTACCAGGCGCTGCACGAGGCCGGCATCGAGCCCGACTGGGTGGTCGGCACCTCCATCGGGGCGATCAACGCGGGCCTGATCGCCGGGTCGCCGAAGGCCGAGCGGATGGACCGCCTGACCGACTTCTGGAAGCGGGTTGAGCATGGCCGCTTCATGGGCGCGCCGCTGCCCAACTGGTTCACCCAGGCGGCGCGCAACATGCTGGCGGTGACCAGCGGCGTCCCGGCCTTCTTCCAGCCGAACCCGGCGGCCTTCTTCAGCTCGCACGCCCCGCTGGGCGCCGAGCAGGCCGGCTACTACTCGGTCGCGCCGCTGAACGACACGCTGGACGAGCTGATCGACTTCGAGCGGATCAACTCGGGCGCCATGCGTCTGACGGTCGGCGCGTCCAATGTGCGGACCAGCGAGATGACCTATTTCGACAGCCGCGACGAGGCGCTGGACCTGTGCCACATCATGGCCTCCGGCGCCCTGCCGCCCGCCTTCCCAGCGGTGCGGATCGGCGAGGAACTCTACTGGGACGGCGGGATCCTCTCCAACACCCCGGTGGAGGTGGTGTTCGACGACAATCCGCGGCGCAACTCCCTGGTCTTCGCCGTCCACCTCTGGAACCCCCACGGCGCCGAGCCGGACACCATCTGGGAGGTGATGAACCGGCAGAAGGACGTGCAGTATTCCAGCCGCGCGGCCAGCCACATCAAGCGCCAGCGCCAGCTGCACCGGATGCGCCACGTCATCGCCGAGCTGGCCGCCCTGGCGCCCAACGAGATGCGCACCTCCAACGAGTTCGCCGAGCTCGCCAGCTACGGCTGCACGACGCGGATGCACGTCATCCGCCTGCTGGCGCCGGCGCTCGACTACGAGGATCACGCCAAGGACATCGACTTCAGCCCCGACGGCATCCGCCAGCGGCGCGAGGCCGGCTATCGCCACACCTGCGAGACGCTTGAGCAGGCGCCCTGGCGGGGCGACTTCGATCCCCTGGAAGGCTTCGTCCTGCACGAGGCGGTCGGCGGCCAGATGGTGGAGACCTCGGCGGCGGCCGAATGAGCCCGGCTGTGTTCGCGTACCTTGCCTGTGCTATCCCCAACCGGCTCTGCGGCGAGGGAGGAGCCTGAGCATGAGCCATCCTTCGGTTGCGGCGCTTGAGGCGGTGTTCCAGGACGTCCGCGACCAGGATCTCTCCCTGGGCGAGCGGCTGCGGCTGGTTTCGGACTGCTACCAGGCGACTGCGCCGATCTACGCCGCCGCCGCTCAGAAGCTGATCGAGCGGCTGCAGGCGGTCAGCGCCGGATCCGGCGCGCCGCAGGTTGGCGAGATGATGCCGGACTTCCTGATGCCCGACCACGAGGGGCGCTTCACCCGCCTCTCGTCGCTGCTCGAGACCGGGCCGGTGGTGCTGGCCTTCCATCGCGGCCACTGGTGCCCCTATTGCCGCCTGAACATGGTCGGCCTGGCCGAGATCCAGGAACAGGTCGCCCCGGCCAGGATCGTGGCGATTTCCGCCGAGGTGGAGCAGCGCACCCGCGGCCTGCGCGCCGAGGCCCGGGCGCTGTTTCCGTTCCTGTCGGACGTGGGCGCGGGCTACGCGCTATCGCTCAATCTGGCGATCTGGATCGACGACCGCATGGCGCGGATGATCGACGGCTCCGGCTGGAATATCCCCACCTATCAGGGCGGCGGCGGCTGGGTGCTGCCGATGCCGGCGATCTTCGTGGTCCGGCGCGACGGCACGATCGCCGCGCGGCACATCGATCCGGACTATCGCCGCCGCATGGAGCTCGACGACCTGCTAGCCGCCGTCGAGGCTGTCCGCGCCGAGTAGGCGCGACCAGTCGGTCGAGCGCACCAGGTTCAGCAGGGCCGCGGCCTCCCGCGTGCGCGGCCGTCCGGCGACGCTGTAGATCGCCACCGTCCGCTTAAGGTCCAGCGCCGTGCAGCGCAGGTGGCGGATCTGATCGCCCTTCAGCGCGCTGGCGGGCATAACGGCGACCCCGAAGTTGGCGACGATCAGGGCTTCCAGGTCGCGGTCGGACTCGACCTGATGGGCGGTGTCGAGGTTGATGCCCGCCGCGCCCAGGCGGGCGAGATCCATCTCCGCCGGGTCGGCCTGGGCGTGGACCAGGAAGCGCTGGCGGCTGACCAGCTCGACGCTGAGCTCCAGCTCGTTGCGCATGGCCAGGTCGTGGGTGGCGCCCACCAGCAGGTCGAAGGCCTCATGGAACATCGGCCAGGCCTCCAGCCGGTCCCAGGTCTCGCCCACCGGGCCGCCGAGCGCCAGGTCCGCGTCGCCGGACTTCAGCATGGCGCAGATGTCGGCGCCGGTGCCGCGGCGCACCTTGAGCTGCAGGTTCGGAAACGTGCGCTGCAGCTCGGTCAGGGTGGGCACGATCAGGTCGAGATCGAGTGTTCGCGAGACGGCCACCGACAGGGCCGCGACCTCGCCGGTCTTGATCCTGGCGGCCAGCAGCTTGGCGGTCAGCGCGCTGTCATAGACCTGCTGCAGCACGGGCTGCATCCGGTGGCCGAGGTCGGTGAGGTGGCTGTTGCGGCCCTCGCGGCGGATCAGGTCGCCGCCGAACTCTTCCTCGAGCTGCTTGATCGCCCGGGTCAGCGCCGGCTGGGTGATCGAGCACTCTTCCGCCGCGCGCGTGAAGTTCAGCGTCCTCGCCACGGCGAGGAAGTAGCGGACCTGCTGCATCTCCAAGGTGGCGCCCCCCAAAGCCGCCGGACGAGAATAGCCTAGTCGGCGACTGTGACCACTCTGCCGGTGAGGCGGGCCTGCACGGCCAGCCCCAGGGCGATGGTGGCGATCATCGCGGCGATCGCGGCCCAGGCGTGCGGGTGCAGCAGTGGAATGCCCACCAGCACCAGGCCGTCGTTGCCGCCCGGGGCGAGCAGGCTGCCCAGGCCCATCAGCCAGCCGCCGCCGATGCAGCGCACCACCGTCGACACGGTCAGTCGCGACCGCCGCAGCTTGCCGGAGGTCCAGCCGCCGGAGACCGCGCCCAGCAACAGGGCGGCGAACAGCAACGCGCGGGGCAAGGCGTTCATCGCCATGCCATGCCGCGCCCACTCGGAGAGCAGCTCGGTGTAGGCCCAGCCGCCGACCGTCAGCATGGTGATCACGAAGGTGATGCCGATCACCGTGGTCGCCTGGTGCGGCGACCAGATGTGGGCGGAGAATTTCCGTTCACGGATCGCGACGATCGCCTCATAGGCGCGCCAGGCCAGCACCGGGACGATCAGCGCGCCGACCCACAGCGGCAGGTCGAACAGCAGAGAGGGGCCGCTCAGCGGGGTCGGCATGACGCCGGCGAGCAGCGGCGCGGCGGTCAGGCACCCCAGGAAGAAGCCCACGGGCGTCAGCGCATAGACCCACTCGCCGGAGCCGAAGCGGGCGACCGTGCCGAACACGCAAGCCTTGTTGACCAGGGCCCCGGCGCCCAGCAGCGCGCCGCCCGCCAGCGACCAGATCGAGAGCGCATAGCCGGACGGCGCTTGCGTCAGCAGGCCGATGTGGCAGGCGACGAACAGGCCGCCCGTCACCCACAGGGCCGCCTCGCCCAGGGCGACGAAACGGCTGACCTTGCGCTGGCTCACCACCTCGTCCACCGCGGCGACCATGCAGGTCGCGCCGCGCTGGACGGCGTAGCCCATGACGCCCGCGCCGAGGATCCCGACGAGGAACGCGACGCTGGCGATCATCAGGGGCATGGTTGGCTACTTCGCGGCGTCCGAGGCGATCGAAGCGGCGACTTCGCTGGCCATCTTGAACTGGGCCGGCTTGTCGGCGATCCGATAGCGGTTGGCGATATAGTCGAAGTTCGTCCAGGCCAGCCAAACGTTACCGTCGGCGTCCTCGGTCACCAGCATCCGCACCGGCCAGTCGAGCCCGGCGTAGGGGTTGGACTGCAGGAACTGCACGCCGAGCGGCGGATTGCCGAACAGCACCAGCGTGGAGCGGCCGATCTTCAGGCTGGCGTCGGCGCCGAGCTTGGACTGATCGATGGCGTCGAAGAACTTCACGCCCTTGGCGGCGACAGCGGTCTTCACGCGCGCGACGGTGTCGTCAAAGCCGTGGGTGCTCTGCAGGCGCACGACGCCGTCGGCGGCGGCGACCGGCGTGGGGCTGGTCATGGTCTCGGCGGCGGCCGCGCCGGACATCAGGCCGGCGACAGCGAAGGCGGCCAGCGCATAGCGCAGGCGAAGGGCGATGGTCACTGGAATCTCCGTTCAGGGCGCGCCGGCCATCCGGCGTTGGCGGAGTTGTGATCCACCCGCCTCCTTCGCGGAAATCAGACTTCGGCATGGGATTGATGCCCGGCTGGCATGTGGCGCGGGCACTTCGATCCGGCGCGGGCCGGACGTAACCGCGCGGCCGAAGCCGCCGAATAGCCTGCGCCGGGCACATGGTCGGCACGATCAGGAGGTGGAGCGTGGACAACCATGCCGTCGTCATCGCCGACGCCACGGGCGTCATTCGCTTCTGGAGCGCCGGGGCGGAGAAGGCGTTTGGCTATCGTGCCGACCAGGCCCATGGCCGCACCTTGGATCTGATCGTGCCGCCGGATTATCAGGACGCCCACTGGAAGGGCTTCCGGCGCGCCGTGGAAAACGGCTCGGCGGACGTCGAGGGAATGCAAACGCCCTTTCCCGTTCGCCGGGCAGACGGAGAAATCGTGGAGTCGCCCGGAACGCTGACGTTGGTGCGACAGGCGCAGGGCGCAGTGATCGCGGCGATGGTCGTCTTCGAGTAACGGCTCACCGACCGTCCGCTCCTGGAGACCTTCCGGGCGTTGGGCGCGCGCCCATCCGCCTAGGCGCCGCGGAACGTGGCGACCTGGGCGGAGTCGAAATACTCGTCGAGGCGGGTGATCCGGCCGTCGCGCACCTGGCAGACCAGGCAGGCCGGCAGGCTCACCGCCACCCCGTCGCGCCGGACGCCGCGCAAGACGTGCTGATGCACGAACCCGCCCGGAAACGCATGCACGCGGCGCTCGTCATAAAGGCGAGACGAGATGTGGGCGACGAAGCCACGCAGCGTCGCAGCGTTGTCCGCGGGCCCCTGCTCTAGGCCGTCGGTGTTGTGCCAGATGATGGCGTCGGGCGCGTAGCAGGCGACAAGGCCGTCGATGTCTCCCGCCTCCACGCAATCGAAGAAGCGTTTGGCCAGGGCGACGGTCTCGGCGTCGGCGGACATCGAACTCTCCTCAGTCAGGACGCAAGGGGCGCGCTGGCGACGGCGCCGCCCTATTCGGCGGGCTGAAGCGCCTTGCGCTTGAGCGGAACCGGCCGGCCGTTGGCGTCCATCGGATCGACCAGCAGGTCGCCCTCGTTGAACGGCCGGACCAGCGCCGCCAGCTCTAGCTTGATGCCGTTCGGATCGGTGAAATAGACCGAGCGGATCCAGGTGTCCTTGGTGGGCTCACGCGGGTGGCTGTCCTCGCCGTCCGAGTGGTTGATCACGTGGCAATCGATGCCCTTGGCCCGCAGGCGCGCGACCGCGGCGTCGAAGGTCTCGATGGGGATGTTGATCGCCAGATGATTCATCGAGGCGATGGCCGACATCATGCCGTCCTTGGCCACGTCCAACGGCTGGGACGCGATCCCCGGCGAAAACGGCGGCGGGTCGGCGAACCAGAAGAAGGCGATCAGCGCGCCGCCCCCGCAGTCGAAGAAGAAGTGCTGGTGCTTGCCGCCGATGCCCATGGAGCGGACCAGGGGCATCTCCAGCACGTTCTCGTAGAAGTCGACCGTCTCGGCCATGTCCTTGCAGACCAACGCCACGTGGTTGACCCCGCCGTAGCGGAAGCCCGGGTCTTTCGCGGTTGCGTTCATGTCGGTCACTCCTTCTTGCGCGGCGTCCGAGACATCGCCTCAGCCTAGTGGAATTTGACCCCGAGTTCGACGCCATACGTCCGGGCGCACCAGCTCCGCCGCCCACCCCGGTTTCAGACAAAATTCAGGTAGAATTCAGTCAGCGCTCCTAGGGATGTGAGAGTTCACGTCTGTGAGCGCAGTATTTTCCGCGTGTTGTCGGTCAGGTTGTGCCTGTCCTGCGGGCCTCGTCGCAGTTGCGTCGGCTCGTAGGTCTGCTTCGTCCTGATCGCGGGGGCCAAATACGATCCAACGGCGGCAGAAAAGTCGCCGACACAAGTAATAACAACGAACGGGGCGGAAACATGAATCTCAAATACCTGCTTGCGGGCGCGAGCGCGCTTGGCCTTGTCCTGACGCTGACCAGCCCCGCGTGCGCGCAATCCGCCCCGGCCCAGCCGGCCGCGCCGGCGAACGAGGTCTCCGACGTCGTGGTCACCGGCCGCTTCATCGACACCGGCGCCGCCAGCGCCACCAAGCAGAACCTGTCGACGCTGGACACGCCCTTCTCGGTGTCGGCCTACACCGGCAACTTCATGGCGGCGATCAACACCACGCAGGTAGCCGACCTCTATCGCTACATGACCGGGCTGCAGAAGGCCGGCGCCACCGGCTATGACCTGACGCTGCGCGGCTTCTCGACCACCGATTCCGATCGCAACACGATCCTCGTCGACGGTCTCCCGGGCCTCGCGGTCCGCTTCGGCTCACCGCCCACCGTCGGCACCGACCACATCGAGATCGTCAAGGGCGCGGCGTCCCTGCTCTACGGCGCCGTTCAGCCGGGCGGCTTCGTGAACATGATCTCCAAGAAGCCGCAGCACACCGCTTCGACCACGCTCTCCGTCCGCGATACGACCGGCGCGTCCGACCGCAATCCGCGCGCCCAGGGCGGCGATGTCTCCGTCGACTCCACCGGCCCGCTGAACGCCTCAGGCAGCCTGACCTACCGGTTCGTCGGCCAGGTCAGCCGCGACAACACCTTCCGCGACAACTCGTTCGAGAACGGCAACTACGTGGCGCCCAGCCTGACCTGGGAGATCACCGACAACACCACCGCGACGCTGGAGATGGAATACCGCAGCGTCGCCAGCAACTACGCCAGCCTCTTCCTTCTGGCCCCGCGGCTCGCGCCGCAGCCGGCCACGGTCGCCGCCTTGGCGCCGATCACCACCAACTACATGTCGCCCAGCGACTTCCTGCATGAACAGGGCCTGACGGAGAGCGTCTTCCTGGAGCACCGCTTCGGCAATGGCGTGAAGTGGAACTTCAGCTTCCGCAACGTGGGCCACCAGGACACCGCCCACGCCTTCGACATCGTTCGCTTCGATCGCAAGGACCCGACGTTCCAGACCCTGACTCTGCGCGCCCGCGGCCAGCGAAACTCGCGCATGTACACCTTCGGCGACACCTATCTGACGGTCCCCTTCAAGACCGGCGAGATCGACCATCGGATGATCGTCGGCGTCAGTCTCGGCCGCGAGGTCGACGACTTCCAGCGCCTGCAGTACTGCGCGATCAACTCGCCGGATGCGCCCAACGCCGACGCGAGCTGCAACCCCTCGACCGCGCAATACACCGTCTCGGTGCAGAACCCCGACTTCTCGAAGATCCCGCCGCTCAGCGCCTTCGGCCTGGGCGTGCGCAATCCCTCCAACCTGTCGCGCAACTACGTGCCGAGCGTCGGCAAGGGCGCCTACATCTCCGACCTGATCACCTTCAGCGATCACTGGAAGGCGCTGGTAGGCGTCCGCTACGCGCACGAGAACCAGACCAACTTCGCCGACAAATATGCGCCCGGGCCGCAACTGGGCGACGCCCACCTGGTGTCGGAAGCGACCCTGCCGCAGGCCGGCCTGATCTACGAGCCCACCAAGGAGCTGTCGTTCTACGCCAGCTATTCGACCTCCTTCTCGCCGGTGCCGCCCGGCACCCAGGACGTGAACGGCAGCTTCAACTTCGCCCCCACCCGCGGCCAGGGTTACGAGGTCGGCGCCAAGGGCAACCTGCTCGACGGCCGGGTGACGGTGACCGCGGCCCTGTTCCGCATCGACCAGACCAACGTCATCGTCGCGTCCTCGTCGGGCGCATGCTCCACGGGCAGTTGCTCCGAACAGATCGGCGCGGCGCGTTCCGAGGGCCTGGAGTTGGAAGCCAGCGGCAAGCTCACCGCCAACTGGACGGTGATCGCCGGCTACGCCCACACCAACGCGCGCATCACCGAAAACAACGACCTGCTCAGCGGCCCGGTGGTCGGCGGCCAGCTGCCCAACTCGCCGCTGGACGCCGCGCACCTCTGGTCGCGCTACGACATCGCGTCCGGACCTCTGGAAGGTCTCGGGATCGGCGTCGGCCTCTCCTACGTCAGCAGCCGGATCGCCTATTCACCGACCCGCGCCCTGCCGTCCGCCTTCGTCCTTCCCAGCTACAAGGTGATGGACCTGGGCCTCTACTATCCCTTCCGCGAACGGTTCAACCTGACGCTGAAGATCAACAACCTGCTGGACGAGAAGTACTTCTCCAGCGGCATCGTCACCCAGGGGAAGGTCAATGTGCAGCCGGGCCTGCCGCGCACGGCGCTCGCGACCATCAGCTACACCTTCTAGCGGCGGCATGGTGCGCTCCGCCCATCGCCGTCAGGCGGCGGCGGCCGTTCTGGCCGCCGCCGTTCTTTCCATCGCGTTCTCCGCCGCCGCCCAGGCGCCTCTGACCCCGGCGCAGGCGCAGGCCCGCACCCAGGCTGTGGCGGCGACCGCCACCGTCGCCGTCGATCCGGCGCTGCCAGCCTACCATCCCGGCGCGCAGGTCTCCGGCAGCCTGACCGGCGTGACCGGCATGGACTCCGTCGAGCTGATCGTCGCCGCCTGGGACGCGACGTTTCGCAAGGCGCATCCGGGGGCCCACATCTCGGTGACGCAGCAGGACGTCTCGCCTGAGGAGCGGATCGCCTTCGGGGACCAGGTGGTGGAAGTCTTCCATGCGGACAATGGTCCGTATGAAGACAAGTACGGCTATGAGCCGTTCCGCATTCGCTTCTGCCAGGGCGCCTTCGTCCTGAAGAGCCACGTCTCGGCCATCGGCGTCTTCGTCAACAAGACCAATCCGCTCAGCGAGCTGTCGCTCGAGAAGCTCGACGCGATCTATTCGGACGCTCGGCGGCGCGGATATCCGACCGAGATCACCACCTGGGGCCAGCTCGGCCTGACGGGTGACTGGGCGGACAAGCCGATCCACCTCTACGGCTTCTACTGGCGCGACGATGTCACCTGGTGGTTCCGCGAGCTGACCCTGCTGGGCGCGCCCTTCAAGCCGGTGTTCCGCGTGCCGGGACAGGGCATGGCCCGCCGCACGCCGACGGTGGCCGACGACCTGATGGCCGCCGTCAGCCACGACCCCTACGCCATCGGCTTCGCCAACTTCTCCTACGCCACCGAGGGCGTGCGGCCGCTCGCCCTGTCGGAGCACGGCGTGCTCGGCCAGCCGATCCTAGGCGACGTCGCCTCGGGCCGCTATCCGCTGCAACGCTCGCTCTACATCTACGTCAACAAGAAGCCCGGAGAGCCGCTCAGTCCGCTGGTGAAAGAGTTCCTGACCTTCGTGCTCAGCCGCGATGGCCAGGCATTGGTGGAGAAGGATCACTACCTGCCCCTGACGGCGGCCATGGCGGCCGCCGAACGCGCCAAACTGGACTAGCACCGTGCCTTATCGCATCGCCGCCGTGACGATCGCCCTGGCCCTCGCCGCGCCGGGCGCGCGGGCCGCGCCGCCGGATCCGCCCGACTACGTCGCCGCGGCGCCGGTCACAGGCGTCATCCGCACCTCCGGCAGCGAGCTGGCCGGCCTGCTGACCTTGTGGGAGCAGGACTTCGCGAAGTATCAGCCCGGCGTGAAATTCGAGAACCGCCTGGCCAGCGGCGACGCCGCGATCGGCGCGCTGGAGGCGGGCGCCGCGGACATCGCCGTCAACGGCCGCGAGCCGGTGCTGACGGAATTCCTCTCCTTCGCCGAGGTGTTCGGCAACGACGGTCCGTTCCAGGTGACCGTGGCCACCGGCTCCTACGAGAAGCTCGGCCGCACCTGGGCGCAGGTCATCTATGTCAACAAGGCCAACCCGCTGGCGAAGCTGACGCTGGAGCAGCTCGACGGCATCTTCGGGGCCGAGCGGACCGGCGGCTACGAGGGCTACAAATGGACCCATCGCGCGGCGCGCGGCGCGGACCGCAACATCCGCACCTGGGGCCAGCTCGGCCTCAAGGGCGCCTGGGCGCGGCAGCCGATCCACACCTACGGCTATGCGCCCACGGGCATGTCCAACTTCTTCGAGCTGACGGTGTTTCACGGCGCCACCAAGTGGAACCCCAACCTGCGCCAGTACGTCGAGACCGCCGCAAAACAGGCCACCGATCACGCCGGCACCACGGACCAGATGCTCGATGACCTCTCGAAGGATCGCTTCGGCATCGCCTGGGCCGGCGTCGCGCATGGCGAGGGCAAGCCGAACGTCAGGATGATCGCGCTCGCCAGGACCGCGGCCGGCCCCTTCGTGCCGGCCACGCTTGAGACCGTGCGCGCCCGCACCTATCCCCTGACCCGCAGCGTCTTCATGCAGATGAACCGCCCGCCCGGTTCATCGCTCCCGCCCGCGGAAGCGGAATTCCTGCGCTATGTGCTGAGCCGCCAGGGCCAGGCCATGGTCGCCCGGCAAGGCGAATACCTGCCCCTGCCGGCCGATGAGGCGGCGCGCCAGGCGGAAGCGATCCGCTAGACCCTGTCCCGGCTGACTTGGTCAGCCGGGAAAGAACAGGGTCGTCGCCTATATCTGGAGCCCTTCTTGTCCACTCACGATGATCCATCGTGAATGGGAAGGGCTCTAGATCGCCGCCGCCCGCGTGATTGCGCTAGAACTTCGTCGACAGCTGCACGTACCAGAGCCGGCCGATCGGGTTGTAAGTCGACACGTCCGCGCCGTTGTCGGGGAACGCCTTGGGCGCGGCCACGGGCTTGGCGTCGCCGATGTTGTTCACGCCCGCCGCGAGACGCGCTTCCCGCAGCCCCGGAACCCCGATGGAGCCGAACTTGTAGGCGAGCCGCGCGTCGAAGGTCGAATAGCTGCCCACCGGAAGCGCCGGGACGCCGGCGTTGGCGAAGGTGAAGCCGCCGGCGCCCTCATCCTTGACGCCGTCGATGTAGTTGTTGGCCAGCACCGCGTCCCACGGCCCCATGCTCCATTCCACCGAGGAATAGGCGCGCCACTTCGGCTGGGTGCCGCCGGCCTGCGGGCTGTTGCTCACCGCGCCGGCGAACTCGAAGAACGGCTGCGAGGGCAGGGCCTGGTACTTGTAGGAGTCGAGGTAGGTGACCGCCGTGCTGAAAGTGAAGTCGCCGTAGTCCGAGGTGTGGAGGTTGTAGTCGACGGTGACGTCGAGGGTGCGCAGCTTGATGCCGCCCAGGTTCCGGAACTGGTCGATCACATAGAGGTTGTTGTTGTTCACGCCGGGGGCGGCGTTGAGGAAGGCCAGCAGGTCGCCCGGGTTCTGGAACTGCACGGCGCCGGGCTGGCCGACGAAGTTGCCCTTCGAGGCGTTGGCGAAGAAGATCGAGCCCGAGCCCAGGCGGTTCACGTCCACCAGGATGTTGTTGAAGCCGATCCCGCCGGCGATGTTGCGCTGGTCGATCGAGGTGTATTGCACGGTCGCGCGCAGGCCGGGGATGGCGTTCGGTTGCGCGACGAAGCCCACCGAATAGATGTTCGCCGTCGCCGGCTGCAGGTTCGGGTTGTTGCCGTCCTCCGCGTTGAACGGGCTGCTGGGCTGGCCCGGGAAGGCGCCCTGGATGATCGCGCCCCCCGCCTGGCGGGTGTCGGTCGGTCCGTATTCCGCATAGAGCGACGGCGCCGTGAACGACTTCGAGAAGGTGCCGCGGATGACCAGCTGGTTGTCCACCGGCTCCCAGCGGATGCCGACCTTCGGCACGGTCGAGTCGCCGGCGTCGCTGTAGTGCTCGAAGCGCACGGCCCCGATGAGATCGAGGGCGTGGAAGCCCGTCGGGCTCCAGCCTTCGCCAGTGATCGGGATGCGCACCTCGCCGAAGCCGGCCTGGATGGTGCGGCTCTTGGAGAAGGGATCGAAGAACTGCCCGCCGATCCACCGCTGGGCCGTGGGGCCGGTGTTGCGGCCGTTGAGGTCGGCGCTGGCGGACAGCGCTTCCCGCCGCCACGCCGCGCCGAACGCCAGGCCGACGTTGCCGCCGGGCAGGGCGAAGAGCTCTGTGGTGTTGAACTGGATGTCGCCGCTGTCGAGCGTGCTCTTCCCGCTGATCAGCTCGGTGCCGAAGATGTTGGCCAGCGAGTCGGCGCTGCGCCCGCCGCGCGCGAACGGATCGAGCGCCGGCGTGAGCACCAGCGGTGAGCCGGTGTCGAAGTTGCTGAACACCTTGCTGAACGCGCCGCCGGGCGTGGCGACGCCCGCGGAATTGAACCCGCCGGCGATCGCCAGAGCCAGGTTCGGTCCGTAGATGACGTTCTTCTGCTTCTGGTCGAGCTTGTCCTCGCTGTGGGTGTAGGCCGCTTCCCAGCGCCACGGATGGCCGGCGAAGTCGAACTCACCCTTCAGGCCGCCGGTGATCCGGAACTTGTCGGACGTGTTGTCATACTGCTTGGGCAGCGTGGGTTCGCCGAACTGCACGCCGGCCACCGCGCCCGTGGTGGGGTTGAACGGCGCGCCCGCGGGGACCGTCACCGCCGAGATCCGCGGCAGGAACTGGGTGAAGCTCGTGGCGTGGGCGTATTCGAAGTCGCCGAACGCCTGGACCTTCCCGTCCTCGGTCAGCCGCGCGGTCATGCTGCCGCCGAGCGCGCTGGTCTTCTGCTGCATGAGCAGGGTCTGGAACTGCGACAGCGGATAGGTCGCGCCGATGCCGGCGGCCGATGAGGCGGTGTAGACCCCGGGGATCAGCGCGGCGATGTTCGGCGCCGTGGCCGCGAGACCGACGCCCGTCGCCTGGCTCGGCGAGTTGAAATTCAGGTTCAGCAGGTTGGTGCCGACGGCGCCCGGCACGGCGGTCGTCGAGACGATGAACGGATTGGTGAAGGACCGATCCTTCTGGAACAGCGGGTCGGTGTTCGAGTAGGAGCCGTCCAGCACCAGGTCGACCCGATCGCCCAGGCTGTGCCCGGCGGTGAAGTAGGCGGACCGCTCGGTGTAGCCCTTCTCCGCGCCGGCGTAGCGGCCGCCGACCTCGAGCCCGTCGAACTTCTGCTTCAGCACGAAGTTGACCACGCCGCCGATGGCGTC
>JACXTT010008950.1_pt1 | contig 13770 bp, 12 predicted proteins | sample 9270951 | NCBI WGS metagenome assembly JACXTT01 (sample SAMN15532306, study PRJNA645909) | rock metagenome | isolation source: weathered quartz diorite | place: Puerto Rico | collected 2017-06-21 | reverse complement strand
GCCTGAACGTAGGCCACGCCGTTTTTCACCAACATCGTGCGCAACGCGATGCAGGAATCGAGATTCCCCGCAAAATCGAGATAGAGGATGCCGCCAGCGTAGATGCCGCGGCGCGTTTTCTCGAGCTGTTCGATGATCTCCATCGCACGGACTTTGGGCGCGCCAGAGACGGTGCCCGCCGGGAAGCAAGCCATAAGCGCGTCGAAACAGTCCACGTCTTCGCGCAAACGACCGCGGAGCGAGGAGACAAGATGCATGACGTGCGAGTAGCGCTCGACGGTCATCAGCTTCTCGACCTCGACGGAGCCGTATTCCGAGACGCGGCCCACGTCGTTGCGGCCGAGATCGACAAGCATGATGTGTTCGGCGCGTTCCTTTTCGCTCGCGAGCATCTCCTTTTCGAGGCGCTGGTCTTCGGCCTCGGTGCGGCCGCGCGGGCGCGTGCCGGCGATGGGGCGATAGAAGATGTCGCGGCCCCGGACTTTGACGAGCATCTCGGGCGAGCTGCCGACAACGAACAAGTCATGGAGGCGCAGGAAGAACATGTAGGGCGAGGGATTGAGCGCCCGCAGCGCTCGATAGACTTCGAAAGGATCGGCGGCCGTCTGTGCGGAGAAACGCTGGCTCAAGACGACCTGAAAGATGTCGCCGGCGCGGATGTACTGCTTGGCGCTGCGGACGGCCGCGAGATAGTCCCTCCGGCGGAAATTCGAGGTAATTCGCAGCGGCGCTGGGCGCCGGCGCGAGGGCCGCGCGGGGGCACGCTCAGCTTCGGACGGCCGCTCGAGGAGCCGGCGCGTAGCCGCGATTTCCTTGATGGCGCTGTGGTACTTCGCGCGCAGCGACCCAGGGCCTTCGGTGAAGACGTTGCGAACGATGAAGAGGCGATGCTGGACGTGATCGAAGGCGACGAGTCCGAGATAAAACATGAGCTGCGCGTCGAAGAGGCCGACATCGTCGCGCAGCCGCGCGGGAAGGCGCTCGACGAGGCGCACCATGTCGTAGGCGAAATAGCCGATGGCACCGGCGACGAGCGGCGGGAGGCCGGGCACGCGCACGGGCTCGTAGCGATGAATCCGGCGGCGAAGAAACTCGATGGGGTCGCGCTCTTCCCACACGATGCGGTCGCCGCTATCAAGGACGCAGGCGCCCGCCGCAAAGCGAAACACTTCCGCGGGATTCGCTCCGACAAAGGTGTAGCGGGCGATCTTTTCACCGCCTTCGACGCTCTCGAGAAGAAACGAATAGCGCGCGCCACGGGCCAGCCGAAGATATGCAGATACGGGCGTGAGCAAATCGGCGTTGACAGTCTCATAGACGGGGACGAGGTTGCCCTGGCGCGCGAGCTTGGAGAAGGTGCGAAAGTCGGGCTGGATCATTGCGGGCCTCGCCGGCGGTCTCGCGGCGCGCGGCCCGATTCTTCCGCCTGCAACGCGCGCAGCACGGCGCGGCGCATGGCCGCTTCGGGCGCGCGCCGACCGGTCCAGATCTCCCACTGGGCCATGCCCTGGGCGAGGAACATCTCGAAGCCGGGGACGGTCGAGATGCCGCGGCGCCGAGCAAGCGCGAGGAGACGCGTCTCCCTCGGGCGATAGATGAGGTCCATGACGATGCGACAGTGTAACTCGCGCGGCGAGAGCGGAGAATCCTTCGTGCGCGGATACATGCCAACGGGCGTGCAATTGATGATGGCGTCGAAGAATTCGTCCCGCAGAGCGGGGCGGGAGACGGCTTCACCGCCGACAGCGCGGGCGAGGGCGCGAGCGTGCTCGGAGCGGCGCGCACAGAGGGCAACAACCGCTCCGGCATGGGTCAGCGCAAAGGCCACGGCGCGCGCGGCCCCGCCCGCCCCGAACAGCAAAATGCGGCTCCCGCGAAGCTGCAGCCGCCTCTCGAGCGCCCGGAGCACACCGACGTAGTCGGTGTTGATGCCGTAAAGCGAGGCGTCACGGCGCACAACGACGGTGTTCACCACGCCGATTTCGGCAGCAAGCGGGTCGCAGTCATCGAGGTGGCGAAGGATGGCGCGCTTGTGCGGCAACGTAACGCTGAAGCCGCGGATACCAAGCGGCTTGACCGAAGCAAGAAAATCGCGAAGACCGCGGACGAGAAAGGGCACGTAGACCGCGTTGATGCGGCGGGCGATGAACCCGGTGTTGTGGAGAAGCGGCGAGAGCGAGTGGGCGACGGGATTTCCGATGACGCCGTAGACCGCAGTGCGACGGTCGAGACGATGGGCGCGGTAGAGATGCTTCATCTCGTCGAGCGAGACCTGGCCCGGGGCCGTTGCCGTTGAGACGGAGGCGTATGCAAGGGCGCTCCCTTCACGCAAAGCCAGAATTCGCGCGGGCAGGCCCGCCTCCCCCATGGGCACGGCGACAATACGACTTTGACGTCGAGCGAGTTTCGCGAGACGAACGCTGTCCGCGATGGTGCGCGCGTTTGCGGCGATCTTGACTGCATGGGCGCCCCAGGCGCGCCATCTCGCTACCAGACGCCACGCATTGGAAGGCATGCGCCGAAAATCGTGAAGCGAAACAACGATGCGTGCAGAGCCTAGAAATTCACGCAGGGCATCGAAGGGAAGCCGAAGCGCGGACTCCACTTCGATGTCGCACCACTGGCATCCGGCAAGGACCGCACGCTGGAGGAAGACGAGTTCGCCGGTTATGTCGGCCGAGTAACGGCCGCCCGCCGCACGGCGACGGCACGTGGCGATAAGCGTGGCGTGCAGGCGCCGCCGACGAAGCCAGGAAAGAAGAAGCATGCGCTCAGCGTCACTGCTCAGCCAATCTAGCCGCAACTCGACGGTGCTGGTCTCGCGGAGGCCCGCGCGAAGCTGTGCCACCATTTCGCGGGCGGTCGGGGCAGCCACAACGGCGCACAGCCGGGCGGGGCCAGTGCCAAATGGGCTGCGAAGTTGCTTCTTTTGAGCCATCTACGCGAGAGGCTCGCTTCTACCATGCGGTAACAAATGTGTAAAGCATGCGTGCCAGTTTGCTTGACGCTCCTTAGGCCGGATGCTACGTTCGCGAAGTAAAGTCTCCGCACGGTCCCGCAGGGTGGGATAGCGTTTCTTACTGAGGGAGAGTCTTCGATGCGTGCAAAGTCAACTGGATTGTGTCTCGTCATTTTCCTCGCAGCCGCGGCCGCGGCGGGCCAATTGGCCCCGAGTTTGGCCCCGGCGAACCAGGCCGCTGCTCAAGCGCAGGCTCAGAGCGCAGTCAGCCAGCCGGGCTATTCCTCGATCTACTGCGCCGGGTTCTATACCGACCAGAAGGTACCGGACGATACCTACCTGATCTCCGGCGAACAATCGAATATCAAGATTATCTTCTCCGAGCGGGACTACGTGTATATCAACAAAGGGTCGAACAACGGGGTACGTGTGGGCGACCAGTTCAGCGTGGTGCGTCCGGTGAGAGACCCGCTGCAGCTCCAGTGGTTCAAGTGGCAAAAGGGTCTGATGGGCGCGATGGGTACGCTCTACGAAGACGAGGGGCGCTTGCGCGTCGTGGACGTCCATCCGAAGGTATCGGTCGCAGAGGTGGTCTTTTCCTGTGCGTACATGCAGCGCGCGGACATCGTGCGCCCGTACCAAGACCGGCCCGCTCCGCCTTTCAAGGACGCCGCCGCATTCGATCATTTCGCGCCGGTAAGCGGCAAGCCGGTGGCGATGGTCGTCAGCTTGCACGGACACACGCAAGAGGGGGGCGTCGGGTCGATTGCATACGTGAACCTGGGTACGAAAAAGGGCGTGAAAGTGGGCGACTACTTCCGGGTCTTCCGCTACCAGGGCTCGCGCAATGAAACAGCCTACCAGACGCCCGGTTACCAGGACCGCCTCTACGGTTTCGGCAGCACGCCGCAGCGGTATAGTTGGAACGATCTTCCGCGCGAGATCCTCGGCGAGGGCATCGTATTGAACGTCAGTCGCAGTTCTTCGACCGTGTTTCTCACCTATAGCCGCATTGAGATTTACGCGGGAGATTACGTCGAGCTGGAATAGGCGGCCCCACAGCCATTCACACTCTCACAGGCCCGGGCCGCCCAGCGTAGCGCGCGGCTCGGGATTTTTTCTTTCCCTAGGGTTCGTCAGGTCGAATGCGGCGGGCACGAAGCGCCGCTCTCTTTCTCCGCAAATACCTCGCAGGTGAATGCATGGATCTGCGTCTCGGCATCCCGCCAGGCACCGGACGCCAAGCCGGCCTTGCGGCACGTCTCTTCGAGGAAGCGCTCCGCTGTGAGTGCATGCTCGACGGCAACCTGCGGCAGAAGCAAACCTCGAAACGGGCCGCGCGAGACGACCAAACCATGGCGGCCGATTTCGATCTCGCCCGGGCGGATGGAAACCGGCGGTGTCAGGATCGAAATCTCGATTTCAAGTCCCTCGAGTTCGTCGCGCCGGATGGGATCGAAACGCGGGTCATGCAGGGCGGCGCTGACGGCGCAACGAACCACGGTGTCAGCCAGAGGCTCAGTGGCTTCGATACGGCCGATGCAGCCGCGCAGGCCTCCACGAAGATGAAGCGTCACGAAGGCGCCCGCCGGCCTGGCCAGAACGCCGCCGGGCAATGGCTCTTCGGGTACCTGCCCATGCACGACTGCTTCGACGATGGCCTGACGCGCCAGGGCGAGAAGTGTGCGTCGATCCTCTTCAGAGAGCGGCGACATCCTGCGACTTCTTGCGGTGCTCGGTCAGACGAAGCCGGCGCCGCTGCTTGATGCTCTCGTCGACCTGGCTCCAGAAGCGGAGGAAATACTGAACCGCCGAAGCAATGGCGCTGATGACGACGAGCCAGAGCAGGATGCGGCCCAGCGGCTTGAACAGCAGCGGATGGCGCGCGCCCAGAATCACCACCGCCACGGCCATTACTTGAAGCACCATCTTCGTCTTGCCGAGCAGCGAAGCCTGAATCGTGAAGCCCTCGGCCGAGGCAATGTTGCGCAGGCCGAGCACCATGAACTCACGGCCGATGATGATCACCACCATCCAAGCCGGAACCAGGTGCATGTCCACGAGCGAGACGAACGACGCGCAGATCAACAGCTTATCCGCGATGGGGTCGAGCAGAATGCCCAGCGTTGTGACCTGCAGACGGCGCCGCGCGAAATAGCCGTCGGCCCAATCCGTAAAGGCCGCGGTCAGCAGAATCAGAACGCCCCAAACTTCGAAGTGAACGGGCAGCCCCCACAGCTCCAGATTCGGACTCCGGGTCAACAGAACCACAATCAGCAGCGGAACGAAGAAGATGCGCAGAATCGTAAGCGCGTTCGGCAGGTTCATGGCCGGCTTAGCCCGAGGGAGAATTGCCCCGGACAGTCTCACCCACGAAGCGAACTCACTATAGACCCAGGGCCGGGTTGCGTCAACGGCGCGAGCGCCTCCAAATTTGTACTCCAGAATTAACACCAGGGGAAAACGAGCAGGGTTGCAAATAGATACTGTTTCGAAAAGCGATTGCTGCAAGCTTGTGCAAATTAACCTAGCTGAAATGTGCGGATTGCGAACCTAAAATCCTCAGAAAGAGCTCCTCTTGCTGCCTACAACATATTGAATATACTAGAAATAATCACCCACGCTGCGAACGGTTATTAAGTTACGGCTTGGGCCCTGCAGGTCGTGCCCTAGGATGGCCTCAGAATTTCCACAGGAATTTCCACCGCGGCAGGCGAAGGACCCATGTTACGTCGTTACAGAACCAGGGGCTCTGGCAGCGCTCGGTTTGCTCCTTTAGGACGATTTTACTCAGAAGTGACCTCCGCTGCGGACTAGGAGTAGCGCGGGCCGCGAAGGATTCGCGCCGGCAGAAACAACAGAGCCTCGAGGAACGCAAAAACGCCCCCCACGGCGATCCCCACCAGCCGGAACGGCAACAGCAGCAGCCAGACAATCGGGTACAGGACCAGCGCGAGCAGCGCCAGCGGCCAGCAAAGCACGAGCAGGATGCACCACAGCAGGAACTTCGTCATCCGATGATCCTCCCCATCCAAGCTACGCAGAAGAGCGCGGCAAAGTTTCGCCCGCTCTCGTCCGGTGGCCATCCAGGCGAAGCCGGCGCGCAACGGAAACAGGAAGTTCGGCTTCGAGCTTGATGTGTGAGTCTTCGACGGCGGATTGCAGAACGCGCCCGAGCGCATGGATCAACGCAAGCGTGCGGCCGTCGGCGAGCGGAAGCCGGAGCTCGAGCCTGACCACGGGATCGACGGGAAGCGCGGCATCGACGCGTCGAAGAAGTTCATCGAGGCCTTCACCCGTGAGCGCGGAGACGCGGACCGGACCGCCGTCGCTGTCCGCGCCCATGGCGTAGGGATGAACCAGCGGCGCGCGCTGCTCATCTGTCAGGAGATCGATTTTGTTGAAGACGCGCAGCCGGGGACGATCCTGCACGCCGAGATCGGCGAGGATCTTGTCCACTTCAGCATCGAGTTCGGCGTGGTGCGGATTCGAAATATCGCTGACGTGCACAAGCAGCGCAGCCTCTCGCACCTCTTCGAGCGTGGCTCGGAACGCGGTCATCAGCCCCTTAGGCAAGTCGCGGATGAAACCCACCGTGTCGGAGAGGAGAATCCGCCGGTTCGATGGCAGCCGCAGAGCGCGCACGGTCGGATCGAGCGTGGCGAACATGCGCGGCGAAACGACCACGTCGGCGCGGCTGAGCGCATTGAAGAGCGTGGACTTCCCGGCGTTCGTGTAGCCGACAAGCGCAATGGTGCCCAGTGGAACGGCTTGCCTCGCTTCGCGACGCAGACCGCGCTGCCTGCGGACGGCTTCGATGTCCTGCTGAATTCGCTGCACGCGGTCGCGGATTCGCCGGCGGTCGGTCTCCAGTTTTTTCTCGCCGGGCCCGCGGACACCGATGCGGCCGGCACCGCCGCCGGTTCCGCCGGCTCCGCCCGCACCGCTCTTGCCGCCGAGACGCGACATCTCCGCACCATGGCCTGCCAGCCGGGGCAGCAGGTAGTTGAGCTGAGCCAGTTCCACCTGAAGCTGGCCTTCGCGGCTCCGGGCGTGGCGGGCAAAAATGTCGAGAATGAGCTGCGTGCGGTCGATGACGCGGCAGTCCGTGGCTTGCTCGATATTGCGCTGCTGCACCGGCGAGAGATTGCGGTCGAAGATGATGAGCGGCGCGCCGTGAGTGCGCGCTTCGATCTTGATCTCTTCGAGCTTCCCGCGGCCGACCAGGGTCGCAGGATCGGGCGCATCGCGAAGCTGGAAGAGCGTCGCGGCGACATCGGCCCCGGCGCTGCGAGCGAGCTCGACCAGCTCCGCCAGCGACTCCCGCTCGGGCTCACCCGCGGGCACGCCGGGAAGGCGCGGCGCGCGTTTCCATCCGACGCCGACAAGAAGGGCGCGTTCATTCGAGGAGACTTCTTTCTGCGTTTTCATTCGCGCGAGAGGCGGCGCAGCCGGTGTCCTGCGTTCATCCGGTGAGATGTGCCTTCCCTAACTGATTATACGCTCTTTGGAAGAGCCACGGCAGCCGCAGCGAGCTGCTCGCGGACCCACGCGAGAGCGGCCTGCTGCGTGCCAGGGTCGTCGCCGAAGTTTTCGAGCCAGTGGACGCCGGACTCGCGGCGGAACCAGGTGATCTGGCGCTTGGCGTAGCGCCGCGTGGCCTGGGCAATGGCGGTCACGGTGTCGTCCAAAGAAAGTTCCCCTCGAAGATGCGCGCGCAGTTCGCGATACCCAATGAAGTCGAATGGCTTCGCATTCTCCGGAAGCCCGGCGGAGCGGAGACCGCGAACTTCCTCGAGCCAGCCGCGGTGGAGCATTGTGCGCACGCGGGCGTTGATGCGGCCGTAGAGCGCCTCGCGTGGCGGAATCAGCCCGATCTTGACGGCGCGCCAGCCCTCGAGCAGAACTCGGCCGCCGCGGTGAATCTCGCTCAGTGGCTTTCGCGTCAACAGACACACTTCGACGGAGCGAATGAGCTTCTGCTCGTCGCCGGGGGCGATCCGCGCCGCGGCGGAGGGATCGAGCCGGCGCAAGACGCGATGGAGATAGCCCGGCGGACGATCGGCGGCGGACGCACGCAGCCGCTCGCGGAGATCTTCCGAACGCACGGGCGCCTCGGCAAGCCCTTCGAGGAGAACCCGCAGGTAGAGGCCGGTTCCGGCAGTGAAGATCGGGAGCCGCCCGCGGCGTCGAAGGTCTTCGAGAATGCCAATGGCCAGGCGGCGGTATTCGCCCGCAGTGGAAGTTTCGCTATGCGAATAAACATCGAGCAGGTGATGCCGAATGCCGCGGCGCTCCTCGCGGGTCGGCTTCGCAGTGCCGATGTCGAAGCCTCGATACAGCTGTGTGGAGTCGCAGACGACGACCTCTCCACCCAGATGCTCCGCAAGAAAAATCCCGAGCGCGGACTTCCCCGAAGCGGTGGGACCTACAATTGCCACGAGCGGCGCATCGGTGGGGCGCGTCATGGGAACAGAACATGCCGCGAACGGTACAGCAGAAATAGCAACACGAACAACACGAGAAGCAGGCTACCCAGAATCTGTTTGCGTTCGAGTTTCACTGCGCGGCGCTGAGAGGAAGATTGTAGAGAAAGATGAATCGCAGCTCAATGAACGGACCGCTGAATGCAGGCGGCAGCGGCTCGAAGGGACTCGACGCGCGAATCGCGGAGATCGCCGCGGCATCGAGCGGCTGCTTGCCGGATGTGCCGATGAGCGCCGGCTCGCCGAGCGGGACATCGCCGGCTCTCAGGATGCGAAATTGAAGAATCACGCGGCCCCGGTCACCCAGCCGCGCCGATTCCGGGATCACCGCGTACCAATTGCGGCGAACGCTGGCGAGGACGCGCGCGAGGTAATTCGAAAAGTCCACGCCTTCGGTGGGCGTGAGAAGTTCATAGCCGTTGGTCAGCAGCCCAGGGCTGGCCTGTCCCCCTCCGCCCGGCGAGCCGGCGCTCCCGCCCGGCATCGGGCCGGTGATCATGCCGCTACGGCCGCCGCCGTTGCGCGCCGCCTCGCGGATCGATTCCTCGAGCGCCTTGCCCGGAGAAACTCTCGGCAGGATCAGGCCCTCCGGCTTCGGCTGATCGTCCGGGTTCTCGAGTTTGGGTGCGGGACGCGAGGCCTGAAGCTGAGGTTTTGGCGCCTCGGCCGGCTGGGGCTGCGTGATCTTCGGCTGCGGAGCGTCCGGCAAATCCCTCACCACGCGCTCGGGCTCCCGCTTCCCGGGCAGAGGCTGTGGCTCGACGTTGGGCGCGATCTGCCGGAGGATGCGCGGGTCAATGCGCATGCGCTCGCTGCGCGCCTCACGCGGAGGGCTCGGAACTTTGGGAACTTCGTTGACTTCGGGCGGCAGATACAGCGGGATGAGCTGCAAACTGCGGCGCGCAATCTCCAGTTCTTCCTGCGTGGGCGGACGCTGCGGAAAGAGCTTCGGCTGGACGAGGATGAAGATGATCAGGAGCGCATGAAAGACGATCGAAGAAATGCGCGAGACCTGCTGGCCGCGGGATTCGCGCCGCTGCTCCGGCGAAACGAGCAGGTTGACGTTGCCGGTCGTGAAAATGTCGCGATCGATGACTTCGGGCAACGCATCAGGGGAAAACCGCGGGCGGGACTCGATCGCGGGGGGCGCGGCGTCGAGCGGAATCGCCACGCGCGAATCGAGATCCATCAGACGGAAGCGAGTCGCGGGGGTCGAGGGAGGAGTCTCGAGCGGCCGGATGGGAAGGTCACGCGGAACCACTAGACGCGCGGCGATGGATTCGAGCGGGAGCGACGTGGGAATAGAAGTTTTTGTCTCAAGCGGCCCATGAACGAAGTAGCTGGGAACAAGGGTGCGCTCGTCGAGAGCCGTCGTGGTCTTCTGCGGGGCCTCCCCAGATTCCGCCGGGGGGCGCGCATTCCACGGTACGAGAGTGCGGGGGATCATGGGTTGACCGGGGACACTATGCCCCGAGCGGTTCGGGGGACACCCAGTTGGACGCGGCCCGCGTGTTCGCGGATGCCTTCCATCACCCGGGAGGCCAGCTCAAGGGCGCGGCGCCCGGCCATACCATCGACGCGCGGCTCGCTGCGTGTCCGGACCGCTTCGAGAAACGCGCGTAGTTCGGCGTGGAGCGGCTCTTCCGGTCGGGTCGTCAGCTTCTCAAACGAAAAATCAGGCTGCGGGCCGGGGGTTCGGACGCGAATGCGCAAAGCGTCGCGGCGGGCATAGTCGAGCGAGATGTATTCGTGGTGCTGGAAGAAGCGCATCTTGCGCACGCGCTCGGTCGAAACGCGGCTGGCGGGGATGTTGGCGACGGCTCCGCCCGTAAATTCGAGCCGCGCGTGGGCGATGTCCACCTTGTCGGTGAGCACGGGAATCCCGACGGCCTTGAGGTCGACGACCGGTTCCTTGACCAGCGCGAGCAGAATGTCCAGATCGTGAATCATCACGTCGAAAATTACGTCCACATCCAGACTGCGCGGCGTGAAGACCCCGAGGCGGTGCACTTCAAAGAACAGCGGCCGATTGACGATTCGCTCTACCGCCGTCACCGCGGGATTGAAGCGCTCGACGTGCCCCACCTGGAGAATGCGCCTATGTCTCGTGGCCGCGGCGACGAGCGCGTCGGCCTCCGCAACCGAAACCGCCATGGGTTTTTCGACCAGCACGTCGATCCCCAGCTCGAGCAGCGCGCAGCCTACCCGGGCATGATCCGCGGTGGGAATGGCGAGGCTTACGGCATCCACGCGCCCGACGAGGGCTTCGAGATTCGGCAGCGTTGTAGTGGAAAATTCCGCCGCAACTTCCGAGGCGCGAGCCGCATTTGTATCCACCACGCCGACCAGCTCGGCCTCCTCCAGTTCGCGATACACGCGGGCGTGGTTCCGGCCGAACTCACCGACGCCGACGACAGCGACGCGAATTTTTCTTCCGTCCACAGCGGCGGCCCTCACGACGCGGCCTCTTTCTTTTCCGGCCCAGATTCGGATGCGGCCACAGCCGGGTCACATGCCTCGATGGCGATGCCTGCAACGTCGGCGGCATCAATCAAACGCGCGCGGTCAAAGAGCAGGGTTCGGTTCGCGTCCAGAGCGAGGGCCGTAGCGCGAGACCGCTGCATCTCTTCGACGGTAGGCAGACCCACGACAGGTACATCGAAGCGCATGTCCTGGCCGGGCTTGCTGACCTTGACGACAACGAGGGGCCTGCCCGCCACGATGCGCGCGGCCCGCGCGATCGTTTCGTCGGTGCCCTCCATGGCTTCAACCGCAACGCAGGCGCGGTCGGAGATCACAACCGTCTGCCCGATATCGAGCTCGGCGAGGCGCCGGGCTATCACGCGGCCGTAGGCGATGTCGGCGGCTTCGCGCTCGTCGGGAGCGCGCCTCGTGAGGACTCCGGGCCCGGGGACCAGCGGCCTGAGGAAAGCCGTTGAATCCACCAGGCGAATCCCTTCCTCTTCCAGCACCTTGGCGAGGGCGCCGATCAATGCGTCCGTGTTTTTTCGCGGAAGCGAAAAAAGCAGCTTCGCCAGACGCGAGTCGGGACGAATTGCGCTGAAGATCTTGTTATGTTTCACCTGACCGGCCATCACCGCGCGCGTGACTCCTTCTCTGTGCAGCAGATCGATGGCTCTGCTCAGTTCGCCCAGGCTGACCCAGTGAACGCGCTTCGCAGCCTGCTCGAGTTCGGGTGAAGCCTCTTCGCGCAGCGCGATGACGGCCATGTCGATGCCCTGGCTGCGCGCGCCTTCGAGAACCAGAAAGGGAAAGCGGCCGTTCCCCGCGATGAGACCCCAGCCGGAAAGTTGGGCGTCGGATTGGATCGTGCTTGGCATGGCAGGGAACGAATCTATTTCGTCATGCCGCGGCCGCTGTGGCGGCCGGCTTCGAGGAACTGCACGATCTCCTGCACGTCCGCGGAGCCATTGAGCGTGGCACGCATCTTGGCGATCGCCTGGGTCGTGTTCAACTTCGAGCGCAGGAGAAGGCGATACGCCTGCTCGATCGAGCGGATGCGATCCGGCGCAAAGCCGCGCCGCTCGAGCCCGATGGTGTTCACGCCGAAGCATTTCGTTTCTCGCTCGGTGACGACGAGGGAAAACGGCGGAACGTCTTGCGTGATGACCGTGCACGCGCCGATGTAGGCGTGGCGGCCGATGCGGCAGAACTGATGCACCGGCGAGAACGCCCCGATGCTGGCGTAGTCCTCCACGACGACGTGGCCAGCGAGCGTTGCGCCATTGGCAAAAATCGTGTGGTCGCCGATGCGGCAATCGTGCGCGACGTGCGCATAGGCCATGAACAAATTCCCGCTGCCGATCGTGGTGACGCCGCCGCCGTTCGCGGTGCCGCGGCTCACCGTGACGCATTCGCGAAACGTGTTGCGGTCGCCAACGACGAGCTTGGAGCGTTCGCCGTGGAATTTCAGGTCTTGCGGATCGCTGCCTACCGAGCAGCCGGGATGGAACACGTTTTCGCGGCCGAACCGCGCGGGGCCGTGAACGACGGCGTGAGGATGAAGAATGCAGCCTTCCCCGAGCTCGGCCTCGTCGCCGACCACAGCGTAAGCCCCGATGCGGCAGCCGACGCCGATGCGCGCGCTGCGCGAGACAATCGCGTGCGGATGAATCTCACTCATTTTTTGGCCGCGGCCGGGGTCGCTTCCGAGTTCGTCGCGTTCGCCCCCGGCGCAGAATCGCGATCCACCATCTTGCACATCAGTGTGGCTTCGGCGGCAAGCTCGCCATTGACCGTCGCTCTGCCCCGCAGCTTGCAAAAATTGCCGCGCCAAGAGAGAACGGTCATCTCAACGCGGAGCTGCTCGCCGGGAATCACCGGCCGGCGGAATCGTGCGTCGTCTACGGCGACGAAGTACAGCAACTTGTTTTCGCGGTCGGAGACTTCTTGAAGAAGCAAAAGACCGCCAGTCTGCGCCATCGCTTCGATGATCAGCACGCCCGGCAGGATGGGCTTGCCGGGAAAGTGTCCCTGGAAGAAAGACTCGTTGATGCTGACGTTCTTTACGCCGACAATGCGCTTCCAGCGCTCCATCTCGAGGATGGCGTCCACCATCAGAAAGGGATAGCGGTGCGGCAGGATCTGCTGGATGCCGTTGGTGTCGAGAATCATGCAGGCTCTCCGGCGGGCGCCTACTCCGGTGCTTCGACGCGCGCATCGCCCAGTCGGGCCGAATGTCCGGTTGTAAACTTTCATTATAAGCGAAGGGCGGAGGCGGAGGGAACGAAGTTGCCGGGGCGGGCATCGGTTGTTAGGATTTGCGCGCCATGAGCGAAGCAGACTTGCCAAAGAGGCTGCTGCGGGCCCTGCGCCCTGAACAGCGCGAGATGGCGGAGACGCTGCGGCGGCTGGTTCTGGCGGAGTCGCCGAGTCTCGAAAAAGCTGCGGCGGATCGATGCGGGCGATTGTTGGCGGCAGAGTGGCGGAAGCGTGGCGTAAAGGTCGAGCTGGTGGCACAGAAACATCGCGGCGACCACGTGCGAGTGGATTGGTGGGAGGGACGAGGCAGACCCTCGGGAGAAGTGCTGGTGCTCGGCCACTTCGACACGGGGTACGCGACTGGGACGATCAAGAAGATGCCGTTTCGTGTGACTGGCGGCAAAGCGTACGGGCCCGGGGCATTCGACATGAAGGCGGGGCTTGCGAAGGCGCTCTTCGCCGTGGATGCGCTCCGCAGGCTGCGCGTGGAGTTGCGCAAGAGAGGCGTTTTCCTGTGGACTTCCGAAGAGGGAAGTGGGAGAGATACGTCGGTCAGCATGGTAGGACGGGAGGCCAGGCGAAGCGATGCCCGTTTTGTTGTTG
>JACXTT010008949.1_pt1 | contig 13772 bp, 12 predicted proteins | sample 9270951 | NCBI WGS metagenome assembly JACXTT01 (sample SAMN15532306, study PRJNA645909) | rock metagenome | isolation source: weathered quartz diorite | place: Puerto Rico | collected 2017-06-21 | reverse complement strand
GGTTTCTGTTCCAATAGCAAAGGGTATGAGCCCGGCGGCTGTGGCAGATGCCGAACCTGCCGATGACCCCGAAGGCCCGAATTGGGTATTCCATGGATTCCTGGTGCGGCCGCCATACCAATAATCGCCCATGGCCAGGGCTCCCATGGTGAATTTTGCTACCAACACAGCCCCAGCATCCTTCAATCTTTGGTAGACATACGCGTCTTCTTCTATTACCTGGTCTTTATACGGCGCAGCCCCCCAGGTAGTTTTGGTGCCTTTTACTGCAAAAAGATCTTTCAACCCGTAAGGAATACCCTGCAATGGTCCGCGGAATTTTCCGGCAGCTATTTCTGCATCAGCCTGCGCGGCTTGTTGTAGTGCTATCGATTCTGTAAGTGATATCACACACTGCAGGCTGTCTCCGTATTTTTTAAGACGGTCAATAAAAAACCGGGTCAGCTGTACCGAGCTGATTTTTTTATTCTTCAGTAAAGATGCCAATTGAAGCAGGTTATAATACGCCAGATCGTTGAGGTCTTTGGGTAGTTGAATATTTGAAGAATAATTCCATTTGATATCCGCCTGTTTCTCATCGAAGTGCATGTTGGGCAATACCGGGCTTTGGCGCAAACTCATGGGAACACTATTATTCAGCGATTGCCTGTGTTGCATGCGGTATAGCACCCAGTTGCTTTTGACGCCTTCGTACATACTGTCGATCTCGTTAGGGGTAAAACTAAGATCCTGTATTCGGGCTGCTGCCTGTATGTCTTGTTTTGACAGGGTATCTTGCGCAAAGGAACTGATGGCCAACAGCAAAGCGGCCGAGGAAAGTAATTTTCTCATAACAACCGTTTAGTAAATGACGAAAGCTTATTATTTGCTGCTCAGAGATCCGGTGCATTAAAGGTATCGCCCTGGCTGAGGTCGCCGGTATCATATCCTTTTTTAAACCAGTACATTCTTTGTTTGGATGTTCCATGCGTGAACGCATCGGGCACTACACGACCCTGCGCCTGTTGCTGCAGCCTGTCGTCGCCAATAGCGTTGGCTGCATTGAGTGCCGATTCAATATCTGCATCATCCAGGTTCTTCTTCATTTGCTGGGTATAATGCGCCCACATACCTGCCAGGAAATCGGCCTGCAGTTCCAGTTTCACAGACATTTTATTGTATTCTGTTTCACTCATCCTGGCTCGCAGTTGTTCCATTTTATCGGATGTGCCCATGAGTTTCTGGATATGGTGCCCCACTTCATGCGCGATCACATAAGCCATGGCAAATTCGCCCTGTACCCTGAACCGTTGTTGCAATTCATTGAAAAAAGAAAGATCGAGGTATAATTTTTCATCGCTCGGACAATAAAAAGGACCCGTTATGGCGCTTGCAAATCCACATCCCGATTGTGTTGATTCGGTGAATAAAACCAAGGTTGGTTTTCGATAGTTTTTTCCGGATACTTGGTAAAGCGAATCCCATACATCTTCTGTGTATCCCAATACCACCCTGCTGAAAGAAGCAAGGCGTTCTTCTTCCGGACTACGGTTAACCGTAGTTGTTTGTTGCTGCTGTTGGAGTGATTGGGTTTGTTGCAGTACATCGGAAGGATTACCTCCCAGCAACACGTATATGATGCCAATGATAATGGCACCAATGCCACCGCCGGCAGCAATGGTTCCACCACTGATTCCGCGGCGGTCTTCTACATTATCGCTTTCCCTGTCGCCTTCCCAACGCATAAAAAAAGATTTGACGATTAAATATAAAGATTGCTGTTCAGAAATTATTTTTCTTCTTTGATGGAACGTTTGAGGTAACCTGTATAATCCGGAAGCAGTGCATCATAAGGTTCATGCATGAATGGGGATGTGATCAGGAAATCGGCTGTAGCTCTGTCACAGGCCATTGGCAGATTCCACGCAACGCAGAGGCGAAGCAGGGCTTTCACATCACTGTCGTGTGGTTGTGCTTCCATCGGATCCCAGAAAAAAATCACCAGGTCTATTTCTCCGTTCGCAATCATGGCACCTATTTGCTGATCGCCGCCGAGGGGGCCACTCAATAATTTAGTTACCGGCCTTCCCAACGCTTTTTCCAGCATTTTTCCTGTGGTGCCGGTAGCCACCATCGTATGCGATGAGAGAACTGTTTTATTATAAATAGCCCAGTCAATAAGGTCTTTCTTTTTATGGTCATGCGCGATCATGGCGATGCGCTTATCTTTATTGAGCCTCTTGATATTTGCCATTTCCGGGTTTATTTTTAAAAGGGTAAGGTAAGCATTGTACAGCATACCTGGCCGCAAGCGGATGTAATAAAATCAACAACAATATCCATGCGAGAGATAGATGCAAAATATACAACAGACAGGCAAACAACAATAAATAAACAGGATAGAAGAATAGTATGGCTGTAAAAAGTACTGCGTCATAAAAAACCGTTCCTCTGGTTTTATAGCGTACGATCTTTTGGATCATTCCATAAGGCATAAGATGCAGCAAACAGGCAATGATTAAAGTGAGTTTAGACAATCCATTCAATTCTTTTGAATCTGGTCGTGTTTTCTTTTGCAATATTTCATTGATACTATTGAAAACCTCCTGGTTAAAATATTGGATGTTTCGCGGACCATCATTTGTAAAGGGTAAAACTGCTGTTGCCGGCTGGATCGTTCCTGCTTCCAGGGAGACGGTTTTTCCCGGCCCGCTCAGCGAATCATAGGTGATTACGACAGGTAACACAGAAAGGGGTATCTTTTCTTCCAGGCACCTGAGGGCAATCCTTGCAGCTGTTTTTTTAAAGGGTTGTAATTCGTGTTTGTTCACACATGCGCCTTCTATAAAAACAAGCAGTATTCCGTTTTGTGACAGTATCGATTCTGCCCGGTCGAATGTGTTTTTGTTCCGTTCCTTGTTTTCTTCTTTTTCGTTCTGTCGGAATACCGGCATCATATTCAGCACTCTGAGTAATTGATATTGCCAGTTTTTCGAGAAAAAATCCGCTCTGGCCAGGAAATGCAGTCTGTGTTTACAGTGTGCAGCAATTATGATGGCGTCGAGGAAAGCATTGGGATGGTTGGCTGTGATCAACAAAGGGCCTTTACTATTCAATGCCTGCCTGTTCTGCACCTGTATACGTTTACAGAATAGTGGTAAGCCGAGCCTGACAAATATTTTCAGCAATGCGTACAACAAGGAGCCGACTGTTTCTCAAAGTAAAGCATTACCGGATAATCTTCAGCATATACACAGCAGGTAACTTGTATAAAAGCGAAAAGCCACGCGCTATTCGTGGCCTTTCATACTTACTAACCCATCAAAAAAACAAGTATTTCTGTATGCTTTGTTATGCTTCTACGGCAGCTTTTACCTCTGATACCTTCGTCCGTATCTTGGCTTCTATCTCATTTGACAGTTCAGGATTGTCTTGTAAAAGTTTCTTTACAGCATCCCTACCTTGTCCCAGCTTGTTGTTATCATAACTGAACCAGCTTCCGCTTTTCTGCACAATACCCAGTTCAACGCCCATATCAATGATCTCTCCCAGTTTACTGATGCCTTCACCGAAGATGATGTCAAATTCCGCGGCACGGAACGGAGGCGCTACTTTATTTTTCACCACTTTCACCTTTACCCGGTTACCAATGGCTTCATCTCCATCTTTGATCTGTGTCATGCGGCGGATATCCAGTCGTACCGATGCATAGAATTTCAAGGCATTACCACCCGTAGTGGTTTCTGGGTTCCCGAACATGACGCCGATCTTTTCGCGCAGCTGGTTAATGAAAATACACACCGTATTGGTCTTATTGATCGTTGCAGTGAGTTTACGCAATGCCTGGCTCATCAGCCTGGCTTGCAGGCCCATTTTACTGTCGCCCATTTCACCCTCCAGCTCCCCCTTGGGAACCAGGGCAGCCACAGAATCTATCACCACTACATCCAATGCACCGGAAAGAATGAGCCTGTCGGCAATTTCCAATGCCTGCTCTCCGTAATCGGGCTGGGAAATCAGCAGGTTATCCACATCTACACCCAGTTTCTGCGCATAAGCGCTGTCAAAAGCATGCTCGGCATCAATAATCGCACACATACCCCCTTTTTTCTGCGCTTCTGCAATAACATGTATGGCAACAGTGGTCTTACCAGAAGATTCAGGGCCGTATATTTCGACGATCCTTCCTTTGGGCAGGCCTCCTACACCCAGGGCCGTATCGAGCCCTATAGAGCCCGTAGAAATCACTTCCATCGGTTCCTGGCTCCGTTCATTCATCAACATAACACTGCCTTTGCCAAAATCCTTGTCAATCTTATCAATCGTCAGCTTCAGGGCCTTCAGTTTTTCTACGTTACTCATGTTTTCTGTTTTATACTTTGAATTTAATGGGACATAAAGGTAAAGCGTGTTTTTGGAATAAACTAATTTATTTAGTATTTTTTAGCTAAATGGATTAGTTCAATGGATATGCTTCCTATTTCACAGCTAAAGTAGGGGTTCCTCCCGACCTTTTTCAAGGGTATTAATACCTGATTTTGAACATTCAGGTCACAGACTTATTAACCGATCAATCCGGCGGCTTTACTGATCTCCATCATGCGATCCATCGGCTTTTTGGCAGCCAGCCTTAACTCATCATCCATGAGGATCTCCGGTTTTTCGTACATCATACAGAGATACAGTTTTTCGAGGGTGTTCAATTTCATATGCGGACAATCATTGCAGGCGCAACTATTATTCGGAGGCGCAGGTATAAATGTTTTTCCTGGCATCGCCTGCTGCATCTGGTGCAGGATACCGGTTTCAGTAGCCACAATATATTCCGTCGCTGCATCTGTCTGTGAATACTTAAGCAATTGAGTAGTACTGCCTATATAATCAGCAATCGCCAGCACCGGTTCCTCACATTCCGGGTGTGCAATCAATTTCGCATTCGGATGCCTCATTTTCAATTTCGTGATCTTTTCCAGGCTGAAGATCTCATGTACCATACAGGCGCCATTCCACAACAGCATATTCCGCCCTGTTTTCTTATTGAGGTAGGCACCCAGGTTCCTGTCAGGCGCAAAAATAATGGGCTGATCCTTTGGCACGCTTTCAATGATCTTCTCCGCATTACCAGAGGTACAGATGATATCAGACAAAGCTTTGATCTCCGCCGTACAGTTGATATAAGAAATGATAATATGATCGGGATGCTTTTCCTTAAAAGCCCTGAATGGGGCAGCAGGGGCGCTATCCGCCAGCGAACAACCCGCTTTTAGATCAGGCAACAACACTTTTTTCGACGGGTTGAGGATTTTTGCTGTCTCTGCCATGAAATGAACGCCCGCAAAAACAATCATATCGGCATTCGTCTGCTGTGCCTTCTGGGCCAGTCCCAGGCTATCGCCAATATAGTCCGCCACATCCTGTATATCGGGCTCCTGGTAATAATGCGCCAGCAGGATGGCATTCTTTTCTTTTTTAAGCCTTTCAATCTCCGCGAAAAGATCCAGCTTCACATCTACTTCCAAATCAAGGAAGCCTTTTTGCTCAATATTCTTTTCGGCTTCAGAAATGTTCATAATCATTGTAATAGTATTTAATAATACATTATTTATAAAATCACCTACTATTATTAGGGGTGTGTATATCGGGATAACTTACTTATCCCCAGTATGCAAAGTTAATCAGCCCACCTGTATCCACAGTTATCAACAATCATATTAACAGATGAAATCTTTGCAAAGATTGTAAATAACTGTGTTTTGAACAGTTGGGGATAGTTTATTCCACAACGCCTTATTTTCATCATCCACTTTTCATCCACTGTTGATCAACATGGATAAAGGAGCTGAGCCGGACCGGTAAAATGCCTGGACAATACCAGAAACAGAAACTTATTCGAGCAGTTTCCACAGAGAAGCAGCCAAAAAATGGGGTTTTCCACCTAAAACGAGGATTATTCACAGAGAGGTGTTAATTGTTCAAACCCTTTACCTGCCAGTTATTGAACCTGTTTTCCACAATTTGTTCTAATGTAGGTTTACCCCTATTTTTGCCTCCCGCGAAAAGCTGGACTAAAAACTCATTCTAATTACATTATTATGTCTGTCATTCAAAGAATTCGTGACAAAGGAGCCTGGATCGTGTTTGCCATCATCGCCCTGGCCTTGATTGCCTTTATATTACAAGATGGTGTTGGACGTGGAAGCCGCGCTTTTTCCAGCAATACGATCGGGAAAGTGAATGGTGAAAAGATCACCCGTACCGAGTTTGAAGAGAAAGTGAACATGCAGGAGCGTTATGCAACACAGCAAGGCATGGGCAGGGAACAACTGGTTGCTGCTGTATGGAACCAGGAAATTGAAAGACTGGTGCTGAACCAGGAATTTGATAAACTGGGACTCCAGGTAGGACCCAAGGAACTGAGTGATATCCTTTTTGGAGAGAATTCACCCCTTCGCCAGGAATTCACCGATCCTAAGACCGGTGTGTTTAATGCAGATGATGCCCGCAGAGCTTTTGCACAGATAAAGAAAAGCAAGAATAAAGAGCAATTGGCCATGATCCAGAATGGATACATTGATCCTACGATCGAAGGTGCGCTGAGAAATAAATACCAGGCCCTGGTTCAACAGGCTATTTATATTCCAAAATGGCTGGTAGAAAAACAAGAGGCAGATAATAACGCCATTTCCAACATATCTTATGTATATGTGCCTTATGCTTCAGTATCGGACAGTTCTGCAAAAGTTTCTGATGATGATATGATGGCTTTTGAAAAGAAGCACAGCAAGCAATTCACAAAAGATGAAGAAAGCAGGTCAATCAGTTATGTGACCTTCAGCGCAGCGCCCAGTTCTGCTGATTCAGCTGCGGTATTGAGTCAGGTGATGGGTCTGAAGAACGATTTTGAACATGCTGAAGACGCCGGTGCTTATATCAGCAGGGTAGGAAGTGAAATACCTTATTACAATTCCTATTTCAGCAAAGCAAAAATGCAACAGCCAAATAAAGATTCACTTACACAGATACCTGTAGGAAGGGTATATGGTCCGTATATCGATGCACAAAATTATACGCTGGCTAAAATGGTAGGTGTTAAGCAGTGGCCCGATAGCGTAAAAGTGCGTCACATATTGATTGCTACTGCCGATCCGCGTGCAGGCCAAGTGATCAGGGAAGACTCAGTAGCAAAGAAACTGGTTGACAGCATTGAGACAGCGATCAAAAGCGGTGCAGATTTCAATGCGTTGGTACAGAAATATTCAGATGATCCCGGAAGCAAGGAAAAAGCTGGTGTGTATGATTTCTTCCCACAGGGACAGATGGTAGTTCCTTTCAATGATTATGTATTTGATCATCCGACAGGATCCAAGGGAATAGTAAAAACAGACTATGGTTATCATTATGTAGAAGTGTTGGCACAGAAAGGAATGAATCCTGTTTACAAGATCGCTTACCTGTCAAAAGCGATTGTTGCGAGCAACGAAACAGTAAGTAATGCCAATACGCATGCGGCACAATTTGCTGCTGGCAGCAAGAACGGAAAGCAGTTCAATGAAAATGCACTGAAATCGAACCTGTCTATCCTGCCGGGTAATGATATCAAACAGAATGATTTTGCGGTACCGGGACTGGGACAGAACAGGCAACTGGTTCGCTGGATTTATGAACATGGTGTTGGTGATGTATCTGATCCGACAGAAGTGGGAGATAAATATGTGGTTGCGATTGTAACTGCAGTAAACAAAGCGGGATTGATGTCAGCAGCAGAAGCAAGGGCTTTTGCTGAAGGACAGGTACGAAATGAAAAGAAAGCACAGCAGATCATCGCTACCAAATTCAAAGGAAATAGCCTTGACGCCTATGCCGGTAGCAGTGGAACAACGGTGATGAAGGCAGACAGTATTGGATTCAACGCTCCGTTCATTCCCAATATAGGAAACGAACCAAAAGTGGTAGGCGCTGCATTTAATAAATCATTGAATGGTAAAGCCAGTGAACCCATTGCAGGTGGAAGCGGTGTATTTGCCGTGCAGGTGGTAAACAATGGAGCGAAAGCGGGTGTAATGGACCCCACGGTTATTAAACAGAACCTGCTGCAGGGAGCCAGGATGGCCGCCTATCGTAGCCTGGAAGCTTTGAGAAAGGCTGCCTCGGTTAAGGACAATCGATCTAAGTTCTATTAATCAGAATCATATCTTATTTATAATAAAGGCCCGGTAGTATTTACCGGGCCTTTTGATTTCGTATACCGAAAATGAATGTTAGGGGAGAATGGTAACTTTGTGAATTAATTGAATTGTTATGTCGGACCTGATTGTGAATAAGGTGGCGGAAAGCGGACTGATCAGCATGGATCTTGAAACCTATTATCCCAAAGAAGAAATAAAAGTATTTGATCTGAAAGATCATCTTTTTATGGGATTGATATTGAAGGAAAAAGATTTTCGTGCGGCGCTGCAGGCGATGGATTGGAGTGGTTATACCGGTGTAAATGTTGCTGTTACCTGTTCGGCAGATGCTGTGATTCCGATGTGGGCTTATATGCTGGTGGCAAGTTATTTGCAACCGGTGGCTAAGGAGGTCGTCTTCGGAAATGAAAAACAGACGGTCGAAACCATTTTGCTGAAGAACCTGGAAATGGTTAGCGGAGAGGAATACACAGATAAAAGAGTGGTCATAAAAGGTTGCGGTGATTTACCCATTCCTGAAAGTGCATACCTGACGATAACAAATAAGTTAAGGCCTTTTGTAAAAAGTATTATGTATGGGGAGCCGTGTAGTACAGTGCCGATTTACAAAAAGAAATGATTTTATAAAATGAAAGCGACCGAATAAATACCGGTCGCTTTTTTGTTCTGATTTATTTTAACAGTGTATTGTCAAATAGTTTAAGGATACGTTTGTATTCATCGGTCCAGCTGCTGGGTTCTACAAAACCATGGTCCTCCATCGGATAGGGGGCTAATTCCCAATTATCTTTACCAAGTTCTATCAGGCGTTGTGTGAGACGAACCGCATCCTGGAAATGAACATTCACGTCTACCATTCCATGACAGATGAGTAAATGATTTTTCAGACCGCTTGCAAAGTTGATGGGTGATGAACGTGCATATGCGATACTGTCGGTAAATGGCTCGTTCAATATGTTGGATGTGTAACCATGGTTATAATGTGCCCAATCGGTTACGGGTCTTAATGCTGCGCCGGCCTTGAAAATATCCGGTTTGGTAAACAAAGCCATCAGTGTCATGAACCCGCCATAGCTTCCCCCATACATACCAATCCTTTCCGGATCAATCCCTTTTTGAGATACCAGGAATTTAGCTGCATCTACATGATCGTCGAGGTCCTTGCCACCCATGAAACGATAGATACCGGTGCGCCAGTTCCTGCCATAACCGCTACTCGCGCGATAGTCTATATCAAGCACAGTATAACCTTTATCGGCCAGCAGGTTATTAAACATATATTCCCTGAAATATTGGCTCCACCAATAATGCACGTTTTGCAAATAACCAGCGCCATGAACAAAGATGACTGCGGCATTATTCTTTTTACCACTGGTTGGTTCATAGATTCTTGCGTATACCTGTTCACCATCGCTGGCGGGAATGGTGATGATGCGAGGCTCTTTCCAGGAATAGGCTTTGAACGCATCGCTCATAGATTTGAAAGTAATTTGTACCGGCTGCTTTCCGGGAATATTTTCCTGCAGGTATAACTCCCAGGGTTTATTGATATAGGAGTAACGATAGGCAATCCATTTTTCATCAGGTGAAAGAGTTACTTCATAACCGCCTTCCAGGGAAGTGATCTTCTCTTTTTTAGAACCATCGGTTTTGATGCGATACCAGTTTTGTTTTCCGGGATGTTCTTCATTGGTGAGGAGATAAAAGAGGTCTTTATTTTTACTGAGTACAAGATCCTGCACTTCGTATTTACCGAAAGTGAGTGCTTTTTTGATTTGTGTATTTGTGTTGTAGGTGTAAAGGTGGGAGTAACCGGTTGTTTCACTTTGGAAATAAAAAAGCGCATCGTTGATCCATCCAATCCTTGAACCGAATCCGCCGCCGCCAATGCCGGGACCACCAATCCAGGCTTCATCACGCTGGCGATCGATCAGTTTTAATTTTCCTGAAGCCGCATCGAGCTGCATCAGCCAACGGTCTTTATTGTCTTGCGAACGAATGTCAACCAATGCAAAAGTTCCTGCTTCATTCCAAAATGGCCCATTGATGATCACACCTCGCGCAGTTGGTTTTTTGTTGGCATATTTTGATGGATAATCTTTTGCATAGTCGGGCAGATCTGTAATACCGGGTATGGAATCGGGAGATACCAGGTAAATAGAATCCCTTGATCTGTCATAAACGAAGAACTCATATTTACCCAGGGGAGCGCCTACTTTGGTTCTTCCAGAAATATCGGTAGTAAACCCGCTCTCCGTAACATAATTCGGAACGATTGTATTTTTTGAATTGGCTGGTGGTTGAAAGAGGCGATAAGTGATGTAACGGGCATCGGGACTGACCTGTAAATTTTGCAGGCCCTTTTCTCCAATGGCTATAATTTTTAAGGTATCGGTTTCTTTATTTGATTTGATAAAATGATCCTGTTGATCTTTTTTTTGTTTGCGCTCTTTGAGCACTTGCATCAGTTCAAGTTGTTGCTCTTGCAACCAGCGTTCCTGCGGATTGTTACCCGACATCTGTCGTATTGCAGCAGATGAACTTTCAGCAGACCTGGTGAAGTTGGTCAGTTGTTTTGTGATGCCGGATTGGATATCCCACGCAAAGAGATTTTGATTACGGAGATAAACAACCCACAGGTCTTTCTGCACGAACCGCGGATTGCTTTCTGTTTCTTCTGTTTGTGTAATGCGGGTAATTTTTCCTGATATAAGGTTTTGTAGGAAGAGATCTCCGCGATGGGTAAAGACTAAAAGAGAATGGGCATTATTGTACACCCCATTACTGCGCGAGCTGAGCAACTGTGATTCAAGGAAGGGAATTTTTATTGTTCCTTTTGAATCAATGGAATACGAATAAACAGAATCAGAAATATCTGTGTCAGGATTCCAATTGAAATAAATCTTTTTACTGTCAGTACTCCAGAATACATTCGATGGAGAGGTGCCGATCCATTTAGGATCCTGCATGATTTTTTCAACCGTGAGGTTTTGTTGCGCGCGCGTGCTTATTACTGCGCACAAAGAGATAGCCAGTAGCCTTATTTTCATTCGTTCAGTTTTACCGGATAAATCTATTACAATGTGATGATCGGGAAAACTATCGATAAGAGATTTTTACAAGCGGATTATTGGCTAGCGATAATAATAGTTCCGTTCTATTTCTTCGCGCACCTTATCATGAACCAGGTAGAGGATGGACTTACCAGCTTTGATATTGTTACGAATGGCCGTGGCAGATAAATCTAGTAAGGGTGCGTCCAGAATGGTGAGGCGTGCTGCTTCTGTGGATGCAACATCAAACCCGGGTCTTTTGTAAATAATAAAGGAATAGTGCTTGAGCAGGAGTTCATGGTTTTTCCAATGCGGCAGGTTGGAAAAGCTGTCGCTTCCCATGACAATAGAGAACTGGTGCTGCGGATATTTTTCCTGCAGGTAGGTAAGGGTATCGATGGTGTAAGAGGGGCGGGGTAATCTGAATTCTACATCTGATACGCGCAACCTCGGATCGTCGTCGATGGCCAGGTGCACGAGATGCAGACGCTGGTGTTCATTTAATAATACAGCGGAAGGTTTCAATGGATTCTGTGGAGATACCACAAACCAAACCTGGTCAACTCCGCCATGGTTTACCACATGACTGGCAATGATCAGGTGCCCGATATGAATGGGATTGAAGGAACCGAAGTAGAGGCCTATTTTCATTGTCTTATAACTGGAGGTCTACAAAAATACTGTTGGCCTCGTTCAAACGCAGACTAAGGTGGTAGCCAGCCACTGAAATAGAAATAGGGTCTCCTAAGGGCGCCACTTGTTCTATCGTTACCAGTTCTCCGGGCACGCAACCCATTTCCATGAGTTTGATAAAAATATCGTCTTTTTCAAAAGAATGAATCACCGCTTTCTGACCCGCTTCCAATTCTGACAGTCTGATCATAACCTCAAATGTATAAAGTAAAGGTAGGAGACCGGGCCTGGATTGGGTTACGAATTTTGGAGTATTCAAACTGAACGGCGGAAGGCAATATTGGCCTCCTTTTTACGTTATCCTGCTCAGAGGAAGAAAAGAAAGACCATGGTATCATTTCATTCGGCAGACAGAACGTTTTCATTCAAAGGAAGAACAGAATTGAAGGACTTTATTGCCGCAATTTTTAAAAAAGAAGGCAAGGGGTTATCCCTCATCAACTATGTATTTTGCTCTGATGAGTACCTGTTGCAGATCAACCGAGATTTCCTGCAGCACGATTACTATACTGACATCATCACATTTGGACTGTCTGCACCCAAAGCACCAATAGAAGCGGAGGTCTATATCAGCCTCGATAGGGTAAAGGACAATGCTAAAACCCAGAAGACCACGTACCGGGAAGAACTGCTTCGGGTGATCTTTCACGGAGCCCTCCACCTTTGTGGCTATAAGGACAAGTCTGCCGCCCAGGCCAAGACAATGCGGGAAAAGGAAGACCAATACCTGCGATTGTTTAAAATGAAAACTCGGTAGGTTCCACGAATCCCAGTTTCACCCAGGAACATAGCATTCGTTAAATGTTCCACGAATCCCAGTTTCAGGAAGGAACACACCTAACTTTGCAGCATGTCAAGAAAGAAATGGACACCCCAGACAGAGGTAACGGAATCCCTGTTGAAATTCAGGGAAAAAAGAAAGTGGCAACTGGGTTATCGCCGGTATGTATTAGAGGGTAAGCCCAGTGAAGCGTATGCCCGGTATTTTGGCCTGAGTACATCTGCACTGAGGCAATGGTTCGAATTACAGTTCGGTGAGGGCGTGAATTGGGAGAGCTTTGGCAAGACCTGGCAGTTCGATCATATAGTACCGGCCACTTATTTCGATTATTCCAATGAGGAAGACCTGCTGTTGTGCTGGAGTTTTATCAATATGCGGGTGGAAAGGATTGAACCAGCTGGAACCGTCCGTAACGGTAAAGGCGACTTGCTGGTTGCACGGGCATATTTCCAGGACCTGCACCAAAAAACCGGCTTTTCCCTTTGTGCAAAGATGCTGGCCAAGATTAAAAAGATAGAGGCGGAGGGTATAGAAGCGAATCCCAAATCCGAAGCTTTCATCCAGCAAAATATTGATTGGCTGGAAAAAATAGGAGACCTCAATGCAGAAGAGTTTTCCAAACTGAACGGCGGTATGAGTGTATCGGATATTCTGCTGGAAAGAGAGATCCTTAAGAAGTTCGGCAAAGACGCGCTTCAGTAGAAGTACCTTATTTACCAGAGAGCTAGAATCTATGAATTATCTTTGCACATTCATTTAATAGAGTGTACATGTTTCCTGAGTATGATGTGATCGTTGTGGGTGCCGGACATGCCGGGTGTGAGGCTGCTGCTGCTGCCGCTAACCTGGGCAGCAAAGTGTTGCTTGTAACCATGAACATGCAAACCATCGCCCAGATGAGTTGTAACCCGGCCATGGGCGGCATTGCCAAAGGCCAGATCGTTCGTGAGGTTGATGCACTGGGCGGATACAGTGGTATCGTGAGCGACCTGAGCACAATCCAGTTCCGGATGCTGAACCGCAGCAAAGGCCCAGCTATGTGGAGCCCCCGAACACAAAACGACCGGATGCTTTTCGCTG
>JACXTT010008948.1_pt1 | contig 13773 bp, 8 predicted proteins | sample 9270951 | NCBI WGS metagenome assembly JACXTT01 (sample SAMN15532306, study PRJNA645909) | rock metagenome | isolation source: weathered quartz diorite | place: Puerto Rico | collected 2017-06-21 | reverse complement strand
AGAACCCTCACCCTGCGGAAATCGGCCACATTAGCTTGCGCGTAGGTGAAGGCATCACCGGCTGGGTCGCCAAACATCATCAGCCCGTCGCTATCGCCCGCAACGCCTTTCAGGACCCGCGCTTTCAGTTTTTCAATGAGCTCCCCGAAGACCGCTACGAATCGTTCCTTTCCGTCCCGCTCTTAAGCCGCGGCCGTCTCGTCGGTGTCATCAATCTCCAAAACCGCGAGCCACACACTTACAGCAAGCTGGAAATCCGCCTCATCTCCACCATCGGCTTTCTCGTCGGCGCGGAAATTGAAATGGCTCGCCTGGAAGACAAGAGTTTGGAGCTAACCGAAGAACTCGAAACGCGAAAAGTCGTCGAACGCGCCAAAGGAATCTTGCAGCGCGACTCCCGCCTCAGCGAAGAAGAAGCCTACTTAGCCCTCCGCCGTCAGTCCCGCCAGCAACGCAAATCCATGAAAGAAGTCGCCGAGCTTATTCTCAGCGAGGAAGCCGACCGCTATCAAAAGAAGCGTAATGCTTCCTGATAAATATGCTCGCGTGCGGATTTTGGCGGATTACTCTGCTGATGTTTGGACGGACAGTTCTGCCGGATCAAGGTCCATCCCGAAAATGAAAGCCCCGAGGCCTTGTTGACTGTCGCCGTCTTCGCGCGCATAGCGTGCCGCCACGGTGCCGACAATCAGAACAACTGGCGCGCTGTAGCGCGGACTCTCTATCAGGCTGGATAGTCTGGCAAAGTGAACCTGCTGTTGCGCAGTCGTTGCGCACGAAACGACCAGACATGGCGTTTCAGGATCAAGTCCTTCGGCGCACAGACGTGCCGCCAGCTCCTCGTAATTCGCACCTGGCATATAGACGACCGCTGTCGTATCCGCGGAGAGCGCGCCCTTCCAGTTGAACAAACTTTTTCCCGCGCATTGGTGATTGCTCAGAAACACCAGCTTCGACGCCAGCCTGCGGTCCGTAAGTGGAATTCCAGCCCGCGCCGCCGCGCCAAACGCTGCGGTAATTCCTGGCACGATTACGTATTCGATCCCGGCTTCACGCAAGGCGTCGATCTCCTCGCCCGCGCGGCCGAAGACCAGAGGGTCCCCCGCCTTGAGGCGCACTACATTCCAGCCTTCTTTCGCGGCATTGATCATCAGAGAATGGATTTGGTGCTGCGCAATGCGCGCCTGGCCGCAACGTTTGCCAACATTTTCGACGTGAACCTGTTCCGGAACCAGATCCAGGATTTCTGGAGAAACCAAATCATCGTGAAAAATCACATCGGCAGTCTGCAGCAGCCGCGTTGCCTCAACGGTCAGAAGACTTGGGTCTCCTGGACCAGCACCAACCAGGTAAACCTTTCCGTCAGTCATAGTGCCTACTGCGTTTCGCAAGGTGCCACCCTAGCCTCCATCAGGATGAGACCTAATCCTTGCCTCAAGGCTAGCATCCGACGGCGCACAGCGTGCCGTGAAAGAAACTATGCAATGTATTGAAACCGTCGATAGAAGGTGGAGTTGGCTACGCATGTCCCCTGACTGCAGGCGACAGAAAAGGACTGAGATCCTGTGTCAGAGAATGGCACTCTGTAATTCCTCGCCGGCGACCAGGAGTTGCTCCAGATCCATTCAAAAAACAAGCTGGATGCGTCAAACTAAGAAGTTCTCCGAAATGTGATAGGTTCTTGCGCCATGATGCGAACAAGAATCGGAATTTTCGTTTTTGCTGGACTGGCAACGACGCTAGCAAATGCGCGCGCGAGCTCTGCTCAGACGCATTGGGTAGCATCCTGGACGACATCACCGCAGTTTGCGAAAGATGAAGAAGTACTCAAAGCGAGCGAGTTGTGCGAAGGGACGCTACGGCAGATTGTGCATTTGTCTATTGGTGGTTCGCAATTGCGCGTGCACCTATCGAACCGTTACGGAACCGAACCATTACTCATCGCCGCGGTGCATGTCGCGAGAGCCAACGGCGCGGGTTCGCCGAAGATCGTGCCCGACTCGGACAAACACTACTCTTTTCCGGCAGACCGGATGTACTCATTCCCGAAGGCACAGACTATCTTTCGGATCCGCTCGAGTTTCCGGCCGTTGCACTCTCAGATTTTGCGGTCACCCTTCGGTTGGAGTCGGGCGGAAACGTCCTGACCGGCCATTCAGGACGGCGCGCGGCTTCTTTACGTATTACCGGAACAGCTCTAGCCGCGGAAGATTTTCCGGAAGCCAAGAAGATCATGCACTGGTACTTCATGGCCGGGGTAGACGTGGAGGCGCCTGCGGATGCTTTCTCGATTGTCGCGTTGGGTGATTCCATTACGGATGGCCACGGCGCGACGACAGACGGGAACGACCGCTGGCCGGACTTGTTCGCAAAGCGGCTTCAGGCGAACGCGGCAACGCGGAAAATCGGGGTCGTGAATCAAGGAATCGGGGGAAACAGGCTGCTGGCTGATGGAATCGCGGCGAACGCCTTGGCACGATTCGATCATGACGTGCTGGGGCAGGCGGGCGTGCGGTACCTGATCCTGCTGGAAGGGATCAACGACCTGGGCATGCTGACCCACGAAATTGAAGTGACAGACACGGAACATGACGCTGAAGTGAGGCGGGTGATCGCGGCCTATGAGCAGATCCTTGCGCGAGCTCACGCGCAGGGCATCCGAGTGATTGGAGCGACGCTGACTCCGTTTGTCGGTTCGGCATTCTATCACCCGAATAACAAGAATGAAGCGGACCGGCAGGCGGTGAATCCATGGGTGCGCAAGCACTTTGACGGAGTGATTGATTTTGATCGAGTCTTGCGTGATCCGCAGCATCTGGAGAAGATGCTGCCGGCTTTCGATTCAGGAGATCACTTGCATCCCTCACCGGCGGGATTTGCGGCGATGGCGGACGCGATTCCGGCTTCGCTGTTTATCAATTAAAGTAGCGTGGCGACTCAACGTTGCTGCCGCGAAATGATTTCGGCGTAGTCGAGCGCGGCGCGTTCCTCCCGGTCGGGAATACCTTCGATCCGGATTTCATCGCCGTGATGGAGGGAGATGTTTGTAATGCTGCGGCGCGTGGAAGAGTCGCCGCCGATTGTTGTTGCAGGCAATTGCAAGTTCGCCGTCCATTCGTCGACTACTTCGTTGTTGACAAAAATGCGGAACCTGGATTCGCCGTTGTTCTGATCGAAGTATTGGACGTCTAGTTCGTACATTCCGGAAGTGCCCTCAAATGTAAGTTGTGCGGAACAGGTTTGTTGTGGCGGAGGGCATTCGACTGCTTTGCCGCCGGAGGCGTTCTCCCAGGGTGTGACCGAAACGGACTTGTAACCGGTAAGTTGCATCGATTCGGCTTCGGTACGATTCGGATGATGGCCGACGCGGCCTTTTGCGTCGGAAATTCCAGTGAGACGCAAAAAATATTCGCAGATGGCGTCGCGCCAGACGATGGCGTGGCCGGACTGATATTCGAGGCGCGAGAGCGTTGCGCCGTAGCGATCGTCGTCGATGAGTCCTTTGAGCGATTCCCATTGCCTTACGTAGTTGGCAGCGCGATCTGCGCCTTCGTAGTGTGAATCATAAATGTGCTGGACGACGGTTTTACCGGAGTGAAGGATATAAGTGTACGGGACGTGATGGAAGAAAAGAAGCAGTTCGTCGGGAGTTGTGTCGAGCGATTCGTAGATTTTCGCGAGGAGCGGCGGATATTGACCGGCATAGCCTGTCCCCGTGCGGACGGTGCGGTCCATGCCGACGCCTTTTTGATCCGCGCGATGCCATTGGCCCCAGCCGTTTTCTTCCGACGATTCGATGCCCGGACCGTAGTGGCTGCCGAGAATGTCGGTGAGCGTCTGCATGCCAAGAGGACCCGTGTAGCTTTCGTATGTATTCCAGGAAGAAAGAAGCGCGGAAGAAATCGTTGAGACGACATTGGGATTGGGGCCGAAGGTGAGCGAAGTCCATTCGTCTGCGATTTCACGGGCGGTGAGATTGGGATTCCAGGCGAGACGGGCATAGCCGTAAAGATTGGCCATGGCGAGAGGATGGCCGAGCCAGTTTTCGTCGAGGCCAACGTTGACGACAGCAACGAAACCTCCCATCGGACGATGAAATGTTTTTCCGGCGACAAGGTCCTTAACGGGCAAACTTGCACCGTTCACGAGTAAATCGAAATCCAGAACTTCTTTCCACATGGGAATCAGAAAGCAGAGATGGCGCTGCTGGCCGGTGTATTCCTGTGTGACTTGTAGCTCGATGGCTTCGTTTGTTCTTTCGAGGCCAGTGAAGAGAGTGGACACAGGCTCGCGCGCCTGAAAATCGATAGGGCCGTGTTTGATCTGAATTATGACGTTGTCTTCGAATTTTCCGTCAAGCGGATGGAAATTATCGTACGCAGCCCTGGCGCGGTCGTTCTTCGGATCGCGCCAGTCGAGGTGATGGTTGTAAACGAAAGCGCGGTAAAAGACGACACCGTTGTGCGGTTTGAGTGCGCGCGCGATGACATTTGCGGCGTCTGCGTGCGTACGGTTATAGGCGGAAGGACCGAGACGGCCTTCGGAGTCGGCTTTGACAACGAAGCCTCCAAAGCCGGGAATAGCGGAATAGATTTGGTCGGATTTCTTTCGCCACCATTCGACGACGCGTGGATCGAACGGATCGAACGTATCGAGGCCGCCTATGATTTTCGGACTACTGAGATCCACCGAGATGGAAAGCTGAATGCCCCAGGGACGAAAAACGTTCGCGACCCGGACAAGTTGCGGGAGGTGGTCGTCATCGAGAAGATGCGCGTCGGCGTTCACGTTGTTTATGGTGCAGCCATTAATGCCGACGGAAGCAAGAATGCGCGCGTAATCGGCAATGCGGGAGAGATCGGCGCGGACAGCACCATTTTCGAAAAAGATGGAACGGCCTGCGTAACCGCGCTCGATGCGGCCATCGAGATTATCCCACTGGTCCACCCATCGGATAGCGGCATAGGGCTGTTGCGATTCATCGAGGTTCTTCACCGACTCGCCGCGCGCGATTTTGCTGAAAAACGCAAAAACCCCATAGAGGACGCCACGATCCCTTGAAGCAGTGATGATGAAGCTGTCGCAGCCGTGAATTCGAATGGTGGTCAACCAATAGCCGTCCGCTGCCAGATTCTGGGGTGAACGCAATTCCGGAAATGCTTTTTGGATCGCCGGGAGAGTTCCCAGGACAATTGCGGGTTCGTGCGAGAGGCGCCGGCTGATGCGGGGCGTTTTTCCAAGAATGCCTCGGATTCCGCGAACGAGCTCATCACGAGAGGAATTGAGAAGCGCGGAATCGCCGAACATGACGACGATGGCAGGCAGATTTTCGTATTGACGCGAGGCATGCGCGTCGAGCCGCGCATAGCGGAGCCACGCCTCTGCGCCGGTTTCTGCACGGAGCGGTTCGGATGGGGCGTATGCCGCAAGAAACGCAGTGAAGGCAATCGTTGGCACCAAACGCTTCAAGATTTACCTCAGTGCGCGGGAAACCAGTGTTGCTTAGCGCGTCCCGGTGAGAATGTCGATCGTCAGTTGATCCAATCGTTCATACGGCAGGCGCTTTTTCATCATGGCATCTTTGTCGAAGATGTGGGCGAGAAGCGCTTTGCTATTTGATTTCGAGTATTTTTGAGTGTTCGGCAATTCCCTCGAACTAGCCATAACTTCCCTCAGGATGCTTTGAATTTCTTTGTCGGCGTTCCAGCGAGCGGCCTTATCCTTCAGAATGAGATACGTGCGCATGCAGCCGCGCGCGAAATCCTTCACGCCCTCGTAATCCTCGGTGCGATACGCGTGCGCGTCGAAGTGGCGCGGGCCGTCATAACCGACATCTTCGAGAAATTTGACAAGGAAAAATGCCGCTTTGGGATTCGATGAGCCAAAGCGATAGTCTTGATCGTAGCGCCCCGGCGCCTGATCGTTCAGGTCAATATGAAAAAGTTTGCCCGACTCCCAGGCTTGCGCTACGCCGTGCATGAAATTCAGGCCGGCCATCTGTTCGTGTGCGACTTCGGGATTGACGCCGACCATTTCTGGGTGATCGAGCGTTGGAATGAAGCCAAGATAGTGGCCCGTGGTAGGCATATAGATGTCGCCGCGCGGTTCATTCGGTTTGGATTCGAGCGCGAAGCGATATTTGTAGTCCTGTTCGATGTTGTACTCACACAGAAAGTTGACCGCTTCGCGCAAGCGCTTGACGGCTTCGTCCGCTCGACGGCAAGCGTCAGTCTCAACACCCTCGCGGCCGCCCCAGAGCACGAAAATCCTTGCGCCAAGTTCGGCCCCGAGATCCATAGCGCGCATGGTTTTTTGCAAGGCGTAGGCGCGGACTTCCGGATCGTTCGCTGTAAAAGCGCCGTCGCGAAATACCGGATGAAAGAATAGCGACACAGTGGCCATCGGAACGACGAGCCTAGCGTCTTCGCAAGCACGCTTGAAGCCGCGAACGATACTGTCGCGTTCCGCCGGCGTGGCGTCGATGGGAACCAGATCATCGTCGTGAAAATTCACGCCCCAGGCGCCGACTTCGCCGAGCATGCCCGCAATCTCCACGGAAGAGATGGGCGGGCGCACAAAATCACCAAATGGATCGCGACCACGGTTGCCGACCGTCCAAAGCCCAAAAGTGAATTTGTGCTCCGGTTTCGGTTGAAACGGCACTGCGCTCATCAAGGTCTCCCTTGCTGTCTATTTGAGAACAAAATCGGACAAATCAACGACATAAATGGCAAGGCGCAAAAAATCTCTACCGTTAACGTTAACGGGCCGTGTATAGTACCACGCGCCCCAGCGAATGCAAGTGCGATGGGCTTGCGGGAGGATCCGGCGTGAAACAGGACGCGCGAATTCTGTTGGCGATTCTTGCAGTCGTGGTCGCAATGTTCCTCTGCGGGATGTCGGTACCGGTTTGTGCCCAGGACGTGCCTGCATACAAGAACCCAAAGCTCTCCGTAGAGCAGCGGGTCTCGGATTTGCTGGCGCGGATGACTCTCGAGGAAAAGCTTGCGCAGATTGACAGCGCATGGGAGAACCGCGCGTTCCTGCGGGAAACACAGCCGTTCTTCGTGGATGAAAAAGGAGCATTTCTACCTGAACGAGCGAAAGTTACTCTGAAAAACGGTCTCGGACAAGTTTCGCGACCAAGCGAGAATCCGGGCGGCAACGGCGGTCCGCGCGAAATGGCAGAGCTGACGAACGCAATTCAGAAATGGGTAAAAGAAAACACGCGGCTGGGAATTCCGGTGATGTTTCACGAAGAGTGCTTGCACGGACATGCGGCGCCCAAAGGGACGTCGTTCCCGGCGGCGATTGGGCTGGCGTCGACTTGGGACGACGCGCTCATCCATGACGTGTTTACATCCGTCGCGTCCGAAGTGCGGGCGCGCGGCGTGCAGGAGTGTCTCGCACCCGTGCTCGATTTGGCGCGCGATCCTCGCTGGGGACGGACCGAAGAAACGTACGGTGAAGATCCGTACCTCGTCGCAAAAATTGGGCTCGCGGCTATTCGCGGATTTCAGGGGGATGGACCGGTCATCGACAAGTCGCATGTCATGGCGACGGCAAAGCATTTTGCCGTGCACGGCCAACCGGAAGGCGGCACAAACGTCGGCACAGGAAACTATTCCGAGCGAGTCGTGCGGGAATATTTCCTGAAACCGTTCGAGGCGGCGGTGAAGGAAGGTCACGTGCGGACCCTGATGGCCTCGTACAACGAAATCGATGGCATTCCGTCTCACAGCAACAAACATTTGCTCGACGACATTCTGCGCCGTGAGTGGGGATTCGAGGGACTCGTGGTGTCCGACTATTTCGGAATAGGTGAGTTGATTCGCGTGCATCACGTGGTCGCGTCGGAAGATGCGGCAGCAAAGCTATCGCTCGAGTCTGGTGTGGATATCGAGTTGCCATTTGCGGCAGCGTATCCGAGCTTGTTCGAGCAGGTAAAGGAAGGACGAGTCTCGGAGGCGTTGATTGACCGGGCTGCCGCGCGCGTGCTGCGCGCGAAATTCATCGCGGGATTGTTCGATGATCCATTTGTTGATCCGGCCTACGCAGAAAAGATCACCAATTCGCCGCAACACCAACAGCTTTCGCTGAAGGCGGCACGGGAATCTATTGTGTTGCTCAAGAATCAAAATGGTTTGCTGCCGCTCGACAAGTCGAAATACAGGCGCGTCGCAGTCATCGGGCCAAACGCCGCGGACGTGCATCTCGGCGGCTACAGTAACAAGCCTGGGCGTGGCGTCGGCATTTTGCAGGGAATCAAAGACAAACTTGGGCCCGCCGCAGAGGTTTTGTACTCGGAAGGTTGCAAGATCACGGAATCCACGCCGGAGTGGCATGCCGACAAAGTAGTATTGGGCGATCCTGTGCTGAACGCGAAGCGCATCGCGGATGCGATAGCCGTCGCAAAGAAAGCAGACATTGTCATTCTCGTTCTGGGGGAAAACGAGCAGACATCCCGAGAAGCGTGGGCGAAGAATCACCTCGGCGACCGGCAAAGCCTGGATCTGCTCGGCAACCAGGACGACCTTGTGAAACAAATTGTCGCGACGGGCAAGCCGACCGTTGTGCTGCTGCTCCACGGACGGCCGAACTCGATCAACTACATCGCAGAAAATGTTCCCGCGATTCTGGATGGTTGGTATCTCGGCCAGGAAGGCGGAACGGCAGCAGTCGATGTGCTTTTCGGCGATTACAATCCCGGCGGAAAACTGCCGATCACCGTGCCGCGTTCCGTGGGCCAGCTCCCGGATTACTACTATCAGAAACCATCAGCCAAGCGCGGATTTGTAGACGGCCCGGTGTCGCCCCTATTTCCGTTCGGTTGGGGGCTGAGCTATACGACGTTCAAGTATTCAAATCTGCGGCTTGCGCAAGACGCCATCGGTCCCGAAGGCGAGACGAAAGTCAGCGTCGATGTCACGAACACTGGCAAAGTCCGCGGCGACGAAGTGGCTCAGCTCTATATCCATCAGGTTGTGAGCTCGGTAACACGCCCCGTCAAGGAGCTCCGTGGATTTCAGCGAATTTCGCTGAATCCCGGCGAGACGAAGACCGTGGAATTTACCCTTGCCCCAAAGGAGCTGTCCTATCTGAATCGTGACATGAAGCGCGTCGTGGAACCGGGAGTGTTCGAAATCATGACAGGTGGCAATTCGGTTGACTTGATCACAACAATGCTGAACGTGATTAATCGTTAGTTCCGTTTGAAACCTTTCGATACAATGCTGCGCCAAACGGAAATCCCGTATCGTGTCCGAACTGAACGTAGAGCGAGGTGAATAGAGTGCAATGACACTTTTCATGGCAGCCGGAGTGGAACATCTGGTCCAGCTCTCAAAGGTGGATCTTGCTATCGTCGTGTTTTACTTTGCGCTCGTATTGGCCATCGGCTTTTACCTGCGAGGGCGAGCAAATACGGGCGAAGAGTTTTTTATGGCTGGGCGCGAAATGACGGCTTGGGTCGCGGGGCTGAGCTTTTTGTCAGCCAATCTCGGCGCGCTGGAATTGATGGGTTGGGCAGGTTCGGCATACCAATATGGAATTCTGGCTACACACTGGTATTGGATCGGCGCGATTCCCGCAATGTTGTTCCTCGCGTTGGTGATGATGCCGTTTTACTACATTTCAAAGACGCACTCGGTGCCTGGCTATTTGAAGCTGCGATTCGGAGAGCCGGCGCGCGCTGTGTCCGCAGTGTCGTTTGGCCTGATGACCGTATTAATGAGTGGCGTGAACATGTTCGCGATGGCTAAGGTCATGCAGATAGTTCTTGGCTGGGACATCAATTTCAGCATTTGGGTATCGTCCATTACGGTTGCGATATATGTGGCGTTAGGCGGATTGCGATCAGCTATCTTTAATGAAGTATTGCAATTCTTTTTGATTTGGGCAGGAGCGCTGCTTATCCCGATCCTTGGTCTATACGAAGCCGGTGGATGGAGCAACCTGAAAGTCTTGATTGCACAGAGAGCTTCCGAGCAATACGTGCATCTGTGGTCCGGTCTGGGTTCCTTTTCGAACAACCCCATGGGCATTAATTGGGCCGGAATTGTGTTCGGACTTGCTGCGGTCATTTCGATGGGGTATTGGACGACGGACTTTTTGGTTGTGCAGCGCATCTTGTCTGCGAAAGACATCCGAAGCGCGGAGATGGCGCCGATCATCGGGGCTGGATTCAAAATGATGGTTCCTTTGATCGTCATTTTGCCGGGGCTGCTCGGCTTGGGCTTGCTTCCGATGAAGCTGGTACCTGAATCGGTGGCAGCAAAGACGGGGGCGCACAGCTACAACGACGTGCTGCCGTTGATGCTGGCACGCTACTGTGGGCCGGGATTGTTAGGGCTTGGAATCACGGCATTAATCGCCGGTTTCATGTCCGGTATGGCCGGAAACGTGAGTGCGTTCACCACTGTTTGGACATATGACATTTATAAGCCGCTGATCAACAACAGGGGAAGCGACCATCACTACGTGAACATGGGCCGGTGGACAACGGTGATCGGCGTTTTAATCAGCGTAGGCACTGCATATTTGGTGATGCAGTTCGCGAGCATCATGGACTATGTGCAGGCTTTGTTTAGCTTTTTTATTGCGCCACTCTTTGGGACGGTGGTGTTGGGAATGCTTTGGAAGCGCGCGACGGGGCCGGGCGGATTTCTGGGTTTGTTACGCGGAACGCTTTCTTCGATTGGCATGTGGGCTGGGGTAAAAGCCGATCCCTCGGCGCTGCGTTATGTGGCGATGTCGGCACACGCGAAAGCGCTGGCCCAGGACATGTACCAAGCGCTGTGGTCGTTTGTGGTTTGCGTGATTGTCACAGTCGTCGTCAGCATGGTGACGAAGCCAAAACCGGACAGCGAGCTCGATGGCTTGGTTTACGGCCTGACCAAAGTACCTTCTGTCGGCAACGTACCTGTTTATCAAAAGCCGCTATTCTGGGCTGGAGCAGTGAGCGTCGTTTTCTTCATTCTGAATATCTATTTTTGGTAGCCGGAGGGTGCGAAAGATGATTTCCATCTGGTTTTTTATCGGAATTTCATTGCTCGCGAATGGCGCTTTGATTCTCGGGGCCGGGCTCTACGAAATGTCGCATGCGCCGGCTCATCCCGTTGTGCTTTTTCCATTGCACGCTTCGGTATGGTGGGGTGCGTTGCTTGCGCTCGTGGGCTTGATTTATTGCGCTGTGTACCGACCGAAGAAAACTACCTAAGCGACAATGGCACCAAGCGAAAGCGCCTCGTCTGATGCCACGTAACGCAGGGATAGATGCGGCGGTGATGGAATAACTTTCCTCCCTGATGCGCGCCAATACCGCGCCGATTGCGACCAAGATTGCTGCAGCACGCGCGGCGCCTTCCTGGGGTTCCAACATTCGACTTCGCGAGAGTAGACGTCGGCCTGAATCTGCCGCTACAGTTTTGAGCGTGCACCGCTGAGTCCCATAAGCTGAAGGGCAAAAACTATGCTGGTGCCGTAAGAGCAAAACAACGCAGGGAATGAGACAAAATCGATTTCAAGGCGTATCTTTCTTCGAGCACGAAACAGGTAAGTCAAATAAGATCACACACGGCGCGAAGCGTCGGCAACAGGAAACGAGGCCAATAACTAAGAAATGGCAAAAGAACGGCGCGGAATTCATCTAATTGCAGAGCTCGCCAAAGTGTCAATTGGCACGGTGGACCGCGCTTTGCACGGTCGTCCCGGCATCAACGAAGAGACGCGTCAACGAATATTGCAAGTTGCGCGCCAAGTCGGATACACGCCGAATCTGGCCGCACGCGCCCTCTCGATCGCCAAAAGCAATTTGAAAGTCGGCGTTTGCGTGCCCCGTGAAATTCATTTTTTCTACGACCAACTGTGGAGCGGCATCCTCGACGAAGAACGTCGCGCAGGAAACTTAGGCATGCAGTTCGTGAATCGTCCCGTGCAAGTGCTCGGCGAAGGTGATACCGACGCATTTCAGGAACTCGTCGCAGCCGGAGTTGATGGAATTATTCTGACTGCGGGCAATCCTAAGGCGTTGCAACCATTGATTGATGAAGCTGAATCGAAAGGAATCCGAGTCGTTTGCGTCTCCACGGACGCTCCAAACAGCAAGCGCTCCTCGATCGTCTGCGTCGAACCTTGGACGAACGGGTCACTTGCCGGCGAGTTGATGGGAAAACTCGTCCAGCCGGGCGCAAAAGTTGCGATCATCGCGGGCATGTTGAGCGCGGAAGATCACCGAAAAAAAGCGGACGGCTTCGCTGACACGTTTCCGAAGCACTCGGCCGGCGGAAAAATCATTCGCGTCATCGAAGGTCACGAAGATGAAGAGGAAAGTTTTCAAAAAACTTTCGAATTGCTTCGCCGTGTGCCAACGCTCGCGGGAATTTACGTCAACACCGTGAACTGCTTGCCCGTCTGCCGGGCGCTTGCAGAGCGCGGATTGGCCGGCAAAGTGAAGTTGATCACGACCGACTTGTTCGCGGAGATGTCGCCTCACTTGCAAAGAGGAACAATCACCGCTTCGATTTACCAACAACCTAACCGTCAGGGACAAATCGCTGTCCGGCTGATGGCCGATCATTTGCCCAACAAGACCGCTTTTCCCGCGAAGGTGCATTTGAGCCCAGGCGTCATCATGTCCTCTAACCTCCACCTTTTCCGCGAGATGCGTCAGGCGGACGCAAAGCTGGAAAGCCTGCCCCCTGTCCGGCGAGCCTCCCTGTAGAAGCTTCAAGTCCTAGTACACCCTTGTATTCTTTTAGAATATCGTTTTGCTCAAGCAAAAAATCGCTTGACAAGCATTGCTCAAAGCAATACAAACGTCGCAACCGTTAACGTTAACGGTTCTGTAGTTGGGGTCGTTGTTAGGGACTCAATTAAAAGAAATGCAGGGGGTGGATTGATGGTTGGTTATTCCTCGAACTATGTTTCTCGTCTGTTTGGAAAGTCTAATTTATCTATTCTGAAGTACTCACTACTGCTCATTGTGGCCTTGGTTGCGCTGCCATCGCGTACCGTCGGCCAGAACGCAACAGTTGTTGGTACGGTCACAGACCCGTCTGGTGGCGTCGTCGCAGCTGTAACAATAACTATCACCAACGCCGAAACGGGTGCCGTGAAGACGATCACAACGAACGAATCCGGCCAGTACGTCGTTCCGGATTTGGCCATCGGTCATTACAGCATTAAGGCGACCGCGGGCGGGTTCAAGGCGGTCGAACAGAAAGACGTGACGCTGACTGTCGGCGATCGTCTCCGTATCGATTTTCAGCTGACAGTTGGTGCCACTTCGGACACCGTCACGGTTGAAGCCAATGCCATTTCCGTTCAGTCCGATTCCGGCGAAGTCAGCAACTTGATCACGGACAAGCAGGTTTCTCAGCTTGCCGTAAATGGTCGCAGCATTTACCAGTTGGCTGCTCTGACGCCTGGCGCATCTAGTCAAATCAACAGTTATATCAACACGCCTGTGGGCGGCGACGCCAACGTGGCCTTCAATGGATTGCGTCAGAACCACAATATCTACTTGCTTGACGGCGGCGAAAATGATGACCGCGGCGGTGCGGGTGGTATGAGCATCGCACCATCCTCTGATGCCATTGCGGAATTCCGTGCCCTCACTTCCAACTACAGCGCTGACTATGGCCTTTCGTCCGCAGCCACGATGACTATGGCGCTGAAGTCCGGTACGAGCACGCTCCACGCCTCCGCCTGGGAATTCAATCGCAACGATGCTTTCGATGCACACAACTTTTTTAGACCAAGTCATGCCGACAT